>LNFM01003919.1_pt1 | contig 37202 bp, 40 predicted proteins | sample 596031 | NCBI WGS metagenome assembly LNFM01 (sample SAMN04254537, study PRJNA301005) | activated carbon metagenome | isolation source: dual media filters at the Ann Arbor, Michigan drinking water treatment plant | place: USA: Ann Arbor | reverse complement strand
GGTCGGGGTGAGAGGATTCGAACCTCCGGCCTCTACGTCCCGAACGTAGCGCTCTACCAGGCTAAGCTACACCCCGACAGGTGCCCAGTCCGGCGTCAGGAACGACGCTGCAGCAGCTGGGAAGCCAATTCTAGCAAGGCGTTGCTGTAAGCATTGCGTCCCAGGGCCGCCTGGGCCGCTATCGCCCGTTGCGCCTCGGCAGCCGCGGCATCGCGGGTCGCCTGCAGGGCGCCGGTTTGCCTGACGATGTCCACGATGTCGGCCAGGCGCTCGGTTCCACCGGTTTCGATGGCGTGGCGTATGGTGGCCTGCTCGGCCGCCGTGCCGCGTTGCATGGCGATGATCAGGGGCAAAGTGGCCTTGCCCTCCCGCAGGTCGTCGCCCAGGTTTTTGCCCATCTCGGCCGCGTCGCCGTCATAGTCGAGCACGTCGTCAATCACCTGGAAAGCCGTGCCCAGCGCCTGGCCGTAACCGGCGCAAGCCTGCTCAATCGCAGGCGGCGCCCCGGCCAGCAAGGCGGCGAGCCTGGCGCTGGCTTCGAACAGCTTGGCGGTCTTGGAGCGGATCACGCGCAGGTAATCCTCTTCCGACAGGCTCGCGTCGTGCATGTTCATCAGCTGCAGCACCTCCCCCTCGGCAATCACGTTGGTGGCTTCGGCCAGGGTCTGCATGATGCGCATGTCACCGGCATCGACCATCATCTGGAAAGCCCGCGAATACAGGAAGTCGCCGACCAGCACACTGGCCGGGTTGCCGAAAGAGGCATTGGCCGTCGCCCGGCCCCGGCGCAGGGTGGACTCATCCACCACATCGTCATGCAGCAGGGTCGCCGTGTGTATGAATTCCACAACAGCCGCCAGGTTGAAGCGCTGTTCGCCGCGGTAATCCAGGGCGCCGCACATCAGCAGCAGCAGCGCCGGCCGCAAACGCTTGCCGCCGGCGGCGATGATGTACTGCGACACCTGGCTGACCAGGGGGACATCGGAGCTGAGGCGGCGCGTGATCACCGCGTCCATGGCCTGCATGTCGCCGGCGATCAGGGCCAGCGCAGCGGCCGTGCGAGAGGAATTGACAGTCAAGGCGGTCCAGACAAGAGGTTGGACAGATTATAGGAAGCCTGCGGCGCCTCCCGACCCGCCCGTCAGGCCGGACCGGCGGCACTGCGACATTTTCGCGTCCCGTGCTAGAATCGAGGGCTCTGTGGAAATCCGTCCGCAGAACTCAATTCAAGAGGTCTTACATGTACGCGGTCATAAAAACCGGTGGCAAACAATACAAAGTTGCCACTGGCGAAAAAATTAAAGTAGAACAGATTGCTGCGGACGTAGGCCAAGAGATCGTTATTGACCAGGTATTGGCTGTCGGAACCGGCAGCACAATCACGGTTGGTACGCCCTTGGTGTCCGGCGCTACTGTTACGGTTACTGTCCTCTCGCAGGGCAGGCACGACAAGGTTCGCATCTTCAAGATGCGCCGTCGCAAACATTATCAAAAACGCCAGGGTCACCGGCAAAACTTCACTGAACTGCAAATCGGCGCCATCGTCGGTTAAGCAGCAGAAGTACCAAGGAGTATTGAAAAATGGCACAGAAAAAAGGCGGCGGCTCTACGCGAAACGGGCGCGATTCGCAGCCCAAGATGTTGGGTGTCAAGAAGTTTGGCGGCGAGGTGATCAACGCGGGCAGCATCATCGTGCGCCAGCGCGGCACCAAGTTCCATCCGGGCGTCAATGTCGGCATCGGCAAGGACCACACCCTGTTCGCACTGGTGGACGGTTCGGTCTCGTTCGCCGTCAAGGGCGCGCTGAACAAGCACACCGTGAATGTGACGCCAGCGTAAGCTGATCACTTCGATGGCATCGAAGCCCCGCTTGGTCGGGGCTTTGTTGTTTTGGCCTTGCAAATTTGTAAACTACCCTCAGGATTGAGGCAACACAGCTTGCCAGACCTCCTTCCAAATCATGAAATTTGTTGACGAAGCCTATATTGACATCGCCGCCGGCGATGGCGGGAGTGGCTGCGTCTCCTTCCGTCATGAAAAGTACAAGGAATTCGGCGGCCCCAACGGCGGTGACGGCGGGCGCGGTGGCCATGTTTACGCCGTGGCCGACATCAACCTGAACACCCTGGTGGACTTCCGCTTTTCACGCCGCCACGAAGCGCGCAACGGTGAACACGGTATGGGCTCGGACATGTTCGGCGCCAAGGGCGACGACATCATGCTCAAGATGCCGGTGGGCACCATCCTGAGCGACGCCGAGACCGGCGAGGTCCTTTACGAGCTGCTGGTGCCCGGTGAGGAAGTGCTGATCGCCAAGGGCGGCGACGGCGGCTTCGGCAACCTGCGCTTCAAGAGTTCGACCAACCGCGCGCCGCGCAGCAAGACACCGGGATGGCCCGGCGAGCGCAAAAGCCTCAAGCTCGAACTCAAGGTGCTGGCCGATGTCGGCCTGCTGGGCATGCCCAACGCGGGCAAGTCGACCTTCATCACCGCCGTGTCCAACGCCCGGCCACGCATCGCCGACTATCCTTTCACCACGCTGCATCCGAATCTGGGTGTGGTGCGGGTGGGACCGGAGCAGAGTTTTGTGGTCGCCGATCTGCCCGGCCTGATTGAAGGCGCGTCCGAAGGCGCCGGCCTGGGCCACCTGTTTTTGCGCCACCTGCAACGCACGCGTCTGCTGCTGCACATCGTCGACATGGCGCCGTTTGACGACAGCGTGGACCCGGTGGCGCAGGCCAAGGCGATTGTCGGCGAACTCAAGAAATACGACCCGGCGCTTTACGACAAGCCGCGCTGGCTGGTGCTCAACAAGCTCGACATGGTCGACGACGACAAACGCGCCGCCCTGGTCAAGGACTTCGTCAAGCGCTTCAAGTTCAAGGGTCCGGTGTTCGAGATTTCCGCTCTGACGCGTGAAGGCTGCGAACAGCTGGTCAAGACGATTTATCAGCACGTCAAGAGCGTGCAGAAAAGCGAACAGACGCCCGAAGAGATCGACCCGCGGTTTGCCGAACTGCCGCGCGAACCCGAAGTCCCCTGATCTGGCGCGGGTGCTGCCCGCTACAATAATCATAGCTAGTTGCCCCCGCCCGGTATGGGCTGAGGCACAAAAATCCTCTGAACATGGTGCAAGTCACAGCTTCCCCGGTCCTTCTGAACGCCCGACGCATTGTGGTCAAGGTGGGTTCCAGCCTGGTCACCAATGAAGGCCGCGGCCTGGATGCCGAGGCCATCGGCCTGTGGTGCCAGCAACTGGCGGTGCTGGTCAAAAGCGGCCGCGAGGTCATCATGGTCAGCAGCGGCGCAATTGCCGAAGGCATGAAACGGCTGGGCTGGGCGACACGGCCCAAGGCCATCCACGAGTTGCAGGCCGCCGCCGCCGTCGGCCAGATGGGTCTGGTCCAGGTCTACGAGAGCCAGCTGCGCGACAACGGCGTTGGCAGTGCCCAGGTGCTGCTGACCCACGCCGACCTGACCGACCGTGAGCGTTACCTCAATGCCCGCTCCACCCTGCTGACCCTGCTGCAGCTCGGCGTGGTGCCGGTGATCAATGAAAACGACACGGTGGTCACCGACGAGATCAAGTTCGGCGACAACGACACCCTGGGCGCACTGGTGGCCAACCTGGTCGACGCCGATGCCCTGATCATCCTGACCGACCAGAAGGGCCTGTACAGCGCCGACCCGCGCAGGGACCCCGGGGCACGTTTCATCAGTGAGGCGGTGGCGGGCGACCCCGCGCTCGAGGCCATGGCCGGTGGCGCCGGCTCCAGCATCGGCAAGGGCGGCATGATCACCAAGATCCTGGCGGCCAAACGGGCGGCCGGCTCCGGCGCCTCAACCGTGATCGCCTGGGGACGCGAGCCCAACGCGCTGATCCGCCTGACCCAAGGCGAGTCCATCGGTACCCTGCTGGTGGCGCAGACCCCGAAAAACCAGGCGCGCAAGCAATGGATGGCCGACCATCTGCAGTTGCGCGGCTCGGTGGCGGTGGATGCGGGGGCGGCCGTGAAAGTACGCGACGAAGGCAAAAGCCTGCTGCCCATCGGAATGACCTCGGTGCAGGGCGAGTTTTCGCGCGGCGACGTGATTGCGGTGCATGACGCCGCAGGCAGCGAGATCGCGCGCGGCCTGGCCAACTACTCGAGCGCCGAGGCCCGGCTCATCTGCCGCAAGCCTTCGGCGGAGTTTGAAAAACTGCTGGGCTACACCGGCGAGGCCGAGATGGTCCATCGGACCAACCTCGTGCTTACCAGTTGAACCGGGCGAAACGGTTGAGCTTGAGCTGACGGATGAGCTCATCAACCGACGAGGCCTGCGCCGCATTGTCGCAGGCGCCGGCCCTGGCGAAAGCCAGCGCATGTTTGGACGGCATGTTGTCGAACATCGAGCGCCATTCAGGTTTTGCCACTGGATTCCACGAGCCCGACGGGCTGTAACGCGCATAGGTCTTGACCTCGCCGGTCACGCAGCGTATGCCTTCATACAGCACGTTGCGCGCCCCGCTGGCGCTGGTAGCCACCATCACGTAGCTCAGCACACCGTCTTTCGAGATGCGCAGCGTCGCGGGATCCACGCCGTAACTCAGCGAAGACGCCTGGGAGACGTCAAAGGTCAGGAGTTTGCCGGCGTCAAAGGCCGGCGGCGGCGGAACCGCCTCTTCCTTCCAGTCGGTCAGTTCCACATCCCGTTGCGCCCAGGCTGCGGCCGACAGGCCCAGCAGGCAGGCCATCACCAGCGATTTAAAGGTCATGTTTTTCATTTCGGGAAGCGGCAGCCAGGCTGGTCTGTGGATCAGGTTCAAAGGTGGCGCCGGGGGGAAGCTCGAACGACGCGCCCGGGATGCCGGCCGCGTGCATGCCGTGCTCGCCGGCCTCGCCCGGGTCACGCTGGCGCATGCCCCCGCGCAGGTAACGGTTGCGGTGGTCGGGCCTTGCTTCAAAACGGTTATCGACACGCGGCACAAAACGCGACAACTCGGTCAGCGCCATTTCATACACGCCGCGCTTGAATTCGACGACGACATCGAGCGGCACCCAGTAGTCGTTCCAGCGCCAGGCATCAAACTCGGGGTGGTCGGTGGCGCGCAGGTTCAGGTCCCAGTCGTGACCGACCAGCTGCAGCAGGAACCAGATCTGTTTCTGGCCTTTGTAATGTCCGCGCGCATCGCGGCGGATAAACCGGTCGGGTACCTCATAGCGCAACCAGTCCCGGGTCCGGGCAAGCACCTGCACATGTTGCGGCCGCAGCCCCACTTCTTCGTGCAATTCGCGGAACATGGCCTGCTCGGGATTTTCGCCCCGGTCAATGCCACCCTGCGGAAACTGCCAGGAGTGGGTGCGTATCCGCTTGCCCCAAAATACCTGACTTCTCTGGTTGAGCAAGATGATGCCGACGTTGGGCCGAAAGCCGTCCCGGTCAAGCATAATCAAACCTCAAATTTTTTAAACTGAGTCCATTATGCACAGCAGAATGCTCAGAGCCAAGCGCACGCCGGGGCGGTCGTCCCAAAAACTTCACGAAGCCCAGAAAAACAAGCCATGAAAGCCTCCCAGTTCTTCATTTCCACGCTCAAGGAAGCGCCTGCCGACGCCGAGGTGGTCAGCCACCAGCTCATGATGCGCGCCGGCATGATCAAGAAACTGGGCGCCGGCATCTACAACTACATGCCCATGGGCCTGCGCGTGATCCGCAAGGTCGAAGCCATCGTGCGCGAGGAAATGAACCGCGCCGGCGCGGTCGAGATGACCATGCCGGTGATCCAGCCGGCCGAGCTCTGGCAGGAAACCGGCCGCTTCGAAAAAATGGGCCCCGAACTGCTGCGCATCAAGGACCGCCACGGCCGTGATTTTGTGGTGCAACCGACCAGCGAGGAAGTCATCACCGACGTGATGCGGCAGGACATCAAGAGCTACAAGCAGCTGCCGAAAAACCTGTACCAGATCCAGACCAAGTTCCGCGACGAGCGCCGTCCGCGTTTCGGCCTGATGCGCGGGCGCGAATTCATCATGAAGGACGCCTACAGCTTCGACCGGGACCAGACTGCGGCCAAGGCCAGCTACCAGGTCATGGCCGCCGCCTACCGGCGGATTTTCGACCGTTTCGGCCTGCGCTACCGTGCCGTGGCGGCCGACAGCGGCGCCATCGGCGGAGACCTCAGCGAGGAATTCCAGGTGATTGCCGCCACCGGCGAAGACGCCATCGTCTACTGCCCCGACAGCGACTACGCGGCCAACATGGAAAAAGCCGAGGCGCTGGCGCCCCAGGGCGGGCGCAAGGCCGCCGCCCAGGCGCTGACCAGAACCCCCACGCCGGGCAAAGCCACCTGCGGTGATGTGGCGGAGCTGCTGGGCATCCCGCTGGCCTCAACCGTCAAGTCGCTGGTGCTGGCCACCGACGAACTCGACGAGGCCGGCAAGGTCACAAAAACCCAGGTCTGGCTGCTGCTGCTGCGCGGCGACCACGACATGAATGAAGTCAAGGTCGGCAAGGTCGAGGGACTGGCCGGTTTCCGTTTTGCCACCCTGCCGGAAATCGAGGATCACTTCGGCTGCAAGCCGGGTTACCTCGGCCCGCTGAACCTGAAGAAGCCCGTCAGGCTGGTCGCCGACCGCGAAGTCGCCGCCATGGCCGACTGGGTCTGCGGCGCCAATGAGCCCGACTTCCACATCACCGGTGTCAACTGGGGCCGCGACCTGCCCGAACCCGAACTGGTCGCCGACCTGCGCAACGTCGTTGCCGGCGACGCTTCCCCCGACGGCCGGGGTGTGCTGGCGATCGAACGCGGCATCGAGGTCGGCCATGTGTTCTACCTCGGCACCAAGTACAGCCAGGCCATGAACGCGACCTTTCTCGGTGAAAACGGCAAGCCGCAGTTTCTCGAGATGGGCTGTTACGGCATCGGCATCACGCGCCTGCCGGCCGCTGCCATCGAGCAGAACCATGACGAGCGGGGCATCATCTGGCCTGATGCGATTGCGCCCTTCACGGTGGTGCTGTGCCCCATCAGCCCGGACCGGTTTCCCGAGGTCAAGGCAGCGGCCGAAAAACTGCATGCGGATTTGCTGGCTGCCGGCGTGGACGTGATCCTCGACGACCGGGGCGAGCGCCCGGGCGCCATGTTTGCGGACTGGGAACTGATCGGTGTGCCGCACCGCGTGACGATCGGCGACCGCGGCCTCAAGGAAGGCCAGGTCGAGTACCAGCACCGCCGTGACCCGGCCTCCAGCCACGTGCCCACCAGCGAGATTCTTGCCTTGCTGAAGGGCAAACTGGCCGCATGAGGGCTGCGCCGCCTGCCCCCGTGAAACTTACGAGGAGAAAGTGCCTCCAGGCCACGTCTGCCGGCATTTCCCTGCTATTTATTTCAGAGCAAATTTGGGCCGGCGCGCAGATCGAGGAACCGCTGATCGACTCGGTGCGCACCGCGCTGAGTTCCGCCATCCTGAGCCAGGCGCCGCCGATTCCCGACTTCCGCGACACCGACAGCCGCCTGGCCTACCTGCGCTGGCTGGGCGCCATGAGCGACCGGCTCAAGAAGAAAAAACCCGAGTGGCAGATACGCAAGGAATTCCTGCAAACCGTCTGGTACGAAAGCAAACGCGCCGGCCTGGACGTGGCGCTGGTGCTGGGCCTGATCCAGGTCGAGAGCAACTTCCGCAAGTTCGCAGTCAGCCCGGTCGGCGCGCGCGGCTACATGCAGGTCATGCCCTTCTGGACCCGGGTGATCGGTGACGGTGACCCCGGCAAGCTGTTTCACATGCAGACCAATTTGCGCTTTGGATGCGTGATCCTGCGTCACTACCTGGACCGGGAAAAGGGCGACCTCTTCATGGGTCTGGGCCGCTACAACGGATCGCGCGGCAAGTCGCCCTATCCTGACGCGGTGCTGGGAGCCAGAAAACTCTGGGAATTTGCCGGCTGATACCTCGCCGACCATGGAATATCAAGGTAAAAGGGCTTCCGGCCCTTTCCCCTCAAGGGGTTTCAGCTATCAATAGCAGAGCAAAGTAGCTCAGGAAACCGGTTTAATCCATCGCATGGGTGGCGCCTGCAAACCGGCGCTCTGCCGCAAACCAGTCCAGCACGGGCAAGGTGCCCGGCAACACCGGCTTGACCTCCACCGGCAGGCGCTGCCAGGCAAACAACTGGCCTTCGCGCATGTGCAGCTCACCGGTCCAGTCAAACACCTTGCAGAAATTGAGCCGCACCAGCGCGTGCGGGTAATCGACCAGCTCCACCTTCCAGGGATGGGCCGCGCCTATGGTAATGCCGATCTCCTCCTGAAGCTCACGGCGCAGGGCCTGCTCCACCGACTCGCCGGCCTCGAGTTTGCCGCCGGGAAACTCCCAGTAACCCTCGTAGACCTTGCCGGGCGGCCGCGAGGTCAGCAGGAAGTCGCCATCGGGCCGCAGCAGCACGCCAACCGCCACATCGACCACCGGGCGGTCCGCGCCACCCTCACGCGGGCGCTCGCCATCGGCCACCAGCACACTCATGTCGCGTGGTCAGCCGCCTGGTCGCCCGGGTCAGCCGCTGCAGCCGCAGCGCCGGGCCGTTCGTAGGCGGCGATGGCTGGCGCCGAGACCGGCCGCTGATCGTTGTCACGTCCGGCGTAGTCGCGCGCAAACTGGTAGGCCACGCGCCCGCTGCGGGAGCCGCGCTCCAGCGCCCAGACCAGCGACGCCGGTTTGGCGGCGTTGATGGCCTCTGTCGCCACACCGAAGGACGACAGCCACTGCGCCACGATCGTGAGGTACTCATCCTGGCTGAAAGGGTAGAAGCTGACCCACAGTCCGAAACGTTCGGACAGCGAGATTTTTTCTTCCACCACTTCGCCAGGATGCACCTCGCCATCCTCGCTGCGGGAGTAGGTCAGGTTTTCCGTCATGTACTCGGGCAGCAGGTGGCGCCGGTTGCTGGTCGCGTAGATCAACACATTCGGCGTGGCCGCCGCGACCGAGCCGTCGAGGATGGACTTGAGCGCCTTGTAGCCGGGCTCGCCCTCCTCGAAACTCAGGTCGTCGCAAAACACGATGAATTTTTCGTTCAGGCCGGAGACCACGTCGACGATGTCGGGCAGGTCCACCAGGTCGGCCTTGTCGACCTCGATCAGGCGCAGGCCGCGTGCTGAATATTCATTGAGGCAGGCCTTGATCAGGGATGACTTGCCGGTGCCGCGCGCGCCGGTCAGCAACACGTTGTTGGCGGGTTTGCCGCTGACGAACTGCTCGGTGTTGCGCCGGATTTTTTCCTTCTGGTCCTCGATTTCCCTGAGGTCCGTGAGGCTCATGGCGCCGATGTGGCGCACCGGCTCCAGCGAACCATGGCCCGAGCTGCGCTTGCGGTAGCGGTAGGCCACCGAGGCGCTCCAGTCGGGCGCGGAGAGAGGTTGGGGAAGGATGGACTCGATGCGTGTAATCAGCTGCTCTACACGGTCTATGAATCGCTCGAACTTGTCGTTCATGGGAGTGTTCTTTCAAGGGTCACCGCGGAACCGGCTTTGCCGGGCCGCAGGTGGCGCCCCCTGGAGGGGCTGAGGAGTGCGGCTCCAAGCCTGCCTGCGCAGGCTTGGACACACCGAAGGGCCCCTGCCTCCGGCAGGGGTGCGGGGCGTTTCGCAGGCGCATCGGGGGTGTTTATGACCTGTAGTCGGCGTTGATCTTGACGTAGTCGTAGGACAGGTCGCAGGTCCAGACGGTGTCGGCCGCGTCGCCGCGTCCCAGCACAACGCGAACGGTGATCTCACTTTGTTTCATCACGCGCTGGCCATCGGCTTCGACGTAGCCGGAATGCCGGCCGCCATTCTTGGCCACCAGCACATCGTCGAGGTAGAGGTCGATTTGGGTCTGGTCGAGGTCGGCGATGCCGGCATAACCGACCGCGGCCAGAATGCGGCCGAGGTTGGGATCACTGGCAAAAAAAGCCGTCTTGACCAGCGGGGAATGTGCGATCGCATAGGCCACCAGCCGGCATTCCGCAGCGGTTTTGCCGCCCTCGACCTGCACGGTGATGAACTTGGTGGCGCCTTCGCCGTCACGCACAATGGCCTGCGCGAGCCGGCGCGCGATGTCCAGCATCGCCGCCTTCAGGGCCTTGCCGTCGGTACTGTCCAGCGAGGTGATCCGGGCATGTTTGGCGCGGTTGGTGGCCATCACCACGAAGGAATCGTTGGTCGAGGTATCGCCATCCACGGTCACGCGGTTGAACGAGCCTTCGGCCAGTTCGGTGGCCAGCTGCGCCATCAGGCCCTGGTCCACGCAGGCATCGGTCGCCAGGAAACCCAGCATGGTCGCCATGTTGGGCCGGATCATGCCCGCGCCCTTGCTGATGCCGGTGATGGTGACGCTGGCACCGCCCAGGGTGATGCGGCTGGAGAAAGCCTTGGCCACGGTGTCGGTGGTCATGATGGCTTCGGCCGCCTTGCCCCAGTGGGACTCGTGCGCATCCGCGATGGCCGCAGGCAGGCCGGCGGCAATGCGGTCATGCGGCAGGGGTTCCATGATCACGCCGGTCGAAAAGGGCAGGATCTGCTCCGGCGCCAGATTCAGTTCACGGGCCAGCGCAATACAGCTGGCCTGCGCGCGATTCAGGCCCTCGGCGCCGGTGCCGGCATTGGCGTTGCCGGTGTTGATCAGCATCGCGCGTATGCCCAGGCTCTTGCCGCCGTTTTTGGCCAGGTGCTCGCGGCACAGCTGGACCGGCGCGGCGCAGAAACGGTTCTGGGTGAACACGGCGCCGACCGAAGCACCTTCGTCGAGCAGCAGCACCGACAGGTCCTTGCGGCCGGCCTTGCGTATGCCGGCTTCGGTGATGCCCCAGCGCACGCCGGGCACGGGATACAGGTCGGCAGCAGGGGTGGCGAGCAGGTTGACAGCCATTTCTGGACTCCAGGTAAGGGGCCGCAGGCCGATTTCAGCTCAACTTGCCGTGGCAGAGTTTGTATTTTTTGCCGGAGCCGCAAGGGCAAGGATCGTTGCGGCCGACGCGCGGCACGGCGCCAGCCGGCAGGGCCTGCTTGTAACGCAGCGATTCTTCGTCCACCGTGGTTTCCACCTCGCCGGTCTCGGTCGGCGCCGTGTAGGTCACGTTGGCAATCCGCTCCGCGCGGTCTTCCATTTCCTCGGCGGCCTGGTCGAGCTGCTCGCCCGACTGCACCTGCACCGTCATGAGAATTCTGGTGACCTCATTCTTGACGCTGTCCAGCAACTGGCCGAACAGCTCGAACGCCTCGCGTTTGTATTCCTGCTTGGGTTGCTTCTGGGCGTAACCGCGCAGGTGGATGCCCTGGCGTAGATGGTCGAGTGCGCTCAGGTGGTCGCGCCAGTGCTTGTCTATGCTCTGCAGCAACACCACGCGTTCGAACTGGGTGAAGTTCTCTTCACCGACTTTTTCAACCTTGGCGGCAAACGCCGCATGGGCTGCCGCAACAACTTTCTCGATCAGGTCTTCATCGGTGATGGCGCTGGCAGCTTCGACTTCCTGTTGCAGCGACAACTCGATCTGCCACTCGTCGCGCAGCACTTTTTCCAGGCCGGGCAGGTCCCATTGCTCCTCGACGCTTTCCACCGGGATGTACTGGCGGGCCAGGTCGGTAAAACAACCTTCACGCAGGGAGGCAATCTGTTCACCCAGGCCGGCCGCATCCATGATGTCGTTGCGTTGCTGGTAAATCACCTTGCGCTGGTCATTGGCAACGTCGTCGTACTCGAGCAACTGCTTGCGGATGTCGAAATTGCGTGCCTCGACCTTGCGCTGGGCCGACTCAATGCTGCGCGTGACAATGCCGGCTTCGATGGCCTCGCCGTCCGGCATCTTGAGCCGCTCCATGATCGCGCGCACGCGGTCACCGGCGAAAATGCGCATCAGCGGATCGTCCAGGCTCAGGTAAAAGCGCGACGACCCCGGGTCGCCCTGGCGGCCGGAACGGCCACGCAGCTGGTTATCGATACGGCGCGATTCATGGCGTTCGGTGGCGATGATGCGCAGCCCGCCCAGGGCTTTGACCTTTTCATGCTCCTGCGACCACTGTGCGCGCAGCCTGGCGATTTCTGCTTCCTTGCCCTCTTGCGGGATGGTCTCTGAGGACTCGACCATTTCAATGCGTTTTTCGACGTTGCCACCCAGCACGATATCGGTACCCCGACCGGCCATGTTGGTCGCAATCGTGATCATGCCGGGGCGGCCGGCCTGGGCCACGATTTCTGCCTCGCGCGCATGCTGCTTGGCATTGAGCACCTGGTGCGGCAGCTTTTCCTTTTCCAGCAGCTTGTCGATGATTTCGGAGTTTTCGATCGAGGTGGTGCCCACCAGCACCGGCTGGCCGCGCTCATGGCACTCACGGATGTCCTTGATCGCCGCTTCGTACTTTTCACGCGTGGTCTTGTAGACACGGTCCAGCTGGTCTTCGCGCCGGCTGGGCCGGTTCGGCGGGATCACCGTGGTCTCGAGGCCATAGATTTCCTGGAACTCATAGGCCTCGGTATCGGCCGTGCCGGTCATGCCCGCCAGCTTTGCGTACAGGCGGAAATAGTTCTGGAAAGTGATCGACGCCATGGTCTGGTTTTCAGGCTGGATCTGCACGCCTTCCTTGGCTTCAACGGCCTGGTGCAGGCCTTCGCTCCAGCGCCGGCCCGACATCAGGCGTCCGGTGAACTCGTCAACAATGACGATCTCGCCTTCCTGCACCACGTAATGCTGGTCGCGGTGGTAGAGGTGGTTGGCGCGCAGCGCAGCGTACAGGTGGTGCATCAGCGAAATGTTCGCCGGGTCGTACAGCGTGGCGCCCTCAGGGATCAGGCCCAGGCTGACCAGGATGCGCTCGGCATTTTCGTGGCCCTGCTCGGTCAGGAAGACCTGCTGGGTTTTTTCGTCGAGCGTGAAGTCGCCCGGCTTGGTGACGCCTTCACCGGTTCGCGGGTCAGCTTCGCCTTCCTGGCGGGTCAGCAAGGGCACGACCTTGTTCATCGCCAGGTACATCTCGGTGTGGTCTTCGGCCTGACCGCTGATGATCAGCGGTGTACGGGCTTCATCGATCAGGATGGAGTCGACCTCGTCGACGATGGCGAAGTTCAGTCCGCGCTGCACGCGGTCGGCCACCTCGTAGACCATGTTGTCGCGCAGGTAGTCAAAACCGAACTCATTGTTGGTGCCATAGGTGATGTCGCAGCGGTAGGCTTCCTGCTTTTCCTCGCGCGGCATGTTGGGCAGGTTGATGCCCACAGTCAGCCCCAGGAAGTTGTAGAGCCGCCCCATCCAGCGCGCATCGCGGCTGGCCAGGTAATCGTTGACGGTCACGACATGCACGCCCTTGCCGGTCAGCGCATTGAGGTAAACCGGCAGGGTGGCGGTCAGCGTCTTGCCCTCGCCGGTCCCCATCTCGGAGATCTTGCCGTTGTGCAGCGCCATGCCGCCCAGCATCTGGACATCGAAATGGCGCATTTTCATGGCACGCTTGCTGCCCTCACGAACCACCGCAAACGCTTCCGGAAGGATCGCATCCAGGGTTTCGCCCGCGGCCACGCGGTCTATGAATTCCCGGGTTTTGGCGCGCAACTCGGTGTCATCGAGCTTTTCCAGCGGAGCTTCCAGCGCATTGATGCGCTCAATGGATTTGCGGTAGGTTTTGAGCAGCCTGTCGTTGCGGCTGCCGAAGAATTTGGTCAGGATATTGGAAGCCATAAATGCGAGGCCGCGCTGGCAGCCCCGGTGAGCTGGCAGTGCGGCCGAAATCCCTTATTGAGTATCGACGTAAGTGTGGGCGCTCGCCGTTTGTTCAACTGCGCGCCAAACGAAGATTTTACCTCTGCCGCGACGCTACCTGGGACGAGGCAGGGGAGCGGGCTGCACGACCGGCGGCTGCGCGATGGCCAGCGTCGGCGCCTGAGGCAATTTCTGACCGGCCGTGAGGAATTTTTGCGGGTCCTGGTAGACGCCCTGGACCAGCACCTCGAAATGCAGATGCGGCCCGGTCGAACGCCCGGTAGTGCCGACCTCCGCAATTTTCTGGCCGCGCCTGACGAGGTCGCCCTTCTTGACCAGTACGCGGGAGGCATGCGCGTAACGCGTGACCAGGTCGTTGCCATGGTCCACCTCAACCATGTTCCCGTAAGCGGAGTGGTATTCCTGGGTCACCACGACGCCGCCGGCGGCGGCCAGGATGGCGGTACCCGGTTCGGCCGGGAAGTCCAGACCGGTATGCAGGGCCGAGCGGCCATTGAGCGGATCGATACGCCAGCCAAAGGACGAGCCGAGGATGCCGGCCTGCACCGGCTGCTGGGTGGGCACCATCATCTTTTTGATCTTCTGGTCAAACAGGCGCGACTCCATCACCGTCATCAGGTCCACGCGCTGGTCGGTCAGCCGGTCCAGGTCGGCGAGTGTGGTTTGCAGTTCCTCCATGCTCAGGGAGCGCCCCGTGACCAGTACCCCGCCGCGCCCGGGCTGCGTCTTGATGTCATTGGGATTGACGCCCGCCAGACCCGAAACCCGCTCGCCCAGCGCCTCGAGCTGCATCATCTTGGCCTGCATCTCCCCCAGCCGCTTGGCCATGACATCAAGGTTTTCCCGCAGGAATCGGTCGCGCTGCTCAAACTCGTCCTTGACCATCAGCTTGACGAGCGAGCCGATCACTGGCCAGCCTTCACGTGCTCCCTTGAGGAACACCCAGTGGTACATGCCGGCGGCCACCAGCATCAGGGCCAGCGCAGCGACAAAGCCCACCACCACGAGCCGGGTGCCACTGAGATAAACCGCGCGGCTTTTGGCGAGCCACGCATCCGTGATAATCAAATGCACCTGTCCCACTCCTTGAACTGAGCCTACCTGCCGTGGATTCCAGCCACCGCCCGCACCGGGCTGTCACCTTCAGCCAGGCTGTCGAGAACTCGCCGTCTCTGGCGCGGCTGGCCGGGCTGGTCCAGGACTCCAACGCGAGGCTCAAGGCCATCGAGTCCCTCATTCCGGAAGCCCTGCGCCCTTCGGTTCAGGCCGGCCCGATTGATAACGACGTCTGGTGCCTGCTGATCAGCAGCAATGCCGCTGCCGCCAAAATCCGCCAGCTGCTGCCGCTGATCCAGTCGCGCCTGGTCAGCAAAGGTTGGAAGGTTACCTCAATTCGGCTGAAGATACTAATAGCCCGAAAGTAGCAGGAGATGCGAGAGCGCTCGGGCGAGGCTGATGCCTCCTGCGCGCGCTGCTATCGAAGTGATAGTTACCCGGCAGCGGCGCGGGGCCGGACCGGGGCAAAGGAAATGGTGCCGCTTGTCGGATTCGAACTGACGACCTACCGCTTACAAGGCGGTTGCTCTACCAACTGAGCTAAAGCGGCACAAACCTAGTTTACTTGACCCGTTTATTTCACCCGTTTCAGCGAAGGCCTCTTGCCCTGCTGGGGTTTCGGGGGTTCAGGAGGCTCCGGGTCGTCATCGCGTCCCGAAGCAGAATTGTTGGCAGGCACCAATTGTACGATCTTCCCATCGGTCCCCGGAGCCGCGAGCGGCTCTCCAGGCAACTCCGGCATCGGCAACGGCGCTGCGGCAAGAGCGGCATCCGCTGCCGGCGGCGCGCCGGAACCAGGTGTGCCCAGCGGGAACGCCATGCCCTGGCCGTTTTCCCGCGCGTAAATCGCAATCACACGTCCGATCGGCACCATGATTTCGCGCGCACTGCCGGCAAAACGTGCCTTGAACTCGATGAAGTCGTTACCCAGCTTGAGCGAGCTGGTTGCATCAAAGCTGATGTTGAGCACGATTTCGTTGTTCTTGACGTATTCGCGCGGCACCTGGACGGTTTCGTCCACAGCCACCGCCACATAAGGCGTCAAGCCGTTGTCGGTGCACCAGTCGTACAACGCGCGTATCAAATACGGGCGGGTCGACGTGGCGTCCAGGGCATTCATGAAATCAGCCACGCGAGATCCGGGCCAGCACAATCAACGAAGCCGCAAGACTGGGACCCCGCTCGATCAAGCAGGGGCCGCAGGCCCGGCTTTGCCGGCCCGCAGGCGCAGCGGCCCCCACGGGGGGCAGCGAGCTACATGCAGTGAGCGAGCGTGGGGGCATCATTTACTTGCGCATGACCTTCTCGGACGGCGTCAGCGCCTCGATGTAAGCCGGGCGCGAGAAGATGCGTTCGGCGTACTTGAGCAGCGGCGCGGCATTTTTCGACAGATCGATGTCGTAGTAATCCAGGCGCCAGAGCAGCGGCGCGATGGCCACGTCCAGCATCGAGAAGTTGTCGCCCAGCATGAACTTGTTCTTCAGGAACACCGGCGCCAGCTGTGTCAGGCGGTCGCGGATGTGCGAACGGGCCTTTTCCAGCGCTTTTTCATTGCCCTTGGAAGCGCGCGCTTCCAGCGTGTTGACATGGACAAACAGCTCTTTTTCGAAGTTCAGCAGGAACAGGCGCACGCGCGCGCGGTCCACCGGGTCGCCGGGCATCAGTTGCGGATGCGGGAAGCGCTCGTCGATGTACTCATTGATGATGTTCGACTCGTACAGGATCAGGTCGCGCTCGACCAGGATGGGCACCTGGCCGTAGGGGTTCATGACGTTGATGTCTTCCGGCTTGTTGTACAAGTCAACGTCGCGAATCTCGAAGTCCATGCCCTTTTCAAACAGCACAAAACGGCAGCGGTGCGAGAACGGGCAGGTCGTGCCTGAATAAAGGACCATCATGATTGCGAACTCCTAAATGCAAAGGAGTGGATACGGTGAAGGCATCCACTCCAGAAGGTGCCGGGAAGCGGGTCCCGGCGAAAACTGATTACTTGATGTCTTTCCAGAACGAAGCGTTCAGGCGCCAGGCGATGAAGGTGAACATCAGCAGGAACAGCAGCACCCAGACACCGACCCGCACGCGGGTGTTCTGCGCCGGCTCGGCCATCCACTGCATGTAACCCACGAGGTCGGCCATGGCCTGGTCATACTGCAGCGGTGTCATGCTGCCCGGTGTGACCTGCTGCCAGCCCTTGAAAATCTGCACTTTCTGGCCGTGCTCTTCCTTCTCGTCAAACACCGGCTTGCGTTCGCCGGACAGTTCCCACAACACGTGCGGCATGCCCACGTTTGGAAAAGCGAGATTGTTCCAGCCGGTGGCCTTGGTTTCGTCGCGGTAATAGGTACGCAAATAGGTGTACAGGTAGTCGGCGCCGGTGCCGCCTGCGCCAGCGCGCGAACGGGCCATCAGTGTCAGGTCGGGCGGGTTGCCGCCAAACCATTCCTTGGCCTGCTTGGGATCAATCGCCGCCTTCATGGTGTCGCCGACCTTGTCGGTGGCAAACAGCAGGTTGTCCTTGATCTCCTGCTCGGTCAGGCCGATGTCTTGCAGGCGGTTGTAGCGCATGAAAGCCGCCGAGTGGCAGTTCAGGCAATAGTTGACGAACAACTTGGCGCCGTGTTGCAAGGCCCCCATGTCGTTGGTCTTGTCGGGCGCCTTGTCCCAGGCAATGCCTCCACTCGCGGCGAACGCACCGTTGCCCGCGGCCAGCGCCAGCACGGTCACCGCGCCAATGGCCAGTTTTTTCAATGTTTTCATCATGGTCAGGATCTCCGGCTCAGTGTGCGGCAAAGGTCACGCGGTCAGGGGGCGTCTTGAAAGTCCCGAGACGGCTCCACCAGGGCATCAGCAGGAAGAAACCGAAGTAAAACAGGGTGCCGACCTGGGACACGCGCTCATTGATCAGCGATGGCGGCTTGATGCCGAGGTAGCCGAGCACCACAAAGTTGATCACAAAGACGCCGTAAACGTACTTGTGCCAGTCGGGACGGTAACGAATCGACTTGACCGGGCTGTGATCCAGCCAGGGCAGGAAGAACAGGATGATGACAGCGCCACCCATGACCACCACGCCCCAGAACTTGGGGTCGAACATCAGCATGGCGGCAATCAGAACCACCGCGGCGCCGACGATGATGGCCTTGAACAGGCTGGCAATTTTTGCCTTGAGCACGCCCAGCACGGCGCCGGCCAGCACGCAGAAGATCAGCGCATACATCATCTCGCTGGTGATGGCCCGCAGCATGGAGTAATACGGCGTGAAGTACCAGACCGGGGCGATGTGCAGCGGCGTCTTCAGTGGATCGGCCGGGATGAAGTTGTTGTACTCCAGGAAGTAACCACCGGCTTCAGGCGCGAAGAACACAATCGCCGAGAACACCATCAGGAACACGCTGACCGCAAAGATGTCATGCACCGTGTAGTAAGGATGGAAGGCGATGCCGTCCAGCGGCTTGCCGCTGGCATCCTTGTGTTTCTTGATCTCGACACCGTCGGGGTTGTTCGAGCCGACCTCGTGCAGGGCGATGATGTGCGCGACCACCAGGCCCAGCAGCACCAGCGGCACGGCAATCACGTGGAAGGCAAAGAAACGGTTCAGCGTGGCGTCACCCACCACATAGTCGCCGCGGATCAGCAGCGCCAGGTCAGGGCCGATGAAGGGAATGGCGGCAAACAGGTTGACGATCACCTGGGCGCCCCAGTAGCTCATCTGGCCCCAGGGCAGCAGGTAGCCCATGAAAGCCTCGGCCATCAGGCACAGGAAAATCGCGCAACCGAACACCCAGATCAGCTCGCGCGGCTTGCGGTAGCTGCCGTACATCAGGCCGCGGAACATGTGCAGGTAGACCACCACAAAAAACGCAGAGGCGCCGGTCGAGTGCATGTAGCGCACCAGCCAGCCCCAGGGCACGTCACGCATGATGTATTCGACCGAACCGAAAGCCAGCGCGGCGTCCGGCTTGTAATGCATGGTCAGGAAGATGCCGGTCACGATCTGGATCACCAGCACCAGCAGGGCCAGCGAGCCGAACACGTACCAGAAGTTGAAGTTCTTCGGCGCGTAGTACTCGCTCATGTGCTCTTTGTAGAGCTTGCTGGCGGGGAAGCGGTTGTCGACCCAGTTCATCAACTTGGCGGCAGCCGGCGCATCGGGGGGTAGTTCTTTGAATTCAGCCATAAGGGATCCTATTTGCTAGTCGGTGGAGGACTTCGGCGGACGCGCTGGGCGCCGGCCGGCTGGTCCAGCAAAGCTTCAGGCTTTTTTGTCCTCGCCGATCAGCAGCTTGGCGTCTGACAGGTACATGTGGGGCGGCACTTCCAGGTTGTCCGGCGCCGGCTTGTTTTTGTACACACGGCCGGCGATGTCAAAGGTCGAGCCGTGGCAGGCGCACAGAAAGCCGCCGGCCCAGTCGTCAGGCAGCGAGGGCTGCGGGCCGGCTGCAAACTTGTCGCTGGGCGAGCAGCCCAGGTGGGTGCAGATGCCGACAGCCACGAAGTACTCGGGCTTGATCGAACGGTTTTCGTTGCGGGCGTATTCCGGGGTGAGTTCACCGGGTTTGCGCTCGGACTTCGGGTCAGCGAGCAGCGGGTCCAGTTTGGGCAGGCCGGCCAGCTGCTCAGGCGTGCGCCGGACAATCCAGACCGGCTTGCCACGCCATTCCACCGTCAGTTTTTCGCCCGGCTTCATGGCAGAAATATCGACCTCCACCGAAGCGCCGGCGGCCTTGGCGCGCTCGGACGGCTGGAAAGTGCTGACAAAAGGCACGGCAACTGCAGCTGCGCCGGCACCGCCGGCGGCACAGGTCGCGATCATCCAGTTTCTTTTGTCTTTATCGATGGGCGCGCGGGGCGGCGCCTTGGAGCTTGCGTCGGTCATGGGTGTCCTACAAGAACAGTCTTGAAAAAGGGCGTATTGGGGTCAACCCGGGATTGTAACGGAGCGCGATGCGCAATTTCAAGCGCGGAGGCTGGCCCGACAGGCTTGCGGCGACATCGCCGGGTGAAGGCTGGCGGGAAGCAACAAGAACAACCATAATCGCGCACTGCGCCCGCTGATCCGGCGGGGACCGATGCGGCACCAACACAGGAGCAAGCCATGGGCATGATGAAGGAATTCAAGGAATTTGCCGTCAAGGGCAATGTGATCGATCTGGCCGTGGGCGTGATCATCGGTGCGGCGTTTGCGAAAATCGTCGATTCCGTGGTCAGCGACCTGGTCCTGCCCCTGGTCGGCGCGGTCATCGGCAAGATTGACTTTTCCAACCTGTTCATCGTTCTGGGCAGCGTGCCGCCGGGAACCGCGACCACCCTCGATGCACTGAAAAAAGCCGGCGTTCCGGTGTTTGCCTATGGCAACTTCATCACCGTGGCCGTCAACTTCGCGATCCTGGCCTTCATCATTTTCCTGATGATCAAGCAGATCAACCGGCTGAAGAAGGAAACGCCGGCCGAAGCGCCGCCGCCTGCCGCCACGCCGGAAGATGTGGTGTTGCTGCGCGAGATCCGCGACAGCCTCAGGAAGTAGTTCACCCCGTCGGACGCTCACTGCGTGTAGCGCCTTCCCCCTTCCAGGGGCGGCGCCTGCGCGCCGGCACAGCCGGACGCGCGACCCCTGCTTGCAAAGACATGGGTTTCGCTACCTATTTGATAGCTGCCTCCGCCCATTGGATAAGGGCTGGAGGCCTTTTCGACCCTTGATCAGGGGCGATTCAGGCGGCCAGCCGGCGCGCCATGCGGATGGCGGCAATCAGGCTGGACGCGTCGGCCTTGCCGGTGCCGGCAATGTCGAAAGCCGTGCCATGGTCCGGGCTGGTGCGTACCAGCGGCAAACCGAGGGTGACGTTGACGCCCTGCTCCACACCGAGGTATTTGACCGGGATCAGCCCCTGGTCGTGGTACATCGCCACCACCACATCGAACTCGCCGGACCGCCACGCCGGAGCGCGCGCGCGCATGAACACGGTGTCGGGCGCGAAGGGGCCGCTCACGTCCAAGCCCTGGGCCCGGGCCGCGGCGATGGCCGGCGCGATGATGTCGATTTCCTCCCGGCCGAACAGCCCGCCCTCGCCGGCATGCGGGTTCAGGCCCGCCACCGCGATACGCGGCGCGCCCCCCGACACACTGCGCACCGAGCGGTGCGTGATCTGCAGGGTTTGCAACAGCCGGTCCACCGTCAGCGCATCAATCGCGTCGCGCAGCGACAGGTGGATGCTGACCAGCACGGTTTTGAGTTCATCGTTGGCCAGCATCATGCGCACCGGCATCTCGTCGAGTGTCTTGCCGGCAAAGGCAGCAGCTTCGGCCTGCAGCAGCTCGGTGTGCCCCGGGAAACGCGCGAATTCCGCACCGGCCAGCGCCAGCGCCTCCTTGTGGATGGGCGCCGTGACCATGGCTGCGGCCTCACCCGCCAGTGTGGCGCGGGCCGCGCATGTGATGCAGTCTGCCGCGGCCTTGCCGGCCGCCGCGCTGACCTGGCCATAAGGCGCCAGTTCGGGCAAGTCGCAGGCCTGCAGCACCGCGATGCTGCGCGGCGGTATGGCGGCCCAGTCGGCGATGCCTGCCAGTTGCAGCACCGGCAACGCCGATGCCGGCGCACCCGAGACCAGCCTTGACGCGCGGCGCAGGCTCGCCACATCCCCCACCACCACGCAAGCGGCCAGTTCCTCAGGTGCGTCGCGAAAGGCTTTGGCGATGATTTCCGGGCCGATACCGGCCGGATCGCCCATGGTGATGAGCAGCGGCCGGCTCAGTGCCATGCAAGCGCCCCGTCACAGGCAGGTAATACCTTGGTGTATCTCATGACTTCCCCCGGCCACCCGATCGGCCCATAATGGTTTGAACGCCACCCTGCTCCCCGCCCGCATACCCGGGCAAAGGCAGGCGGCCGGCAGCCGGATGGAAGGAAGCAGCACGATGCATTCTGTCGGTATTTTCGCGCAAACCGGCGGCCCCGGCCCGGCGCGCGAGTGGGCCAGACCATGAACGCCGCCGAAACCGTCATCTGGAGCGCCGCTGCGGGCTCCATCGCGCTGGTGGTCCTGCTGGCGCTGGTGGACGCGATTTACAGCCGCACCCGCGCCAGCGTGCAAAGCCTGATCTACCTGGGTGCCTGCTGGCTGTTTTTTTTCCTGCTCAGCGGCCTGCCCGAAGCCTTGCTCGACCAGGCCAACGCGCCCTGGGTGCATACCGCGCAGGTCCTGATCGGTCCGCTGTGCGCCGGACTCGGGGCGTATGGCGCGAGTCACTGGCTGTCGGCGCCCAGGCGGGACCGTGTGACCGACATCAGCTTTCGCGGCACCACCCTGCTGTGCCTGATCGGCGGGCCGCTGTGCCTGCTGCTGCCGGCAGGCCTGCAACTGGCGGCGTCGGCCATGCTGACCGTGGTGACCCTGTCGGTGGCGCTGTGGCTGGCGGTGCGCGCCACCCAGCAGGGGGACCGGCTGGCCTGGGGCCTGGCCGCCGGCTGCCTGCTGACGCTGCCGCTGCAATGCGGCCTCTATTGGCTGGCACTCAACACGGTGCGCCCGTCGCTGGTGATCCAGGCCGTGGTGGCCCTGCTGGGCCTGCTCAGCGTTGCGGCGATTGCGGTGACGCTGTGGCTGCGCAACCACCAGGACCTGCAGATCCGCCACCAGGCCCAGTCGCGGCGCGACCCGGTGACCCAGCTTTACAACAGCGCGGTGATGGTGCAGAAAATTTTGCGAGCGCAGCGCCGGCTGGTGCGCACCCGGCGCGATGGCGCGCTGATGGCGGTGCAGGTGTTTGATCCCGAGCGCCTGCTGGCCCAGGTCGGCCACTACGGTCTCAATGACATCTACAGCCAGCTGGCGCGCCGCATGCAGCGCCACACCGGCGTGGTGAATCCGGCCGGGCGCTATTACGACCGCTGCTTCGTGGTGCTGATCGAAACCCTGCACTCGCCGCGCTGGATACGCACCATGGGCCTGCGCGTGGCCTCCAGCCTGCGCAAGCCGCTGGAGGTGACCTCACTCAATGGCGAACGCATCAAGCTCAGCGCCGATATCGGGGTCGGCATGGTGCACCTGTCGGGCGCGGCCAAGGCCGTGGACGAGTTGCTGCATGAAGCGCAGGACATGGCGGCGGCCGCGCGCGCGATGCGTTCACGCGCCGCCTTGCTCGATGAAATCAGCCGTCAGGCGGTGCCGGTGGAAAACGCCGAACTGGGCGCGAGCTGGCACGCCATGCGTACCGCGCGTTCCCACCCGGCGCGGCTGCAACCGGCCCGGTCGCGCCGCACCGCCGCCTGAAACACGCCGGCGCTATCGCGCTCAGGCCGGGTTGTCGATGTCGATGAACTCGTGGGCCAGCCCGAACTGTGCCGCCACATGCGCTGCCACCGCCGGCGCGCCATACCGCTCGGACGCGTGATGGCCGCAGGCGATGAAGGCCACGCCCATCTCGCGCGCATAGTGCGCCTGCGGCTCGGAGATCTCGCCGGTGATGAAGGCGTCGGCCCCGGCGGCAATCGCGTCCTCGAAGTAGCCCTGTGCGCCGCCGGTGCACCATGCTATGTTTTTGATAGCTCCTGGGGACATACCGACAAGGGTGACAGGCCGATTTAATGCACTTTTGATGTGTGCGGCAAGGCTCTCGGCAGTGTCGAAGCCATCCTCGGCGCCGCTGCGCCCGCCCAGGAAACCCAGCTTGCTGTCACCGAAATGGCGCTCCGCCTTCAGGCCCAGCCTGAGGCCCAGCTGGGCGTTGTTGCCGAGCTCGGGATGCGCGTCCAGCGGCAGGTGGTAGGCGTAGAGGTTGATGTCGTGGGCCAGCAGCAGCGCCAGCCGCTGCTTCATCCAGCCGGTCACGCGGCCGTCCTGGCCGCGCCAGAACAGGCCGTGGTGCACAAAAATCGCGTCCGCATCGGCCGCAACGGCAGCTTCAATCAGCGCCAGGCTGGCGGTGACGCCCGAAACAATCTTGCGCACCTCGGCCTTGCCCTCGACCTGCAGCCCGTTGGGACCGTAGTCCTTGAACAGCTCGGGCTGCAGCAGCTGGTCGAAAGCACCCAGCAACAGGGCCCGCGGCGCAACCACCGCATCCTGAATGGTCACGGCAGAAATCCATCCACCGACAGGTAACGCTCGCCGGTGTCGTAGTTGAAACCGAGCACCGTGCTGCCGGCGGGAATCTCCGGCAGCTTCTGCGCGATCGCCGCCAGCGTCGCGCCGGAAGAGATGCCGACCAGCAGGCCCTCCTCGGCGGCGCAGCGCCGCGCGTAATCCTTGGCGGCGTCAGCCTCGACCTGGATCACGCCGTCCAGCAGCGCGGTCTGCAGGTTGGCCGGGATGAAGCCCGCGCCTATGCCCTGGATCGGGTGCGGCGAGGGTTTGCCGCCGCTGATGACCGGGGAGGCCGTGGGTTCCACGGCATACACCTTTGTGGCGGGAAATTTCTGCTTCAGCACCTGGGCGACGCCGCTCAGGTGGCCGCCGGTGCCGACGCCGGTGATCAGCACATCCACCCCCTGCGGGAAGTCGGCGAGGATTTCCTGCGCCGTGGTGCGCACATGGATGTCGATGTTGGCCGGGTTGTCGAACTGTTGCGGCATCCAGGCGCCGGGGGTTTTGGCCACCAGGTCTTTGGCATGCGCAATCGCGCCGTTCATGCCTTTTTCACGCGGCGTCAGCTCGAAGCTGGCGCCATAGGCCAGCATCAGGCGGCGGCGTTCTATGCTCATGCTGTCGGGCATCACCAGCACCAGCTTGTAGCCCTTGACGGCGGCCACCATGGCCAGGCCGACGCCGGTGTTGCCCGAGGTCGGCTCGATGATGGTGCCGCCGGGCTGCAGGGCGCCGGACTGCTCGGCGGCCTCGACCATGCTCAGCGCAATGCGGTCCTTGATCGAGCCACCCGGGTTGCTGCGCTCGGATTTCACGTAAATCTGGTGGGTCTGGCTGGCCGGCCCGAACAGCCGGTTGATGCGGATGTGGGGCGTGTTGCCGATGGTGGCGAGAACGCTGGAAGCTTTCATGGCGAATCCTTGGGTAAGTGCCGCAGGCTGCAGCGCGGGCGGGCGGCGCGGGCTGGCCGGGTGCCTGCAAATTATGACCCTTGCGGCAGGCCGCAGCCGGTGCAAGGCCTGCAAACTGGAGGAAAATTGCGTTTGTTGCAATCGCTGCGCAGCCCTGTCCCGGCGTGCGGCAGACTTTTTCCCTGGATCCACCATGCGCAAATCCTGGCTTTTCTTTTCGCAAACCGTCACGGTGCTGCTGGCCGCTTATTTTGTGGTCGCCACGCTGCAGCCGCAATGGGTGAACCGGCAGGCGCTGGGCAATGCCATTGCGGTGATCGAAGCCCCGGCCGGTCCGGCCGGCAGTCCCGCACCGGCCGGCAGTTTTGCCGCGGCGGCCAAGGCCGCCTCGGCGGCGGTGGTCAGCATCAACACCAGCAAGGCGGCCGCGCGCAACCCGAATATGGACGACCCCTGGTTCCGCTTTTTCTTCGGCGACCAGGGTGGCCAGGCCGAACCGCAGGTCGGCCTCGGCAGCGGCGTCATCGTCAGCCCCAATGGCTACATCCTGACCAACAACCATGTGGTCGAAGGCGCCGACGACATCGAGGTCATCCTCAACGACACCCGCAAGGCCAAGGCCAAGGTCATAGGCACCGATCCCGAAACCGACCTGGCGATCCTGAAGATCGAGCTCGACAAGCTGCCGGTCATTGTGCTGGGCAGCTCGGACACGGCGCAGGTCGGCGACCCGGTGCTGGCCATCGGCAACCCGTTCGGCGTCGGCCAGACCGTCACCAGCGGCATCGTCAGCGCGCTGGGCCGCAACCAGCTCGGCATCAACACCTTCGAGAACTTCATCCAGACCGATGCGGCGATCAACCCCGGCAACTCGGGGGGCGCGCTGGTCGACACCCAGGGCCGCCTGCTGGGCATCAATACCGCGATTTATTCGCGCTCTGGCGGCTCCATGGGCATTGGCTTCGCCATTCCGGTGTCCACCGGCAAGCAGGTGCTGGAAAGCATCGTGAAGGACGGCCAGGTGACACGCGGCTGGATTGGCGTGGAACCGCAGGAACTGAGCCCCGAGCTGGCCGAAACCTTCGGCATCAAGCCCGGCGCGCTGGGCGGCGGCGGTGTGGTCATCACCGGCGTGCTGCAAAACGGCCCGGCGGCGCAGGCCGGCATCGTGCCGGGTGACGTGATCCTCGAGGTGAGCGGCAAGGCCGTGGGCACGGTGTCCGAGCTGCTGACCGCCGTGGCGGCACTCAAGCCCGGCGTCTCAGCCCCGTTGACGGTCTGGCGCAAGGACAAAAAGGTGGACATTGCCGTGGTGCCCGGCACCCGGCAGCGCCCGCAGGCACGCCGCCAGTAAGCGCAACTGCTACAGATTTAATAGCTGACCGCCCTTGCCCGGCATGGGCTGACGCCCTGTTTGGCTCAGGATTTGGCGGCTTCGGCGTCGTCCGGCGCCTGGGTGTGCTTGATGAACAACTGCGCCGCCCAGATGCCGATCTCGTAGAGGATGCACATCGGGATCGCCAGCGCCAGCTGCGACACCACGTCCGGCGGCGTCACGATGGCCGCGATCACAAAGGCCAGCACGATGAAATAGCCGCGGAAGTTCCTGAGCTTTTCGATGCTGACAATGTTCATGCGCGCCAGCACCACCACCGCGATCGGCACCTCGAAGGCCATGCCGAAGGCCAGGAACATGCTCAGCACAAAACCGAGGTAGGCCTCGATGTCAGGCGCCGCCACGATGGACTTGGGCGCGAAGCTCTGGATGAACTTGAACACCTGGCCGAACACGAAGAAATAACAAAACGCCACACCGACAAAAAACAGCAGCGTGCTGGACACCACCAGCGGCATCACCAGCTTTTTCTCATGGGTGTAAAGCCCCGGCGCGACAAACGCCCAGACCTGGTAGAGCACCACCGGCAGCGCGAGCATGAAAGCCGCCATCAGCAATATCTTGAGCGGCACCAGGAAAGGCGAGATCACCGAGGTGGCAATCAGCGAAGCCCCCTTGGGCAGGGTGTCCACCAGCGGCGCGGCCAGCAGGTCGAACAGCACGGCCGGGCCCGGCCAGATGGCCAGGATGGCGGCGGCGATGCCGATGGCGATCACCACCCGGATCATCCGGTCGCGCAGCTCCATCAGGTGCTGCACAAAAGGCTGCTCGGTGCCCGCGAGTTCGTCGGGCTTGTCGGTGTTGGGATCGCTCATGGGGACGGTGTGCGCTGGAGGGTAGGCGCGAGGGCTGCGCGTGGGTGGCGGTTGAAGGGGAAATCAGCCGTTCCGGCCGGAAGACGCGCTGGGACGGGGACGGTAACGGGCCACGCGCGCCGCACCCGACAGCGCCTTGGTGCGCACGCCGGAGCGCGCCTTGTACCACTGCGGCGTGGCACCGGTTTTCAGGCGCCAGTTTTTCTTCGGGTGTTTGTATTCGGGGAAACTGATCATGCCGGGCAATTCCTCGCTGGACGCCGTGCCGGTGGTTTCCGCCCAGGATTTCTCGAAATCGCTGGCGTTGGTCTGGATGGAGTTCTCGACGTCGCGTGCCGCGCCCTCCATCGATTCCTTCATTTTCTTGAGCTCGTCGAGCTCCATGGAGCGGTTGACCTCCTGCTTGACGTCGGCCACATAACGCTGCGCCTTGCCCAGCAGCGTGCCGACGGTGCGCGCCAGGCGCGGCAGCTTCTCCGGCCCGATGACGATCAGCGCCACCGCGCCTATCAGCGCAATCTTTGAAAGGCCGATGTCAATCATGCGAAATCAGCAGGCAAAACCAGTGCCCGGCAAGCGTGGGGGCCATTCAGGACTTTTGCTTGGCTTCCACGTCGATCGTGGTTTTGTCGGCGGTCTGCGCGTGCGTGACCTGGCCGGTTTCAGCAGCTTTTTCTTCAGCGTTCTGGCCGCCTTCTTTCATGCCGTCCTTGAAGCCTTTCACGGCGCCGCCCAGGTCGCTGCCCATGTTCTTGAGCTTTTTGGTGCCGAACACCATCACGACGATCAGCAGCACGATCAGCCAGTGCCAAATGGAAAACGAGCCCATGTTTCTCTCCTAAGCTTTAATTGCAATGTTGCACAAGGTTATGGCCATTCTAAAGGCCTTGCGTCCTGCTTCGCCCGAATAGCCCTGCATAAACCGCATGGCTTCATCTGGTTCGCAATGCCCGGGCTGCAAGTGAGGATTTACCCTGCGACGAAACGCAGTCCTCTTCCAGTTCAGCCAGGGCCGCGGGTCCGGCTTAGCCGGCCCGCAGGCGCGGCGCGCCCGCGGGGCTGGAGCCTGCGGCTCCAAAGCTGCTTGAGCAGCTTTTGGACAGGCGACAGAAGCGAAGCCTCTGGCGAGCGGCGGCCTGCAAGGTGCAGCGACCCGCGCAGCGGCGGAGCGTGGGGGCTAACCTCTAGCCCAGGGCCGCGGCCCACCCATCACGTGGATGTGCAGGTGATGCACTTCCTGGCCGCCCTCGGCGCCGGTGTTCGTCACGATGCGAAAACCGCCTTCCGGATAGGGCCGGCAGCCTTTGTCCAGGGCCAGTTCCGGCCCGACCTGCGCCATCGAGGGGATGTGTGTCTTCGGGATCATCAGGAAATGAACCGGCGCCCAGGGGTTGATGTCGTCGAAGACGAAGATGTCCTCGTCCTCATACACCTTGCGGCTGGGGATTTTTCCGGCAGCGATCTTGCAGAAAATGCAGTTGTCGTCGTGCGCGTGGCTGGGCTGGCTCATGGTCGGCTGGGGGCTGGGGGGGCTCAAAGTTCGGACAGGCGGGTGGCCGGGCGCTGGCTGTTGAAACGCATCCAGCCGCGGATGCAGCGGTACAGATACCAGAGCCAGACGATGCCGTAGGCGATCATGCCGGGCAGCACGAACAGCAGCCACAGCGGCGACAGCAGCACCAGCCACATCAGCGTCCACCAGAAGGTCTGGATCATGTAGTTGTGGTGGTCGATGTAGAGCACATCGGACTCCTCGCCGCGTCGCACATAGTTGACGATCAGCGCCACCACCGCAAAAATGCCGCCGCTGAACCAGGCCAGGGTGTGCAGGCCGTACAGCACATGCATGACAAGACGGTCGTTCGGGCTTTTGGTGTCGAATTCGGCCAGGTTGGTTTCGCTCATGGTCTTCTCCTCTGTTCGCAGCGTACAGCTGTTTTTATTTCTCGGCGGCTTCCCGGTCCTGCGCCTTGCGCAGGGCTTTTTCCTCGATGCCGCTGGTGCCCTCGCGACGCTCGAGTTCGGCAATCACGTCGGCCGGCGACAGGCCGTAATGCGCCAGCGCAATCAGGCTGTGAAACCACAGATCGGCCACTTCGCCGACCAGTTTGGCATTGAGCTCGGGTGTCGCGCCAGCGTGGTCGATGTCCTTGGCCGCCATGACGGTCTCGGTGGCTTCCTCGCCGATTTTTTTCAGGAAGGCGTCCGGGCCTTTGTGCAGCAGGCGCGCGACATAACTGGTGGCCGGGTCGCCGCCCTGCCCGGGCTTGCGGCTTTCGATGATGCGCGCCAGGCGCAACAGGGAATCACTGGATGTCATGGCTGTGTCTTTGTTGTTACTTGTAGATGCTGGCCGGGTCTTTCAAGACCGGCTCGGTCACCACCCACCGGCCGTCCCGGTACAGGCTGAAAAAGCAGCTGTGGCGGCCGGTGTGGCAGGCAATGCCCGGCTCATGGCCGAGCTGGGTGACTTTCAGCAGGATCACGTCGTTGTCGCAGTCCATGCGGATCTCGTGCACCGTCTGCAAATGGCCGGACTCCTCGCCCTTGTGCCAGAGCCGGCCGCGCGAACGGCTGTAATACACGGCCTGGCCGAGCTCGGCGGTTTTCTGCAGGGCCTCGCGGTTCATCCAGGCAAACATCAGCACATCGCCGCTGCCGGCTTCCTGCGCGATCACCGGGATCAGGCCCTTGTCGTCCCACTGGATGTCATCTAACCATTTCATGGCGATATTGTGCGTGATTGTGAACAGTCCGTCGTCACTATCAAATCGATAGCTGAAAATCCACGCTGGATATGGGGTTGGGGCCTGAAACCCCTGGATATCAACTAGAGGCGGACAGGTATGCCGCGGGCCGCCATGTGGGCCTTGGCCTGCTGCACCGTGTATTCGCCGTAATGGAAGATGCTGGCGGCCAGCACCGCATCGGCGCCGCCGGTCTGGATGCCGTCGGCCAGGTGGTCCAGGTTGCCGACACCGCCGGAAGCAATCACCGGCACGCTGACCGCGTCGCTGACGGCGCGCGTCAGCGCCAGGTCGAAGCCGGCCTTGGTGCCGTCGCGGTCCATGCTGGTCAGCAGAATTTCGCCGGCGCCGCGCCGTGCCATCTCGCTGGCCCAGGCCACGGCGTCCAGACCGGTGTTCTTGCGCCCGCCGTGGCTGTAGACGTCCCAGCCCGGTCCGCGCGTGAGGGCTTCCTCGTCGGAGCGGCGCTTGGCGTCGATGGCCACCACGATGCACTGCGCGCCGTATTTGGCCGAGGCGTCTTCTATCACCTGCGGATTGGCCAGCGCGGCCGAGTTGAAACTGGTCTTGTCGGCGCCGGCATTGAGCAGGCGCCGCACGTCGTCCACCGTGCGCACACCGCCGCCGACGGTCAAGGGAATGAAAACCTGGGAGGCCACCGCCTCGATGATGTGCAGGATCAGGTCGCGCCCGTCGCTGGTGGCCGTGATGTCCAGAAAGGTCAGCTCGTCCGCGCCCTGCTCGTTGTAACGCGCCGCAATTTCCACCGGATCGCCGGCGTCGCGCAGCTCGACGAAGTTGACGCCCTTGACGACGCGGCCGCCGGTGACGTCGAGACAGGGAATGATGCGCTTAGCGAGCAAGATCAGGTCCGGTGGAGTTCAAGTCAAGGCCACCGTGGAACCGGCTCTGCCGGGCCACCAGTGGAGCCCCCTGGGGGGAGGCGGCCAGAGGCCGCTTCGGGGGGTTAACCATTTAATTCATCAGCGCGTGCCTGTGCGGCAGCGAAATCGAGATCACCGCTGTAGATCGAGCGGCCACAGATCACGCCTTCGACGCCCTCGTCCTCCACCGCGCACAAGGCGTCGATGTCGGCCATGTTCGACAGACCGCCCGAGGCGATCACCGGAATCGTCAGTGCCTGGGCCAGCTTGACGGTGGCCTCGATGTTGATGCCGCTGAGCATGCCGTCGCGGCCGATGTCGGTGTAGATGATGCCCTCGACGCCGTAGTCCTGGAATTTCTTGCCGAGGTCGACCACCTCGTGGCCGGTCATCTTGCTCCAGCCGTCGGTGGCGACCTTGCCGTCCTTGGCATCGAGGCCGACGATGATGTGGCCGCCGAAAGCGGTGCAGGCATCCTGCAGGAAGCCGGGATTTTTCACCGCGGCCGTGCCGATGATGACGTAGCGCAGGCCGGAGTCGAGGTAACGCTCGATGGTGTCCAGGTCGCGGATACCGCCACCGAGCTGCACGTCGATCTCGCTGCCGACTTCGGCCAGGATCTTGCGGATCGCGGCCTCGTTTTTCGGCTTGCCGGCAAAAGCGCCGTTCAGGTCCACCAGGTGCAGGCGGCGCGCGCCCTTGTCGACCCAGCTGCGCGCCATGGCGGCCGGGTCTTCACTGAAGATGGTGGACTGGTCCATGTCCCCCTGTTTGAGGCGCACACAATGGCCGTCTTTCAAGTCAATCGCGGGGATGAGTAGCATGGGCAGTGAAGCTGGCGGTGGATGGGAGGGAGAAGGCGTTGGGCAAAAAAAGGCGTGCAGCGGCAGGCGTCGAGACGTCAGGGGTTCCAGTGCAGGAAGTTGCGGTACAGGGCCAGGCCGTGGTCTGCGCTTTTTTCGGGGTGGAATTGGGTGGCAAAAATATTATCGCGTGCCAGCGCCGCCGTAAAGCGTGCGCCATAGTCGGCAAAACCCGCGGTGTGGCGCGTATCCGACGGCCTGGCGTAAAAGCTGTGAACGAAGTAGAAGTACGCGCCGTCGGGCACACCTTCCCACACGGGATGCCGCGCGCCGCCCTCACCTGCGGCCTGGTAGACCTGGTTCCAGCCCATTTGCGGCACCTTGAAACGGCTGCCGTCGGGCTGGGTGCGGCCGGCCAGGTCGAACTTGAGCACCTCGCCGGGGATCAGGTCCAGGCCGCGGGTGCCGGCGCCGCCGTCGCCGGGCTGGCCCTCCTGGCTGTGTGTCAGCAGCATCTGCATGCCGACACAAACGCCGAACAGCGGCTTGTGGGCCGCGGCATGGAGCACCGCTTCCAGCATGCCGGAGCCCTTGAGCTCGCGCATGCAGTCGGCAATCGCGCCCTGCCCCGGCAGCACCACACGCTGGGCATTCATGACGTCTTCGGCACGCGATGTGACGATGACCTCGACGCCGCTGCCTTGCGCCACGTGCTGGACCGCCTGCGACACTGAGCGCAGGTTGCCCATGCCGTAATCGACCACGGCGACTGTGTTGGGTTGTGCCATCAAAAAGCCGGAGTTGCTACAAAATTAATAGCTGACTATTCAAGCCAGGCATGGGCTAGAGGCCAAAACAATGCTCAAAATCATGGTTGGGCCTACAGCGAGCCCTTGGTCGAGGGAATCACGCCGGCGGAGCGCGGATCGATCTCCAGCGCCATGCGCAACGCACGCGCAAAGGCCTTGAACACGGTCTCGGCCTGGTGATGGGCGTTGTCGCCGCGCAGGTTGTCGATGTGCAGGGTCACGAAGGCGTGGTTGGCAAAACCCTGGAAAAACTCGTAGGCCAGCTGGCTGTCGAAGCTGCCAATCATGCCGCTCTTGAAGGGCACATGCATCTCGAGGCCGGGCCGGCCCGAGAAATCGATCACCACGCGCGACAGCGCCTCGTCCAGCGGCACATAGGCGTGGCCGTAGCGGCGCAGGCCTTTTTTGTCGCCGACGGCCTGGGCGACGGCCTGGCCCAGGGTGATGCCCACGTCTTCCACCGTGTGGTGGCCGTCGATGTGCAGGTCACCCTTGGCCTGGATGTCCAGATCAATCAGGCCGTGCCTGGCAATCTGGTCCAGCATGTGGTCGAAAAAACCAATGCCGGTGGACAGGCTGGCCTTGCCGCTGCCGTCGAGGTTGAGCTTGACGGTGATCTGGGTCTCGGCGGTGTTGCGCGAGATCTCGGCGGTTCGGGGGGCCAGGGAAGGCGCGGCGGTGGGGGTGGTCATAGGGATTCTTTGAGTGCCGCCAGCATCTGCGCATTTTCACCGGCGGTGCCGACGGTCAGGCGCAAACAATCGGCAAGCAATGGGTGCATTTTAGAAACGTTTTTGACCAGCACGCCGCGCGACCGCATGCCTTCAAAGGTTTTTGCGGCATCCGGGACCCGCACCAGCACCATGTTGGCGTCGCTTTTCCAGGTTTTGACACCCGGCAAAGCCTGCAGGGCTTCCACCAGCGCTGTCCGCTGGGCACGGATGTCCTCGGCCTGACCGGCAAACACCTCGGCATGTTCCAGCGCAAACAGCGCGCACTCGTAATTGAGCACGCTGATGTTGTAGGGCGGGCGAACCTTGTCGATTTCGGCGATCAGCGCTTTCGGGCCCATCATGTAACCGAGCCGCACGCCAGCCAGGCCGAACTTGCTCATGGTGCGCATCAGCAGCACGTGGCTGTGGCGGGCGATACGGTTGATGTAGCTTTTGCTGGCGAAAGGCTGGTAGGCCTCGTCCATCACCACCAGGCCGGGTGCCGCGGCGATGATCCTGTCGATCACCGCGTCGTCCCACAGGTTGGCGGTGGGGTTGTTCGGGTAGGCGATGTAGATGATGGACGGCTGGTGTTCGGCGATCGCCGCCAGCATCGCAGCCTCGTCGAGTTCGAAGTCGGGCGTCAGGGGCACGGCGATGAACTTCAGGCCCTGCAGCTGTGCGCTCATGCCATACATCACAAAACCGGGCAGCGGCGCCAGGATGGAGGCCCCCGGCACATCACAGGCCATGGCCAGCAGCGAGATCAGTTCGTCCGAGCCGTTGCCCAGCATGATGTCAAAGCCCTCGGGCATGCCGGCGTGCTCAGCCAGTGCCTTGCGCAACTCGTTGACGCGCCCGTCCGGGTAACGGTTCAGCGCCAGCGCGCCCAGGCGCTGGCCCAGGTGCGCCTGCAAGGCCGCCGGCAAACGATGCGGGTTTTCCATCGCGTCGAGCTTGACCAGGCCGGCCGAATCCTGGATGGCGTAGGCGTGCATGGACTGCACATCCTGGCGAATCAGCTTTTTGAGCGCGGGGGCGACATCGTTCATTTTTTCATCCTCATTTCAGCGGCCCGGGCGTGCGCCTGCAAGCCTTCGCCGTAGGCCAGTTCGGCGGCAATTTGGCCCAGGGTCTGCGCGCCGGCTTCGCTGACCTCGATGAGGCTGGAGCGCTTCTGGAAGTCATACACACCCAGCGGGCTGGAAAAACGCGCCGTGCCGCTGGTCGGCAACACATGGTTGGGGCCGGCGCAGTAGTCGCCCAGCGATTCGCTGGTGTACGCGCCGAGGAAAATCGCGCCGGCATGTTTGAGCAGCGGTTCCCACCGGTGCGGGTCGCGGCTGGAGACTTCCAGATGTTCGGGGGCAATGCGGTTGCTGATGGCGCAGGCTTCTTCCATGCTGCGGGTGTGGATCAGCGCGCCGCGGCCGCTGAGCGACTTGGCGATGATTTCGGCGCGCGGCATGGTGGGCAGCAGGCGGTTGATGGCTGCCTGCACCGCGTCAATGTAGGCGGCATCCGGGCACAGCAAAATGCTTTGCGCCAGCTCGTCGTGTTCGGCCTGGCTGAAAAGGTCCATCGCGACCCAGTCGGCCGGCGTTGTGCCGTCGGCCAGCACCAGGATCTCGGACGGGCCGGCAATCATGTCGATGCCCACCGTGCCGAACACACGCTTTTTGGCGCTTGCCACATAGGCGTTGCCCGGGCCGGTGATCTTGTCGACCTTGGGCACGGTTTGCGTGCCGTAGGCCAGCGCGGCCACCGCCTGAGCGCCGCCTATCGTGAAGGCCCGCGTGACACCGGCCACATAAGCGGCGGCCAGCACCAGCTCGTTGCGCTCGCCCTGGCTCGAGGCCGCCTGCTGGCCCGAGCCGCCGGTGGCCACACTGCCACGCACCGGCGTGGGCACCACCATGATGATCTCCTGCACGCCGGCCACATGGGCGGGAATGGCATTCATCAACAGGCTGGAGGGGTAGGCCGCCTTGCCGCCGGGCACATAAATGCCCACGCGGTCCAGCGGTGTGACTTTCTGGCCCAGCAGTGTGCCGTCTGCGTCGCGGTAACTCCAGCTTTCGCCGGAGGCTTTTTTCTGCGCCTCGTGGTAGCCGCGCACCCGGGCGGCGGCGGCCTGCAGGGCCTCGCGCTGGGCCACGGGAATGGCATCAAACGCGGCCTTGAAATCCGACTGGGTCAACTCCAGCCCGGCCATGGATGCCGCCGCCAGGCCGTCAAAACGTGCGGTGTATTCCAGCACGGCAGCATCACCGCGTTGTTGCACGTCGGCCAGGATGTCGGCCACGCGCTGCTCGATGGCGGCATCGGTGTCCGACGACCAGTGCAGGCGCGCCTGGAAATCAGCCTCAAAAGTGCTGTCAGCTGTTGAAAGACGGGCGGGGGCAGCTATCAAAGTCATAGCACCCTTATTTTCCCGGCTGGCCGATGGCCGAGCCGAAAGCGTCGATGATGGCACGCAGCGGCGCCTGCTTGAGCTTGAGCGCGACCTGGTTGACCACCAGGTGCGAGCTGATGTCCATGATGCGTTCGACCTCGACCAGGTGATTCGCCTTGAGCGTGTTGCCGCTGCTGACCAGATCGACAATCGCGTCGGCCAGGCCTGTCAGCGGCGCCAGCTCCATGCTGCCGTAGAGCTTGATCAGGTCCACGTGCACACCCTTGGTGGCAAAAAAGTCGCGGGCGATGCTGACAAACTTGGTCGCCACCTTCAGGCGTGAGCCCTGCTTCACCGCAGCTTCGTAGTCGAAGCCCTCACGCACCGCGACGCTCATGCGGCACCTGGCGATCTGCAGGTCCAGCGGCTGGTACAGGCCCTGGCCGCCGTGTTCGATCAGCGTGTCCTTGCCCGTCACGCCGATGTCGGCGCCGCCATACTGCACATAGGTCGGCACATCGGTGGCGCGCACCAGCACCACGCGCACGTCGGGCTGGTTGGTGGCCAGAATCAGCTTGCGGGATTTTTCCGGATCTTCCAGGACTCTGATGCCGGCGGCCTCAAGCAGCGGCAGGGTCTCGTCGAAGATGCGGCCTTTGGACAGTGCGAGCGTGATCATGCCTTGATCCGTTCAATATCGGCGCCGATGCCGCGCAGCTTGGCTTCCATCTGGTCGTAACCGCGGTCCAGGTGGTAAATGCGGTCGATCAGGGTCTCGCCCTCGGCCACCAGGCCGGCAATCACGAGGCTGGCCGACGCGCGCAAGTCGGTCGCCATCACCGTGGCGCCGGAGAGTTTTTCCACGCCTTCGATGACCGCGAACTTGCCGTCGATCTCGATTTTCGCGCCCAGGCGCACCATCTCGTTGACGTGCATGAAGCGGTTTTCAAAAATCGTTTCCGTGACCTTGCTGGGGCCCTCGGCAATCGCGTTGAGCGCCATGAACTGCGCCTGCATGTCGGTCGGAAAACCCGGGTACTCGGTGGTACGGAAGGATTGCGCCTGCATGCGGCCCGACGCCTGCACACGGATGAAACCGTCACCGGCGGTGATCATGGCGCCGGCATCACGCAGCTTGTCGATCACGGCCTCGAGATGATCGGCGCGGCCATGGCGCAACACCACATCGCCCCCGGCCGCCGCCACCGCGCAGAGGAAAGTGCCGGTCTCGATGCGGTCGGCCACCACCTGGTGTGTGCAACCGTGCAGGCGCTCGACACCCTGGATGCGGATGCGGCTGGTGCCATGGCCTTCGATCTTTGCGCCCATCTTGATCAGCATCTCGGCCAGGTCGCCGATCTCCGGCTCCTGCGCGGCGTTTTCAAGAATGGTTTCGCCTTCCGCCAGGCTGGCGGCCATCATGAAATTCTCGGTACCGGTCACAGTGACCATGTCGGTCATGATGTTGCAGCCCTTGAGGCGCCCGCGCTGGCCGTTCGGCCCGGCCGGGATTTTGGCAATCATGTAGCCATGTTCGACCACGATGTCGGCACCCATGGCCTGCATGCCTTTGATGTGCTGGTCCACCGGCCGCGAGCCGATCGCGCAGCCACCCGGCAAAGAGACCGTCGCCTCGCCAAAACGCGCCAGCAGCGGGCCCAGCGCCAGCACCGAGGCCCGCATGGTTTTCACGAGCTCATAAGGGGCTTCGGGTGAACTGAGGGCACCGGCATTGATGCGGACCTGTCCCGGCACGTCAGCGCTCTGCTCTGCTGTCACGCCCATGTTGCGTATCAGCTTGAGCATGGTCGCCACGTCCTGCAGCCGCGGCACGTTTTCCAGCGTCACCGGATCGGCCGTCAGCAGTG
>LNFM01006394.1_pt1 | contig 37220 bp, 35 predicted proteins | sample 596031 | NCBI WGS metagenome assembly LNFM01 (sample SAMN04254537, study PRJNA301005) | activated carbon metagenome | isolation source: dual media filters at the Ann Arbor, Michigan drinking water treatment plant | place: USA: Ann Arbor | reverse complement strand
CCCGGCATAGCCGGGGGAAGGGGTGTACTTCTCCTTCCCCCACCTTCGGTGGGGGAAGGCTGTGGGGGCAACGCTTAGGGCTTCGAACCCTTGCCCAGGCTCAGATACCGCTGCCGCAGAAACTCGACGTACGCCGCCAGCCAGCTCACCTGCAGTTCGTCGAGCACCGGATCGGACATGCCTTCGGCCTCGAGGTCCGCGAGGCGCGAACCGGCGAGCCCGGCCGGCAATCGAGTGCCGAGTTTCAGCATGCCGCGGCTGCCGAAGGCCTCCTGCAGGTGGGTGCTGCGCAACGTGGCAATGATCTCCTCGTCGCTCTTGCCGGCCTTCGACATCTGTCGAATCTGCTCGATGCTGATGGACTGCGGCTTGAAGCCTTGGGGGCGGAACCAGTCCGGGAGGCCGAGCGGGCGTCCGAAGGGCGATTGCAGCGGCGGCGGCGACTGCGTGGGTGCTGCACCGCTGTCGAGCCCAGCGAGATCCACCTGCTGCGGATAGCAAGGGCCGCAGCGCCCCAGCGATTCGCCCGTGACCCAATAGCGCACGAGCAGGTCCACGTCGTCGGAGAACCCCTGCTGGATTTCGTCGAGCACTTCGCGCGACACGCCGGCCTTGGCGAGTTTGCCGAAGTCCGATCCGCGCAGCGCATAGGTGGTCTTGGCCGAGCGCATCGCACCCGCGATGCTGCTCGGTGCGTCGCCCTGCTTGCTCATCGTCACCACTTCGGCGAAGGGCATCGAATCGCGCATCGTCGTGCACGCGGTGGAGAACAGCACGACACCGAGCAGCGCCAGGGCGGAGACGAATTTGGTCATGGGTAAGTTCACGTAGGGAAGGCGGCAAGTCCGCGGTCAGGCTTTGGCCGCCAGGGGCAGGAGAGGTTCCCGTCGTTGATCGGCGTCAAGGCTTGAGCGGACGGCGGGCGGTAGCTTACGCTTCGTTCACCAGGAGGAGATCGGAACATGACAATCACAAAGTGGTGCAGGTTCGGTGTGACCGTCCTCGTCGCGGGCGCCATGCCCGCGTTCCATGCGTCGGCCGCGGACGCACCGGCCGCCGGGACGGTCTTTCGCGATTGCCCCGAGTGTCCCGAGATGGTGGTGGTTCCCGCCGGCGAGTTCGTCATGGGTTCGCCGCTCGCCGAGAGCGGGCACAAGGACGAGAAGCCGCAACACCCGGTGAAGATCGCGAAGCCCTTTGCGGTGTCGAAGTACGAACTCGCGTTCGAGCATTGGGATGCCTGCACCACTGCGGGCAAGTGCCCGAAGGTGGATGACGACGGTATCGGCCGCGGGCGGTTCCCGGCCATCAACGTGAACTGGGACGACGCGAAGGCCTACGTCGCCTGGCTGTCGGAGACGACGGGCAAGCGCTATCGCCTCCTTTCGGAATCCGAATGGGAATACGCGGCGCGCGCCGGCACGACGACACCGTGGTTCTGGGGCGCCGCGGAAGACAGCTGGGGTTCACGGGTGGCCTGCGACTTCGCCAACACCCACGACGAAACCAGCAAGGAAGCGCACCCCATGTACGTGTGGTCGCACCACCAGTGCGCCGATGGCTTCGCGGAGAACGCGCCGACCGGCAAGTTCAAGCCGAATCCGTTCGGCCTGCACGACATGCTTGGCAACGTGCGCGAGTGGGTGGAGGACTGCCACGTCGAAGGCTATGCGGGCATGCCCGAGGACGGTTCGGTCCGCAAGGTCGAAGCCTGCGAAAAGCACCTCGTGCGCGGCGGCGGGTGGGTCGACGGACCGTCCACTAGCCGCTCGGCGTATCGCTACGCCGAGGACGGCAAGATGCGCAACTACCAGATCGGGTTCCGCATCGCGCGGGATCTGTAGTGCACAAGCAACGGCGGAACCGAAGTTCCGCAACTTCGGTCACATGGCCTTGCGGCGGCGTCGGACGGTCAATCCCAGCACTGCAAAGCCGGCCATCAGTAGCGCGTACTCGGCCGGTTCCGGCACCGGGTTGATGCGCACGGCAACCACTTGCGAGTAGGTGAGCACGGTACCGTCGTTGCTTCGAACAGCGGTGAACGCCTCGTACTCGGCGGTCCCCGTGGCCCCGACAAAGGCGCCGGTTCCGCCTTGCGTCTGCGAGCTGCCGGTCGCATAGCCGAAGATGGTGGCGCCGAGTGGTTCTAGGTGCGCACCGAATGTCGTGCCGTGGACCGTCCCGTCGGGTCCCGTATCTTCGAACGTGCCGACGAACGGTAGAGGGTCGTTGCCGACCGTGAATGTGTAGCCCCCCACTTCGCTTTCGAGATCGATGGTCCCCGGGCTGCGCGAGGTGAACACACCGCTGTTCGTGCCGTACCCTTCTTGCAGGAATTCGGTCCCGTTCTTCGCCAGCACGAACACGGGGCGCGTGTCGGTCTGCGCGATCGGCGCGTCCGCGTCCACGGTGACGGACATCCGCTCCACCATGATGCCTTGGTAGACGAAGAAATTCGGATCGCCGCTATCGAAGTAGTTCGAAAAGAACTCGTGCGTCCCGGAGCCGGTGGCACCGCTGAAGTAACCCGTGCCGCCGGCCACGGTACGGGTCCCGGTGTAGCGCCAGAACCCCGTGCTCTCGAAGTTCGCTTCCTCCAGGAACGTTGTGAACGTTCCATACAGGCTGTCGGTCCCGTTCGACCATTGCCAGTTTCCGGTCGAAACGGCGCCTGTAGTGGGGCCGAACAGATAGTCCGTGAACCCTGTATTCAACGATACGGGCAAGTTGGACGAAACCAAGGTCAGCGATTCGCCGCCCGAGTTAGAGTCGTTGTAGCCCGATCCGAATCCGTAGCCGACGTTGACGAAGTCATAGGTGACTTCGATCGCGTGGGCTGGCGCTACTGCCGCGACAAGCGCGATCATTCCCAACGCACGGCGCAGCGCGCTTCCTTGCCCGATTGACCCGACCATGGTGCCCCCGTTTGGTTTGTTGTTCGCCCAGGAATGTAAGAAATTCCGACGCAAGTGTCGGAAACTTATCGGGAAACTGAAAATAGCAGAGCGCTCGTCCGACGCCAAGTCACAAATGCCGGTTGCATGGAACCGGGTCAGGCGTGGCTTGCAGCCGGCTCCAGACGACCGCCGTCCCAGCGGGCCGCTTCGCTGGCGGCATGGACCCCGGTCAGTCGCTGCATTGCCGCGCTGAAACGCCCGGGGTCACCGCTCGTCACGAAACGATGCCGGCCGGCGTGGGTCGTGTCATGCCCGAGGCCATGCTGCGCGAGCACGGTCCTGACGTGACGAGCGATGGCGGGAGCAGGGTCGATGACGGCCACGTCGGGACCGGCGATTCGGCGAATCGGTTCGATGACGAAAGGGTAGTGCGTACAGGCGAGCACGATAGTGTCTGCTCCCGCATCCAGTATCGGGCGCAAGAATCCGCGCAGCAGCGCCTCCGTGGCCGGCCCATCCAGATCGCCGGCTTCCACATGGTCCGCCAGTCCGTCGCAAACCTGGTTGATGAGGCGTACGCCCGAAGCGTGGCGGCCGGCCGTCGCCTTGAAGAGCCGTCCCTGGAAGGTCGCCGGCGTGGCCATGATGCCGACGACGCCGGACCTGGTCATCGCGGCGGCCGGCTTGACCGCCGGCTCCATGCCGATCGACGGCACGTGCGGCAGTGTTTCGCGCAGGTGCTTGAGGGCCGCCGCAGAAGCGGTGTTGCATGCAACCACAATCGCCTTGCAGCCTCGTTCGAGCAGATGATGCGCGATCGCATCGCTGAAGCGACGGATCTCGAGTTCGCCGCGCGGACCGTAGGGCACGTGCTGCTGGTCGGCGAAATAGATCGTGTCTTCGTGCGGCAGCGCGCGGACAATTTCGCGCCATACCGAAAGGCCGCCGACGCCGGAATCGAAGACGCCGATGGGGCCGTCGGAATTCATGGGGCGCAAGTTTACGGAGGCGCTCGCGCTCACGGCAAGCGGCGTTGAATCGCTATCATGCTGCCTCCTGCGAGTTCGTCGATCCCCTCATGTGCCAGCTCCTCGGCATGAACTGCAACGTGCCCACCGACATCTGCTTTTCCTTCACCGGATTCCAGCAGCGCGGCGGGCGCACCGACCACCATGCCGACGGTTGGGGCATCGCGTTCTTCGAGGGCAACGGCTGCCGCGTGTTTCTCGACCATGCGCCCGCGGCCGAGTCGCCCGTGGCGCAATTGGTACGCGGCTATCCGATCCGATCGCTCAACGTCATCGCGCACATCCGCAAGGCGACGCGCGGCGTGGTGTGTCTCGAAAACACCCATCCCTTCATGCGCGAACTGTGGGGGCGCTACTGGATCTTTGCCCACAATGGCACCCTGAAGGACTACGACCCCGCAGTCCGCGGTTGGTACCGGCCGGTCGGTACCACCGACAGCGAGGCCGCCTTCTGCGATCTGCTCGAGTCGTTGCGGGAGCGGTTCGGCGATGCCGAGCCGACGGCCGAAGACCTGCGTGCCGCCATCGCAACCTGGGCCGATGCCACGGCGCAATTCGGGAGCTTCAATTTCATGCTGTCCAACGGGCGGACTCTGTTCGCGCGGTGCCATGACCGGCTCGCCTACATAGTCCGCCGGGCGCCCTTCAAGACCGCCCACCTGGTCGATGAAGACGTGTCGGTGGATTTCAGCTCGGTGACCACCCCGAACGACCGGGTGGCGGTCATCGCCACGGTGCCGCTCACGGACGACGAGCACTGGACCCCCCTGGCACCTGGCGAACTGGCCGTTTTCCAGGACGGGGAGCGGCTGCAACCGGGGTAAACCCCGGAAAAAGACCCAAAAACCGCAAAAAACTGTCGGTTGGTCGCAGAAGCCCCGTACAATGCCGCCCCGCTGAAACTCCCCGGCAATCAAGCCTGAGGGAGCGCCCCCATCCCATCTGTTCACGACATCATGCCCAGGCAAAAACCGCTAGAGCTGTACCGCAACATCGGCATCATCGCCCACATCGACGCGGGCAAGACCACCACGACCGAGCGCGTGCTGTACTACACCGGTAAGAAGCACCAGATCATCGAGGTGCACGACACCAAGGACGGCAAGGCGAGTACCACCACGGACTACCTGGAGCAGGAGCGCAAGCGCGGCATCACGATCCAGAGCGCGGCGGTGTCGACGGAGTGGAAGGGCTACCAGATCAACGTGATCGACACCCCGGGCCACGTGGACTTCACCATCGAGGTGAACCGCAGCCTGCGCGTGCTCGACGGCGCGGTCGTGGTCTTCGACGGCGTGGCCGGCGTGGAGCCCCAGACCGAGACCAACTGGCGCCTCGCGAACCAGTACAACGTGCCGCGCATGTGCTACGTGAACAAGATGGACCGCATGGGGGCGAACTTCGCGCACTGCCTGAAGGGCATCCGCGAGCGCCTCGGTGCCAACGTCCTGCTGTGTCACGTGCCGATCGGCAGCCACGACGAGTTCGTGGGCATGGCTGATCTGGTAGCCGGTGTGGCCTACGTCTGGAAGTCCGAAGACAAGGACGCCGAATGGGAGACCGTCCCGTTCGACCAGTTGAAGACCCGCTTCAAGTTCGCCGCGAGCTCGGACAACGACTGGATCGACCGGATCCCGGCGCTGCGCCACGACCTGATCGAGCATGCACTCGCGCTGGACGAGAACGCCTTCATGCACTTCATCGAGACTGAGGAATTCGATCCGAAGGTCCTGAAGGCGTGCATCCGCAAGGGCACCGTGGGCGGTACCCATGTGCCTGTCTTCTGCGGCTCGTCGTTCAAGAACAAGGGCGTCCAGCAGCTGCTCGACGCCGTGATCGACTACCTGCCGTACCCGGGCGAAAACGGCGGCATTTCCATGGTGGATCCGGACGGCAAGGTGATCGGCAAGCAGGAAGTGCGTGACGATGCACCGGCGCGCGGCCTGGCGTTCAAGGTCATCAACGACCAATTCGGCACGCTTACCTTCGTGCGCGTCTACTCGGGGGTCATCAAGAAGGGCGACACCCTGATGAACGTGACCCGCAGCCGCAAGGAACGTATCGGTCGCATCGTGGAAGTGCAGGCCAACGTCACCAAGGACATCGACGAAGCGCGCGCCGGCGACATTGTCGCCTTCGTGTCGATGAAGGAGACCGAGACCGGGGATTCGCTGTCCGATCTGGACCACCCGGCGCTGCTGGAGCGCATGCGCTTCCCCGACCCCGTCATCAGCGTGGCGGTGGAGCCGAAGACCCGCGGCGACATCGACAAGCTCTCCACTGCGCTCTACAAGATGGCCAAGGCCGATCCCTCTTTGCGTCTGGAGGTAGACCAGGAGACCGGTCAGACCGTGCTGCGCGGAATGGGCGAGCTGCACCTCGAAGTGACCATCGATCGCATGCGCACCGAACTGGGCGTCGAAGCGAACATGGGCAAGCCCAAGGTGAGCTTCCGCGAGGCCTTCGGTACTGCGGTCGAACGCACCTACCAGCACAAGAAGCAGTCCGGTGGTTCCGGCCAGTTCGCCGAAGTGAAGATGGTGTTCGAGCCGCTCGAGCCGGGCCAGGGTGTCGAGTTCGTCGACGAGGTCGTGGGCGGCCGTGTGCCGCGCGAGTACATCCCGGCGGTCGAGCACGCGATCAAGACCGAATCGAAGCGCGGCCAGGTGGCCGGCTACGAAGTGGTGGATTTCCGCGCGCGCCTGATCGACGGCAAGTACCATGACGTGGACAGCTCGGCACTCGCGTTCGAGATCGCCGGCCGTTCCTGCTTCCGCGAAGCGCACAAGGCGAGCAAGCCGAAGCTGCTGGAGCCGATCATGCGCGTGGAGGTCGTCACCGAAGCCGACTATCTCGGCGACATCATCGGCGACTTCAACCGCCGTCGCGGTCAGGTTACCGAGCAGGGCCAGCGCGGACCGCAGGCCTTCGTGCAGGGTTTCATCCCGCTGGCCGAGATGTTCGGCTACATCAACTTCCTGCGTTCAGCCACGAGCGGTCGCGGCACGTTCACGATGGAGTTCGCGCACTACTCCGAAGTGCCGGCCGGATTGGTGACGAAGCTGATGGAGAGCGAGGCGGCGTAGTCGCCGAGCCCCCACCCTAACCCTCCCCCGGCAAAGCCGGGGGAGGGGACGTACACCCCTTCCCCCACCAAAGGTGGGGGAAGGTTGGGATGGGGGCAGCGAAGCGCCCGACTTCGTCGGGGGAAGGTCGGGATGGGGGCGGGGTACTAGCAGCGGAACCGCGCCACCGCCTGCTCGAGTTGCGCGGCCGACGCCGACAGGCGCTCCGCCTGGGCGTGGGCTTCGACACTGCCGGCGCTGTTCTCCTCGGCCATGCGCGCAATGCGCTCGACGCGTCCTGCCACATCGGTGGCCACGGTGCTCTGTTCGCGCACCGAGGCGGCGATGTCGCGGGTCACCTCGCCGATATGGCGCGTGCCGCCGACGATCTCGCTCATGGATTCGCCCGCACGGGTCACGGCCGCAACGCCGTCCTGCACCATGCGGCTGCCGCTCTGCATCGAAGCGACGGCTTTCTGCGTGTCTTCCTGGATCGACCCGATCATGGTGCTGATCTCGGTGGTCGCGTTGCCCGAGCGTTCCGCGAGCTTGCGCACTTCGTCCGCGACGACCGCGAAGCCGCGCCCTTGTTCGCCGGCGCGGGCGGCCTCGATGGCGGCGTTCAACGCCAGCAGGTTGGTCTGATCGGCGATGTCCTTGATGACCTTGACGATGCCGGTGATTTCGAGCGAGCGGTTGCCGAGCGATTCGATGCTGACCGCCGAGGCCGAGACGGTCTGAGCGATGCGGCTCATGCCGCTCACTACTTCCTCCACGGTGCGCTCGCCTGCGCCGGCCAGTTCACCCGCCTGCACGGCCGTGGATTCGGCGTCGCGGGTGTTGTCGGCGATGTGGGAAATGCTCACCGTCATCTGCTCGACGGCAGCGGCCGTCCCCGCGGCTTCTTCGCTCTGCTGTTCCGAACTCTGTCTGATGCGGCCGGTGCATTCGAGCGTCGCGCGGGTCGCATCGGTCACCTGCGACAACTGTTCGCGCACGGCACGGATGCTCGACTGGAAGCTTTCCATGAGTTCGTTGAAGGACGTCATCACGCGCGCAATCTCGTCGCGTCCTGAGACCGGCAAGCGGCGGGACAGATCCCCGTCGCCCTTGATCTGCGCCATGGTGGAGCCGAAGGCGCTCAACGCGTTCATGGGTCGGGCGATGCTGCGCGAGAGCAGCAGCAACATGCCGCCGAGCACGATGGTGATGCCGAGCAGCCACGCGCCGACGCGCTTGATCGACTCGAGGAAGATCGTGTCCACGTCGTCCAGATAGATTCCGGTCCCGAGGACCCAGCCCCAGGGTTCGAACAGCTGAACATAGGAAATCTTGCGGGTGGGTTCGGTTGCGCCGGGCTTGGCCCAGCGATAGGCCACGAATCCGGCGCCGTTGTTCGCCTTCACCACCTTCACCATTTCCCGGTAGGTGTAGACACCGTCCGGGTCGTGCACGTCATCGCGCAGCGTGCCGTCCCACTCGGGCTTCATGGGATGCATGATGACCCGCTGATCCAGGTCGTTGATCCAGAAGTAGTCCTTGCCGCCGTAGCGCATCCCCTTGATGACCGCGGCCGCCTGCTTCTGGGCTTCCTCACGGGTCATCTTTCCGGCCTTGACCTGACCCTCGTAGTACGCGAGGACCCCCATGCCGGTCTCCACGACGTGCTGGGTCTTGGCCTTCCGGTCGTCCATCAGGACCTTCTGCTCTTCGCGGAGCGAAGCGGCGACGGCCAGGGCCACACCCAGGCCCCCCAGGAGGACGAGCGCCCAGAGCTTGGCGCGAATGCTGAAACGGTCGAGCAGGCGTTGCATGGCAGGAGACTCCGAAGGCAGGGGCCGGATCGATGCCGGCCGCGTGGGGACGAAACAAAGCTGGCGCACGGGGCGCCAGGGATGCCCCTGTTACGGCCTGCCGGAGGCCGACTTTAACCTCGATGCGCCCCATCCAACGGCTGGGTCAGAGCAGCTGTGCAGCCCCTTTTCCCTGTTGAATCGCGGGGATATACGAGTCCAGTTCGGCCAGGGTCGCGCGGTCGGTCAGGTCCACGGACCGGCCGCGCTCGGCCGACAGGTAGCTCGCCATCACCAGGCGCTGGACCTCCAGCCCGTAGGCCCAGTCGAGCATGGCGTCGCGCCCGGCCGAGAAGGCCTCCAGCATGTCCCGGTTCTCGTCGGTATAGCCGTAGAGGTCGGCCTCGTTGGTCTGGACGGCGAGGAGGCCGCGGCTCGCGGTGGCCTTCTCGAGTGCGGTTTCCTGGTCGGCGATGGCTTCGGCGGCCGCATCGCCGATGAAGACGCTGAGCGGTGAAACCAGCGTATTGACCTCGAAGGCGTAACCCGGCCCCATGCCGTCCATGAAGAGGCGCAGGCCCTGCTTCTCGAACATCCACGAATCGGTGAACTGGGCCTTCACGATCTGCCCGGTCTCGGGATTGCGGTAGGTGATCATCCCGGTCGCGAAATCCTCGGCCGGCGTCTTCGCGTAGTCGACGCCGCGGTCCTTCAGCAATTTCGCGCGCCATTTCGGCTGCCCCCACTTGAGCAATCCGAGATCGGCGGTGACCGATTGCGGCTGCAGGAACAGCAGATCCTTGTCGGGTGGTGTCAGCACGTAGCGGCCGACCGCGATGCTGTGGCAGCCCATGTCGAGCAGCACGCCGCCGCCCTGGCGGGTCGGATCCCAGAACCATGGCTCGTGCGGACCGCCGTGCTCCTCGGCCGAGCGCGTGAGTGTCAGCGGGCCCATGGTACGTGCCACCGGCTGCAACTGGTCGCGCTGGGTGCGGATCGACCGCATGAAGATCTGGTTCTCGAAGTAGGCCGTCCTGAGACCAGCTTCGCGAGCGAGTGTAACCATGCGCGAAGCTTCCGCCATGTTGCGACCGAGCGGTTTCTCCACGATCACGCCCTTCAGACGCGCACCGGCCCGAACGGCCGCATGCACCTCTTCCATGACCGCCACGCGCGCGAAGTTGGGTGCGTAGATGGCGATTGCATCGACATTGCGCGCCAGTTCGGCAATGGAGTCGTAGACCTTCGCTTCGCCGAGCTTCTGCTCGCGGCACCAATCCGACAGCGCGGCAGCACCGCTGCGCCGCAGGATGCCGGCGATCTCGAGCCCACGGACCTGCTGGATGGCGACTGCCTGGAAGCGCGCGACGAAGCCTGCACCGATGAAGCCGAGTTTCATGGTTTCCTCCCGATCGTTGTGGGCGCATTCTCCCTCGCACCTGCACGCCAATGGAAGCGGTCGGGTGTATGGTGGGCGCCCGCAGACGCAGGAGACGGCGCCATGACCACCAGGACATCGAGCAGGCGCCACGGCGCGCCGGCGCGGCGAACCGCAGTGCTCCCGGCGCTCTCGACCGCAAGCGGGCAGGGCCCGGTACCGATCGTCGAGGACACGCTGCGCGCGCTGCAGGTGGTCTGGTTCGCGGCAGCACTCGAATACGCACCGCTGTTCACGGTGGTGGACTGCCTGGTGGAGCTCAATCATGCCGGCAAGCTGCCGGTGCGCAAGGGCAGTGCGAGCGCGCTGCTGTACGAGTACTGGCAGGAGCGTGACGAGCGCTTGTCCGCCGTCGAGCGGAGCCGACTGTATGCGCGAGCCTTGGGAATCAGCGGGGCCTCAGCCGCGGGCGTGGTTCCGAACCGCGCATTGCCGGAACGGTGGCTTGCGTTGGTCTCCGAGGTGCACGCGCTGGCACCCGTGGCGTCGCGGGTACCGTTGATCGAGCGCCCCGAAGTGCGTGCCGCCGCACGGGCGCTTGCCGCCAACCTGGCGCAGTTCGGCGCCGGTACCGCTCGGGCCGCCGCGGCGTTGCACGAGCACATCCAGCAGGCGCTGGCACTGCTTGCAGACCCGGACGTGCGCAGCGGCTACGGCGCGCGCGATGTCTGGCAGCTTGTGGATCGCATTGCCGCGCAGCACCTCGGCGGGGCACGCAATGCCGCGCGTTACCGAACTCTGGCGAACTCGGGCAGCACCATCATCGGTTGGTTGGCGCGGCACACGGGCGCGTTGAGCGGTGCATCCGCCGCTCCCGGGGTGCCACGGCCGTATCCCACGGACGCCGAACTCATCGCGGCGGTCGAGGCCTGGCTCGGTGCCAGCGCTGCCGACGATGACGATTGAGTGGCCGTTCAGTCCTCGCCGGGCCTGCCATCGCCCGGAGGGCAACGGCCAACGGCCAAGCACAGACGGTCCGCGGGGCCACCCACGGTGCTTGGTCGCTCGGCTGCGCCGGCCGCGGCGCTGTCGCGGTCGGTTACTTCTTAACCAGTGCGCCGGGCGATGAACCGGCCGCCGCCCAGTCCGCCGCTGGCGAAGCGCTCGACGAAGAACGCGTAGGTCTCGTCCCATTGGTGCGATCGCGCTGTCCCGAACTTGCGGGCAGTGTCGCTGCCGAGGCTGCGGTACATCCGGAGTCGATCGATCAGGATGCGCGCCCAGAGCTCGCTCAGATCGTCGCGGCGCGCGAGCGTGCAGCCATTGGCCGCGAGCAGGCGCGCGTAGCCGTCCAGCGTCTCGAGATCGGGGAATGTCATCTCGCTCGTGAGACGTGCCATCTCGGTTTCGGTGAGCGGTGCGCGGCGCAGGATGTCGGTGAAGGCGATGACACCGCCCGGCTTCAGCACGCGTGCGCACTCGGCAATCAAACGCGGCTTGTGCGGCACGTGGCACCACGCTTCCTGCCCCATGACGATGTCGAAGCTTGCGTCCGCGAACGGCATCTCGAGCGCATTGCCGAGGCGGAATTCCACCAGGTGATCGAGGTGGGCCAGTGCGGTCAGGCGCTGCGCACTCGCGTGGCGGCTTTCAGTGAGGTCCAGCCCGACCACGCGGCAGCCGATCCGGTGCGCGAGGTAGCGGGCCGGACCCCCCATGCCGCTGCACACGTCGAGCACGATGTGGTCGGGACGGATACCCGCCGCTTCGATCAGGAGATCGTTGGCTTCGATGCCGCCGAAATGATCCTGGTCGTGATCCTTGAGGACCTCTTCGGTGAGCGCGTCCGTGGCGATGCCGCGGGCCGCCAGCGCCCGCAGGATCTGGTCTTCGTTGATCGGGTGCGTGTCGTAGAACGCGACGACCGGACCCGCGGCCGTCACTTCGCGAGGCCCGTGGCGAGCATCTCCAGGCGGTGGCTCGCCTTGCCGACCCGCAGGATGATGGCATCGAGCTGATCGGCGAGGCCGAGCGCATCGAGCGCGGCGGTGACCGCTTCGGTCGCGCCGCCGAAACAACCGAGCGGATACTCCGCGGGTGCCTTGAGCCCGATGCCTTCATGCTCGAAGACGGCCTGGTGCAGGTGATCCGAGACGAACACCACCAGCGCCGAGGCGAGTGCACGCGGATTCAACCCGGCATGATGGGTGCCCGCGATCTGCACCAGTTCGCGCGGCGCGTTCCAGCGGCGCAGCAACCCCGCACCGAGACCGGTATGGGCGATCACGAACGCCTGGTGGAGCGGCGTGCCTTGCGCATAGCCGACCTCGACGAACCGTGACATGAGTTTCGGTTGGGACCAGCACAGGGCAAGCGTGCCCACATCGTGCAGCATGCCGCCGGCGTAGGCCACGTGGCGGTCCACGTCACCGGAGAGCATCAGCGCGATCTCGCGCGCGCAGAAACCGGTCATCAGGTATTCGAGCCACAGTGCGTGCATCAGGGCCGGATCGACGACGGCAGCGCTGGTGCGCATCCACAGCTCGAGGAGCTGGGCTTCGCAGACGTCCATGGTGAGGTCGATCCCGAGGCGCAGCACGGCGGCCTGGATCTCCACCAGGGGTTTGCCGGAGCTGCCGAATCGGGCGGAATTGGCTACGCCGAGCACCCGCGCGGCGAGCACCGGGTCGCTGCCGATGATCTCCTCCAGTTCGCGGGAGATGGACGGCGAGTGCGTGTCGAGCGACAGCAGCCGGAACGCCAGCGGCGAGGGCGGTGGCATGTGCTCCTCGGCCTCCGAGAGGCTGGTCCACTCCTCGAAGAACGTGCGCAGATCCGCTTCTTCCTGAGCCGTGAGCGGCTCCACTGCGGCAATCGCCGCGGCGCCGCCAGGTTCGGTCGTCGTCATCGGGACTCCTTCCGTGATGCGTGAGGCCGTCTCTTGCTAGATGCCGCGGGCCAGGGATGCTGCGAGACCCGTGTACGTGGACGGTGTGAGCTGCAACAAGCGCGTCTTTTCGGATTCCGGAATGGCGAGCCCGCGGATGAACTCCGCGAGCGAGGCGCGGGTGATGCCTTCCTTGCCGCGCGTCAGTGCCTTCAGCTGTTCGTAAGCGTCGGCGATGCCATGGCGGCGCATGACGGTCTGGATCGGTTCGGCCAGCACCTCCCACGCGGCATCGAGATCGGCGCCGAGTGCTGCCGGATTCGGTTCGAGCTTGCCCAAGCCCTTGAGACACGAGTCCCAGGCGAGCAGCGTATAGCCGAGCGCGACGCCGAGATTGCGCAGCACGGTGGAGTCGGTCAGGTCGCGCTGCCAGCGCGACACCGGCAGTTTCGCCGCCAGGTGCGTGAGCAGCGCGTTGGCGAGGCCCAGGTTGCCTTCGGAGTTCTCGAAGTCGATCGGATTCACCTTGTGCGGCATGGTGGAGGAACCCACTTCGCCCGCCTGCACCCGCTGCCGGAAGTATTCCAGCCCGACGTAGCCCCAGATGTCGCGGTCGAGATCGAGCAGGATGGTGTTGGTGCGAGCATAGGCGTCGCATAGCTCCGCTATGCCGTCGTGCGGTTCGATCTGCGTCGTGAACGCATTGAACTCGAGCCCGAGGGATTCCACCATGCGGCGCGCCAGCGCCTGCCAGTCGACCGCGGGATACGCGACCACGTGAGCATTGAAATTGCCGACCGCACCGTTGATCTTGCCCGGTAGCGCGACGGCGGCGATGCGCTCCCGCGCCCGCTTCAACCGTGCCACGACGTTGGCCATCTCCTTGCCGAGTGTCGTGGGCGTGGCGGGCTGGCCGTGGGTGCGGGCCAGCATGGGCAGTTCCGCGAGCGTATGGGCCATGCCGGTCAGGCGCGCGACGATGCCGTCGAGCGCGGGCAGCAGCACGCCGGTGCGCGATTCCGCGAGCATCAGACCGTGACAGAGGTTGTTGATGTCCTCGGAGGTGCAGGCGAAGTGGATGAACTGGTTGTGGGCACCCACCTCGGGGTTGGCTTCGAAGCGCTCGCGCAGCCAGTACTCGACCGCCTTCACGTCGTGATTGGTGCGCGCTTCGATGGCCTTGACGGCTTCGGCATCGGCGACCGAGAACTCGCGCACGACGGTGTCGAACTCGGCGAGCGTGACCGCGGAGAATGGCCGCAACTCGGTGACACCCGGTTCGGCGGCGAGCGCCTTCAGCCACTCGATCTCGACCCGCACCCGGTAGCGGATCAGCGCGAACTCGCTGAAGTGCTCGGTGAGCGGCGCCACCTTGCGGCCGTAGCGACCGTCGAGAGGGGAGAGGGCGGTGAGGGCGTTGAGCTCCATGGTGCGAGACTGGGAAAGTCCCGAATTTTATCGGAAAGCTCAGGCCACTCTTTACAATCTTCCGATGAATCTCGAAGGCCTGGTGCGGGAGGCGCGGGCGTGCACGGTGTGCGCGGCGCACTTGCCGCACCCACCGCGCCCGGTTTTGCGGGTGGGTACCACGGCGCGGCTGCTGATCGTCGGCCAGGCCCCGGGGCGCCGGGTGCACGACAGCGGCATTCCGTGGAACGACCCGTCCGGGCAGCGGCTGCGCGACTGGTTGGACCTCGAGCCCGAGGTGTTCTACGACGAACGGCGGGTTGCGATCCTGCCCATCGGCCTGTGCTATCCGGGGACGGTGGATGGTGCCGATCTGCCGCCGCGCAAGGAATGCGCACCCTTGTGGCATCCGCGCATCGTGCCGGCCCTCGGGCAGGTGCGCTTGACGCTACTGGTAGGCAGCTATGCGCAGGCGTTCCATCTCGCAGGCCTGCGCAAGCCGGCAATGACCGACACGGTACGGGCGTTTCGCGAATACCTGCCGCGCTTCCTCCCGCTGCCGCACCCGAGCTGGCGCAACAGCGGTTGGTTGAAGCGCAACCCCTGGTTCGAAACGGACCTGCTGCCGGAACTGCGGCGTCTGATCCGGGCGACCTTGGAATGAAACGGCCCCCACGATTCTGCTGGTCGCTGCCCAAGGAACAGAATCGCTCAACGCGGAGGACGCGGAGGACGCGGGGGAGTACTGAAGCCTTCGTCTCTGGGTTTGATTCTCCTCCGCGTCCTCCGCGTTGAGCGCCTTGGGGTGCCTGTGCCCCATCAGGACATGACCAGCGCAGCGCGGTGTTGCGCTGCTATACTCGCGGCCCTTCTGCGATTCATCGAGCTCACCCCCGAATGAAGCTCATCGGTACATTGGCCAGCCCCTATACGCGCAAGGCGCGCGTCGTGCTGGCGGAAAAGCGCATCGACTACGACTTCGAGGTACACGGTCCGTCGGAACCGGGGACCCGCGTTCCGGAGTTCAACCCGCTCGGCAAGGTGCCGGTCCTGGTGATGGACGATGGCACCACGATCTTCGATTCGCGCGTGATCGTGGAATACCTCGACGGCGTTTCACCGGTGACGCGCCTCATCCCCGAGACCAGCCGCCAGCGCATTCAGGTGCGGCGCTGGGAATCACTCGCGGATGGTCTGCTCGATGCCGCGGTGCTGACCGTGTACGAGGGCCGACGCCCCAAACCGAAGCAGAGCATGGAGTGGATCGAGCGCCAGATGGGCAAAGTCGATGGCGTGCTCAAGTACGCTGCGGCCGAACTGGAAGACCGCTCCTGGTGCTACGACGAAGGCTTCAGCCTGGCCGACATCGCCCTGGGCTGCGCGTTGGGCTACCTCGACTTCCGCTTCCCCGCGATTCCGTGGCGCACCGCCTATCCGAACCTCGAGCGGCACGCGGAGAAACTGTTCAAGCGGCCCAGCTTCGAGGCTAGCGTTCCGGTCGGCTGACCCGTGCGTGCCTTGCGGTCGCTGGCCAACGGCACAGCGGCTCTCGACGCGGAGGAAGGCGAAGGCGATCAACGCGGCGGACGCGGCGGAAAGGCTGGAGCGAGGCAAAGATCCACGCGTTTTGCAGTGGTCCGCCGCGTCCGCCGCGTTGAGCGCCTCGGGGTTGTCAGTGGCTTGGGGCGACCTGGCGCCGGTGACTTCCGGCAGCCGCCGGTAGTGCCGTGTCGATGAGCGCGCGCTCGATGATGCCGCCGCCGAGACAGACCTCGCCGTCGTAGACCACTGCCGACTGCCCTGGCGTGATGGCCCATTGGGGGTGGTCGAAAGCGATTTCGATCGCCGTGCTGCTCGCGCGCAGCTCGCAGGGCGCGTCGGCCTGGCGATAGCGCGTCTTGGCCGCGTAGCGGCGGTCCATGGGCGGAGCCGTACCCGCGACCCAGCTCATATCGGAGGCCCGGAGCGCCGGCGCCTTGAGCGACGGGTGTTCGTGACCTTGCACGACGATCAATCGATTGGCGGCGAGGTCCTTGTCCGCCACGTACCAGGGCAGGCCTTCGCCGCCGATGCCGAGGCCCTGGCGCTGGCCGATGGTGTAGTACATGAGGCCCATGTGCGTGCCCATCACGCGGCCCTCGGGGGTCACCATCTCGCCGGGCTCGCGCGGCAGGTAGCGATTGAGGAATTCGCGGAAGGGGCGCTCACCGATGAAACAGATGCCGGTGGAATCCTTCTTGTCGTGGTTGGGCAGTGCGAGCTTCCGCGCGAGCGCGCGCACGTCGCGCTTCAGCATCGAAGCAAGCGGAAAGAGGGTCCGCGCCAGCTGCGACTGATCGAGACGATGCAGGAAATAGCTCTGGTCCTTCGACGCGTCGGCGGCCTTCAGCAGCTCGAAACGACCGTCGCGCTCGCGCACGCCGGCGTAGTGTCCGGTGGCGATGCGTTCGGCGCCCATGGCGAGCGCATGGTCGAGGAAGGCGCGGAACTTGATTTCGCTGTTGCACAGCACGTCGGGATTGGGTGTGCGGCCGGCACGGTATTCGGCGAGGAAGCTCGCGAACACGCGTTCGCGATACTCGGCCGAGAAATTCACCGCGTCGACCTCGATGCCGATGACGTCCGCCACCGAAACCGCGTCGATCAGGTCCTGGCGCGAGCTGCAGTATTCGTCATCGTCGTCGTCTTCCCAGTTCTTCATGAAGAGGCCGATGACCTCGAAGCCCTGATCCTTCAGCAGCCACGCGGCCACTGCGGAATCGACGCCGCCCGACAGGCCCACGACCACGCGCTGTCTAGTCACGGGGGTGTGCTCCCTGCTTCCATTGCGCGAGCGGCATCACCACGGCCGGATAGCCGTTGCGGCGAAACCAGGTATCCACTGCGTACGCCGTGCCGGTGGCACGGTCGCGGATGGTTGCCGTCCAGTGAGCAACCACGAAGTAGTTCATGCGCAGCACGCGCGGGCCGGTGTCGTGAAAGCGCAACCAGCCGCGATCGTTCATGAGCGCAAGGTAGCGCGTCGTGTTGGTCGAATGGTCGATGCAGTCCATGCGACCTTCGACATCGGATTCCGCATAGCCGTTGCCGCCGAGGTCTGCCCCCACGGGGGCCTCGGCCGTGGCCGCGCGCGCGAGCATGCCGGTGGCGAGCGCGACGGCGAGTCGTTCGCTGGCAGCATCGTCGACTTCGTCGAACAGCGTGCCCACGGTGTCGAGCACGCTGCCGGTGAAGCGGACCACGGCTTGGCGGGCGCAGCCGTAGTTGTAGCAAAGCTCCACCGTCACCGGCGGCAGCGGCGTTGCGAGGGCCAGCAGTAGGGCGGTGGCGCTCATGTCGGGACGGCACTGACAAAGGCAAGGCTCTCAACGCGGCGGACGCGGAGGAAAGCGATAAACCGAAGACGATGGGGTCGGTTTTCCCCCGCGTCCGCCGCGTCCGCCGCGTTGAGCGCTTCTGATTCGCAGGCAGTTACCATCGGGGTTCGTAGGAGCCGGTTCATCCGAGATGGGCCAGCAACTCGAGCGGGAAGCGGCGGCCCGCCAGGTAGTCGTTCACGCAGCGCATGACCAGCGGACTGCGGTGACGCGCCTGCTCCGCGAGCAGTTCTTCCGGCGTCAGCCACAGCGCGCGCAGGATGCCGTGATCGAGGATGCGCTCGGCCTCGTGCGCGACGATCGGTCCGGTGAATGCGAAGCGCAGGTACACGACACCGGTCGGGTGCTGCCAGCGGTACACGCCGACCACGTGGCGCGGTTCGAAACGATAGGCGGTTTCTTCGAGTGCCTCGCGGACGGCGCCCGCGAGCAAGGTCTCGTCCGGTTCCAGATGTCCGGCGGGCTGGTTCAGGCGAACGCCATCATCGGTCTGCTCCTCGACGAGAAGGAACCGGCCGTCGCGCTCGATGACGGCGGCGACCGTGACGTGCGGTTTCCAGAGGGTATCTTGCATGTTCGCTCAAAGCGAGGAAGGCAGGGCCTGTGCCCTGCCTTCGCGGCTCGAACCTGGTGCCGGACGGGCTTCGAACGCTGCGGGGACCCGGGGCGGCGCGACGACGGGAGCATAGCGGGAGCCCGAAGGGGCGTCAAAAACGAAAAAGGCAGGGCTTGCGCCCTGCCTTTTCATGCTGCGGGTGAAGCGACTTACTTCTTCTTTTCTTCCTTCTTGGGCTCTTCCTTGTCACCGGCGATGGCCATGGAACCGGCGGACAGGGCGAACATGCCGATCAGGAGGGCAGCGAGCACTTTTTTCATGAGGGTTCTCCAGTTGATTTTGTGAAGTCGACGCTTGCGAACGCGCCGAACGTGGAAACGCTGGCTCAGGAAGGCGCGTTGACGCTGCCATCGAAGATTTATCGTCTGGGTTCGACGACAGCGCGCCAGGTGCCGGGTGCGAGTCCGTCGAGTGTCCAGGGGCCGATCCGCGTACGGATGAGGCGCAGGGTCGGCAGCCCAACGGACGCCGTCATGCGCCGTACCTGGCGGTTGCGGCCCTCGGTGAGGGTCAGTTCGAGCCATGCGGTCGGTATGTTCCGGCGTTCACGGATCGGTGGCAGGCGCGGCCACAGGCCGGGCGGCTCGTCCATGACACGCACGTCTGCGGGGCGCGTCAGGCCATCTTTCAGCAGCGCGCCGCGGCGCAGTGGATCGAGCGATGCGGCGTCGGGTGTGCCCTCGACCTGCACCCAGTAGGTCTTGGGCAGCTTGTGGCGCGGATCGGCAATGCGGGCCTGCAGGACGCCGTCACCGGTGAGGATCACGAGGCCTTCGCTATCGGCGTCGAGACGCCCGGCGGCGTAGACGTCCGGAACGTCGACGTATTCCTTCAACGTGCTGCGGCCTGCCGTGTCCGTGAACTGGCAGAGGACGCCGTAGGGTTTGTTGAAGAGGATGAGCTGCGCCATAGAGGCGGACGGCGACGTGATGCTAGCTTGCGACGATCAGCGTAATCGATCGTCGAATTCCACCCCTTCCCCCAGCAGTGCTGGGGGAAGGTTGTGAGGGGGGCAACGCTCTGCGACGAGCGCGCTCAGCGATGCTCGTGCCCGATGACCCAGTCGTAGGCCGGCAGCGTCAGGAAATCCGCGAACTCGTCCGCGAGGGTGAGCTGCTCGAACATCTTCGCACCGTCTTCGTAACGGCCGGCGTTCCACCCCTTGTCGCCCAGCATCGTCTTCACCTTGGCGAGTTCCTCCGGCACCAGGCCGGAGAACAGTTCGCGCGTGATCTTGCGGCCGTCGTCCAGCACGCCCTTCGGGCTGCGGATCCAGTGCCAGATCTGCGCGCGCGAGATCTCGGCGGTGGCGGCGTCTTCCATCAGGTTGAAGATCGGAACGCAACCGGTGCCGGCAAGCCACGCGCCCATGTACTGGATGCCGATGTTGATGTTGAGGCGCAGGCCGTTCTCGGTGATGGGGCCCTTGGGCTGGAAGTCGATCAGGTCCTTCGCACTCACCTTGACGTCGTCGCGCTGACGCGCGATCTGGTTCGGGGTCTTCATGACCTTGTCGAACTCTTCCTTCGCCACCGCCACGAGTCCGGGGTGCGCGACCCAGGTCCCGTCGTGTCCGTCGGTGGCTTCGCGGTTCTTGTCCGCGCGCACCTTGGCGATGGCGGCGTCGTTCGCGGCCGGGTCGTTCTTGATCGGAATCTGCGCCGCCATGCCGCCCATGGCGAAGGCACCGCGCCTGTGGCAGGTCTTGATGAGCAGCAGCGAGTACGCGCGCATGAACGGGCTCGTCATGGTGACCAGACCGCGATCGGCGAGGATGAAGTCGGGCTGCTTCTTGAATTTCTTGATGCAGGAGAAGATGTAGTCCCAGCGTCCGCAGTTGAGTCCGGCCGAGTGGTCGCGCAACTCGTACAGGATCTCGTCCATCTCGAAGGCGCCGAGAATGGTCTCGATCAGCACCGTGGCCTTGACCGTTCCTTTCGGTACGCCGAGCGCTTCCTGCGCAAGGACGAAGGCGTCGTTCCACAGGCGCGCCTCGAGATGGCTCTCCATCTTGGGCAGGTACAGATAGATGCCGGACTTCGCCTGCACGCGTTCCTTCGCGTTGTGGAAGAAGTAGAGGCCGAAGTCGAACAGGCCGCCGGACACGAACTGGCCGTCGACCTTCACGTGTTTCTCGTCGAGGTGCCAGCCGCGCGGACGCACCAGCAGGGTCGCGACCTTGTCGTTGAGCCGGTACTGCTTGCCGTCGGGGTTCGAGAAGGAGATGGTGCGCGCCAGCGCGTCGCGCATGTTGAGCTGGCCGCGGATCTGGTTCTCCCAGGTGGGCGTGCTGGAGTCCTCGAAGTCCGCCATGAAGGTGCTGGCGCCGGAGTTGAGCGCGTTGATCACCATCTTGCGATCGGTGGGGCCCGTGATCTCCACGCGGCGATCCTGCAGGTCCGCGGGTACCGGGGCGACTTTCCAGTCACCGTCGCGGACGTGCTGGGTCTCGGGCAGGAAGTCGGGGAGCTTGCCGCCGTCGATGGCGCTCTGGCGGATCCGGCGCCGCTCCAGCAGTTCGAGACGCCGGGCATTGCACGCGCGGTGCAGCTTGGCGACGAAGGCAACCGCCTCGGGCGTCAGGATCGGGGCGAATTCGGACGTGACCGGGGCGAGGACTTCGATGCCTGCGCCATAGTTCTGGGTGCTCATGAGGTTCTCCAGGATCGCACGGGTACGAAGGGGCCGCGTGCTTGAAATTGCGCATTATGGCATCGGGTTTTCCGGATTGGGATGCTGAAAGCGGCCCAAAAAGAAAAACCGCCCGGGAGCATGACGCTCGCGGGCGGTCGGTAGAGCGGGGAATTCCGGCCGGATCAGGCGAACTGGGCCTCTTCGGTCGAGCCGGTCAGTGCTGTCGTGGAAGAGCGGCCGGACTGGATCACCTGGGTCACGTCGTCGAAGTAGCCAGTGCCGACTTCGCGCTGGTGCTTGACCGCGGTGAAGCCCTTGTCGGCAGCGGCGAATTCCTTCTGCTGCAGTTCGACGAAGGCCGTCATGTTCTCGCGGGCGTAGCCGTAGGCGAGTTCGAACATGCCGTAGTTGAGCGCGTGGAAGCCGGCCAGCGTGATGAACTGGAACTTGTAGCCCATGGCGCCCAGTTCGCGCTGGAACTTGGCGATGGTCGCGTCGTCGAGGTTCTTCTTCCAGTTGAACGACGGCGAGCAGTTGTACGAGAGCATCTTGCCGGGGAACGCGGCGTGGATCGCCTCGGCGAACTTGCGTGCGAACTGCAGGTCCGGCGTGCCGGTTTCGCACCAGATGAGATCCGCGTAGGGCGCGTACGCGAGGCCGCGGGCGATCGCCTGGCCGATGCCGTTGTTGACGCGGTAGAAGCCTTCGGAGGTGCGCTCGCCGGTGACGAACGGCTTGTCGTTCTCGTCGAAGTCGGAGGTGATGAGGTTGGCTGCTTCGGCGTCGGTGCGCGCGAAGACCAGCGTGGGCACGCCCATCATGTCGGCCGCCAGGCGCGCTGCGACCAGCTTCTGCACCGCCTCCTGCGTGGGCACGAGTACCTTCCCGCCCATGTGGCCGCACTTCTTCGCGGCGGCGAGCTGGTCTTCGAAATGCACCCCGGCCGCACCGGCGTCGATCATCGCCTTCATCAATTCGTGGGCATTCAGCACACCGCCGAAGCCGGCTTCGGCGTCGGCCACGATGGGCGCGAACCAGTCGGTGTGGTCCTTGCCCTCGGCGTGGTGGATCTGGTCCGCGCGGATGAACGTGCTGTTGATGCGGCGAACCACGGCGGGAACGCTGTTGACCGGATAAAGAGACTGGTCGGGATACATCTCGCCGGCGATGTTGGCGTCGGCGGCCACCTGCCAGCCCGACAGGTAGATGGCCTTGAGGCCGGCCTTCACCTGCTGCATGGCCTGGTTGCCCGTCAGCGCGCCCAGCGCGTTGATGAACGGCTCCTCGTGGAGCAGCTTCCAGAGCTTCTCGGCGCCGCGCTTGGCGAGCGTGTGTTCGATCTGGACGGTGCCGCGGAGCCGGTGCACGTCCTCGGCGGTGTAGGGGCGGGTGATACCCTTCCAGCGCGGATTCTCGGCCCAGTCCTTCTTGATCTGCGCGATTTCCTGGTCACGGGTCATGGTTCGATTTCCTCTGTGAAAAATTGCGTTGTCCATTGCCGGAGGCCGAAGTCGGGATTACCCCTCGGGGCCGCACAGGGAGCCGCGGCCGGGCCGATTCCACATGGACGGCCAGAGGTCGAATCTGGCGCACCCGCCGGCGCGGACCCGTTGATGTCCGCACCGAGATCCGTCCGAGCGGTGGTCGCCGCAGGACAGCGTGTGCCCCGAGGCTATACGAAGCCGATTGCGCGCCGCAACAATCGGATTCCAGTCTGCCTTAGCAGCGTGACTTCAAGGCCTTAGGTGCGACGCAACACGGCCATTCCGCGATGTGGAAAACCGTTCCGGCCGATTCCACACCTCAGGCCGTCAATGGCTGCGCTGCGACGACGATGCCGTCCGGGTCGGCATAGAGGTAGTCGCCCGGCCGCAGGGTGTGGCCGCCGAAGGTGACGGGCACGTCCCGTTCTCCCAAGCCTTTCTTTGCCGGCCTGCGCGGATGGGTCGCCAGGGCGAACACGGCCACCGGCATGGTTTCGACCTGTTCCGAATCGCGGATGCAGCCCCACACCACGACGCCGGTCCAGCCGTTGTCCACGGCGAGCTGGGCGAGCTGATCTCCCAGGAGCGCGCAGCGCAGCGACCCGCCGCCGTCGACCACCAGCACGGCGCCGTTGCCCGGCTCTGTCAGCGTGGCGCGGACCAGCGCGTTGTCCTCGAACACGCGCAGCGTGCGGACCGGGCCGGCGCAGGCCGAATTGCCGCCGAAACTGGCGAACATGGGTTCGAGCACGCGCAGGTCGTCGCCATGCGCATCGCTAAGGTCGGTTGTCTTGAAGTTCATGCCGTGGATGCCGATGAAGAGGAGGAACGAGAGCGGGGCGAGTTTCGCAAAGGCATAGCCGGTAGTCTAAGATTCAACCGCTTGGCGCCTGCAGTCGAGCCCAAGCCCACGCACCCTTCGATCCCACCCAATCACACAGGCCACCATGTACAAGCATATCAAGCTGCCATCGAGCGGCGAGAAGATCGTCGTCAACAAGGACTTCACGCTCGCCGTGCCCGATCAGCCGATCATTCCGTTCATCGAAGGTGACGGCACGGGTGTCGACATCACGCCGGTGATGAAGGACGTGGTGGATGCGGCGGTGGCTACCGCCTACGGCGGCAAGAAGAAGATCTCGTGGATGGAGATCTACTCCGGCGAGAAGTCGACCAAGGTGTACGGCGAAAACGTGTGGCTGCCGGAGGAAACCCTGGCGGTCGCCAAGGAATACGTCGTGTCGATCAAGGGTCCGCTCACCACGCCGGTGGGCGGTGGCATCCGCTCCATCAACGTGGCGCTGCGCCAGGAGCTGGATCTCTACGTCTGCCTGCGTCCAGTACGCTATTTCGCCGGCGTGCCGAGCCCGCTCAAGAACCCGGAGAAGACCGACATGGTCATCTTCCGCGAGAACTCGGAAGACATCTACGCCGGCATCGAGTGGCAGGCCGAGAGCGACGCCGCGCGCAAGGTCATCAAGTTCCTCATGTCGGAGATGGGGGTCAAGAAGATCCGCTTCCCCGACACCTCCGGCATCGGCATCAAACCCGTGTCGCGTGAAGGGACGGAGCGGCTGGTGCGCAAGGCGATCCAGTACGCGGTCGCGAACAAGCGCAAGTCGGTGACCCTGGTGCACAAGGGCAACATCATGAAGTTCACCGAAGGGGCATTTCGCGATTGGGGTTATGCGCTCGCGAAGAACGAATTCGGGGCGGAACTCATGGACGGCGGCCCCTGGATGAAACTTCCGGGCGGAATCGTGATCAAGGATGTCATCGCCGATGCATTCCTGCAGCAGATCCTGCTGCGACCCGACGAATACGACGTGATCGCGACGCTCAACCTGAACGGTGACTACATCTCCGATGCGCTCGCGGCGCAGGTGGGCGGCATCGGAATAGCGCCCGGTGCCAACCTGAGCGACTCGGTCGCGATGTTCGAGGCCACCCACGGAACGGCGCCGAAATACGCCGGCAAGGACTACGTGAACCCCGGTTCGCTGATCCTGTCGGCCGAGATGATGCTGCGGCACATGGGCTGGATCGAAGCAGCGGATCTCATCATCCGCGCGACCGAAGCCGCCATCACCGCGCGCACCGTCACCTACGATTTTGCGCGTCTCATGACCGGGGCCACCCAGGTATCGTGCTCGGGTTTCGGCAAGGCGATGATCGCGCACATGAAGAAGGCGTGAAAGCGCCGCAGAAACCGGTCTTGCACCAGAGCGAAGCGCCCCTTGTAAATTTCCGGGTATCGCGCAAAATAGGGTCGTCATCGAAGGAAAACGTCTGCGTAGTCAGGTCATGGCAACAGGTCCTCGCGAAGGTGGTGTCCTCGAGGTCGAAAAGCAGAAGGTCAAGCCGCCGCCGTTGTTCAAGGTCCTCCTGCTCAACGACGATTACACGCCCATGGATTTCGTCGTGGGTGTCTTGCAGAACTTCTTCGGCATGACGCGTGAGCAGGCCACTCAGGTGATGCTCAAGGTGCACCGGGAAGGAATGGGTGTCTGCGGGGTCTACCCGAAGGATGTCGCAGCCACGAAAGTCGAGCAGGTGATTTCGTATTCGCGGCAGCACCAGCATCCACTGCAGTGCGTGATGGAGGAAAACTGAATGATCGCGCAGGAGCTTGAGGTCAGTCTGCACATGGCCTTCATGGAAGCCCGGCAGAAGCGCCACGAGTTCATCACGGTCGAGCATCTGCTGCTTGCCATGCTGGACAATCCATCCGCCTCCGAAGTGCTGCGCGCCTGCGCGGCCAACGTCGACGAACTGCGCAAGCAGCTCACGGATTTCATCAACGAGCACACGCCCGTCGTCTCGGGCGACGAAGTGGATACCCAGCCCACCCTGGGCTTCCAGCGCGTGATCCAGCGCGCGATCCTGCACGTGCAGTCCTCGGGCAAGAAGGAAGTCACAGGTGCCAACGTGCTGGTCGCGATCTTCGGCGAGAAGGATTCGCACGCCGTCTACTTCCTCCACCAGAAGGGCGTCACGCGCCTCGACGTCGTCAACTTCATCTCGCACGGCATCAGCAAGGTGCCGCAGAGCAATACCCCTGCGAACAGCAAGGCCGAGGCCGAAGCCGACAGCGACACCGAACAGCAGTCCGGCGGCGCTCTCGAGACCTACACGCTCAACCTCAACGCGCTCGCCATCGCCGGCAAGATCGATCCGCTGATCGGCCGCGACCGGGAACTCGAACGCGTCATCCAGACCCTGTGCCGACGCCGCAAGAACAATCCGCTGCTGGTCGGTGAGGCCGGTGTCGGCAAGACCGCGATTGCGGAAGGGCTCGCGCGCCGGGTGATCGAGGGCGCGGTCCCCGAGATCCTCGCGCATTCGGTGGTGTACGCCCTCGACATGGGCGCGCTGCTGGCCGGCACGAAGTATCGCGGTGATTTCGAGCAGCGCCTGAAGGCGGTGCTGAAGCAGCTTACCGAGAATCCGAACGCGATCCTGTTCATCGACGAGATCCACACGCTGATCGGCGCCGGTGCGGCCTCGGGCGGCACTCTCGATGCCTCCAACCTGCTGAAGCCCGCGCTGTCTTCGGGCCAGTTGAAGTGCATCGGTGCCACCACCTACAACGAATTCCGCGGCATCTTCGAGAAGGATCACGCGCTGTCCCGGCGCTTCCAGAAGATCGACGTGGTCGAGCCGACCGTCGACGAGACCGTCGCGATCCTGCGCGGCCTCAAGACGCGCTTCGAAGCCCACCATGGCGTGCGCTACACGGAAGCCGCACTCACCACAGCCGCCGAATTGTCCGCGCGCTACATCAACGACCGGCATCTGCCCGACAAGGCGATCGACGTGATCGACGAGGCCGGCGCCGCCCAGCGCATCCTGCCGAAGTCGAAGCAGCGCAAGGTGATCGGCAAGCACGACATCGAGGACATCATCGCGAAGATCGCGCGCATTCCGGCGCAGAATGTCTCCTCCAACGACCGCACCGCGCTGAAGACGCTCGATCGCGATCTCAAGGCGGTGGTGTTCGGGCAGGACAAGGCGATCGATGCGCTCGCTGCAGCGATCAAGATGTCGCGCAGCGGCCTCGGAAATCCGCAGAAGCCCATCGGCAACTTCCTGTTCTCCGGCCCCACCGGAGTCGGCAAGACCGAAGTCGCACGGCAACTCGCCTACACGCTGGGCGTCGAGCTGATCCGCTTCGACATGTCGGAGTACATGGAGCGCCATGCCGTCTCGCGGCTGATCGGCGCGCCGCCCGGTTATGTCGGCTTCGACCAGGGCGGACTGCTGACCGAAGCGATCACCAAGCATCCGTACGCCGTGCTGCTGCTCGACGAAATCGAGAAGGCCCATCCGGACATCTTCAACATCCTGCTGCAGGTGATGGACCACGGCACGCTCACCGACAACAACGGGCGCAAGGCCGACTTCCGCAACGTCGTGATCATCATGACCACCAACGCGGGTGCCGAGTCCCTGTCCAAGACGTCGATGGGCTTCACGGTCAGCAAGCAGATCGGCGACGAGCTGGTAGACATCAAGCGCATGTTCACGCCGGAGTTCCGCAACCGTCTCGATGCGACCATCTCGTTCGCGGCGCTGACCCACGAGGTCATCCTGCGCGTGGTCGACAAGTTCCTCATCCAGCTCGAAGAGCAGCTGCACGAGAAGAAGGTCGAAGTGACCTTCGGTCCGCTGCTGAAGGACTACCTTGCCAAGAACGGTTTCGACCCGATGATGGGTGCGAGGCCCATGTCGCGTCTGATCCAGGACACGATCCGGCGCGCCCTGGCCGACGAACTGTTGTTCGGCAAGCTGGTGGCGGGCGGCAAGGTGACGGTGGATGTGGATGCCGACGGCAAGGTGCGACTCACTTTCGATGGCGCACCGCCGCCGGAACCGGCGCGCGAGGAAGAGGAAAGCAGCATCGCCTGACCGTGGGTCCGGTCGTGCGCAACGACCGGCACTGCGGGTACTGGTGGGTAGGTGGCGTGCGACGCGTCGACGCGAGGCGCCCTGGTCGAAGTGACGGACTCGGGGGTGCGCGTTGCCGCGTGACTTCCTGCTTGAGGAGACCAACATGATTCGACGTACTGCGACCTGGATCGCGACCGCCGTCGTTCTGGGCGGCGCCATGCCGCTCGAAGCACTCGCGGTGGACGAGCACCCCGGCCGGTTCATCGCTGCCAATTGCACCGGCTGTCACGGCACGCAAGGGCGCAGCACCGGCGGCATGCCGTCGCTGGCCGGGCTCGATCGGTCCTACATCCTGAACGCGATGGAAGAGTTCAAGAGCGGCACCCGCGCGGCGACCATCATGCACCAGCACGCCAAGGGCTACACCGAGGCGCAGTTTGCGCTGATCGCCGAGTATTTCGCGGCGCAGAAGGCGCGCTAGGCGTGACGGAGGACACCATGAGCCGGAATCGAAGAGAATTCTTGCGTGCGGTCGGTGCGGTCACTGCCGTGGGCATGGCTGGTTTGCCCACGGCCGCCAAGGCGGCGACCGGTCGCGTCGTCGTGATCGGCGGCGGCTTCGGGGGTGCCACCGCGGCCAAGTACCTGCGGTTGTGGAGCACCGATCTCGACGTGACGCTGGTGGAGCGCGACGCGCAGTTCGTGTCCTGTCCGCTCAGCAACCGCATCCTGGCCGGGACGACCACGCTGGCGGATCTCACGCGCGGCTACGGCGATCTCACTGCGAAGCACGGCGTCAAGGTGCTGCGCGATGAAGCGACCGCGATCGATCCGGCCAAGCAGACCGTGACCTTGGCGAGCGGCAAGTCGCTGCCCTACGACAGACTCATCGTTTCTCCCGGCGTCGATCTCGATTACAGCGGCATTCCCGGGTTGAAGGACGACGCGGCGCGCGAGCGGGTCCTGAGCGCCTGGAAGGCCGGACCTCAGACCGTGGCGCTGCGCAAGCAGATCGAGTCCATGGCCGATGGTGGCGTGGTCGCGATCACGGTGCCGAAGGCGCCGTACCGCTGCCCGCCCGGGCCTTACGAGCGCGCCTGCCAGATCGCCTGGTATCTCAAGCTGAACAAGCCGAAATCCAAGGTAATGATCCTCGATGCGAACGAGAAGGTCGCCTCGAAGGAGGCCTTGTTCCGCAAGGCGTGGGAGGATCTCTATCCGGGCCTGGTGGAGTACGTGCCCAACAGCGAACTCGCCGACGTCGACGCGAAGACCCTCACCGCCAAGCTCCAGTTCGACGAGATCAAGGCAGATGTGCTCAACGTGATTCCGCCGATGAAGGCGGCGGCGATCGCGGAACGCACCGGATTGATCACCGCGAACAACAAGTGGTGCGGCGTCGATTTCCTCACTTACGAATCGACCGCCCAGAAGAACATCCACGTGCTGGGCGACGCGATCGTCGCAGCACCCCTGATGCCCAAGTCGGGTCACATGGCGAACCAGCACGCGAAGGTCTGTGCCGCAGCCGTCATCGCGCTGCTGCGCGGCGACGTCGTCAACGCCCATCCGGTCATCAACAACACCTGCTACAGCTTCGTCACCGGTGCCGACGTGATCCACATCGCGTCGGTCCATCAGTACGACGCCGAGAAGAAGACGATGATGGTGGCGCCCGGCAGCGGCGGGCTCTCGATCGCGCCCAATGAGCTCGAAGGCCGCTATGCCGAAGCCTGGGGCCGCAATATCTGGTCCGACATGCTGGGGTAGGTGAGGTCCCCCCCGAAGGGCCTGGCAGCCCTTCCCCCCGGGGGGGCGAGCCCGCTTGGGGCGGCCCGGCGCGGGCTGAGGTCCCCCCGATAGGCCTTGCGGCATTTCGGGGGCCTTCCGGTGGCCCTGGTGATGCGACGGCGCGTGTGAAGGTTGCAGCGCGGGCAGTTGTCGTGCCCCCACCCCAGCCCTCCCCCGGCAAGCCGGGGGAGGGGGTGTACATCCCTTCCCCCACTGCCGTGGGGGAAGGCTAGGATGAGGGCCAAGGGGCCAGTCCGCTTGGGACGGCCCGGCGCGGGCTGAGTCTGCCCGATGGTCCTGTTACGCCGAGGGAAGAAGGGTCAGGGTTCAGCAGCCTGCTCGGCCGGATCGTCGGCGGCGGTCATGGCCCACAACGAGGCACCATCCAGGTTTGCCGGCATGCGCGCATACGGCAGCGCCTGGGCGATCGCGAAACTCGGATGACTGGTGCGACGCTTCGGGGCCGCGGGCAGGCGCAACCCCGCTCCGCTCAGAACGGCGCGCACGATGGGCTGCCCCGAGTTGAGAGTCCGCTTCACCACGACGGCAGATTCGCCGTTGGCGAGTTGCACCAGCGCGCCGGGCGGATAGATCCCGAGCTCCTTCACCATCTGCGCGGCCAGCACCGGGTCGACGCCTTTGCCCTGGGTGAGGAAGATCTCGCGCAACGCCGCATTGGGTGCCGTGCCCGGCCGATAGGCGCGCTCCGACACCATGGCGCAATAGCGATCCGCGAGCCCCACCACCTGCGCAAATTCGGAGACCTGTTCGCCCGTGAGACCGCCGGGATACCCCGAGCCGTCGAGCAGTTCGTGGTGCTGCGCCACCGTGGAAAGCCACGCCGTGTCGGGCACGCCGAAGGATTTCAGGGTGCTCGCACCCACGACCGGATGCGCGCGTATGGCGGCCTTCTGGTCGTCCGACAGCGGCGCGGGTTGCGAGTACAGATCGTTCTGCAGCGACCGCATGCCGATGTTCATGGTCAGCGCGGCGGCGAGGGCCGCCCTGCGGGTGGTGACATCCACGTTCCTTTGGACCAGCAACAATTCGGTCACAATCGCGGTGTTGACCGCTTGTCGCACGCTGTAGTCGGGTTCCCGTTGCAGCAGCACGGAACCGAGTGCTGCGTCGGCATCCAGCGCGCACAGATCGCTCAGCGTGGCGGCGTGCGCTGCCATCGCCGCGTGGAAGGGTTCGACGCGGTCGGGCGAATCTGCGCTGTCGAGCTCGCGTGCCACGGCCGCACGCAACTCGGCGAGCTTGGCGTAGACCGAAATCCGGTCGGCGCGTGGCGCGGCCGTCGTTTCGTCGTCCAGCTCGAGATCGCCGAAGATGCCTTGCTCGATCAGGCGGGCGACCTGGTGATCCCCGGGAATGACCTGGCCGGCCCGCAGCATCAGCCGCCCGGCGCGATCGTGGATGTCGCAAGGCAACGGGATGCCGGCGCGGATCTGTCCGTCTTCGATGCGCCTCATCGGCATGGCCAAGCTCTCCCTGCGGAGACTGCGGTTGTCACAACCCCATTATCGGCCGACCAGCCTGCTATCCTTACCCCCGAATTGCATTGTGCACTGGAACGGAGCGGTGGCGTGAAAGCAGGCAGGATCGCGTTGTTGGCGGTGACGGCGTGGCTGATGCTGGGCGCGCCGCTGCCGGCCGCTGCCGAAGGCGACGCAGCGACCGATGTGCGCGGCACCTGGACCGGCCCTTGGTATCTCGGCATGACGAGCGGGGTCGCGACACTCACCCTGCGCGGTGAGGGGGTGCTGGAAGGTTCGTTGCAGCTCACCAACAGCGAGCGCTTCGGCACGGCGGTGCGCCCGCTGTCGGAGGCCCAGTTCGAAGGCGGTCAGCTCCGCTTCAAGGTGACGGGCGAGGACGGTCAGCGCATGACCGCCCAGTTGCCGGTAACGGGCGAGGGCACGCGCATGAAAGGCCTCGCCAAGTACAGCGGCTACAACATCAAGTTCGAGCTCACGCGCCAGAAACAGTAAGGGGGCCGCAGGCCCCCTCGATGCTGTGCGGCGCCACCCCGCGGGCGAGCGCCATCGGCTGCGCCGATTTCAGGAATCGGGATCCTTCAGCCCCTTGATGTATTCGACGAACGCGTCGATCTGTTCCTTCTTCAGCGTCTTCGCGAAGCCCGGCATGGCGCCCGACTTGCCCTTGGCGATGCGATCGTAGAGCTGTTCGACGCTCATCTTGGTACCGGCAAGCTTCGGCCCCTTGCCTGCGTGCAGGCCGTAGCCGTCGTGGCACCAGCTGCAGTTCATGGCGAAGAGCTTGCGAACGTCGACCTTCGGTTTTTCCGGTTCAGCGATCGGTTCCGGCGGCGTGGTCGCCGCTTCCGTCGGGGCGGCCGATTCTTCGGCGGCCGGTGCCGATGACATCCAGGTTAGCGCTGAAACTGCCAGCGCCGCCGCGATCCGGACTCTCCAGGCGGCTGTACTCATGTTTCTCTCTCCTCGTTCACACCCCTTGCGAAGCGAGCGGTGCCTGTAACAAAACGGGCGAGGGAAATGCTCCCTCGCCCTTGATAACGACTCACGGCGGCGATGCGTTTACGCCACGAAGGCGGCCCGCACCGCTACCGCGAAGCTCACGTGCCGTATCAGGGCAGCGCGAACACCATCAGCTGACCCGCATCGGTCGGCATGGAGCAGAACGGCTCGCCGAACAGCGGGCAGTAGTTGCCGGACACGTGGCTGCCCCAACCCGTCGCAACGGCAACGTACTGCTTGCCCTTGGCCGTGTAGGAGATGATGCCGCCGTGATGGCCGATACCGTTGTTGTGCTGCCACAGCAGGGCGCCGGAGCGGGCGTCGAGCGCGTCCAGTTTGCCGTCGGCACCCGGGACGAACACGAGGTTACCCTTGGTCGACAGCAGGCTGGCGAGCGGCGGGTACTTGTACTCCTTCTCCCACTTCACCTTGCCCGTCAGCGGATCGCGCGCCGACACGTGGCCGAAGGCCTTGCGACCTTGCGGATGCGTGGCGGTCCAGCTCGCGCCGAAGTAGGTCTGGCCGGAGAACGCCGGGGGCGGATCCGCCTTCACCACTTCGATGTCGAAGCACCACTCCTGACCGACCTTGTACAGCAGCCCCGTATTGGGGTTGTAAGCGCCGGTGTTCCAGGAGATCGCGCCGTCGATGGCCGGGCACACGTTGGTGTGCTTGCCTTCGGGCAGCTCGCGACGGCCGACCAACTGGCCGGTCTTGGGATCGACACCCTTGATGTAGTTGAACGTCTTTCCGATCATGTAAGCGTTGGCGACCTTGAGGGGCGCATTCGCGGGATCGGCGTCGTACACGAAGATGATGCCGCCCTTGTTGGGGTGCACCATGTAGCGCTTGCCGCCGCGCTCGATCGACATGAACTCGCCGACCGCGCTGTCGAAGTCCCATGCGTCATGGGGCATTTCCTGGAACCACGACTTCAACTCACCGCTGTCGGCATTCAGCACGACCACGGAGGAGCTGTAGAGGTTGTCGCCAGGACGGGAGCCTTCGGTCTTCCACGCTTCGCCAGCCCAGTCGTAGTCGGGCGCCGGATTGGCCGTGCCCCACCAGACCGAGTTGGTCGCCGGATCGTAGCTGCCGGTCATCCAGCCGCCGCCGCCACCGGTCTTCCACGAGTCATTGCCCCAGCTCGCGCGGGAGCGCTCGTCGCCACCGATGGTGTCGAACTGCCACTTCACGTCGCCGGTCTTCGCATCCACCGCGAAGATCGGGCCGCAGCAGCCGGCCAGTTCGCCGCCGTTGGAGCCGATGATCACCATGTCCTTGACGATGATCGGTGCGCCGGTGAAGCCCTTGTTGCCGCCCTCGACCGTGAGGATCATCTTGTCCCAGACCTGCTTGCCGGTCTTGGCGTCGATGGCGATCATGCGGCCGTCGGTCGTGCCGATGTACACGTTGCCGAAGCCAACCGCGAGACCGCGGTTGTACGGGTTGTAGAACGTGCCTTCGGAACGCTCCTGGTCGAGCTTCGCCTGGAAGCGCCAGATCATCTCACCGGTGGCGCCGTCCAGTGCCCACACCTGACCCGAGGCCGAGGTGTAGTACAGGACGCCGTCGACGGCGAGCGGGAAGGACTGCACGCCGCGCTTGCTGGCCGAGGGGGTGTGCACCCATGCCACGCGCAGGTTCTTCACGTTTGCTGCGTTGATCTGGTTCAGATCACTGTAGTGCCAGGCCTTGTAGGACCCGTGATACGTGAGCCAGTTGTTGGGGTCCTTGTCCGCGTTCGCGAGACGGTCTGCGTCGACCGCGCCGGCTTGCGACGCCACACCGATCAGCGTTGCCGCGGATACGGCTTTGGCGATGCCGGCCAGTTGCGTGCTCCATCGTTTCATGACTCTCTCCCACTGTTGTTTGGGTTTGTACTGCGTAACAGCCACTACCCGGAACTGCTTTTTTTCGACTACGTGGTTCCCGCTTCTTCTCTTGTCGCAAGCGATTCGTCCAACGCTGCCCGCCCCTGTGTCGAGCGCGCGATGACGGCCGCGTACGCCTCTAGATCGCACTGAAACCCGCCCGGGAATTTAGACCCAGTCTCACCTGTTTGCAATACAAAGCTCCCGGGAACGGCCCGGGGCGGACTGGACATCTTCCCGATGTCCAATGCCCCCGGCGCGAGCCGGTAAGATCTCGCCGCACTGCACACAAGACACCGTCGACCCCATGATCCGGATCACTCCCTTCATCACCCTGCGCGACGATGAACTCACGTTCCGCTTCGTCCGGGCTTCCGGCCCCGGCGGTCAGAACGTGAACAAGGTGGCGACGGCGGTCGAACTGCGCTTCGATGCGGTGCGTTCGCCATCGCTGCCCGACGACGTACGGATGCGCCTGCTGCACCTCGCTGGTGCACGTGCGAACTCCGAAGGCGTGATCCTGATCGATGCCCGGCGCCACCGCTCCCAGGCGCTCAACCGCGAGGATGCCATCGCGCGCCTGGTCGACCTGATCCAGCGCGCGGCCGAGCGCCGCCGGACACGCATCGCCACGAAGCCCAGTGCTGCATCGCAGCGAAGACGGGTGGCGACCAAGCAGGTGCGCGCGGCCGTCAAGCGCCAGCGCGGTCGGGTGGCGCCCGACGAGTAGGCCAGCCCCTGCCGAGGGGCCCCCTGACCCTGCTCAGGTGGGGCGTACCGGCCCCCTCACGCCAAGCCTCGAGGCGGTTAGAGCCAGCGTTTGCTCTTGAAGAAGAGCACCATCAGCACCCCGATCACGCCCATCCCGATCAGCGTGCCGGGGAAACCCCAGGACCACTCGAGCGGCGGCATGTCGCGAAAGTTCATGCCGAAGATGCCGGTCACGAAGGTGAGCGGCATGAACACGGCCGAGAACACAGCCAGCACCTTCATCACCGTGTTGGTGCGGTTGCTCACGGTCGACAGATAGGTATCGAGCGCGTCGGACACCAGGTTCTGGAACGTGTCGACGCCTTCGATCACCTGCACGATGTGGTCCTGCAGGTCACGCAGGAAGATGCCGGTGGACTTGGCGATGAGCGGGGTGTCGAGGTGGCGCAGACTCGTGATCACGTCCTTCATCGGCCAGACCGCCTTGCGCACGAAGATGAGTTCGCGCTTGAGATCGTGGATGGTCTGCAGCGTGGCCGGGCTCGCGCGGGTCATCACCTCGTCCTCGCATTGCTCGATGCGCTCGCCGAGCCGGTCGATCACGATGAAGTAGTGGTCGATCACGAGGTCCAGGAGGGAATAGGCGAGGAAGTCCGCGCCGAGCTTGCGCGCGCGGCCGACGGCGTCCCGGATGCGGGCGCGCAGCGGATCGAAGAAATCGCCCGGGCGTTCCTGGAAGGAGATCACGAAGTTGGGGCCCACCACGAGCGAGAGCTGCTCGATTTCGATCTCGCCCTTGCCCGGTTTCCATTCGAGCATCTTCAGCACGATGTACAGGTAGCCGCCGTGATCCTCGATCTTGGCGCGCTGGTCGGTGTTGAGGATGTCCTCGAGCATGAGCGGATGGAAGCCCAGGACCTTGCCGAAGGTTTCGATCAGGCCGGGCTCCTGGATCGCGTCGACGTTGATCCAGGTGACAGTTGCCTTGTCGGTGAATTGCAGGCACTCCTCGACGCGAGCGAGTTCTCGTTCGTGCACGCCGTGCTCGTCGTAGTCGATGATCGAGATGCGCGTTGCGAGCGGCGGCTTGTCTTCGCCGACGTAGACCAGCGCCCCGGGCGGCAGGCCGGCCTTGGCGGCACTGTGTTTCAGGACCTTGCGACGCGGCGCTCCGGCAGTGGATTTCATCGGTGTTCGGGAAAGATGCGCGACAGCGATGCGATCAGCTTATCGCGTTCTCCGGTTCCGAACGCGCGCGCGAGGCGCGCTTCGTGGCGCCGCACCGTGCGCTTTGCTGCCGTGAGCAGTTCCGCGCCGGCGGCGGTCAGGAAGAGACCGTTCGACCGCCTGTCGCCCGGCGCGGCGCGGCGCTCCACCAGTCCGCGGGCCTCGAGCTTGTCGAGAGCCGGCACCAGAGTCGAACGGTCGAGGTGGGCGGCATCGGCAAGGCGAGTCTGCTTCAGGCCCGGGTTGGCCTCGACGATCACGAGCAGGCCGAAGAGGCCCGGCGACAGGGCGAGTTCTCCCAGCGCCGCCTCGAAATCCGCGAAGATGGCCATCTGCGCGAGGCGGATGTGGTAGCCGACCAGTTCCGGCAGCATGCCGAGCGCCACGTGTTCCACACCGGATTCCACCTCGGCGTGGCGGGGCGGCGGGGCAGCGGCTCGGCGGGTCGGGGATCGGGCCAATTGTTTGACATCAAATGATGGGCTACTCATACTAACTTGCTGGCATCGGCACGCCAAGCCCCGGGTGGGCGGCGGCGCATGCCACCGCGTGAGTGCACCGGATTCATCCCCATGTCCCACCTGATCCGCATCGATGGCACCGAGGAGACGGCCGAGGCCGAGCCGGGCGACACCGTGCTCGACGCGCTCCTCATGGCGGGCGTCGGATTCGCCTACAGCTGCCAGGCGGGCAATTGCGGCACCTGCAAGTGCGAGCTGATCGAGGGCGAGATCCAGGAGCTCGAATACTCCGAGCATGCACTGGCGCCGGCCGACCGGGCGCGCGGCATCGTGCTCGCCTGTCGCAGCCAGGTGTGGAGCGACGTCACCATTCGCAAGCTGGACGATGAAGAGTTCCTGGTGCACCCGTCGCGCGTGCTCCAGTGTCGGGTCGCGGTGCTCGATCGGCTCACGCACGACATCTGGCGCGTCGGTCTCGACGTGATTTCCGGTGGACCGTTCGGCTTCAGCGCCGGGCAGTACGCGACGGTGACGTTTCCGTTCGCAGTGGGTAAGCCGCGCGACTATTCCATGGCCAACCGGCCGGACGAAGAGCGGATCGAGTTCCACATCCGCGAGAGCACGAGTCCCGAGTCGGTCAGTGCCCGGCTGGGCGAACGGCTGCACATCGGCGACACGGTGCGCGTCGCGGGGCCTCTCGGGACTTCGTATCTGCGCGAGCAGGCGGGCGCACCGGTGATCGCGATCGCGGGTGGCAGCGGTCTGGCGCCGATCCGGTCGATCGTGTCCACGCTGCGAGCAAAGGGCATCGACGCGGCCACCCACGTCTACTTCGGGGCACGCGCCGAACGCGATATCTATGGCGAGGACGAGATGCGGTCGTGGGCGGACGGGCGTGTGGATTCGTCGTTGCATGTGGTGCTGTCGGAGGGACATGCGAATGGCGCTTACCGCACCGGGTTCATCACTGACGCGGTAGACCGGGATTTCGATCGGCTCGATGGGTTCAAGGCCTATCTCGCGGGGCCGCCTGCCATGGTGGAGGCGGCGGTGGAGTTGTTGACGAGCAAGGGCGTCGTGCCGCGGGATATTCATGCGGATGCGTTCTATCCGGCGCCTGGGGTCGTGTCGGCGAAGGCGGTGGCGTGAACCTCGGCCGCTGCCCCCACCCTAGCCCTCCCCCGGCAAAGCCGGGGGAG
>LNFM01002642.1_pt1 | contig 37223 bp, 35 predicted proteins | sample 596031 | NCBI WGS metagenome assembly LNFM01 (sample SAMN04254537, study PRJNA301005) | activated carbon metagenome | isolation source: dual media filters at the Ann Arbor, Michigan drinking water treatment plant | place: USA: Ann Arbor | reverse complement strand
ATCCCGAAGCCGGCGGCGCCCACGCCGCGGCGGATCGCGGTCAACCCCGCCGGGGACTGACGCCGGTGGGGCGGCGGGCCGCCGCCCGCCGCCCCCGGCGACCGGGTCAGGCGGGGACCTCCCTCCCCGCGCCGTCGGAGCGCTCGAGGCGCATCACCTCGTCGTCGCGCTCCACGACGCCCGCCTCATCGAGCGCCGTGGCGCGGGCCGCGCTGTGGGCGTAGAGCTCCGCCGCCGCCGCGTCGTCGAACTCGATGACGGCGACGAACCGCGCCGGGTCGGCCTCGGACGCCAGCAGCCGGTGGGCCCGCGCCCCCTGCGCGGTGCGGGTCGGCGCGAACGCGTCGTAGACGGTGCGGAACCGCCCCGGGTCGCGGACCTGGTAACGCGCCAGCAGGACGCTCATGATCCCTCCCTCGTCGTGGTTGCCCTGCCCCCCAGCCTTACCCCTCGGGGGCGCCCGGGGATCCGGGACGGCCCGCGGCGGGTTACGGCGACCCCGCACCGGCGACGGCGCGGCGCTCCCGCGCCGCGAGCGGGCCGAGCACCCACCAGCCCACGAGCGGGCAGAGGGCCGCGAGCCCGAACGCCGCGGGCCACGACAGCAGCCCGACGGCGCCCCCGAACAGGGGCGGCGCGAGCGCCACCGAGACGAACAGGATCGTGTTCTGCAGGCCGAGGGCGGTGCCGACCCGGCCGGCGCCCGCCATCTCGGCGGCGGCGGCGAACGAGACGCCGTTGCCGGCCATCGTCAGCACTCCCGCCACGACCAGCGCGACGACGGCGAGGGCGTCGGGGCCGCCGAGCAGGGCCGCGGCCAGGCCGAGCGTCGCGGCCCCCGACAGGGCGAGCAGGCGCAGGGGGCCGAGGCGGCTGCCGGCACGATCCGACCACGCCCCCGCCACGACCCGGGCGGCGGCGCCCCCGACCTGGACGACGGCGAGGGTGAGGGCGGCCGCGCCCACCGACCAGCCGCGCTCCTCGTGGAGGTAGAGCGCCAGGAAGCTCAGCAGCGAGATCTGGGCCAGCACCACGCTCGCGGTGCCGAGCGACAGGCGCCAGATCGCGGGGTCGCGCAGCGGCCCCGCCACCGGGGTCGCGTCGGCGGCGGCGACGGGGACGGGGGCGTCGGGCCGGCGCAGGCCGACGGCCGCCGCGACGGCGCCGACCAGGCACGCCCCCGCCAGGGCGAGCAGCGCCGCGGGGAGCCCGCCCGCGTGGACGGCGAGCGGCAGCAGCGCCGCCGCGATGGCACCACCGAGCGGCGTCGACATGTGGCGCAGGCCGAGCGCGAACCCGCGTTGGCGGGGGCCGAACCAGGCGACCACGGCACGCCCGCTCGCCGCGTTCGCGCTGGACCCGAACGCCCCCGCGAGGACGAGGCACGCGCCCAGCCCGAGGGCGGTGTCGCTGAGGGACGCGAGGGCGAGGGCGCCCGCCGCGCCCGTCAGGCCGATGCCGATCACGGCGCGCTCGCCGATGCGGTCGGCCAGGGCCCCCCACGCGAGGAGGGTGGCGATGATCCCGACCGTCGACGCGGCGAGCAGCGCCCCCGTCGCCGCGAGGGACAACCCGAACTCGTCGCGGATCTCGGGGGCGACGGCGGGGAGCCCGAGCTGCACCGCCGAGATGCCGGCCTGAGCCGTCATGCCGACCGCCAGCACCGCCCAGCGGTACCGCGAGGCGGGGGCGGCCGTGCTCAGCCCCAGCGGGTCACCCGTCGGCGGCCCGGCCGCCCAGGTGGCGCGCGAGGAACCGCTCGATGGCGCCGTAGGCGTCCATCCGGTTCTCGGGCTTCACGAAACCGTGGCCCTCGTCGTCCTTGACCATGTACTCCACCTCGACGCCGCGGGCGCGCAGGGCCGCGACGATCTGGTCGGACTCGGCCTGCGTGACGCGGGGGTCGTTCGCGCCCTGGATGACGAGCAGCGGGGCGACGATGTCGTCGACCCGGTTCAGCGGGGACCGCGCCTCGAGGTCGGCGAGCTGCTCCGGGTCGTCGGGGTCACCGACGTACCGGAACCAGGTGCTCGCGAGGAGCGGGCGCCAGTACGGCGGGAACGACCGCACCAGCGTCACCAGACTCGACGGACCGACGACGCTCACCACCGCGGCGAAGACGTCGGGGGTGAACGTCGCGCCGACGAGCGCCGCGTACCCGCCGTAGGAGCCGCCGTAGATGCCGACGCGGGAGCGGTCGGCGATGCCCTCGCCGACGAGCCACTCCACCGCGTCGATGAGGTCGTCGTGCATGCGCCCCGCGAACTCCCGCTCCGCGGCGTGCATGAACGCCTTCCCGAAACCGGTCGAGCCCCGGTAGTTGACCTGCAGCACGGCGTACCCGCGGTTCGCGAGGAGCTGGGCCTGGGGGTCGTAACCCCAGGCGTCGCGCGCCCACGGCCCACCGTGGACCACCAGCACTGCGGGCAGGTCACGTGGCTCCGCGTCGAGCGGCAGCGTCAGGTACGAGTTGAGCCGCAGCCCATCGCGCGAGGTGATCGTGACGGGGCGCATCGGCGCGAGGGTCGCGGGGTCGAGCCACGGCCGCGAGCGGAACAGCAGCTCCGACTCGCCCGTGTCGCGGCGGAAGAGGAAGGTCGCGCCCGGGTCGCGGTCGTCGTCGAACGCGACGACCCACATCGTCTCGTCGGCATCCTGCCCGGAGATGCGGGGGTCGCCGGGGTGGAGGGCGCGCACCCGCTCCCAGTCGCGCGCCAGCCGCTCGTCGAACGCGTGCATCACCACCCGGTCACGGAGGTACACCGCGCCGAGCAGCTCGCCGGTGCGGTCGCTGATGACCGGGCCCGAGAGGTCGACCTCGTCGTCGCCGTCGATCTCGCGCTCCGAGCCGTCGGCGGGGTCGAGCTCGACGAGGCGCAGCAGGTCGCCGCCGCGGGCGCTGCCCACCCAGAGGCGCGTGCCGTCGGGGGTGAACGCGTAGGGGTGGCCGCCGTCCTCGTTGGCGTACTCGGCGACGACCCGGAACTCCCCGCCCTCGTCGTCGCGCACCAGCAGCTCGTGGTCGCCGGCGGGCGTCTGCGCCCACGCGGCGCGGACGCGGCCCTCGCGGTCCGCGAGCCAGCCGATCACGTTGCCCGGGTTGCGCCCGACCAGCTCCAGGCGGCCGGTCGCGAGGGTCAGGCGGTAGGCGTCGAACAGGGCGCGGTCGCGCAGGTTCAGCGAGACGAGGACGTGCCGCGGCGTCGCGCGGGGCGCGCCGATCAGCCCGGCGCGGACCCCCGGGTAGGGGGTCAGGTCGCGGGCGCGCCCCGTCCCCGTCGCGTCGACCGCGTGGAGGTGGGTGTTCTCGTCGCCGCCGGTGTCCTGCAGGTAGAGGATCCGCGTCGCGTCGCGCGACCACAGGTACGAGCGCACCCCCCGGTCGCGGTCGTCGGTGACCGGCACCGGCGCGCCGCCGTCGATGTCCCGCACCCACACGTTGAGCACGCCGTCGCGGGGGGCGACCCACGACAGGCGGCGCCCGTCCGGCGAGGGTCGCGCGAGGGCCCGCTCCGGGTTGTCGAAGAGGTGGCGGAGGGGGATCAGGGGAGTCGTCATCGCCCGGCATGGTGGCACGTGCGGTGGCCCGGGCGCCGGGGCGGCGCTGGTAGTCTCGCGCCCGTGAGAGCCGGGACGCGCCGATGAGGGAACTGATCGGCCGCGTGGTCGGCGGTTACCGGATCGACTCGGAGCTCGGCCGGGGCGGGCAGGCCGTCGTCTACCGCGCGACGCAGCTCTCGCTGCAGCGCACCGTCGCCCTCAAGGTGGTGGCGGGTCAGCTCTCGGCGGACTCCCGCTTCCTGGAGCGGTTCACCCGGGAGGGGATCGCGGCCGCGAGCCTCGACCACCCCCACATCATCCCGGTCTTCGAGGCGGGCGAGGACGACGGGATCGCCTACCTGGCGATGAAGTACGTCGACGGCCCGTCGTTCGACGCGGTCATCCGCCGCCCGACCGGCATCGCGGCGCGCCGGACGCTCGCGATCCTGCGCCAGGTGGCGGAGGCGCTCGACTACGTCGCCGAGCGCGGGATGGTGCACCGCGACGTGAAGCCCGCCAACGTGCTGCTCGGGCCCGGCGACCACGCCTACCTCTCCGACTTCGGCCTCATCAAGGCGATCAGCGCGAGCCGCCTCACCGGCACCGGCGTGTGGATGGGGACGCTCGAGTACGTCGCTCCGGAGCAGATCCGGGGCTCCGACGTCACGCCGGCGGCCGACCGCTACGCCCTCGCCGCGGTCGCCTTCGAGGCGCTCACCGGCGGCGCGGTCTTCGCCCGCGAGGACCGCGCTGCGACCCTCTACGCGCACATCAGCGAACCCCCGCCGGCGGCCTCCGAGCGCCTCCCCGCCCTCGGCCCCTCCGTCGACGCGGTGCTGGCGCGGGGGCTGGCGAAGTCGCCCGACGACCGGTACCCGACCGCCGTCGCGTTCGCGACGGCGCTCGAGGCGGCGATCGCCGCGACCCCGGGCGCCGGCGACGCCGTGCCCGGCCGGGACGCGGCCCCGGTCGTCGGCCCGACGATCTCCGGCGACGCCCTCCCGCCTCCGCCGCCGCCGACGTCCCCGACCACCCCGTCGTCGTCGCCCCCGCCACCACCGCCGCCCCCGTCACCGGCGTCGGACCCCGCGGGGGACGGGGGCCCGCGGGATGCGCCGCGCTGGCGCATCCCCGCCATCGTCGGCGCGGTCGTCGTCGCGCTCCTCGTGATCGTGGGGGTCGTCGCCCTGACCTCCGGCGGTGACGGCCCCCGGACCGTGACGACCTTCGTCGGGGCGTCCACCTCGGCCCCCGCCACGACGACGACGGCGGCCGGGCCGGTCCCGATCGGCGCCGTCCTGCCGGCGGGGCTCGAGGGCTGGCAGCTCGCCGGCACGGACCGCGAGGTCCTCGGGGTCGAGCTGGCGGGCCGCGGCGACGTCGAGGTGGCGGAGGCGACCCGTCCCGGCGGGTTCGCGCTGCTCGTGGGCCTGCAGCCCGACGGGGAGGACGGCCGGGTCGCCGTGGAGCGCCTGCGCTCGGAGATCGCGGGGACCCGTGACGGCACCGTGCCCCTGACGGGCATGGCGTCGGAGGCGACGGTGCAGACCAGCGGGGGCGCGAGCGTGGTCGCGTTCGCCGACGACCGCCGGGCGGTGCTGGTGCTCGCCGGCGACCGGCAGACCGCCGTCGATCTCGCAACCGCCACGAGCACGGCCCTCGCCCCCTGAACGGCGCCATCCGTTCGCCCGGTTGTGCGGCGCGCTCCCGTCCATCTATGATCTGCCGCTGATCCGGGTATCCGCCCATCACGTCCGACGCTCCGAGGAGACCGCATGACATCCATCGCGCGTCCCCGCCCCGGCGTGGAGAACCCGAACTGATCGCGCTGCTCTTCCCCGGGCAGGGGGCGCAGCAGGTCGGCATGGGCAAGGCGCTCGCCGAGGCCTACCCGGTCGCCCGCGAGACGTTCGAGGAGGCCAACGACCTCCTCGGCTTCGACCTCGCGCGCATCTGCTTCGAGGGACCCCACGAGACGCTCATGTCCACGGAGATCTGCCAGCCGGCGGTGCTGACGCACTCCGTCGCCGCCTGGCGCGTCGCCCGGGCCCACGGTGTCGAGGGCGACCTCACGATGGGCCACTCGCTCGGTGAGTACGCGGCCCTCGTGGCCTGCGGCAGCCTCTCCTTCGAGTCCGCGCTGATGCTGGTGCAGGCCCGCGGGGCCGCCACCACCGACGTCGTCTCCCGCACCCCCGGGTCGATGGCCGCGCTGCTCGGCGCGAGCGACGAGGACGTCGAGGCGCTCTGCCTCGAGGCCGGCGAGGTGTGGCCCGCGAACTACAACTGCCCCGGCCAGATCGTCGCGTCCGGCCTGCACCGCGGCGTCGACCGCCTGCTCGACCTGGCGCGCGCCCGCGGCATCAAGGCCCGCCTGCTCGACGTGGACGGCGCCTTCCACTCGTCGGTCATGGCGCCCGCCGCCGAGAAGCTGCGCGAGACGCTGAGCAGCGTGAAGCTGAGCACCCCGTCGCTGCCCTTCCTGTCGGCCACGTCGGCGGCGTTCGAGAAGGGCGAGCGCGTGCGCTCCCTGCTCGCGCAGCAGCTGACCGCGCCGGTGCGCTTCACCCAGTCCGTCCGGCTCGCCCTCGACCACGGTGCCGACCAGTTCGTCGAGTTCGGTCACCGCCGGGTGCTCGTGGGCCTCGTCCGCCGGATCCGCCCCGGTGTGGACGCCGTCCACCTGGGCGACCCGTCCGACCTCCCGGCCCTTCTGGCGCTCGCCGGGAAATCGCCGGGATAGCGGTGCCCGTCGCGCTCGTCACCGGAGCGAGCAAGGGGATCGGAGCGGCGTGTGCGGTGGCCCTGGCGGAGCGCGGCTACGACGTCGCCCTGACCTACGCCGACGACCGCGCGGGCGCCGAGGCCACGGCCGCCCGCGTCGAGGCCGCCGGCCGGCGCGCCCTCGTGCACCGGGCGCAGGCCCGCGACCCGGAGGCCGCCCCCGCCATGGTCGCCGCGGCCGAGGAGGCCCTCGGCCCCGTCGACGCGCTCGTCGCGAACGCGGGGATCACCCGCGACGGTCCCGCCGTCCGCATGACCGGCGACGCCTGGCGCGACCCGATCGACGTGAACCTGACGGGCACGATGAACGCGGCGCGCGCGGTGCTGCGCGGCATGCTGCGCCGCCGGTCCGGGAGCATCGTCGCGATCTCGTCGGTGGTGGGGGTGCAGGGCAACGCCGGCCAGGCGAACTACGCCGCCTCGAAGGCCGGGATCATCGGCCTCGTGCGCGCCCTCGCCCGCGAGGCCGGGCCGCGGGGCGTGCGGGTCAACGCCGTCGCTCCCGGGTACGTGACGACCAGGCTGACGGACGTCCTCGCCGACGAGCACCGCGGGCACCTGCTGTCCGCGACCGCGCTGGGCCGCCTCGGGACCCCCGAGGACGTCGCCGGGCCGGTCGCGTTCCTCTGCTCGCCGGACTCCGCGTTCGTCACGGGGGCGGTGCTGGCGGTGGACGGGGGGTTGCGGATATGAACGGGGAGCGCAGGGTGGTGGTGACCGGGCTGGGGATCGTCTCCCCGCTCGGGATCGGCTGGCGGGAGTCGTGGGACGCCGCGCTCGCCGGGACGTCGACCGCGCGGACGATCACGCGCTTCGACCCCGCCGACCACGCCTGCAGGATCGCCTGCGAGGTCCACGGCTTCGACCCCGAGGACCACATCGACCGCCGGGCGGCGCGGCGCATGGACCGGGCGAGCCAGCTCGCCGTGGCGGCGGCGCGCATGGCGGTCGAGGACGCCGGCCTCGAGGTCCGCGACGGCGAGCGGGCGGGCGCCGTGATCTCGACCGGCAACGGGTCGAGCCAGACGTTCGAGGACAACAACGCGCAGCTCATCGCGCGGGGACCGGGCCGGGCGTCGCCCCTGATGGTCCCCATGACGATCGTGAACATGTCGGCCGGGCACGTCTCGATGCAGCTCGGCCTGCGCGGGCCGAGCTCGTGCGTGGTCACCGCCTGCGCGTCGGGCAACCACGGCATCGGCGACGCCTCGGCGATCATCCGCAAGGGCGCCGCCGACGTGATGGTGGCCGGCGGGACCGAGGCGGGCGTCACCCCCTTCTGCATGGCGGGCCTCGACGCGACGCGGGCGCTCTCGCGGCGCAACGACGACCCGGAGCACGCGAGCCGGCCCTTCGACCGCGACCGCGACGGCTTCGTGTCGGCGGAGGGCGCCGGGATCCTCGTGCTCGAGAGCCTCGAGCACGCCCTCGACCGCGGGGCGCCGATCATCTGCGAGCTCGTGGGCTACGGGGCGAGCAGCGACGCCTACCACCTGACCGAGCCCGACCCGAGCGGCCGCTGGCAGGTCGCGGCGATGCGCGCCGCCCTCGCCCGCGGGGGCCTCGACGGCACCGACGTCGACTACGTCAACGCCCACGGGACCTCGACCGGCGCGGGCGACCCCGTCGAGATCGGCGCGATCCGCCAGCTCGTCGGCGACGACCGCGCGCCGTCGGTGATGGTGTCGTCGACGAAGTCGATGCACGGCCACGGCATGGGGGCCGCCGGCGGCTTCGAGGCCGTGCTGACCGCCCTCGCGATCCGCGAGGGCCGGGTGCCGCCGACGATCAACGTCGAGAACCTCGACCCGGCGTGCGCCGGCGTCGACCACGTGCTCGGCGCGAGCCGCACGGCCGCCGTGGACGTCGCGATCTCCAACTCCTTCGGGTTCGGCGGGCACAACGCCGTGCTCGCGTTCCGGCGGTACGCGTCGTGAACGGCGACGGACGGGTGCGCGTCGTGATCACCGGGATCGGGGTGGTCTGCCCCCTCGGGATCGGCCGCGAGGAGATGTGGGCGTCGGTGCGCGCCGGCCGCTCCGGCGCCGGCCTGATCACGCTGTTCGACACCACCGACTGGCCGGTGCGGATGGCCTGCGAGGCACATGGCTTCGACCCCGCCGACTTCATCGAGCGCAAGGCGGCGCGCCGGATGGACCGCTACGCCCAGCTCGCCGTCGCCGCGGCGCGGCTCGCGGTGGCCGACGCCGGCCTGCCGATCGACGACGACGGCGCCGGCATCGGGGCGATCATCGGCAACGGCGGCTCCGGGACGATCTCCCGCGAGGAGCAGCACCGGGTCATGCTCGAGCGGGGTGTCGACCGGGTCTCGCCGTTCGCCATCCCCCTGAGCGTCGCGAACATGGGCGCCGGGCAGGTGTCGATCGAGCTGGGGCTGCGCGGCCCGGTCACCGCCGTCTGCACGGCGTGCGCCGCCGGCACCGACGCCATCGGCACCGCGACCGACCTCATCCGCCGCGGCGACGCCCGCGCGATGCTCGCCGGCGGCGGCGACACCCTCATCAGCCCGTACTTCGTGGCCGGGTTCGACGCGATGCGCGTCCTCTCGCACCGCAACGACGACCCCGCCGGCGCGGCGCGGCCCTTCGACCAGGACCGCGACGGGTTCCTGGTGGGCGAGGCCGGCGCCGTGGTCGTGCTGGAGCGCCGCGACGACGCGATCGCGCGCGGCGCCGGGATCATCTGCGAGGTGGCGGGGTACGGCGCCAGCGCCGACGCCCACCACATCACCGACCCCGACCCGAGCGGCGCCGCCCAGGGCCGCGCGGTGCGCGCCGCGCTCGCCGACGCGGGGATCGCCCCCACCGAGGTCGACCACGTCAACGCCCACGGCGGGGCGAGCAAGCCCGGCGACCCGGCGGAGGTGCTGATGCTGCGCGAGGTGCTCGGCGACGAGGTCGCCGCGCGCGTCGCCGTGAGCGCCACCAAGTCGATGCACGGCCACTGCATGGGCGCCACCGGCGCCCTGGAGGCCGCGATCACGGCGCTCGCGCTGCACGAGTCGGTGCTGCCGCCGACGATCAACCTCCACACCGTCGCCCCGGAGTGCGTGGGCGTGGACCACGTGGCGAACACCGCGCGCCCCGCCGACATCCGCGTCGCGCTGTCGGCCTCGTACGGCCTGGGCGGCCACAACGCCGTGCTGGCGCTCACCCGGGACGACGAGGAGCGATGAGCCGGCTCCGCGGGCTCTCCCCGAGGGCCGAGAAGACGATCCGCCTGGTGGTCACGTGCGCCGTGGCCGCGGTGCTCGGCATCACGGCCGTCGTGATCGACAGCGAGCCGCTGGCGTACATCGCGTCGGGCATCGTGCTCGCCGGGATCCTCGCCGGGCCGCTCATCGGGCGTCTGCTGGCGCCGCCCCGGGACGGGGTGCCACCACCCGGGGACGGCGGCCGGTGAGAGGCGGTACCCTCGGCGGATGAGCCCGGACCCCCGCGAGACCCTCGACCGCCTGCTGGCGGAGCGCATCCTCATCCTCGACGGAGCGACGGGGACCATGATCCAGCGCCACCCGCTGGAGGAGGCCGACTTCCGCGGTGAGCTGCTCGCCGGGCACGGGTCGCCGCTCAAGGGCAACAACGACCTCCTGACGCTGACGCGGCCGGACGTCATCTCCGGCATCCACCACGCCTTCCTCGAGGCGGGGGCGGACATCGTCGAGACGAACACCTTCAGCTCGACGTCGATCGCGCAGGCGGACTACGGCACCGAGCACCTCGTGCGCGACCTCAACGTCGAGGCCGCCCGCCTCGCCCGGGCCGCCGCGGACGAGTGGACGGCGCGGACCCCCGACAAGCCCCGGTTCGTGGCGGGCGCGATCGGCCCGACCAACCGGACGCTGTCGATCTCCCCCGACGTGGAGGACCCGTCGAAGCGCGCGGTGACGTTCGACGGCCTGCGGGCCTCCTACGCCGAGCAGGTGCGCGGCCTCGTGGAGGGCGGCGCCGACCTGCTCCTCATCGAGACGATCTTCGACACGCTCAACGCGAAGGCGGCGATCGTGGCGGTGGAGGAGGTGGCGGAGGAGACCGGCCGCCGCCTGCCCCTCATGATCTCCGTGACGATCACGGACCGCAGCGGGCGCACCCTCTCGGGGCAGACGATCGAGGCGTTCTGGATCACGATCGCCCACGCGAGGCCGTTCAGCGTCGGCGTCAACTGCGCCCTTGGGGCGGCCGAGATGCGGCCGTACATGGCCGACCTGTCGCGCGTCGCCGCGTGCTGGACGACCTGCTACCCGAACGCCGGCCTGCCGAACGCCTTCGGCGAGTACGACGAGGGCCCCGACGAGACCGCCCGCGAGCTGAGCGAGTTCGCCTCCGGCGGCCTCGTGAACATCATGGGCGGCTGCTGCGGCACCACCCCCGACCACATCCGGGCGATCGCCGCGGCCGCCGACGGCGCGGAGCCGCGCCGCATCCCCGTCCCGACCCCGCTCACCCGCCTCGCCGGGCTGGAGCCGCTGGTCGTCACGCCCGACGCGAACTTCCTGATGATCGGCGAGCGGACCAACGTCACCGGGTCGCGCCGCTTCGCCGAGCTGATCCTGAAGGACGACTTCACCACCGCCCTCGAGGTGGCGATGGAGCAGGTCCGCAGCGGCGCGAACATCATCGACGTGAACATGGACGAGGCGATGCTCGACTCCGAGCAGGCCATGACCACGTTCCTCAACATGGTCGCGACCGAACCCGAGATCGCGCGCGTCCCGATCATGGTCGACAGCTCGAAGTGGTCGGTCATCGAGGCGGGGCTGCGCTGCGTGCAGGGCAAGCCCGTCGTCAACTCGATCAGCATGAAGGAGGGCGAGGAGGACTTCCTCGCGAAGGCCGCGAGCGCCCGCCGCTACGGCGCGGCGATGGTGGTGATGGCCTTCGACGAGGAGGGCCAGGCCGACACCGTCGAGCGCAAGGTGGAGATCTGCGAGCGCGCCTACCACCTGCTCGTCGAGCGGGTCGGCGTCGCCCCCGAGGACATCGTCTTCGACCCGAACGTCTTCGCCGTCGCGACGGGCATCGAGGAGCACAACGGCTACGCGATGGCCTTCATCGAGGCGACCCGCCAGATCAAGGAACGCTGCCCGGGCGCGAAGATCAGCGGCGGCGTCTCGAACCTGTCGTTCTCGTTCCGCGGCAACGACGTCGTGCGCGAGGCGATGCACACCGCGTTCCTCTACCACGCGACCCGCGCCGGCATGGACATGGGCATCGTCAACGCCGGTCAGCTCGGTGTGTACGAGCAGATCGACGAGGAGCTGCTCGAGCACGTCGAGGACGTCCTGTTCGACCGCCGCCCCGACGCCACCGAGCGCCTCGTCGAGCTCGCCGAGCGGGTCAAGGGCACCGGCGCCGCGCGCGTCGCCGACCTCAGCTGGCGCGAGACGCCGGTCGAGAAGCGCCTCGAGCACGCACTCGTGAACGGCATCGTCGACTTCATCGAGGATGACACCGAGGAGGCCCGCCAGGGCTTCGCGACGCCCCTCGAAGTGATCGAGGGCCCCCTGATGGCGGGCATGGGCGTCGTCGGCGACCTGTTCGGCGCCGGCAAGATGTTCCTGCCGCAGGTGGTGAAGAGCGCCCGCGTGATGAAGCGCGCCGTCGCGCACCTCGAGCCCTACATGGAGGCCGAGCGCGAGCGGGCCCGTGCCGCCGGCGAGGACGTCGAGGCCCAGGGCACCATCGTCATGGCGACGGTGAAGGGCGACGTCCACGACATCGGCAAGAACATCGTCGGGGTCGTCCTCGGCTGCAACAACTACCGGGTCGTCGACCTCGGCGTGATGGTCCCCGCCGAGCGGATCCTGGAGGCCGCCGTCGAGGAGCGGGCCGACATGATCGGGCTGTCCGGCCTCATCACGCCGTCGCTCGACGAGATGGTGACCGTCGCGTCGGAGATGGAGCGCCGCGGCATGGGGATCCCGCTCCTGATCGGCGGCGCCACCACCAGCCGCCAGCACACCGCGGTGAAGATCGCCCCCGTCTACTCCGAGTCGGTCACGCACGTGCTCGACGCGTCGCGGGCCGTCGGGGTGGTGTCGCGGCTGCTCGACACCGGCGAGCGCGCGGCGTTCGAGGCCCGGACGCGCGAGGAGCAGGACACCCTGCGGGCCCAGTACGCCACCCGCCGCGAGCGCCCGCTGCACCCCTACGCCGAGGCCCTCGCGCGCGCCCCGCGGATCGACTGGCGCGCGGAGGACGTGCCGACGCCGGAGTTCACCGGCGCCCGGGTGCTCGACGACGTCCCCCTCGCGGAGATCGTCCCGTTCATCGACTGGCAGTTCTTCTTCCACGCGTGGGAGCTGAAGGGCCGGTTCCCGGACATCCTGGACGACCCCCGCCACGGGGCCGCCGCCCGCGACCTCTACGAGGCGGCGACGGCGATGCTCGACCGGCTGGTCACCGAGGGGCGCCTGCGCGCCCGCGGGGTCTACGGTTTCTGGCCCGCGAACTCCGACGGCGACGACATCGTCGTGTTCACCGACGAGACGCGCACGGAGGAGGCCACCCGCTTCCCGATGCTGCGCCAGCAGCGGGTGAAGGCCGACGACAAGCCGCAGTACGCGCTGTCGGACTTCGTCGCGCCCCTCGCGAGCGGCCTGCCGGACCACATCGGCGCGTTCGCCGTCACGGCGGGCATCGGCGCCGACGACATCGCCCGGGAGTTCGAGGGTGAGCACGACGACTACTCGGCGATCATGGTGAAGGCGCTCGCCGACCGGCTCGCGGAGGCGTTCGCGGAGATGCTCCACGCCCGCGCCCGCCGTGAGTGGGGCTACGAGGCCGAGCAGCTCGCCAACGAGGACCTCATCGCCGAGCGGTACCGCGGCATCCGCCCCGCGTTCGGCTACCCGGCGTGCCCCGACCACCTGCCGAAGACCCGCCTCTTCGACCTGCTCGACGCCCCCGCGATCGGGATGAGCCTGTCCGAGAACCTGGCGATGCTGCCGGCGGCGTCGGTGAGCGGCATCTACCTGCAGCACCCGGAGGCGCGCTACTTCGCCGTCGGCTCCGTCGGCCGCGACCAGGTCGAGGCGTACGCGGCGCGGATGGGCATGCCGCTCGGCGAGATCGAGCGGTGGCTCGCCCCGGTGCTGGCGTACGAGCCCGAGGCGCGGGCGGCGGCCGTCGGCTGACCGGCCCGCGGCGCCCGGCGCCGCGACCTACGTCCTCGACACGAACGCGTTCGACGCGCTGATCGCGTCGGGCGACGTGGCCGACCGCGCCCGGCGGCTCTGCGCCCGGGGGGCGGTGCGCTTCGAGACGACCGAGGTGCAGGAGGCCGAGCTCGCCCGCCTGCGCGACGTCGACCCCGCCAAGCACCGCCACGCGGACCGCATCCCCCGGTTCGTTGTGCCGGCCGCCGACGTGCGTGGCGTCGCCCCCCGGCACGTCCGCGACGCCCGCATCGCGGCGACCGCGCGGCGCGACGGCCACGTGCTCGTCACCGACGACCGGCCGCTGCGCGAACGCGCGGCCGCCCTGGGGGTCACCGCGTGGGACACGGCGCGGCTGCTCGACGAGCTCGCCCGGCGGGACGCCCCCGCCTGAGGACGCGGGCCACCCCGGCGGCCCACCGACAGGCGCCTCACGGCGCTCTCACAGCGGGATCCCAGGCGCGGTCGCTTCACTCGTTCCGACGCCGCGGGGTCCGCCCGCGGCGCGCGACGAAGGGAGCGGGCCCGTGGTCTACATCCGGTACATGCTCGCGGAGCTGCGCAGGCGCCGCGCCCGCACCGTCCTCACCGCCCTCGGACTGGGCGTGGGCATCGCCATCGTGATCGCCGTCGGCGCGTTGTCGAGCGGGCTCGACACCGCCCGCGCCACCGTGCTGGCACCGCTCACCGGCGTCGGCACCGACATGACCGTGACCCGTCCCATCTCGACGGCCGAGGACGACGACGCGGCCGCCGGAGCCGGCGGGTTCCCCCAGCTCACGGACGAGGAGCGGGAGCTGCTGCGCGAGGAGAACGCCGACGCGGGGATCGACTTCGGCGAGCTGACCCCCGGCACCGAGTTCTCGCGGACGGTGTTCTCCTCCGGGCAGATCTCGTTCGCGGCGTCCCGGGTCCACGGGATCGCGGCCCTCGAGGACGTGGAGGCGGCCGCGGGCGGCCTGACCCTGTCGATGACGACGATCTCGGGCACCGTGCCCGAGCAGTCCGCCGAGCAGGGCGTGCCCGGCGGCCCCGGTGGCGCCGGCGGGCCCGGGATGATGCGGGGCGGGGCGGAGTTCGCGCCGGTCACCGTCAGCGGCGTCGACCGGGGCGCGCCGGGCCTCGGCGCGGTGACGGAGGGGCAGGTCGTCGACGGCGGGTGGTTCTCGGCCGGCGGGGAGCGCCAGGCCATCGTCGACGCCGCCCACGCCGCCGAGGAGGGCCTCACCGTGGGTGACACGGTCGACCTCGACGGCACCGCGTTCACGGTCGTCGGCATCGCGGAGACGCCGCTCGGCGGCCAGGCGTCCGACGTCTACGTGCCGCTCGGCCAGCTCCAGGCGCTCGCCGGGCGCGAGGGACGCGTCAACACCGTCTACGCCCGCGCGGCGTCCGCCGACGCCGTCGGCTCGGTCGCCGCCGCGATCACCGCGGCGTACCCCGACACCTCGGTCGCGACGGCGGACGCCCTCGCCGACAGCGTCACCGGCTCCCTGGTGGACGCCGAGGACCTGACGGGCAGCCTCGGCCTCGCCCTCCAGGCGGTCGGCCTGCTCGGCGCGGTGCTGATCGCCTCCCTGCTCACCCTGTCCTCGGTCGCCAAGCGCGTCCGGGAGCTCGGCACCCTGTCGGCGATCGGCTGGCCACGGCGCCTCGTGGTGCGCCAGGTGGCGGGCGAGTCGCTGGTCCAGGGCCTGCTCGGCGGGCTCGTCGGCGTCGCCGGCGGCCTCGCCGCGGCCTGGCTGATCGGGGCGGCGGGCCCGACGTTGACGGCCGAGGTCGCGGCCGCGGGGGGCGCGGCGCTCCCCGGCCCCTTCGGCGGTGGCGGGGCCGCGGAGACGGTGTCCGAGTCGGTCGCCCTCACCGCCGACGTCCCACCCGGCCTGGTGCTGCTCGCGGTCGGCCTGGCCGTGGCGGGCGGTCTCGTCGCCGGGACGGTCGGCGGCCTGCGCGCCGCCCGCCTGCGCCCGGCCGACGCGCTGCGCCGGATCGACTGACCACCCACCCCGACGGAGGACGACACATGACCGACGTGACCACGACCGACGCGACCTACGAGCTGAGCGGCGTCGCCCGCACCTACGGGAGCGGCGACGGGCGGGTGGAGGCCCTCCGGGGCGTCGACCTGAGGATCGGGCGCGGCGAGATGGTCGCCGTCGCCGGTCCGAGCGGGTCGGGGAAGACGACCCTGCTGCAGATCCTCGGCGGCCTCGACCGGCCGACCGCCGGCCGGGCCCTGTTCGAGGGCCGGGACATGGGCGCCATGCGCGACGCCGAGCTGACCCGCCTGCGCCTCGACGCGATCGGCTTCGTGTTCCAGCACTTCAACCTGATCCCGACGCTCGGCGCGGCGGACAACGTGGAGCTCGCGCTCGCCCCCCGCGACCTCGACGGCGACGCCCGCCGGGAGACGGTGGCCGGGGCGCTCGCCGACGTCGGGCTCGCCCACCGCGCCGACCACCTCCCCGGTGCGCTGTCGGGCGGCGAGCAGCAGCGGGTGGCGATCGCGCGGGCGCTGGCGGGGCGTCCCCGCGTGCTGCTCGCGGACGAGCCGACCGGCAACCTCGACTCGGCCACCGGCACGGAGATCGTCGCGTTGCTGCGCCGCCTGTGCGCCGAGCGGGGGCTGACCGTCGTGCTGATCACCCACGACGAGGCCGTCGCCACCGCCGCCGACCGCACCATCAGCGTGCGCGACGGCCGGCTCGCCGGGGCGCCCGCGGCGTGGGCGGGGTCGCCGGCCCCGTAGGCGGCGCGCGCCCGGCCGGGTCAGATGTCGAACTGCTCCTTGGCGAGGTAGAGGCGCGCCTGGCGCGCCCCCTCGCCGAGGGCGGCGAGCTTCGCCTCGACGACGTCGGCGGGCAGCAGGGCGAGCCCGGGGGTCGCGACGACCCAGAGCTGCGACGGGACGCCCGCGCGGGCGGCGCCGAGGGTGCGGCGCGCGACGTCCATGACGTCCTCGACCTCCTCGGAGGACCCGTCGACCCCCTCGATCGCGGCGTCGTCGGCGCCGAGGCGGTACACACCGGGCGGCACGTCACCGGCCGTCTCGACGATCACCCCGCGGTGCCCGTCGAGCGCCGCGGCGTCGATCATGCGTGCCTTGACCGCCAGGTGCGGCGCGGCGGCGTGCGCGGCGCGCACCGTCTCCGGCGTGTCCTCGTCGGCGCCGCTCGCGGTGACGTCGATGCCGAGCCGGGCGAGGCGGGCACCCCAGTCGGGGTCCCCCGGCAACGCGCCGAGCACGATGGTCGGCAGCACCGGGAGCTGCACCCCGAGGGCCGCCAGCTCGTCCCGCCTCATGGCGTCTGCCTAGTCGTCGACGTCGCCCTCGAAGAGGGCGAAGAACGCGTACTGCGGGTCGTGGGCGACGAGGAAGCGCCCCGCCGGGACGGACATCGGTGGCACGACGACCGCCCCGCCACCGTCGACGATCAGCGCGTCCGCGCCGTCGAGGTCCTCGACGGTGAAGTAGACGAGCCAGTGGGGCGGCGCCGGCGCGGACGGGTCGAGGGACATCAGCCCGCCGTTGAGCGACCCGGCGTTGGTGATGCTCCAGTAGGGCATCGCGCCGGTCGCGACGGTCGCGAACTCCCAGCCGAACAGGGCGGAGTGGAAGTCGCGGGCGGGGCCGGGCGCGTTCGTGTTGAGCTGGTTCATCGTCATCGTGCCGATCTCGTTGACGCGCCGGGCGCCGGCCATCTCCCCCGTCTGCCACAGCCCGAGGACCGCGCCCTGGGGGTCGGCGATCACGGCCATCCGGCCGGCCTCGGGGACGTCGAACGGGGGGGCGACGACCGTCCCGCCGAGCTCGTCCGCCCGGGCCGACGTCTCGTCGGCGGACGTGACCGCCACGTACGACAGCCACGCAGGGGGTACGCCGGCCTCGCGCTGTTGCGGGCCCTGCGGGGCGATGCCGGCGACGGCGTCGCCGCCGACGGTCATGACCGCGTAGCCGCCGTACTCACCCCCCACCGGCTCGCCCTCCCACCCGAGCACGGCGCCGTAGAAGGCGCGCGCGGCGTCGGCGTCGGTCGTGCTGAGGTCGGCCCAGCAGAACGTGCCGGGCGTGTAGGCGGTGCGCTGTCCCACGGGGCCAGGATACCCCGCACCCGGGCCGGGGATACCATCGCGCGCCATGGGCGGAGACGGGTGGATCCGGAGGCTCGGTCCGTGGGTCGGCATCGGCACCAGCCCGGCCGCGCTCATGACCGGAGGCGGCGTCGGCCGGGGCCTGCGCGGCGGCGAGCTGGTCGCGGCGCTCCTGGTGGGCGTGACGCTGCTCGCCGGCATCGCCCTGCTGCAGGGGCTGATCGGGCAGCGCACCGGGAAGACCCTCGGCGCGCTCACCGCGGGGCCGCTCGGCGAGGTCGGGAGCCGCCGGAGCGCGTCGGTGGTGATGCTCGCGATGATGGTCGGGTGGTTCGGGGTGAACGTGGGGGTGGCGGGCGTCGCCGTCGCCCGCCTGACGGGGATCCCCGACGTCGCGGGGATCGTCGTGTTCGCGGCGCTGATGCTCGGCGTCGTCGCCTTCGGCCTCGGGGCGCTGTCGTGGTCGGCGCTCGTCGCGGGCCTCGCGACGACCGGACTCGCCGCCTACGGCCTGCACCTCGCCTTCGCGGACCGCGCGGTGACGTTGTCGGGGGGCGAGGCCGGCGCCCACCCGATCTCGTTCACGGCCGGGGTCGCCCTGATGGTCGGCTACGGCGCCGCGTTCTCGTTGCGCACCCCCGACTTCACCCACGACCTCGCCCGTCCCCGCCAGGTGCTGTGGTGCGCGCTCGCCGGCCTGGTGGTGCCGGTGCTGGTGTTCACCCTGGCGGGCGCGGCGCTGCAGGCGGCGACGGGGTCGTTCGACCTCGCCGACGTCCTGCGCGACCTGGGGAGCCCGGAGATCGCCTACCTGTTCGTCGCCGTCGGCTTCACCGGGTCGGTGCTGACGAACATCTGGTCGGGCGGCCTGTCCCTCACCGACGCCGCGCCCGGGATCCCCCACGCGACGGCGCTCGTGGCGGTGACGGTGGTCGGCGCGATCGTCGCGGCGGGGGGCTTGGCGGACCACATGCTGCCGTGGCTGACGGTGATGGCGCTGGCGGCCCCGGGCCTGGTGGCGGTGTGCGCGATCCACGCCCTCCGCGGGGGACCCGCGATCGCCGGGTGGGGAACTACGGGACTGTGCTGCTGGGGGGCCGGATTCTGCTGCGGAATCGCTCTCCACCTGGCAGGCTCTGGCCTTGCGCTCCCCGCGGCCGCTGCGGTACCCGCGATCGGGTACTGGTGGTTCGGTCCGACGGAGGGGCGGAATCTTGCGGATGCGAATGCGGGGGGCTGAGGTGGCGATCGATCAGGCGCGGACATCGCGTGGCGGGGCCGTGGGTCTGGACACGCACGGCATCTCGGCGGAGGGCACCGTCTGGTGGAACCTGCCGCCGGCCGCCCTGTACGAGCACGCGCTCGCCGCCGGCGACGCCCAGATCGCCGAGGGCGGCCCCCTGGTCGTGTCGACCGGTGCGCACACCGGCCGCGCGCCGAAGGACAAGTTCGTGGTGGAGGAGCCCGGCTCGAAGGACCGCATCTGGTGGGGCTCGGTCAACCAGCCGATCGGCGAGGACAAGTTCGAGGGCCTGCGCGACAAGCTGCGGGAGCACCTCTCCGCCGCGTCGGACCTCTACGTCATCGACGCCTTCGCCGGCGCGGACCCGAAGCAGAAGCTTCCGGTCCGCGTCGTGTCGGAGAGCGCGTGGCACGCCCTGTTCGCGCAGACGATGTTCATCATGCCCTCGGACGAGGAGCTCGAGGTCCACGCCCCCGAGGCCCTGATCCTCCACGCGCCGAGCTGCACCGCGGACCCCGCGACCGACGGCACCCGCCAGGGCAACTTCGTGCTGCTGCACCCGACGGCGCAGGAGATCCTGATCGGCGGCACCTACTACGCCGGCGAGATCAAGAAGTCGATCTTCACCCTCATGAACGACCGCCTGCCGAACAACGGCGTGCTGTCGATGCACTGCTCCGCGAACGTCGGCGCCGACGGCCGCGTCGCGGTGTTCTTCGGCCTGTCCGGCACGGGCAAGACCACCCTCTCCACCGACTCGGAGCGCCCCCTGATCGGCGACGACGAGCACGGCTGGGGCCCGGACGGCGTCTTCAACATCGAGGGCGGCTGCTACGCGAAGGTCATCAACCTGTCGCAGACGGGTGAGCCGGAGATCTACGAGACGACCCGCAAGTTCGGGACGGTGCTCGAGAACGTCGTGATGGACCCCGTGACGCGCCGGCTCGACCTCGACGACAACTCGAAGACCGAGAACACCCGCGCCGCGTACCCGCTCGCCTCCATCCCGAACATCGTGGAGAGCAAGCGCGCCGGTCACCCCTCGACGATCATCATGCTGACGGCCGACGCGTTCGGCGTGCTGCCCCCCATCGCGAAGCTCTCCCCCGAGGAGGCGATGACGATGTTCCTCGCCGGCTACACCGCGAAGGTGGCCGGCACGGAGGTCGGCGTGGTGGAGCCGGAGGCGACGTTCAGCGCCTGCTTCGGCGCCGCGTTCCTGCCGCAGCCTCCCTCGGTGTACGCCGAGATGCTGGGCGCGCGGATCCAGGAGCACGACGTGTCCGTGTGGCTCGTGAACACCGGCTGGAGCGGCGGCCCGTACGGCGTCGGTTCCCGCATGCCGATCAAGGCGACCCGCGCGATCGTGCGCGCCGCGCTCTCCGGCGAGCTCGACGCGGCCCCGACGCGGACCGACCCGAACTTCGGCTTCCAGGTCCCGACGGAGGCGCCGGGCGTCGACAGCGCCCTGCTCGACCCCCGCGGCACGTGGGCCGACGGCGACGCGTACGACGCCTCGGCGAAGAGCCTCGCCACCCGCATCCAGGAGCACGCCGCGAAGATGCGTGCGTAGCACCCCCGACGCACCCTCCGGCGGCGCGCCCGCGCCGCCGGAGGGTGTGTCAGCGGCCCGCGGGCACGGCCACGGACTCAGTAGGCGTAGAGCTCGACCCGGTAGCCGTCGGGGTCGCGCACCTGGACCCTCGTGGGGCCCTCCTTCTGCCACTCGGTCTCGGGGACGCCGGCCTCGCGGAACCGCTCCCGCGCCCGGCGCACGTCGCCGGCCGTGGCCAGGCGCGCGCCGAAGTGGTTCGTGCGGGGCAGGTCCGGGGGTGGCTCGCCGGTGCTCAGGGCGAGGAGGGACCCGTCGGCGTCGGCGAGGATCAGCAGGTGGTCGTCGTCGTGGACCCGCTCCGTGAACCCGAGGTGCTCCCCGTAGAAGGCCGCCGACCGCTCGCGGTCGCGGACGGTCAGGGCGACGTGGTCGAGGGGCATGGGGTCAGCGCCCCCGGAACCGCGGGGGGCGCTTCTCCTTGACCGCCGCGAGGCCCTCGCGCAGGTCCTCCGAGGCGAAGGCGCGGCGGCGCATGGACGCCGCCGTCTCCTCGACCAGCTCCCACGGCGCGCGGTCGGCGATGGCGCCGATGATCGCGCGGGTCCCCTCCACCGCGAGGGGCGCCGCCCCCGCCACCGCGGCGGCGACCGCCCGGGCGGTGTCCCACAGGTCCCCCGGCTCGGCGACCTCGTCGACCAGGCCGATCCGCATCGCCTCGTCCGCGTCGACCGGGCGGCCCGAGAGGAAGAGGCGCCGGGTGCGGGCCGGGCCCATCACCGCGACGAAGCGGCGCAGGCCGTCGGGCGCGTAGACGACGCCGATGCGGGCCGCCGGCATCGCCAGGCGGGCGCCGCGCGCGGCGATGCGCCAGTCGCAGGCGACCGCCAGCTCCAGCGCGCCGCCGACCGCGGCGCCGTTCACCACGGCGACCACGGGGCGGGGACACGCCGCGATCGCCCGGGCCGCGCGCCCCAGCAGGCGCTCGCCGTCCTGCAGGCGCGCGACCAGCTCCTCCGCCGTGCGGTCCCCCAGGTCGAGGCCGCTCGAGAAGTGCCGGTCGCCGGCGCCGCCGAGCAGCACGACGCGGGCGGCGGCGGCGCGGGGGCCCTCCAGTAGGCTCACCAGGGAGTCGAGGATCGGGTCGTCGAGGGCGTTCGCGCGGGCCTCGTTGGCGATCCGCACCACGAGGGCGTCGCCGTCATCCTCGACGAGGAGGCGGCCGGACGGAGGGGTCTCAGCTGGCATCGATCCTCGTCATGGGGGCGGGAGCGGTCGGCACCTACTACGGGGCGCTGCTGGCGCGCCGCGGCCACGATCTCACGATGGTCGCGCGGGGCGCCCACCTCGACGCCATGCGCCGCGCGGGGACGGCGATCGTACGCGAGCCCGACGGTACCCGCTGGGAGGTGCCCGTCCGGGCCCTCGACGCGCCCGCCGGACCGGCGCCCGACCTCGTCGTCGTCACCGTCAAATCGCACCACACCACCGCCGCGGCGGAGGGCCTCGCCGGCGTCGTCGCGCCGGGGACGCCCGTCCTGTCCCTCCAGAACGGCGTCGAGAACGTGGCCCGGCTCGGCGCCGTCCTCGGGGCGGAGCGGGTGCTCGGCGCGATCGCCTTCGTCGGCCTCCGCGTCGAGGAGCCGGGGGTCGTCGACCACGAGGCCGAGGGGTGGGTCCGGATGGGCGACCCCGCCGGGGCGACCCCCCTCGCCGACGCCGTCCACGCCCTCGTCGCGCCGGCGTGGGACGTGACCCTCTCCGGGCGGATCGTCCACGACCAGTGGCACAAGCTGCTGTGGAACGCCGGGTTCAACGCCATCTGCGCCGTCACCGGCGCGACCGCCGGGGAGACCCTCACCACCCCCGGCTCCGAGGCCCTCGTGCGCGAGGCGATGTGGGAGGTCGTCGCCGTCGCCGCGCGGCACGGCGTCACGCTCACCGCGGAGGACGTCGACGGCATGGCCGCCCCCAACGCCGCCCTGCGCGACTACCACCCCTCCACCGCCCGCGACCTCGCCGCCGGCAAGCCGCTGGAGCGCGACGCGCTCTGCGGGTTCCTCGCCCGCGAGGGCGCCGCCCTCGGCGTCCCCGTGCCGGTGAACCGCGTCCTCGACGGGCTCCTCGCCCTCCAGGAGGACCGCCGCGCCCGCGGTGAAGGCTTTCACCGCCACCCGTAAGGATCCCCTAAGAAGCCCCATCCCGGCCCGCGATCGGCCTACGGTCGCGGGGTCGCACAACCCGACATCGGACCGGAGGGGAACACATGAGGAAGAGCGGGAACTGGTGGATCGGCATCGCCGCGGGGCTGACGCTCGGCGCCGCGGTCGTCGTCACGGTGGACCAGGTCAGCGAGCCGGCGTCCGCGCAGAGCGGCTTCGCCGTCTCGGCCGAGCAGCTGCGCATCAACCAGCGGATCTCGCAGGCCGCGGTGCGCCGCAGCAACGAGTCGCTCAACCTGCTCGACCCCGTGCGGAAGTCCGGGGCACGGGACGACGCCCCCGGCTGGGGGACCGCCCAGATCCGCGACAGCGCGATCACCGCGGCGAAGATCGCCGACAACGCCGTCACCACGCCGAAGATCGCCGCCGGCGCGGTGTCCAACGACAAGCTCGCCCACCCCGTCTACTGGGCGGTCGTGAACGCCGACGGGACGCTCGCGCGCGGCAACGGGGCGACCGCCTCCGCCAAGGTCACCGCCGACGCCGGCGCCTACAAGGTCACCTTCGGGGCCGACATCAGCGCCTGCGCCTACACGGCGACGGTCGGCGGGCCCGGCACCACCACGCCCCCCGTGGGCGTCGCGACCACGTACCTCAACCCGGACACCGCGAAGAACGCCGTCACCGTCCGCACCTACGACGTCGACGGCGCCGCGATCACCGACCCGGTGACGGAGGGCGACGACAAGGCCTTCCACGTGACCGTCACCTGCTGACCGCAACTCTAAGAGGGCGGTAAGAGTCCCGTGAGCGCTACGCCGTGCGTCCGACGCACGGCGTAGCGTGGCGCCTCGGTGTTCGCGCGTACGGGGGGTCGGCATGTTCGGGACAGGTGCACTGAAGCGGCATTGGTGGGTGGGGATCGCGGCCGGTACGGCGCTCGGGCTCGGCGGGGTCGTCGCGCTCGAGGCGGCGACCGAGGAGGCGGACGCCCAGCGTCCCGTCGCCGTCACCGCGCAGCAGCTCAAGATCAACCAGAAGATCTCGCAGGCCGCGGTGCGGCGCAGCAACGACGCGCTCACGCGCCTCGGCGTCATCGAGTCGCACCCCTACCTGTTCGCGGTCAGCACCGGCGCGGTCGGGTCGAACCTCGCGCGCGGCAACGGCGCCGTCTCGTCGCAGCGCGTCGACGAGGGCAACTACCGCGTGAAGTTCGACCGCAACATCAGCGCCTGCTCGTGGACGGGGACCCCGGCGACCGACGCGCCGCCGGTTCCGGACGCCGTGTCGGTGCGGATCGCGCTCGACACGACCGACGCCTCGCGCACCCAGCTCGTGGTGCGCACCGCCAACGACGCCGGCGCGCCGGTGAACGGCGGGTTCCACGTGCAGGTGATCTGCTGAGCGACTGACCGCCCCGCGGGGCCGCGCCCGGGTGACCTACGCCCCGAGCGCGGCCTCCGCGAGGATCCGCTCCACGACCTCGTCGAAGCCGAGGCCCGCGGCCTCCGCCGCCTTCGGCAGCAGGCTCGTGTCGGTCATCCCGGGGATCGCGTTGATCTCGAGCACCCACAGCCGGTCGTCGGGGTCGAGGATCATGTCGACGCGGCTCAACCCGCGGCACCCGAGCGCCCCGAAGCAGGCGATCGCGAGCCGCGCGGCCTCCTGCGCCACGTCGTCGGGCAGCCGGGCCGGCGCGACGAACTCGGTCAGTCCCGGGGTGTAGCGGGCCTCGAAGTCGTAGAAGTCGCGTCCGATCGGCGTCGCCTCGACCACGGGCAGCGCCCACGGCTCATCCGTGCCGAGCACCGAGATCGCGAGCTCCCGGCCGGGGACGAACCGCTCGAGGAGCACGCGGTCGTCGTAGGACAACGCGCTCATCAGCGCGCCCGGGACCTCGGCGGCGTCGTGGGCGACGGAGATGCCGAGGGCGGAGCCCTGCTTCGCGGGCTTCACCACCAGGGGCAACCCCAGCCGCTCCCGGATGTCGGGCAGCGCCTCGGCGGCGCCGAGCTCCCGGAACGCGTCCTGGCGGAAGGCGTAGGCGGGGGGCGTCGGGATGCCGGCGGCGTCGAAGTGGGCCTTCGCGACGACCTTGTCCCACGTCCGCTCGCACGCGAGCACCCCGGGACCCGTGTACGGGATCTCGAGGATCTCGAGCAGCTCCTGCACCGTCCCGTCCTCGCCGCCGCGGCCGTGGAGGGCGATGAACGCCGCGTCGGGCCGTTCGTTGCGCAGCGTCCGGACGAGGTGCTGGTCGACGTCGACCTCCAGCACGTCGTGCCCGAGGCGCCGCAGCGCGGCCTCGGCGTTCGCGCCGGAGCGGAGGCTGACCTCGCGCTCCAGCGACCGCCCGCCCTTCAGAACGGCGACCCTCACGTGAGCCCTCCCAGGGCGCGGTGCAGCTCGGTCATCTCGGACACGGCGACCCCCAGGCGGCGGACGCCCTCGCTGATGACGGCCTCGGGGACCCCCGAGAAGTTCAGTCGCATCGAGTCGCCGCCGCGGCCGTCGAGGAACGCCCCGCGGCCCGGCACGAACCCGACGGCGTGCTTCTCGCTCGCCGACGCCAGCAGGTGGGTCGTGTCGAGGTAGGCGGGCAGCGTCGCCCAGACGAACAGGCCGCCCTCCGGGCGGGTCCAGACCGCCTCCGGCGGCATCTCCTCCTCCAGCGCCCGCAGCATCGCGTCGCGGCGGGAGCGGTAGATGCCGTTGAGGCGCTGCACGTAGTCGCGCCAGTCGTAGCGGCGCATGTACTCGATGATGAACCGCTGGGACATCGTCGACGTGCAGAGGTCGGCGGCCTGCTTGCCGAGGTTCATCTTGCGCAGCACCGACGCCGGCGCGGCCACCCACCCCACCCGCAGGCCGGGCGACAGGATCTTCGAGAACGTCGACAGGTGGATGACCCACCCGGCCCCGTCGTCGAGCTCCCACAACGACGGGAGCGGCTCGCCCTCGAAGCGGATCTGCCCGTACGGGTTGTCCTCCACGATCAGCAGCTCGCGGTCGTGCGCGAGGCGGATCAGGTGCTCCCGCCGCTCCCGCGACATCGTCACGCCGGCGGGGTTGTGGAAGTTCGGGATGGTGTAGAGCAGCTTCGGCGTCCGGCCCTCCGCGGCGAGGCGCGTCAGCGCGTCCTCGACCAGGTCGATGCGCAGGCCGTCGCCGTCCATCGGGATGTGCTCGACCCGCGCCTCGTAGGTCGTGAAGCAGGGGACCGCCCCCGGGTACGTCGGCCCCTCCGCCAGGATCGTGTCGCCGGGGTTCACGAACGTCCGGATCGAGAGGTCGATCGCCTGCTGACCGCCCGTCGTGACCATCACGTCGTCGACGCCGATCCGCGCGCCGTCGCCGCTCATGATCTCCACGATCCGCTCGCGCATCTCCAGCAGGCCCTCGGTGGGGCCGTACTGCAGCGCCGACGCCAGGTGGTCGCGGGCGACCACCTCGATCACCTCGTCGAACATCTCCCGCGCGAACGACTCGGTGTTCGGGAAGCCGCCGGCGAGCGAGATGATCTCGGGGCGCTCCGACAGCGACATCAGGTCGCGCATCACCGACGAGACGATCCCCGCGGCGCGCGAGGCGAAGCGGGCGTCGTACCGCGCCGAGTCGCCCGGGGTCAGGGCGCTCTCGTGCGGCCGGTGCCGCGGCGGGGGGGTCCGTGGGTGCGTCGGGTCTCCCTCGGGGGGGTGCATGACGATCACGTCCAGTCTAGGGGGCGTCCGCCGCCGGGCCGAGCCGGTGCGCCGCGGGGCCTCTGGTACCATCGCGGGCCGTGCCGACCCGGTCCGCCCCGCCCCCGGTTATGCCCCAGGCACGCGTGCTCCGCGTGCCGAACATCCGGCGTGCCCGGCGCGACGACTGGCAGCAGCTGCTGCGGTTCTGCGTGGTCGGTGGGACGGGGTACCTGGTCAACCTCGCGGTCTTCTCGGCCCTGGTGTTCGGGGCGGACGCGCACCACACGGTCGCCGCGCTCGGCGCGTTCGCCGTGGCCTGGACCAGCAACTTCGTCGTCAACAAGTTCTGGACCTTCCGCCGCCACGGCCTGTCGGCGCTGCAGCAGGGGGCCCGGTACCTGGCCGTGAGCCTCGTCGCGCTCGGCCTCAACCTGGTGCTGCTCGAGGTGCTGGTCCGCGCCGGCACCCCCGAGGTGCTCGGCCAGGCCGTCGCGATCGCCGCCGTCATGCCGGTGAACTTCCTGCTCAACCGCCGCTGGTCCTTCCGGTAGGACGGGTGACCGGCCGGCGACGGGCCCTCGCGGCCCTGCTCGCGGGCCTCGCGCTGACCCTCGGGGCGGGGCGCGCGGCGGCCGCCCCGGTCAGCGAGCCCACCCCCGCCGAGGCGACGCGGGCCGCCGGGGACCTCGTGCGCGCCGTGGCCGACAAGGCCACCGAGATCCAGCGGGGCCTCGACGGGCCCGCCCCCTCCCGCGAGCCGACGCTCACCGACGACGAGGTCACGGCCATCGCCGAGACCTCGTCCGAGCTCCGCGACTGGACCGACGGGCGCGAGATCTCCCGGACGGCCGTCGACTACGACGACGACGACCGGATCCACACCTACTTCGCGGTCAGCGAGGACGCCGACGGCGACGAGACCGTCGAGGCCCAGGTGCTCGTCTCCGACGCGACGGGCGAGATCACCGAGGTCCGCACCGGGCCGCAGGTCGCGTGGATGATGGCCCGCGGCTACGAGGGGGCCTTCGGGCGGGCCATCAACCGGCCCGCGATCTGGCTCGGCCTGTGCGCCCTCTTCCTGCTGCCGCTGCTGCCGCTCCTGCGCCCGTCGCGCCTCATCTCGATGCGCACCCTCGACATGCTGGTGCTGCTGTCGTTCGGGATCTCGCTGATCTGGTTCAACCGGGGCGAGGTCTTCACGTCGGTGCCGTTGCAGTACCCGCCGATGGTCTACCTCGGGCTGCGCCTCGCGTGGATCGCGGTGGCCCGGACACGCGCGGCCCGCCACGACGCCCCCGACCCGCCGCCGGGACGCCCGCGGCGGCCGGTGCTCGGCAGCTCGGCGCCCACGTGGCTCCTGGTGAGCCTGCTCGCCGTGACGCTGGCCCTGCGCTTCGGCCTCAACGCCTTCGACTCGAACGTCATCGACGTCGGCTACGCCGGCGTGATCGGCGCCGACCGCATCGCCCACGGCGCCACCCCCTACGGGAACATGCCGAGCGACTGCGGCAGCTGCGACACCTACGGGCCGCTGAACTACATCGCCTACGTCCCCTTCGAGCTGGCGGAGCCGTGGACGGGGACGTGGGACGCCCTGCCCGCGGCCCACGGCGCCGCGACCCTCTTCGACATCCTCTGCATCGCCGGGATGTTCGTGCTCGGCTGGCGCCTCGCGGGCATGCGCCTCGGCATCGGGCTCGCGCTCGCGTGGTCGGCGTTCCCCTTCACCGGGTTCGCCCTCGCGACGAACTCCAACGACTCCCTCGTCGCGGCGATGCTCATCTGGGGGCTCGTCGTCGCCCGCCACCCCGCCGGCCGGGGGCTGCTGCTCGGCCTCGCCCTCGCCACGAAGTTCGCCCCCGCCGTCCTGCTGCCGCTGTGGAGCCGGCGGCCGTTCCCCCGTCCCGCGCCCGGCCGGACCCTGCTGCCGTTCGTCGCGGGCCTCGCCGGCGCCGGGGTGCTGACCGGCTGGGTGCTCCTCCTCGACGGCGCCGACGGCATCCGGGCGTTCTGGTCCCGTACGCTCGGCTACCAGCTCGGTCGTGAGTCCCCGTTCTCGATCTGGGGCCAGCACCCGGGGCTGCGCCCGGTGCAGATCGGGGTGATGATCCTGGTCGCCGTCGCTGCGGTGGCCGTGCTGCGCTGGCCACGGCGGCTGGACATGCTCACCATGACCGCGCTCTCCGGCGCACTCCTGATCGGTGTCGAGCTGACCCTGACCCACTGGTTCTACCTCTACATCCCCTGGTTCCTGCCGTTCGCGCTGGTCGCCATGGTCATCGAGTGGCCGCCCCCGGTCCGGGCGGAGCGCCCCGACGTCCCGCCCGCGGAGGCGCCCGCCCACGACCCGGCCCCCGTCCCGGTGGCGACGTGACCGGCCGCTGGTACCTGCCGGCGGGCGCCGTGGCGCTCGCGGCGCTCGTCTGGGCGATCCCCCTCCAGCTCGGCGTCTACGCGGACGCGGTCATCACCGACATCCCCGTCTACCGGCGCGCCTACGAGGAGATCGCCGGCGGCGGGGTGCCGTACGCCGACTTCAGCCTCGAGTACCCACCGCTCGCGGGGGCGCTCTTCTGGCTCGCGGGGGCGCTGCCGGGGCCCTACGGCGTGACGTTCTCGATCCTGATGTGCCTGTGCCTATGCGCGACGGTGCTCGGCGTGATCGCCCTCGGCCGGGCGATCGGCCTGGACGGACGGCGGCAGACCGTCGCGGCGGTGCTGACCGCCGTCAGCCCCCTCATGATCGGCAACCTCGTCGAGACGCGGTTCGACCTCGCCCTCGCGGCGCTGCTGGTGTGGACCCTGTGGGCCGCGGCCACGGAGCGGTGGAAGCTCGCCTGGGGCCTCCTCGCCGCCGCGACGCTGCTGAAGCTCGTCCCGCTCGCCCTGATCCCCGTCCTCGTCATCTGGCAGCGACACCGGCAGGGCAACCGCGGCGCCCTCGCGGGGGTGGGGGCCTGCCTCGCGGTCGTCGCCGCCGTGATGGCGCCGTTCGTGATCATGTCGCCGTCGGGCACCTGGGACCTCGTCCAGTACCACCTCGACCGCCCCCTCCAGATCGAGGCGACCGCGTCCGCCTACCTGCTCGGCCTGCACGCCCTGGCGGACATCGGCATCACCGTCGAGAACTCGTTCGGCAGCCAGGGCCTGTCGGGGACCGGCCCCGCGGTGCTCGCCGGGCTCTCCACCCTCGCCCTCATCGTCATCCTCGTGGCGATCGCGTGGACGCTGTGGCTCGGCCTCCACCGCGCCCGCCACCCCGGGGACGCCCGCCTGTTCGTCGCGGCGAGCGCGGCGACGATCGTCGCCCTGCTCGTCTGCGGCAAGGTGCTGTCGCCCCAGTTCCTGGTGTGGCTCCTGCCCGTCTGCTTCCTGGTCGCCGGGCGCTTCGGGCCGGCGGCGGTGGTGCTCGCGTCGGCCGCGATGCTGCTGACGTTCTCGTACTTCCCCCACCGCTACTTCGACCTGGTGGCGCTCGAGAGCCTGCCGATCGGGCTGCTGGTGCTGCGCGACAGCGTGCTGATCGCGCTGCTCGCCGCCTGCTGGCCGCGGCCGAGCATCGCCGGGCGGCCGCTCGGCCGCGTCCTCGGCCGTGAGCGCACCGACCCGATGCACGCCGACCAGGCCGTCTCGGCCTGCTACCTGACCGACTGACCCCCGGCGGCGTCCGCCTGCGGCTCAGCCGTCGAGGCTGAAGATGGAGATGGAGGTCGCGCGGCCGTCGTCGCCGGCCTCGACCACCGCCCCCTGCACGAGCACACCGCCGTCGGCGGGCTCGAAGCGCCCCGGCGTCGCGCCGAGGAACCGGCGGAGCACGATCTCCTTCCGCACCCCGATCACGGAGTCGTGCGGCCCCGTCATGCCGAGGTCGGTGAGGTACGCCGTCCCGCCCTCCAGCAGCCGCGCGTCGGCGGTCTGCACGTGGGTGTGGGTCCCGACGACGGCGGTGACGCGCCCCGCGAGGTGGTGGCCGAGGGCGATCTTCTCGCTGGTGGCCTCCGCGTGGACGTCGACGAACACGAAGGTCGCGGCGCGCCGGGCCTGCTCCACGAGGTCGTCGATGACCGCGAACGGGCTCTGGGCCGCCGTCAGGAAGACCGACCCCATCACGTTCACGACGCTCACCGGACCGGCGGCCGTCTCGACCGTCGTCAGGCCGCGCCCGGGGGCGCGGACCGCGATGTTCGCGGGGCGCAGCATCCGCGGCTCGGTCTCGAGCATCGGGTAGATCTCGGGCTTCTGCAGCGTGTGGTTGCCGCCGGTGAGCACGTCGACGCCCGCGTCGAGCAGGTCGCGCGCCTGCCGCGGCGACGTGCCGGCGCCGGCGGCGGCGTTCTCGGCGTTGACGATCACCACGTCGGGACGGTGGGTCTCGCGCAGTTCGGGCAGGCGCTGGAGCAGGGCGCGCATGCCCACGCCTCCGACCACGTCACCCACCAGGATCGCCCGCATCGCGGGGGAGCCTACCCCCGCAGCCGGCTCAGACGATCAGCGAGGCCTCGGTGCGCAGCAGCTCGAGGTCGACGTGGTTGCCGTCGTCGGCGGTGAACTGGGAGATCTCCTGCTCCGCAACGGCCGAGAAGTCGTGTACCCGGCCGATCACCGTGATGCCGGCGCGGACCGACTCGCCGACGCTCGGGCGCCCACCCGACGCCGGGTCGGTGATGTGCGTCATCCGCAGCACCAGGCCGCTCGCCGCGACGGCGGGCGTGATGGTCACCTCGTAACCCTCGATCTTCCCGAAGACGGTGTAGTTCGTGACGCTGGCGATCGTGCCGTCCACGGGGGCGTAGACCGCGGTGCCCGCGGGGGCGCCGACGGAGAGGCCGGCCGTGTCGGGGCCGACGCGGTCGCGGCGGGGCGCCTGGTGGACGCGGAGGGCGCCGGTCGACTCCAACGGGACGCCGGAGGCGTCGTCGATGGCGTGGAAGGCGGCGGCCGTCACGCGGCCCGGGTCGACGGGGATGTGCACCTGCACGCCCTCGGCGCGCGCGATGACCATCTCGGGGGGGCGCGCGCCGGTGCCCAGCTCCGGCGAGGCGACCGGGGACGCCAGCGGACCCGCGGCGTCGGTGCCGCCCCCGCCCATGGCGCCGAGCACGAGCGCGAGCACGGCGACGACGATCACGGGGATGGCGGCGGAGACGATGGCGCGGCGGTCCCGCCGGAACGCCCGGCGCCGTCGTGCGATGCGACGGGCGGCGAGCTGCTCCCTGGTGAGGGGGGGCATAGCGCGGGAGAGTAGCCCACCTGCGGCGCGATACGCCAGAGGCGCCGTGAGGAGGCCCGGACCGCAGCGGGACGGGACCGGCCGGGGAGGCCCTAAGATGCCCCCGATGAGCGGGCGCGTCGCCCACCAGCCCGCCTGGGTGAAGCTCGTGGCCACGGCGGCCGTCCTCGCGATCGCGTGGATCCTCGGTCAGACCATGGGACACGTGCTCCTCGTGTTCACGGTCTCGACCATCATCGCGCTGCTCCTGAACCCCCTGGTGCGGCAGCTCCGCCGCCTGCGCATCCCCCGGGGGATCGCCGTCCTCACGGTGTTCACCGGCTTCGCGGCGACCGCCGCCCTCGCGGTGTTCCTCGTCATCTCCCCCGTCCGGACGCAGGTCGAGGAGATCGAGCAGAACCTCCCCGCCTACACCGACCAGGCGGAGCGGCAGGCCGACGGGCTGCAGACCTTCTTCGACGCGCGGGGCATCGACGTCGACGTGAAGGCCCGCGCCGACGCCTTCCTCGCGGGCCTGCAGGAGCGGGCCTCCGAGGCGGCCGCGAACGTCCTCGACTACAGCCTCGACGTCCTCGGGATCCTGGTGACCCTCGTCATCATCCTGGTGGCGAGCATCTACATGCTGCTCGACGCCCCCCGCATCCTCCGGTTCTCCCACCAGATCGGCGGGCCCGAGACGGCGGCGTTCCTGCGCCGCGTCGAGTCGACCCTCACCGAGTACGTCAAGGCGCAGCTCCTCGTGTCGCTCATCATCGGCACGAGCGCCGGGGTGGTCCTCTGGATCTACGGCGTCACCGGCATCTTCCCGCTGGGGGCGACGTTCGCGGTGGCCTTCGCGGCGTGGGTCTTCGTGATGGAGTTCGTCCCCTACGTCGGCCCCATCCTCGGCGCCGTGCCCCCGGTGCTGCTCGCCCTGTTCACGTCGCCCCTCGCCGCGCTGTGGGTGGTGATCGCCTTCGTCGTCATCCACCAGCTCGAGGGGCACATCGTGGTCCCGAAGGTGATGAGCTCCGCCGTCGGCGTCCACCCCCTCGTCGTGATCTTCGGACTCCTCATCGGCGAGCAGCTCGCCGGCGTCGTCGGCGTCCTCCTCGCGATCCCCGTCGTCGTCGTCGTGAAGGAGGCGGTCACGTTCCTGGGCGAGCGGCTCGGCGAGGGCGCCGTCCCCGTCACCGCGACGGACGGGGGGGACGACGGCGCCCGCGCCGCCGCCGCACCCGTCGCGGGCACCCGCGAGCTGCCCGCCCGGGTCGAGCCGACGTTGCGGCACCCCACGTGAGCGGCGTCGCGGAGGGCGCCCCCGTGCTCGTCGCCCGCGGCCTGTCGCGCCGCTTCCGCGGCGTCACCGCCCTGGCCGGCGTCGACCTCGACCTCGGGGGCGGCGAGTCCGTCGCCCTCCTCGGCCCGAACGGCGCGGGCAAGACGACGCTGCTCACGATCCTCGCGGGGGTCACCCGCCGCGACGCCGGGTCGCTCGAGTGGGCCGACGGGGTGGCGCCGCGGGTCGGCTGGGTGCCCCAGCGCCCCTCCCTCTACGCCCGGCTCAGCGTGCGCGAGAACCTGGAGCTGTTCGCCGGCCTCGAGGGGGCGTCCGACGCGCCGGCGGTCGCCCGCGAGCTGATCGACCGGGCCGACCTCGGGGAGTTCGCGGGCCGCCCCGCGGCGCAGCTTTCGACCGGGACGCTGCAGCGCCTCAACCTGGCGATCGCCCTCGCCGGACGCCCGAGCGTGCTGCTGCTCGACGAGCCGACCGCGACGCTCAGCCCCGACCAGCGGCGGCGCCTCTGGTCGTGGCTCGACGAGATGCGCGCCGACGGGCTGGCGCTGCTGTTCTCCACCCAGTCGGTCGACGAGGCCATGCGCCACGGCGACCGCCTCTTCGTGCTCGTCGGCGGGAGCCTGGTGTTCACGGGCACCGCCGGCGAGATGACCGCCGCCCACGGCGGGGTCACGACGGGCGGGGCCGACGAGGCCGAGGCCGCCTTCATGCGGATGGTGACCGGCGACGACGGGGAGACGTCGTGAGGGCGGGCCTGCTGCTGCTGCGCAAGGACGTCCGCCTGCTGGCGCGGACGCCGGCGCTGCTGCTCGTGCTCGTCGCGTACCCGATCCTCGTCGCCCTGCTCGTCGCGATCGCGCTCCAGACCGACGAGCGCCGTCCGGACATCGCCCTCGTCAACCTCGACACGTCCGGGCGGTCGGTGCAGGTCGGCGAGCGGCGCCTGTCGATCGACGACTACGTCGACCGGCTCGCCGAGGACGTCGACGTGCGCGAGCTCGACGCGGACGCGGCGGCCGAGGCCCTCGACGCCGGACGCGTCTCCGCCGTCCTGACGATCCCCGAGGGCTTCATCTCCGACCTGCAGTCGGGGGTGCGCCAACCCGCCCTGCGCATCGACGCGGGGCGGCGCTCGCCGATCGAGGCCGACGCCATCGTCCGCAGCCTCGAGGCCGCCGTGTTCCGGCTCAACCAGAGCCTCGCCGTCGGCTACGTCGACCAGGTGCTGGAACTCGTCTCGCTGGTGACCGATGGCGGCGAGATCGGCATCTTCGGCCGCACCGGCGACGCCCTCGGGCTGACGCGCAGCCGCCAGCTCGTCGTCGACGTGCAGGCGCGCCTGCGCGCCACCGGCCAGGGCGTCGCCGCGGCGGACCTCGACCCGCTGCTGGTGTTCATCGACGAGACGCAGCGCAACCTCGACCTCGCCAAGCCGGCGGCCAACGCCATCCGCGCCCCCATCGAGCTGCAGGTCGAGGCGGCGCCCGCCGGCAGGGAGCCCCTGTCGGCGTTCGGGTTCGCGGGGGCGCTGCTCGTCTCGATCGGGCTGGCCGGTGTCCTGCTCGCCGCGGCGGCGATGTCGTCGGAGCGCGAGGAGCACGTGCTCGTGCGCCTTGGGAGGGGGCTGGTGTCGGCTCCGGTGCTCGTCGCCGAGAAGATGGCGTTCACGGCGCTCGCGTCGCTGCTGATCGGGTTCGCCCTGCTCGCCGGGGTGGCGCTGTTCACGTCGCTCGCCGTCGGGCGGTGGGGGCTCTGGGTCGCCGCCCTGCTGCTGGCGGGTCTCGCGTTCGGGGCGTTCGGCGTCCTCGCCGGCGCCCTGGCCCGGGAGACGCGCACCGCCCTGCTCGCCGCCCTCATGCTGGCGCTGCCGCTCCTCGCCCTCGGGCTGCTCCCGGACGCGGCGTTCGCGTCGGCCGTCTCCCGGGTCGTCCCGTTCGGCCCGGCGTTCGACCTCTTCCAGGCGCTCCTCGTCGAGCCCGTCATCGACGGCGCCGAGGTCGCGACGATGCTCGGCCACCTCGCGCTCCTCGCCGCCGTCTTCGGGGCCGCCGCGACCCTCGTCGTCCGCCGGAGGGCCATCTCCTAGGCGGGTGCCGTACGGTCACGCGACCCGATCCCGGAGGGTCCCGTGTCACGCCTCGCCTACGCGCTGCTGCCCCTGGTGGGCGGCGCGATGATCGCCGCCCAGGCCCCCGTCAACGCCAAGCTGCGGTTGGTGCTCGGCAGCCAGTTCGGCAGCGCCGTGATCTCGTTCGCCGTCGGCATCGTCCTGCTGATGGCCGGGCTCGTCGTCGTGGGCCAGGTCGACGCGCTCGGCGCGGTCGGCACGGGTCCGTGGTGGGCATACCTCGGCGGGCTCTTCGGCGCCGTCTTCGTGATCGCGACCCTCGTCGCCGCGCCGCGGATCGGCGTCACCACCACCTTCGTCGCCGCGGTCGCCGGGCAGATCCTGCTGTCGTCCCTGATCGACCGGTACGGCTGGTTCGGCGCGCGCACCATCGAGGTGTCCTGGGAGCGGATCGTCGCCCTCGGCCTGCTGGTCGTCAGCCTCGTGCTGCTGCTGCGCTCCAGTTGAGCGGTGGCCCCTCGAGGGCCCGCGCCAGGAGGCGAACGTACTCGTGGGCGGGCACGAGGCGCGCCCCGAAGCGCAGGGTGTGCTCCGACGCCATCTGGATGTCCCAGAGGCCGGCGCCGAGCCGGGCCAGCACGTCCGCCGCGCCGACGAGGGCGGCGTTGCCCGCCTCGGGCGCCCGGTGGAACATGCTCTCCGAGGTGAACATGCGGCCGAGGCCCACCCCGAACAGGCCTCCGCAGAGGCGCCCGTCGCGCCAGGCCTCGACGCTGTGCGCGTACCCGGCGCGGTGCAGCCGCCCGTAGGCGCGCACCAGGCGCGGCGTGAGCCAGACGCCCTCCCGCTCCCCCGCGCACGCCGCCGCCACCTCGTCGAAGGCGGCGTCGACCCGGATCACGTAGCCCGCCCGCCGCAGACCCCGCGCCACCGAGCGGGGCGTGCGGAAGCCCTCGACCGGCATCACGGCCCGCGGGTCGGCCTCGTAGAAGCCGACGGGTCCGTCGGCGTCCTCGTCGTCCATCGGGAACCAGCCGCGCAGGTACCCGGCGAGGAGCGCGTCCGGTCGCAGGCTGGGGTGGTCGGCGTCGGGGCCGCGCATCGACGTCCAACGCTACTCGTGGGAACCTCGGCCCGGTGTCCGGCGGCGCTGTCGATTCCGGGCGGGCGCCGCGTCTCATGGGTGAGGGGCCGCGCGGGCGGCCCGCCGACACGGAGGAACGGGACATGCGCTACCTGTTGTTGATCTTCGGGGACGAGACGCTCTGGACCGACGCCACCCCCGAGGAGATGGCCGAATCGATGGCCGCCCACCAGGCCTTCAGCGACGCCACCACCGCCGAGGGCATCCTGCGCGGCGGCGAGGCCCTGCAGCCGACGACGACCGCCACCACCGTGCGCCTCCGCGACGGCGAGGTGACGCTCACCGACGGGCCGTTCGCGGAGACCCGCGAGCAGCTCGGCGGCTTCTACCTCGTGGAGTGCGACACCCTCGACGAGGCCGTCGCCGCCGCGGGCCGCATCCCCGAGGCCGCGATCGGGTGCGTCGAGGTGCGGCCGGTGATGGAGTTCGACTGACCGGGATCGCCGAGGCGGCCCTCGCCCGCGTCGCCCGCGAGGGCCGCGGGCGGGCCGTCGCGATCCTGTCCCGCCGCCTCGGCGACATCGACCGGGCGGAGGACGCGTTGCAGGACGCCCTCGTGGCCGCCGCCGAGCGGTGGCCGCGGGACGGCGTGCCGGCGAACCCGGAGGCGTGGATCCTCACGACGGCCCGTAACCGCGCCATCGACCGGATCCGCCGGGAACGCACCCGCGCCGCGTCCGAGAGGGCGCGCGCACGGGTCACGCCCGACGTGGAGGAGGCCATGGACGACATCGACGACCACACGCCCGTCCCCGACGAGCGGCTCTCCCTGATCTTCGCCTGCTGCCACCCCGCCCTCTCCCCCGAGGCGCGGCTGCCGCTCACCCTCCGGCTCGTCGCGGGGATGGAGCAGCGCGAGGTGGCCCGCGCGCTGCTGCTGCCCGAGGCGACCGTCGCGCAGCGACTCGTGCGCGCGAAGCGCAAGATCCGCGACGCCGGCATCCCGATCGCCGAGCCCCCGCCGGAACGCCTGCCGGAACGGCTCGACGGGGTCCTCACCGTCGTCTACCTGATCTACACGGAGGGGCACACCGCCACCGGGGGCGACGGCCTGCGCCGCGACGATGTGGCCGAGGAGGCGCTCCGCCTCGGCGGCCTCCTGCACGCGCTCATGCCGGACGAGGCCGAGGTCGCCGGGCTGCTGGCGCTCATGACCCTGCACCACGCCCGCCGCGCCGCCCGCACCGACGCCGCCGGGGGGCTCGTGCTGCTCGCCGACCAGGACCGGGGCCTCTGGGACGCCGCCGCGATCGGTCGGGGCCGATCGTT
>LNFM01002640.1_pt1 | contig 37236 bp, 28 predicted proteins | sample 596031 | NCBI WGS metagenome assembly LNFM01 (sample SAMN04254537, study PRJNA301005) | activated carbon metagenome | isolation source: dual media filters at the Ann Arbor, Michigan drinking water treatment plant | place: USA: Ann Arbor | reverse complement strand
TTCCGCGGCGCACCCCGCAACCGCCCCGGCGCAGGTTTGCCCCGCAGCGAAGCGAAGGGGTCGCAGACTGAGGGTCGCCTTTCTTTTGGGTACTTTTCTTTGGCGAAGCAAAGAAAAGTACCTCGCCCGCCGGGGCGACTCCCGGCTCCCTCCCTGAACACGAGCATGGGGTAACCACCAACAATCAAGGCTTCGACAAGAGCAGCCCGAGCCGACGGTCACCCACCCACCACCGCCCGCCAAATCTCCCCCGCATGCGACACCCCAAACAACACCAGCCCAATCAACCCACCCACCACCGTCCCATTGATCCGGATGTACTGCAGATCCTTGCCGATGTTCAGCTCGATCAGCTCCGTCATCTCCCGCACATCCCACCGCCGCACGGTGTCCTCAATGTGCTGCGCGATGAAGGCAGACACATCCGGCGCCAGCCCCTCGGCCCAGCGCTCCAGCCGGTCATTGAACGACTGCCGCAACGCAGCATCCCCCGCCAGCGATTCCCCCAGCCACAACCCCAGCCTGCCCACCTGCCGCGCGAGCGCTGAGTCGGCATCGGCCAGGTCGCGCTGCAGTGCGCCGCGCAGGTCCAGCCACAAGGTCTGCACATAGCCGCCCACGGTGGCGTCCGTCTGCAGCCACAGGCGGATTTCCTCGCCCTTGCGCGCCCATTCAGGGTCGGTACGCAGACGCTCCACGAAGCGCTGCAGCGCGGTATCGAACTGCGCACGCAGGCTGTGCTGCGGGTTGGCGGCCACGTCGGCCATCAGGCTCTCCAGCGCGCGGGCCAGCAGCACAGAGCCCTTGTCGCCCAGCCAGTCGCTGGGTAGCAGCTTCTCGGTGCGCGGATGGTCTTTTTTCAGCCAGGCCACGATGCTTTGCGCGACCCAGGCGCGGGTCTGTTCGTTTTGCAGCAACTCGATGAGCTTACCCAGCACATCGTCCAGCAGCGCCTGGTGACGGCCGTTGTGCGTGAGGGTGTCGAGCACCGCCGCCAGCGCGCGCGACATGTCCACCTGCCCGATCAGCGCCCGCGCGGCCTTGTGGATGAAGCGCTCCACCTGCGCGTCCTGCACCATCTCCAGCGCGGCCGATGCCAGGCGCGTCGCCTGGTGGCCCAGCAGCGTGGCATTGCCCGGCGCAGTGAGCCACTGCGCAAGGCGTTCGGCCGGGTCGTGCCGGCGGATCAGCGCCACCAGCGAGGGCACATCCAGGAACTTGTCACGCACAAACGTGGCCAGATTGCGGCCGATGCGGTCCTGGTTGCGCGCGATGACCGCAGTGTGCGGAGTGGGCAGGCCCAGCGGGCGGCGAAACAGCGCCACCACGGCAAACCAGTCGGCCAGCGCACCCACCATGGCGGCCTCGGCCATGGCTTTGAGGCAGTTGAGCCCCAGACCGCGGTCGGGCACCAGGCTGGTGGCGATGAAGACCGCGGTCACCGCCAGCAGCAGGGCCAGGGCCTGCCGCTTGGCGCGGCGGAGAGCGCAAGCCTGATTAAAAGAAGTCGAATAGTTCAAGCTCACCGAGGTGCTGTGAATGCCTATGTCATCAGACAGGGTGACAAGGTAGTGGTATGTTCGTTCGCCGTCCTTGCCATGTGTTGACACATGGATCTACATACAGTAATTTCGCTAGACGTCTCAAAACCAAACCCCTGCCATGAACTGTGAATCAGCTTCCCAAAATTTCTCGAACTTCGTTGCAGGGCGCAAGTTCAAGACGATTCTTGCCGACCCACCTTGGCAGTTTCAGAACAGAACCGGAAAAGTAGCGCCGGAACACAAACGGCTTAGCCGCTATGGCACGTTGACCTTGGACGATATCAAGGCTCTTCCGGTAGCTGGAGCGGCAGCGGACCCTGCTCATCTCTACCTTTGGGTTCCAAACGCCCTTCTCCCAGATGGCCTAGCGGTAATGGATGCATGGGGGTTTCAGTACAAATCCAACATCATCTGGCAAAAAATCCGGAAGGATGGGGGCCCTGACGGTCGGGGCGTCGGCTTCTACTTTCGTAACGTCACCGAAGTACTTTTGTTCGGAACGCGTGGCAAAAAGGCTCGTACGCTGCAGCCAGGGCGCACTCAAGTCAACATCATGAACACTCGCAAACGTGAGCACTCACGCAAGCCAGACGAGCAGTACCCCCTGATTACCTCGTGCAGTCCAGGGCCCTATCTCGAGATGTTTGCGCGTGGCAAGCGAGAGGGATGGGCTATTTGGGGGAACCAAGCGGATGAAAGTTACACACCCACTTGGCCAACATACACCAATCACTCTCAAGCAGAAACTGGCCTCCAGTTAGCGCTCGCCTAAGCGGCCTCGCTACCGTCTGCAACGTCCTCTTCCGAAAGCGGCTCAACCTTTGCGCCGTCAAATACGATGATTGAGGCGGGCAAACCAATGAGCAACAGCGGACATGGATTGCCAACCCCACGCTCCACCCGGTGTATCAACTTGGACCAGTGCGTGGTGGCTTGTCCGAATTTGTTACCAACGAAGTTGTCAGCCCATGCGGTCGCGAAAGGCACAGGGTCTTTGATGCGAAGAACTCGCTTCAAGATATTGGCCCGCTGCTTGGGAGTCGGGACTACGCCGTTCTCAGAAAGCTTTTCTATCGAATCAATACCACGCTCGCCCGCGAATCGGTGGACTGCATCCCACAGGCTTTCCTGCAAAGATTGCCCGCGGGTAATGATGATTCCCACACTGATCGCACCCTCAGCGTGCAAGCGCTTGAAGTTCTCTAGATCTCGGTCATAGAACGGGTCCTTGTTGTTCCACTCGATTTCCATCGCAACAACGCCTGCGTCTACGTAACGCTTTACGTGATCAACTTCGTGAGAAGTGGATTCACGCGGTACCCCATCGATAGTCTTGCCGATTTCAAAAATATGCTTTTTCCAGTGCAGCGTGGCAAGAGCCTTCCGCAAACGTTGAGTGAACTGGGTTTCGCCACCGCCAGATCCAATGATCTCCGAGATCGGCAACTCAATTGCACTCAGGACTCGCTCTATTTCTATCAATGCCTCGGGGAACTCCCCCTCTAAGATTGATCTCGCATGCGATAGAAATAGAACATCGAACCCTTTGTCCCTTAGCGATTGAAGAGGGGCAGTGACCGGAGCCAAGCGAGCCATTCATTTCACCTTATCTAGTGCTGCTACCAGGTGGCCCACCGTGCGGTCCACGTTGTGCCATTTCTCCAGGCCGAACAGGCCGATGCGGAAGGTCTTGAAATCCGGGCCCTCATCGCACTGCAGCGGCACGCCAGCGGCGGTCTGCAGTCCCACTTCCATGAACTTCTTGCCGTTCTGGATGCCGGGGTCGGTGGTGTAGCTCACCACCACGCCAGGGGCCTTCCAGCCATCGGCCGCCACGCTGGGGAAGCCGCGCGATTCCATCAGCGCGCGCACTTTGGCGCCCAGTTCGATCTGCTCTTGCCGCACCTTATCGAACCCGTATTCACGCGTCTCGGCCATCACCTCGCGCAGGCGCACCAGCGCGTCGGTGGGCATGGTGGTGTGGTACGCGTGCTGGCCCTTTTCGTAGCCTTCGGCAATCTGCATCCACTTCTTGAGGTCGCACGAGAAGCTGCTGCTTTGCGTGCCCTCGATAGCCTGGCGGGCACGTTCGCTCAGCATCACCATGGCGCAGCATGGCGAGCCGCTCCAGCCCTTTTGCGGGGCAGAGATCAGCACGTCCACGCCCGTAGCCTGCATGTCCACCCACATGGCGCCGGAGGCCACGCAGTCCAGCACAAACAGCGCGCCCACTTCGTGCGCGGCGGCGGTGATGGTGCGCAGGTAGTCGTCGCTCAGGATGATGCCGCTCGATGTCTCGACGTGCGGGGCAAACACCACCTTGGGGCGCTCGGCGCGGATGGTGGCCGCCACCTCGTCGGCCGGGCACGGTGCCCAGGGCGCCTGCGGGCCGCTCCCCTGCTGGCGCGCCTTGCATACCACCGAGCCGCCACCCAGGCCCTTGTCGGCGTCGAAGATCTGCGTCCAGCGGTAGCTGAACCAGCCGTTGCGCACGATGAGCACCTTTTCCTGGTTGGCAAACTGGCGCGCCACCGCCTCCATGCCAAAGGTGCCGCTACCGGGGACCAGCACGGCGGTGTGGGCGTGGTAGACCTCTTTGAGCGTGCCCAGAATGTCCTGCACCACGCCGGTGAAGCGCTTGGACATGTGGTTGAGCGCGCGGTCGGTGTAGACCACCGAGAATTCGAGCAGACCGTCGGGATCGATATCGGGCAGAAGTCCGGGCATGGTGCAAAGTCTCCAACAAACAGGGGCGCCGCCCCATCAAGGGCGGGCGAGGCAAATCAGCTTAGCACGCACCACGCTGGCCGCGCAGGGCTCACCAGGTGTCGATGAACCGGTGCCCCAGCGGCCCGACCTGCGCCGACGCCAGCCCGCGCGCCAGCCAGGCACGCGTCTCAGCCGGGTCGATCACCGCATCGATCTCCAGCGTGGCCGCCATGTGCATGGCCTCGCCGTTGGCGTATGACTTGGCCAGCAGCCTGGCAAACAGCGCGTCGCGCTCGGCGCCCTCGGGCAGGGCCTCCAGCTCTTTTCGGAAACCCAGGCGCACGGCTCCTTCGAGCCCCATGGCACCAAACTCGCCCGTGGGCCAGGCCACCGTGAACACCGGCGCATGAAAGCCCCCGGCCGTCATGCCCATGGCGCCCAGGCCGTAGCCCTTGCGCAGCACCACGCTGAAGGTGGGCACGCGCAGGCTGGCGGCGGTCACAAACAGGCGGCTCACATGGCGCACCTGGGCCGTGGCTTCGACCTCAGGGCCGACCATGAAGCCGGGCGTGTCCACCAGGCTCACGATGGGCAGGCCGTGCGCGTTGCACAGCTGCATGAATCGCGCGCCCTTGTCGGCCGCGTCTGCGTCGATGGCGCCGCCCAGGTGTTGCGGGTTGTTGGCCAGCAGGCCCACAGGGCGGCCTTCGATGCGCGCCAGCGCGGTGTGGATGCCTGCCCCAAAGCCGGTGCGCAGCAGCAGCAGGCTGCCTTCGTCCACCAGGCCACTCATCGCCGCGCGGGTGTCGTACACGCGCAGGCGGTTCTCGGGCACCACGGCGCGCAGCAGGCGCTGGTCGGGTGCGGACCACTGCGAGGTGCGGCCCTGGAAGAACGACAGGTAGTGCCGCGCGGCCTGCACCGCCCCGGCCTCGTCATCGACCAGCACATCAATCACGCCGTTGACATGCTGCACGCGGCTCGGGCCGATCTGCTCGGGCTTGAACACGCCCAGGCCACCACCCTCCACCATCGCCGGGCCGCCCATGCCGATGTTGCTGGCACGGGTGGCGATGATCACGTCGCTGCAGCCCAGCAGCGCCGCGTTGCCCGCAAAGCAGCGGCCGGCGGCGATACCGATCACCGGCACCTGGCCTGACAGCGCGGCGTAACTAGCAAAGGTGTGCACATGCAACCCCGCCACGATGGGCATGTCGGTATCGCCCGGGCGGCCGCCGCCGCCCTCGGCAAACAGCACTACCGGCAGCTTCTGCGCCAGGGCAATGCCCAGCATGCGGTCGGTCTTGGCGTGGTTGCGCATGCCCTGGGTGCCCGCCAGCACAGTGGCGTCGTACGCCATGACCACGGCGCGGGATTTCTCGGGCCCGAACAGCCCACCATTGATGCCGCCGATGCCCGTCACCATGCCATCGGCGGGCGTGTTGGCGATCAGGTCGTCCAGGCTGCGGCGGCGAGTTTGCGCGGCGATGGCGAGCGCGCCGTATTCGATGAAACTGCCGTCGTCGCACAGGTCGGCAATGTTCTCGCGCGCCGTGCGGCCACCTTGGGCGTGGCGCTTGGCGATGGCTTCGGGGCGTGCGGCGTCGAGCGTGAAAGAGTGGCGGTCGATCACGCGCTGCAGGTCCGCCCGGATGTGGTCGGGGTCGTGCGCTGCGCTGCCCTGCACTGCCACATCAGCTGCGTCGTCCACGGCCTCCAGCACCAGCAGCGGCTGGCCCTGCGCAACGTAGCCACCGGGCACGGCCAGCAGCGCGCCCACGCGGCCCGCGTGCGGGGCCAGCAGCACATGCTCCATCTTCATGGCTTCGAGCACGGCCAGCTCGGCGCCCGCGGCGACCACATCGCCCTCGGCCACGCTCAGCTGCACCAGGCGGGCGGGCATGGGGGCCAGCACGGCGCCCGCGGCAGCTCCAGAGGCCGAATTTTGGTCATATTGGCCTGAGGTCCTAGTGGAATCATCCTGAATAGCTATATTTTTAATAGCATTCAGCAACTCCGGCAGCAACGGCTCCAGCCAGCGTGTGTGGACCTGCTGGCTCTCCATTTCAGGCCGCGCGGCCAGGGCCTGCAGCAGTGCCAGGTTGGTGGCCACGCCTTCGATGCGGCACTCGGCCAGCGCCCGCTGGGACCGGCGCAGCACATCGGCAAAGCGCGGGCTGCGCGTGTGCACGATGAGCTTGGCCAGCAGCGTGTCGTAGTGCGGGGATGGCGTGCCGCCTGCGGTGCCGTGGGTGTCCACGCGCACGCCCGGGCCCGTGGGCAGGTCGAAGCGGCGAAGCGTGCCGCTGCCAGGGGTGGCGTTGCCCTGGGCGTCCAGCGTCTCGGCGTTGATGCGCCACTGCACGGCAAAGCCCTGCACGGCAGGTGGTGCGGCCGGGTTCAGGCCGATGTCATGCAGCGTGCAACCCGCCGCCAGTGCGATCTGGGCGTGCACCAGATCCACGCCGGTGACTTCTTCGGTGATGGTGTGCTCCACCTGCAGGCGCGGGTTGCACTCGATGAATACAAAAGGAAGCGCGGTGGAGTCCAGGTCCACCAGAAACTCGAACGTGCCCAGGCCTTCGTAGGCCACCGCCCGCGCCATCGACAGCGCGGCAGCGGTGAGCGACAAGCGCAGCGGTGCGGGCAGCGAGGGGCTGGGCGCGATCTCCACCAGCTTCTGAAAGCGCCGCTGCAGCGTGCACTCGCGCTCGCCCAGCGCCATCACCGCGTTCCCGTCGCCCAGCACCTGCACCTCGATGTGGCGGGCGCTGGACATGAGGCGCTCCACATACACGCCGTCCACACCGAACGCTGCCTGCGCCTCGCTGCGGCAGCGTGCGTAGGCAGCGGGCAAATCCTCGGCCGACGACACGGCCCGCATGCCGCGCCCGCCACCGCCACCCATGGCCTTGATCACGATGCCTGCATCGGCATGTTGCGCAAAGAAAGCCTGCGCCTGCGGGAGCGTCACCGACGCCTGCGTACCGGGCATCAGCGGCACACCCTGCTGATGCGCCAGCGCGCGGGCCCGGGCCTTGTCACCAAACAGCGCCAGCTGATCGGGTGTGGGGCCGATGAAGCGCAGGCCGGCGTCGGCACAGGCGCGGGCAAAGTCGGCGCGCTCGCTCAGGAAACCGTAACCCGGGTGCACCGCATCGCAACCCTGCGCCTGCGCCATGGCGATCAGGGCCCGGCCGTCCAGGTAGGCCGCGGGCCCGGAGGCATTGAGCGCGACGGCGACACCAGCGGCCAGGACGTGCGGGCTTGCCGCATCGTCGTCGGCGTACACGGCCACGCTGGCGATGCCCAGGTCGTGCAGGGCGCGCGCGATGCGCAGCGCGATTTCGCCCCGGTTGGCGATCAGGACTCGGCAAAACAGCGGGCGTGCAGTCATGGTGGGGCATTCACGGCGGTAAGGGTTGCGCCGCATTCTGGCGGCGCGGGCAAGGCCACGCTGGCAAACGAGCGACAGCGCACCAGGCGCCACCAGAGCGCGAAGGCACCGCACGGGCGTCGGCCAAAACCCTTCGGGTCTTGCCCGCGCGCCGCGCCGCTACGATGGGCCCTTTGCCTTCAGGATGCCCATGCCCGACTTTCGCAGCGACACAGTGACGCAGCCCACGCCCGCCATGCGCGAGGCGATGTTCCAGGCCCCGCTGGGCGACGACGTGTTTGCCGACGACCCGTCGGTGAACGCGCTGCAGGAACATGCCGCCGCCCTGCTGGGCTTTGAGGCCGCCCTGTTCGCGCCATCGGGCACGCAGACCAACCTGATCGCGCTGTGGGGCCACTGCCAGCGCGGCGACGAGGCCATCGTGGGCCAGAGCTGGCACACCTACCGCTGGGAGGCGGGTGGCATGGCGGTGCTGGGCTCGATCCAGCCGCAGCCAGTGGAAACCCAGCCCGATGGCACGCTCCGCCTGAGTGACATCGCTGCCGCCATCAAGCCCGACGACCCGCACTTTGCGCGCACGCGGCTTCTGGTGCTGGAGAACACCACGGGCGGCCAGGTGCTGCCGCCAGCCTACGTGGCCGAGGCGGCACAGCTGGCCCGCAGCCGTGGGCTGGCACTGCACCTGGACGGCGCGCGCCTGTTCAATGCGGCCACCGCCAACGCAGCGCGCCATGGCACCGATGTGTATGACGAGGCTCGCGCGCTGTGCGGCCATTTCGATTCGGTATCGGTGTGCCTGAGCAAGGGCCTGGGCGCGCCGGTGGGCTCGCTGGTAATGGGCACACGCGACTTCATCCGTCAGGCGCGGCGCACCCGCAAGATCCTGGGCGGCGGGATGCGGCAGGCAGGCGTGCTGGCGGCTGCGGGCCAGTTTGCGCTGGAGCACCAGGTGCGCCGCCTGTCGGACGACCATGCCAACCTGGCCAGGCTGGCCAACGGACTGGCGCAGGCCGCACTCAGCCATCCGGTGCTGCAGGGTCGCATCACGGTGCACCCGTGGCAGACCAACATTCTCTTCACCGATCTGGCTGCAGATGTGGCACCGGCTTTTGTGGCGTGGCTCGCCACTTGCAACGTGCGCGTGACCAGCAGCCTGTACGGTGGTGCCACCCGCCTGCGCTGGGTGACGCACCTGGACGTGAGCGCGGCGGATGTGGACGCCGCGCTGGAATGCGTGGCGCAATTCAAGGGCTGAGAAAGCGCCCGGGCGGGCGATTCATCGCCTCGCCACCGATCACTGCCGTGCGGGCCCGGCCGGCAAAGCCGCAGCCTCCCGCACTCAGGCCGCCGGGCGTGGTCGCACGCCAAAGATGCCGGTGCCTACGCGCACCATGGTGCTGCCTGCCTGGATGGCGGCCTCCAGGTCGGCCGTCATGCCCATCGACAGGGTGTCGAAGGCTTCGAGGCCGTCCACCCCCGAGGCGGCGATCCGGTCAAACAGCTGCCGGGTGGCCTCATGCACCGCCAGCTGTGCGGCGTATTCCGGTGCCACATCCGGAATGCTCATCAGCCCCCTCACCTTCAGCCGCGGCAACCGCGCAACCGCCTGCACCAGCGCAAGCGCCTCGGCCGGCGGCACTCCCGACTTGGTGGCGCCCCCATCCATGTTGACCTGGATGCACACCTGCAGCGGCGGCAGTCCCTCGGGCCGCTGGTCCGACAGCCGCTCTGCGATCTTGAGCCGATCGACCGTGTGCACCCAGTCGAAGTGCCCGGCCACCAGGCGCGTCTTGTTGCTCTGGATGGGCCCGATGCAGTGCCACTGCAAGGCGCTGCCCGGCAGGGCGGGCATGTCGCGCAGCACCAGGATTTTCTCGACCCCTTCCTGGATGTAGTTCTCGCCAAATGCGCGCTGCCCGGCCAGCGCGGCCTCCGCCACCGCATCGGGACCGAAGGTCTTGGACACAGCAAGTAACAGGACGTTTCCGGCCTCGCGCCCTGCCGCCGCACAGGCCTGTGCGATCCGGCCCTGTACCTGTTGGAGGTTGTTAGCAATCGTGGTCATAATGTTTGGCAAGCGTATCAAACGATTAGAGGGAATCCGTGGACATCACCCAATTGCTCGCGTTCAGCGTCAAGAACAAGGCCTCCGACCTTCACCTGTCCGCCGGGCTGCCACCGATGATCCGCGTCCACGGCGACGTGCGCCGCATCAACGTCGATGCGCTGGACCACAAGACGGTCCATGCCATGGTGTACGACATCATGAACGACTCGCAGCGCAAGGCCTACGAAGAGTTCCTGGAAGTCGACTTCTCGTTTGAAATCGAGGGCCTCGCGCGCTTTCGCGTCAACGCCTTCAACCAGAACCGCGGTGCCGCCGCCGTGTTCCGGACCATTCCTTCCAAGATCCTCACGCTGGAGCAGCTCAACGCGCCCAAGATCTTTGGCGACCTGGCCCTGAAGCCGCGCGGCCTGGTGCTGGTGACCGGCCCCACAGGCTCGGGCAAGTCGACCACGCTGGCCGCCATGGTCAACTACCTCAACGAGACCGAGTACGGCCACATCCTCACGGTCGAAGACCCGATCGAGTTCGTGCACGAATCGAAAAAGTGCCTGATCAACCAGCGCGAAGTGGGCCCGATGACGCTGTCGTTCGCGGCGGCCCTGAAATCTGCGCTGCGCGAAGATCCGGACGCCATCCTGGTCGGCGAAATGCGCGACCTGGAAACCATCCGCCTGGCCATGACGGCCGCCGAAACAGGCCACCTGGTGTTCGGCACGCTGCACACATCGAGTGCCGCCAAGACCATTGACCGCATCATCGACGTGTTCCCGGCCGAAGAGAAGGAAATGGTCCGCGCGATGCTGTCCGAATCCCTGCAGGCGGTGATCTCGCAGACGCTGTGCAAGACCAAGGACGGCTCGGGCCGCGTGGCGGCCCACGAGATCATGCTGGGCACCAGCGCCATCCGCAACCTGATCCGCGAGGCCAAGGTGGCGCAGATGTATTCGACCATCCAGACCAGCAACAGCGTGGGCATGCAGACGCTGGACCAGAATCTGACGGACCTGGTCCGGCGCAACATCATCAGCCCGGCCGAGGCACGGTCCAAGGCCAAGATTCCCGAGAACTTCCCGGGTTGACCGGAGACGACGACCCGTTGTACGGGTTGCACGTGGCACCGGTCGCCACGGCTTCATGAATGACGACATGGCGGCGCAGGGCGCCGCACTACGGAGCACACTATGAAAGGCATTCTGGGCCTTCTGAAAATGAAATCCCGCGGCGACAGGTCGACGGAGGACCATACCGACTCGGTCCTGTTCTCCACGGCTTTTGCGGGCCAGGGCGTGGATGACTCGATGCTGGTGCCCTGGGAGGCGCGTGCGGTGGAAGTGGGCGCCAAGCGCCTGCCGGCCAGCCGCGGCGGCAAGCTGCTGCAGGGTCTGTGGGCCAAAGACAAGTACATGGCGCATCTGGACAAGGACGCCGTGGAACGCATGGAGCGGTTCTTTGAATTTGCGGCCGTGCCGTCGAACCGCGACGTCATCCGCCAGGATGAATATGGCAATTTCATGGTGGTGCTGCTGACCGGCACCATCGCCGTGGACCGCGTGCAGCCCTGGGGCGAGCAGCTGCGCCTGGCCGAGACACGGCCTGGAGACATCCTGGGCGAAATGTCGCTGCTGGACAGCGGCATCCGGTTTTCGGCCTGCACCACGCTGACCGACTGCGAGATTGCCGTGCTGAGCGCGGAGGCCCTGGACGACATGATGAGCAAGGACCCGCAACTGGCGGCCAGCCTGGTGGCGCTGCTGGCGCGTAAGCTGTCGCTGCGCCTGCGGGTGGTCAGCGCGCGCCTGAGCGACAACCAGAAATAACAGCGCAATGCTTGCCTTGCACCTCACCCCAACCGACGGCATTGCCCATGGGCATGTCCGGGAGAACTTCTGATGGAACGCGATCAGGCCAGTAAATTCATCAATGACCTGCTCAAGCTGATGGTGAGCCGCAATGGCAGCGACCTCTTCATCACCGCCGAGTTTCCGCCTGCGATCAAGGTCGACGGCAAGGTCACCAAGGTATCGCCCCAGCCCCTCACGCCCAACCACACGCTCACGCTGGCACGCGCCATCATGAGCGACAAGCAGGTGGCCGACTTTGAGCGCACCAAGGAGTGCAACTTCGCGATCTCGCCGGCGGGCATCGGGCGCTTTCGTGTCAATGCCTTCATCCAGCAGGGCCGGGTCGGCATGGTGCTGCGGACGATTCCGCTCACCTTGCCCACCATCGACGGCCTGGGCGTGCCGCAGGTGCTCAAGGAAGTGACCATGACCAAGCGCGGCCTGTGCATCCTGGTGGGTGCCACGGGCTCGGGCAAGTCGACCACGCTGGCCGCCATGGTGGACTGGCGCAACGAAAACTCCTACGGCCACATCATCACGGTGGAGGACCCGATCGAGTTCGTGCACCCGCACAAGAACTGCGTGGTGACGCAGCGCGAGGTGGGGCTGGATACCGACAGCTGGGAAGCGGCCCTGAAGAACACGCTGCGCCAGGCGCCCGACGTGATCCTGATGGGCGAAATCCGCGACCGCGAAACCATGGAACACGCGGTGGCGTTTGCCGAAACCGGCCACCTGTGCCTGGCCACGCTGCACGCCAACAGTGCCAACCAGGCGCTGGACCGCATCATCAACTTCTTCCCGGAAGAGCGCCGTGCGCAGCTGCTGATGGACCTGTCGCTCAACCTGCGCGCCATGGTGTCGCAGCGGCTGATTCCCAAGCAGGACGGCAAGGGCCGCGCCGCAGCCGTGGAGGTGATGCTGAACACGCCACTGATCTCCGACCTGATCTTCAAGGGTGACGTCACCGAGATCAAGGAGATCATGAAAAAGAGCCGCAACCTGGGCATGCAGACCTTTGACCAGGCGCTGTTCGATGCGTACGAGGCCAACGTCATCAGCTACGAGGACGCCCTGCGCAACGCGGATTCGCTCAATGACCTGCGTCTGCAGATCAAGCTCAACAGCCAGCGCGCCCGCTCGCCCGACCTGGCCCAGGGCACCGAGCATTTCGCGATCGTCTGAGCATTGCGCCGGTGGAGGCGGGGGGCCAAGCCCCCTGCCCTCCCTGATCCGCCGACGGCAGTGCAGGGGTGACCGTGCCCCCCGGACACAGCGGCCTGCGGCCTGCCGCCAATTCCCGACCGGCCTCCGTGGTCCGGCCTCTTCTGGCAAGCTCCTTCACCACCCTTACTTCCACACCCGCCATGCCAAGCACCAATCCCCGCAACTACGATGCCACCCCTTCGCGCAAGGTCGCCTTTCTGGGCCTGGGCGTGATGGGATACCCCATGGCGGGCCACCTGGCCCTGGCTGGCCATGAAGTGACGGTGTACAACCGCACCGCTACCAAATCAGTAGCATGGTGTGCAGAATATGCAAGCACTGCAGCGCCAAAACATGCCACAACGCCGCGTGAGGCCGCCGCCGGTGCCGACATCGTGTTCTGCTGCGTAGGCAACGATGACGACCTGCGCTCGGTCACCCTGGGCGCTGACGGCGCCTTTGCGGGCATGAAGCACGGCGCCATTTTTGTGGACCACACCACCGCATCGGCCGAAGTGGCGCGCGAGCTGTATGCCGCCGCCCTCGCGCTTGGCCTGCAGTTTGTGGATGCGCCTGTCTCGGGTGGTCAGGCCGGTGCGCAAAACGGCATGCTCACCGTGATGTGCGGTGGTGACGCCGATGCCTTTGCCGCGGCGCAGCCGGTGGCCATGGCGTTCTCGCGGGCCTTCACGCTGCTGGGTGCCAGCGGTTCGGGCCAGCTGGCCAAGATGGTCAACCAGATCTGCATCGCGGGCCTGGTGCAGGGCCTGTCGGAGGCCGTGGCGTTTGGCCAGAACGCGGGGCTGGACATGAAGCAGGTGCTGGACGTGATCGGCAAGGGCGCAGCACAAAGCTGGCAAATGGACAACCGTGGCAAGACCATGGTGGACGGCAAGTTCGACTTCGGCTTTGCCGTGGACTGGATGCGCAAGGACCTGGGCCTGGTGCTGGACGAAGCCCGGCGCAACGGCTCGCGCGTGCCGGTCACGGCGCTGGTGGACCAGTTCTATGCCGATGTGCAGAAGATGGGCGGCAACCGCTGGGACACGTCCAGCCTCATCAAGCGCCTGGGCTGAGCGCCGCGCGGCTTGCGCCGTGAAAAAACCCGGGGTGCGAAGGCAGCCCGGGTTTTTTTGTCTGGCGCAGCCGGAATCAGCCGCCGGCGGGGGTGCGGTCCGTCGTCACGGGGGCTGGCTGGGGCGCGCTGCGGCGCAGCTCTTCTTCCGAGACGATCTCGAACACGCGCACCACCTTGACCACCCCGCTCACCCCGCGCGCGATTTCAGTGGCACGCGTGGCCTCGCGCTGCGATACGCGGCCCATCAGGTACACGGTCCCGCGCTCGGTCACCACCTTGAAGGCATTGGCCGTGATGTCGCGGGCGTCCACCAGGCTGGCGCGCACCTTGCCGGTGATGAAGGTGTCGTTGGAACGCTGGCTCAGGGTGCTGGGCGGCGTCACGGCGAGGTCGTTGACGACCGAGCGCACGTTGTCCACCTGCGAAACGATCTGCTCGACCGACTGGCGGTCCTGGGCGTTGTTCACCTCGCCCGTCACCAGCGCCTGGCGGTTGTAGCTCGTGATGTTGACGTGCACGCGGTCGCCCAGCGTTTCGCGGATGCGGGCGGCGGCGCGCAGCTCGATGCCTTCATCCTCGATCTGGGTGCCGGCCGTGCGGCGGTCTACCGCCATCACGCCGCCCACCACGGCGCCGCCGACGATCAGCGGGGCACAGGCCGACAGGGTGGCGGCCAGTGCGGCAGCGGCCAGCACGGTGCACACGGTGCGACGGGCCGAACGGGCGGCCGCGGCGCGGCGGGGCAAGGAAGAATGGGGGGTCTGGTTCATAGCGGAGTCTCCTGTTCACCAAGTAGCTGGGCGTCCACACCGTCGCTCAGGCAGTGCAGCACAAGGGCGTGGACTTCACGCACGCGCGCCGCGCGGTCGTGCGGCACGCTGATCAATACGTCGGTTTCGCGCAGCAGCGCAGCCAGCTTGCCGCCCGTGCGGCCGGTCAGCGCCACCACCGTCATGTCGCGCTCGTGGGCGGCTTCGGTGGCGGCCAGCAGGTTGGCGTCGTTACCGCTGACCGACAGCAGCAGCAGCACGTCGCCCGCCTGCCCCAGCGCGCGCACCTGCCGCGCAAACTGCTGGGTGGCATCGCTGGCGCCTGCCGATACGGCCGTGAGCATGGTGCCATCGGACGTGAGCGCCACGGCGGCCAGCTCGGGGCGTTCGCGCTCGAAACCGGCCACGCAGAAGGCGGCAAACTGCTGCGCCTCGGCGGCCGATGCGCCGTTACCGCAGGCCAGCACCTTGCCCCCGCTGGTCACGCAGGCCAGCACGGCCTGCACGGCGGCAGCGATGGGATGGCTCAGAACCTGCGCGGCCTGGTACTTCAGGTCGGCACTGTCGATGAAATGCTGTTGGATGCGTTGCTCTAGCATGAGGGCCCGATGATACCCGGCGGGTGTTACATCTTTTGTAGCAAACCGTAGAGGCGGGTGGGTCGTCTGGTGGCCCCGGGAGCGTTTGTCACCCGCTACTGCGCGTCAAACGCGGCCTGGAGCCACTGCACGGTGTCTTCGACCAGCACCACGTCAAACCGGCAAGGTGGCGGCGACGGCAGGCGCAGCAGGTAGTGGCGCGCGGCCAGCACAATGCGCCGCTGCTTGACCGCGCCAATGCTCGCGCCCGCCCCGCCAAACGCGGCCGTACCCCGGCTGCGCACCTCCACAAACACCAGCGTGCCGCCTGGGTCGCGCATCACCAGGTCGATCTCGCCCCCGCCGCGGCCGGGCGTCCGATAATTGCGGGCCACGGCGCGCAAGCCCTGCGCCTCCAGATAGGCCAGGGCGCGGTCCTCTGCCGCGTTGCCGCGCTCCCGCGTGGTGGGCGCAGTGCCTGTGCTGGATTCGGGCGCAGGCTTACTTCTTCCAAGGAATTTCATTGAGCGCATCTTTCGCTTCAGCCCTTGACGCCGCGCGCGAAGCGGCGGCTGCGCAGCATTATCCGCAGGGGGCCCTGTACGTGGTGGCCACGCCGATCGGCAACCTGGCCGACATCACCTTGCGGGCGCTGCATGTGCTGCAGCTGGCCGACACCGTGGCCTGCGAGGACACGCGCCACACCCAGGCGCTGCTGCGCGCCTACGGCATCGACAAGGGCTCCGCCCAATGCCTGGCCGTGCACCAGCACAACGAGGCGGAAGCCGCGCAGAACGTGGTGCTGCGGCTGCAGCAGGGCCAGCGCGTGGCCTATGTGAGCGATGCCGGCACCCCGGGCGTGAGCGACCCCGGCGCACGCCTGGTGGCCGCTGTGCAGGCCGCAGGCCTGCGTGCGGTGCCCCTGCCCGGCGCCAGCAGCGTGACCACGGCGCTCAGCGTAGCGGGGGCCGTGGCCCACGACAGCGAGCACGGCGGCTTTGTGTTTGCCGGGTTCCTGCCCACCAAAACCGCTGAGCGCGCCACCGCCATCGCGCAGCAGCTGGCCCCGGAGCCCCGCTGCGTGGTGCTGCTCGAAGCACCCCACCGCATCGGCGAGCTGGCCCAGGCACTGGCCGCGCTGGGCGAACGCCCTGTCACGCTGGCACGCGAGCTGACCAAGCAGTTTGAAGAGGTGACGACCCAGCCCGCGAAGGATCTGAAGGCGTGGCTGGACGGATCGCCGCAGCGCTCCCGCGGCGAATTCGTGGTACTACTGCACCCGGTGGCCGTGGCCACAGACGACAGCGAGAGCCTGCGCGTGCTGCGCCTGCTGGTACAGGAACTGCCGCTCAAGACGGCCGTGCGGCTGGCCGCCGAAATCACCGGCGCGCCGCGCAACCAGCTCTACAACACCGCCCTGGCGTGGAAGCGCGAGGGTGCGGAACAGGGGGAAGACGGGGGGGACGGGAAGGTCGATGGCGCTGGCACGGCGTGACGCACCCGCTGAAAGCGCCAAAACCGTGCCCGGAAGGTCAATTTTGGGCAAAACAGGCCTGAGGCCCAGGAAGAATCATCCCCGGCAGCTATCAATACGATAGCAAAACGGGATTCGAGGGCCTGCACCGGAGGGTTTAGCGGCCACTGACGGCCAGCCCCGACGCCACACCGCCGAACAGGTCGCCCTCGACCTGCGGCGTCTCCGGAAACGCATGCCGCAGCGCCTGGCGCAAGGGCCGCAGCGCCGACGAGCCGCCGGTCAGGTAGATCGCATCGACCCCGCCCGGTGCGGCCAGGCCCGCCAGTTGCAGGCATTCGCCGGCACAGTCCACGACCTGCTCCAGCGGCTGCGCCAGCGACTGCGCCAGCCCCTGCGGAGTGACCGTGGCCGCCAGCAGCGGCTCGATCCAGTCCAGTGCCATGGGCGCATCGGCGTCGGCCAGCGACGCGGCAATCTTGGCCTGCTCCACGGTATCGGCCAGGCGGTGGCCCAGGCGCTCGTGCAGCACCCGCATCAGCCGTGCATGCAGGCGCGCGTCGGCATAGCTCGTTCGCAGGTCCTGCGCGTCGCGCATGGCGCGTGGCGCATACAGCCACTGGATCAGGTGCCAGGTCGAGAGGTCAAAAAACACGCGGCTCGGTACCTCGCGACCGGCGGGCCCGGTGTGGCGAAAGCCCAGCAGCGGCATCAGCAAGTCCAGGCTCAGGCGGCGGTCGAAGTCGGTGCCACCCACATGCACGCCGGTGGTGGCCAGCACATCGCTGGCGCGGTCGGCGCGCTGCATGCGCTCAGGCCCCAGGCGCACCACGGTGAAGTCCGACGTGCCGCCGCCGATGTCCACCACCAGCACCAGGGTCTCGCGGTCGATGCGCTGCTCATGGTCCAGCGCGGCGGCAATGGGCTCGTACTGGAACGACACGTCGGCAAAGCCCGCATCCTCGGCAGCGCGGCGCAAAGCGTCTTCGGCCTGCTGGTCGCGCGCCGGGTCGCCATCCACAAAATGCACCGGGCGGCCCATCACCACGCGCTCGGGCATCCCGCCGAGCTCGCCCTGGGCCTTTTGCACCAGCATGCGCAGGAACAGGCTGATGATGTCCTGGTAACTCACAAGCTTGTTGTGCACGGCCGTCTTGTCCTGCAGCAGTGCGCTGCCCAGCAGGCTCTTGAGCGAGCGCATCAGGCGGCCCTCGGTGCCCGACAGGTACTGGGCCACGGCATCGCGGCCGAAGTGGGTGCGATGGTCTTCGGCGTTGAAGAACAGCGCAGTGGGCAGCGTGCGTGCATCGCCTTCCACCGCAATCATCTGCGACAGCCCGTTGCCCTGCCGCACGGCCATGGCCGAGTTGGAGGTGCCAAAGTCGATTCCGAGGGTGGTGTGGGGCAGGACAGGCACTGGGGACATGGAAAGCCAGGGTGAACATAGGGCAGCGGCCGCCGCGCGTGAACCGCTGCGGGGCCGCAGGCCATGAGAAAAGGGTAAGCCCGCAGCGTGGGGCGAACGGGGCAGATGCGCGCGCGCCCTGAACGCCGGGCCAAGGCAGCCGTCGCCGTGCGGGGCGCGAATTCTATACCGCGGCCGATTTTGCCCAAGCGTTCAACGGGTCGGGCACCTCGACAATCGGGGTCGAACCCACCGTTTCATGCATGGCTGATGCATGACCAAAATCGCCAGCATTCCAGCATCCACTGAGTACGGCGGCTTCGCTTTCGCAGAATCCCGCAATGCAATGGCGAAGCTTGTCTCCGTAGAACCCATACAAGTTCTTTTCGGGGTCGCACAAGGTCTTGCCGAAATGGGTTCCGGGCGTGGTGCGCAATGGGTCGCTCGTCCGATCACGCGGCATTCTTCCGGGTGGCGAAAAGCACATTGCAAACGCGCTTCCGCTTGGCGTCTTGCTGACACCGAAGTCTCCGCACGACCTCGGAAAGGCTCTGCGGGACACCTTGGCCCCCAAAGAGTGCTTGCGCCATGCCCAGCGCTTTGCCGTTCTGCACGCGCAGCGATTGCAGAAACCGCGCGCCGAACGTAGAAACGCCCCAGAACCCTATCGGGCGCTGGGGCGCATGCTGACTGGTGGCCTGGGGCGGAATCGAACCACCGACACAAGGATTTTCAATCCTCTGCTCTACCGACTGAGCTACCGGGCCTGAGCCTCAAATTATATCCAGAAAAACGGGGGCAAAAACGCGTTCCAAAAATTTTCTGCGTCGTCGCAGAACTCGCCGGTCAGCCGCGCTTGCCGCGCCCCAGGTCCACACCCAGCTGCCGCAGCTTGCGGTAGAGGTGGGTGCGCTCCAGCCCGGTCTTCTCGGCCACGCGGGTCATCGAACCACCCTCGCGCGCCAGATGGAACTCGAAGTACGCCTTTTCAAACCCGTCGCGCGCTTCGCGCAGCGGGCGGTCCAGGTCGAAGCCCTGATGGGCATGGGGGCCGGCATCTGCGCCGGCCAGGACAGCCACGACGCTCGAAGACGCAGGGATGGCGTAGGCCGTGTCGGCAGCGACCTGGGCCACCGCCGCAATGTGCACGGCCGCGGCAGGGGCGGCCTGGTGGGCGGCGTTGCGGGCCAGTCCCTGCTCCACGGCCTTGAGCAGCTTTTGCAGGGTGATGGGCTTTTCCAGAAAAGAGAACGCTCCGATGCGGGTCGCTTCGACCGCGGTGTCGATGGTGGCGTGTCCGCTCATCATGATGACGGGCATCGTCAGCGCGCCGGCGGTGGACCATTCCTTGAGGAGCGACACACCGTCGGTATCGGGCATCCAGATGTCCAGCAGCACCAGGTCATAGGCGTTGGCGGCACGCGCACTGCGGGCCTGCGTCGCGTTTTCCGCGAGGTCCACACTGTGGCCTTCGTCGTTCAGAATTTCTGACAGCAGGTCACGAATGCCCAGCTCGTCGTCGACCACCAGAATGTTTGCCATGAGTTTTGAAGCGCCTTGAGGTACTGCGGGGCGCTGTTGTTATCACGCCACCGGGGATTCAGGGGCGAATGATAGCGACACTTGCGCCCCGCGCACCACACCGTCTTCCGTGCGGTTGGACAAGTCAATCCGCGCTCCGTGCTCATCGGCGATCTTCTTGACCACGGCCAGCCCCAACCCGGTGCCACGCGCCTTGGTGGTCACGTAAGGCTCGAACGCACGTTGCAGGATGTGCGCAGGAAAGCCACTCCCGCAGTCCGAGACGGTCAGGCGCACGCGCCGCGAAGTGCTGCCCCAGCGGGTGCTGATGCGCACCGGCATCAGTTCGGTCTTGCCCTCGATGCGCGCCTGCTCGGTGGCGTCCTGCGCGTTCTGCAAAAGGTTGTGGACCACTTGCCGCAATTGCTGCGCGTCGCCTGCAATCGGGGGGCATTGCGGGTCCAGCTCGGCCACCACCGGCACGGTGGCGTTCTCTTCGCCGTAGAGGTTGAGCACGTCGGTCACCAGCGCGTTCAGATCCAGCGGGTGGAGCTCTGCGGCCGGCAGCCGCGCGTAATCGCGAAACTCGTTGACGAGCCGTTTCATCGCGTCCACCTGGTCCACGATGGTCTTCACCGACTTGGTAAGAATGACCTGTTCGGGTGCGGCCACCTTGCCAGAGAGCTTCATCTCCAGGCGTTCCGCCGAGAGCTGGATGGGGGTCAGGGGGTTCTTGATTTCGTGCGCGAGGCGCCGGGCAACTTCACCCCAGGCCTGCGCGCGCTGGGCAGAAACGATCTCCGAAATGTCGTCAAAAACCAACAGTCGGGCGGCATTGGGGAGTTCTGCGCCCCGCGCAACGAGGCTGGTGGCGTGTTGCTGCGCGCCACCGCCGGCAGAGGGATGCAGTTCAAACGGCTGTTGCCAGTGATCGAGGCCGTGCCGCTCGTGGTCTCCCAGAAATGCGTCGAAGTGTCCCTGCACGGAGGCTGCAAACTCGGCCAGGCCTGGCACGGCAGACAGCAGTTGCCGTTCATAGGCTGCCATGGGGGCCTTCAGGATCCGGGTGGCGCCCGGGTTCGACGACAGGATGTGACCCTGAGCGTCGAGAACGATGACGCCCGCGGTGAGATTGTCCAGAATGGTCTGCAGGTTGGCACGCGCCGCATCGACCTGCCCCATGCTCTGCTCCACAGCCTGGCGCGCATCGGCCAGCTGCTGCGTCATGAGCGCGAACGACCGCGTCAGCCCACCCAGCTCGTCGCGCCCCTGCAGCGCCGCCTTGGGGCTCAGGTTGCCCGCAGCCACCTCGCGCACGCCCTCGGCCAGCACCAACAGCGGTCGCACAAGCTGGTTGCCCAGCAGCACCGCCAGCAGCACAGCACCAAACACGGCCAGAAAAAGGCTCAGAGTGAGCGTGCCGACGTACATGCGGCGCAGCCCGCCACGGGCCAGCGCACGCTCCTGGTACTCGCGGTTGGCGTCCTGGACCGCGATGGCATTGGCCACGAGCGCAGGGGGCAGCGGCAGCGTTGCCTGCAGATAGCGCGGCTCCACCAGCAATCCCACACCGGGTGTGCTGACCAGCACCAGGACTTTGACCCGTGCGTTCTGCGCGGCTAGCGGGTCCGAAACATCGTCGAGCCCCTCGATTTGTGCAGTGGCCCGTTGCTGCCGCACAGTGCGCAACAACGCCGCGCCAGGCCGCTCCGGGTTCAGGCTGAAGCGGCTCTGGCCCGCACTGGAGACCGCCTGGCCCGACGCATTCCAGAGCACCACGTCGGTGGCGCCCAGCTGTTCCCGAATGCGCTCCAGCACCAGGCCCGCGCCAGCGTCGGGTACAGGCCCGATCTGCGCGCTGGCGTTGCGGGTCTTGGATGCCATGTCGGTGGCCAGGGAATCGAGCGACACCCGCGCCAGGTTCACCCCGGCCGACAGGGCCCCCTCGACCTTCACGTCGAACCAGCTCTCTATGGAACGGGTGACAAACTGGTAGGAGACCACATAGATAAGCACACCGGGCACCAGCCCCACCAGCGCGAAGATGGCAGCCAGCTTGACCAGCAGACGGCTGCCAAAGCGACCCTGTCGCAGGCGGATGCCTAGCCGCACCGCCACCCACAGGAGCACCGCCAGCAAGAGCACGGCCACCAGCACGTTGACGCCGAACAGCCAGGCGTAGTTGCGCTCGTACAGCGCGCGGTTGTTGGTGGCCAGGGTCAGCAGAAACAGCAGGACGAGGCCGATGGCCGACATGATGGCCGCGCCCACACCCAGCGCCCAGCGCACGGCCCGAGACTGCCGGGCGGCTCCGTGGCTGGCGGCCGAATCGCCTGGCTTGCCCGACCTGCCCGGGTCGCTGGCGGACGATGTCACCTTGCAGGCTCCGGCATCAGGCGGTGGCTGCGCGACACCAGCACATTCCATCCAGACTGGCCGACAGCTCCGATCTGGAAAGGACGCGGCAGTTGGGACATGTCCAGCCGAAAGCGCAGATTGACGGTGTGTATTGCGTCGGCCTCCACGGGAGCCGTATCGGCAATTTTCCAGCGCGCTATCCGCTGCACCGCGGCCATGGCGTCGTTGTAGTCGTCAAAGTTTTGCCCCAGCACCACGCCCAGACCTGAGTTGGAAAACGGCACGGTGGACGTGTTGAGCCGCCACCTTCGCGTCAGCGGCTGGTAGCTGAGCCGCAGGTACCGGGTGGCCTGGGCCACCTGCTTGTCGGACCAGTACCAGCGGTGGCGCAAAACCTGCGCTTCGGCCACAAAGAACATGGGAATGCCCTTGTAGAGCGCGTCTTCCGCCAGCTCGGGCAATGCAAACTGGAGGCTGGTACTCAGAAACAAGCCGTCGCTGGTACGGTCCAGGCGCAACTCGGTGCTTTCTGCGGCGGTCGCTTCGGACGCGGCCACGCCGCTCGCGTGCGCCATGAGCACGAGGAGCACGGCGCACATCAGCCAGCCGCAAGCCCTCACGAACTCATGGCGACGTTTTTTGCAACAGTGCGTAAAAGAATCCGTCGTGGTCACTGGCTGGATTGTCCGGGACGTGTGTGCGACTGTCCCGGGCAGCGGGAATTAAATGGCCTGGCGAGGGCAGCAAAACGGCGTCGGTGTTGTGCGCAAGAAACGTTTGCACCTGCTGCTCGCCTTCGGCCCGAAAGACCGAGCAAGTGCAGTAAAGCAGGCGCCCACCGGCGCGCACCAGCGGCCACAGGGCTTCAAGCAGCCGCGCCTGGATGGCAGCCAGCTGCGCAATGTCCGACTCACGGCGCAGCCAGCGCACATCGGGATGCCGGCGCACGATGCCCGACGCCGTACACGGCGCATCCAGCAGGATGGCATCGAACAGCGCGCCGTTGCAGTGCTGCTGCCACCACGTGTCAGGACGGGCGGCGTCGGCCACCACGACCTGGGCGCGCAGGCCAAGCCGGTCCAGCGTTTCGGTGATGCGGCTGGCGCGGACGGGGTCGATCTCCAGGGCGGTAACCTGAAGTGGCGCGCCTTCCCCCGCATGTTCCAGCAGATGGGCCGTCTTGCCACCGGGGGCCGCACAGGCATCCAGCACGCGCAGCGGCTGGGCAAGGTCCACCCCGTCGAGCAACAGTCCTGCCGCTCGCTGCGCCGCGGCATCCTGCACCGACACCCAGCCTTGCGCAAAACCCGGCAGCGTTTGCACGGGGACAGGGCGCTCGAGGACCAGCCCGCTTTCACCCACAGGAAACGATCCTAAATTGATAGCATCGAGGGCAATTCGATACTGGGCTTGCGAGCTTTTTAGCCTGTTTACCCGCAAAGTCATGGGTGCGTGGGCATTGTTGGCCGCCAGGATGGCCTCCCACGTGGAGGGGTGGTCCCTGCGCAAGCGTTCGATCCACCAGCGCGGATGGTTCCAGCGGGCAAGTGGTTCGCCGTCCGTGGCGGCCACCAGCGCTTCGCGCTCACGCAGAAAACGACGCAGGCAGCCATTGATGAAAGAGGCCTGCGGCCGCGTCGCCGGGTCGTGCTTTGCAGCCTCGACAGTCTGGTTGACCAGCGTGAACGGCTCGTAGGGCGATTGCTGCGGATCCCAGCACAGCGCCAGCGCAGTACACAGCAGTGCATCCGCCGCCGGAGGCGGGGTGCGCGACGCCATGTGGCGCCGCAGGGTTTCGGCCCGGCCCGCTTGGCGCAGCACCTGAAACAGCAGTGATTGCACGCCCGGGCGCAGGTCAGGCCGAACGGCAGCAAGGGCTGCGGTGCCCGACTGCCCGCTACGTATCGCCTGCAAAGCAAGCGCCACCTGAGCAAGCTGCTGCCAGAGTGCTACGGAGCCGTCAGCGGCAGGCCTCGGACCTGCAGCCGCCTGAACGCCCTTGCCGGCGCGTGCAGGATCGCCGCTGCGGGGCCGTGCCGGGCGGGCGGCGTGCACAGGCGGGGCACGGCGCGGAGATGAAGGATGGGTCATGGTGGTGAATGAATCGGGCGTGCGTTTCACAGCCCGCGTGCAGCCTTGAAGCCGAAAAGCCGGGCAAGCACGCTCGCCGGAAACTGTGCCACAGCCTCGTTGTACTGCCTGACCGCCTCGTTGAAGGCCTCGATGGCGTGATTGGCGTGTGTCATGTTCTCGCTCCAGCGTATCTGCAAAGGCTGGACTGCGTAGATGGCGGCCGATTTGTCCACAGGCCTGGCGCCCGAAGCGTCATCCACCTCAGCGCTGCCATGGCCCGCCCCGCCCGCAGCTTCCGCGGGCGCAGCCACGATCTGGCCAGGGAGACCCACTTTGTCGTCCATGGCTGCCGCCCAGCAGGCTTCCAGCACGCTGCGCGCGGACACCAGGGCGGCCAGCGCATCCGCATGCAAAGGCCGGGCACGCGCAACTGCCAGAGATGCGCTGAACTGCACGGCAGCGCCCTCCAGCGCGGCCATGCGGTCACCGGCAGAGGCTGCCGCAGCTGGCACATCACGGGTCCGGTCCAGACTGCGATCAGATGCCCGCGCCGCGGCCACCTCGCCGAGCAAGGCCAGCAGACGCAGCATGTGCGCATCAAGGCCGCCGAAGGCCTGCACCACGGCCGTGCGCAAGCGCATCAGACGGTTATATGCGCCCAGCGCCCAAAAGGCGGTGAGCGAGACAGCTATCCAGAAAAGGGGGGGAAACCACATGGGCAAATGGAAAGGCGCAGGGGTGCAGGCAGTATTGCCCGACGTGAACCGATAGAGACGACAGACCCATTGTGGCGGGTGATTCCGGTCAGGAGCCGGCACCAGTAAAAACGCTCCCGGCCTGCCGCAGGACAGGACGGGAGCGTTTCATTCGGCGACAGCCGCTGGCAGCTTAGTCCGCAGCGGTTGCCGTGCTGCTGCTTTCCTCATCGGAGGCAGAGCCCTGGGCTTCCATTTCGGCAGCCTCGGCTTCAGCGATGGCACGGCGCTCGGCGTCGTCCATGGCGTCCTTGGCCTTGCGTGCCTGGTGGTAGGCCATGCCGGTACCAGCCGGGATCAGGCGACCCACGATGACGTTTTCCTTCAGGCCACGCAGCTCGTCGCGCTTGCCCATGATGGCAGCCTCGGTGAGCACACGGGTCGTTTCCTGGAAGGAAGCGGCCGAGATGAACGAATCGGTCGACAGCGAAGCCTTGGTGATACCCAGCAACAGGTTGCTGTAGGTCGCGGGGATCTTGCCTTCGCCCTGCAGCGCATCGTTGGTGTTGAGGATCTCCGAGCGTTCGACCTGCTCGCCGGCGATGTAGTTGGACTCGCCAACGTTCTCGACCACGACACGGCGCAGCATCTGGCGAACGATCACCTCGATGTGCTTGTCGTTGATCTTCACACCCTGCAAGCGATACACGTCCTGCACTTCATCGACGATATAGCGCGACAGCTCTTCGATACCCAACAGGCGCAGGATGTCCTGCGGGTCGGCCGGGCCGTCAACGATCGATTCGCCCTTGTTCACCACCTGGCCTTCGTGCACCAGGATGTTCTTTTCCTTGGGCACGAGTTCTTCGAACACGTGGCCTTCAGGATCGGTGATCTGCAGGCGGACCTTGCCCTTGGTTTCCTTGCCAAACGACACGGTACCCGTCATCTCGGCCAGCGTGCCCTTGTCCTTCGGGGTACGGGCTTCGAACAGCTCGGCCACGCGGGGCAGACCGCCGGTAATGTCGCGGGTCTTCTGACCCTCGACCGGGATACGGGCCAGCACTTCGCCGGGACCCACGTCCTGGCCGTCGCGCACCTGGATCAGCGCGCCGACCTGGAAGCCGATGGTCACCGAGTGGTCGGTGCCAGGGATCTTCACTTCGTTGCCCTGGGCGTCGATCAGCTTCACCTGGGGGCGAACAACCTTGGCAGCGCCGCGGCGCTTGGGGTCGATCACTACCAGGGTAGACAGACCGGTCACTTCGTCGACCTGCTTGGCGACAGTCAGGCCTTCTTCGACATTCTCGAACTTGGTCTGGCCAGCGAACTCGGTGATGATGGGTCGCGTCAGCGGATCCCAATTGGCCAGGATGGTGCCGGCCTTGATGGTCTGGTCTGCCTTGACGGTCAGCGTGGCACCGTAAGGCACCTTGTGGCGCTCGCGCTCGCGGCCATGCTCGTCGTGGATGATGATTTCACCCGAACGTGCAATCACCACCAGCTCGCCCTTGGTGTTGCTCACATAGCGCATCGTGGCATTGAAACCGATCACGCCGTTGGACTTGGCTTCCACGCTCGATGCGATGGCGGCACGCGAAGCGGCACCACCGATGTGGAACGTACGCATGGTCAGCTGCGTGCCGGGTTCGCCGATGGACTGGGCAGCGATCACACCCACGGCTTCGCCAAGGTTGATCAGACCGCCACGACCCAGGTCGCGGCCGTAGCACTTGGCGCACAGACCGTAGCGCGTTTCGCAGGTCAGCGCGGTGCGCACCTTGACTTCGTCGACGCCGGCAGCTTCCAGCTCTTCGATGAGGTCTTCTTCCAGCATCACGCCGGCCTCGACCAGCACCGCACGCGTCTCGGGGTGCAGCACGTCTTCGGCAGCCGTGCGGCCCAGGATACGGTCACGCAGCGACTCGATGACTTCACCACCTTCAACGATGGCGCGCATCAGCGAACCATTGGAGGTGTTGCAGTCCTCTTCGGTCACGACCAGATCCTGCGTCACGTCCACCAGACGGCGGGTGAGGTAGCCCGAGTTCGCGGTCTTGAGCGCCGTGTCGGCCAGACCCTTACGGGCGCCGTGGGTGGAGATGAAGTACTCCAGCACGTTCAGGCCTTCGCGGAAGTTCGCGGTAATGGGCGTCTCGATGATCGAACCGTCTGGCTTGGCCATCAGACCCCGCATACCGGCCACCTGACGGATCTGGGCGGCGGAGCCGCGGGCGCCAGAGTCGGCCATCATGTAGATGGAGTTGAACGACTCCTGGTCCACTTCCTTGCCGTGGCGGTCCGTGACCTTCTGCTTGGAGAGCTGGGCCATCATCACCTTGGACACTTCGTCCCCGGCCTTGCCCCAGATGTCCACCACCTTGTTGTAGCGCTCGCCAGACGTCACCAGACCGGACACATACTGCTGTTCGATCTCTTTGACTTCCTTCTCGGAGCGCTCGATGATGCCGGCCTTTTGCGGCGGCACCAGCATGTCGTCGATGGCAATCGAGATACCGGCGCGCGTGGCCAGGCGGAAGCCGTTTTGCAGCAGCTTGTCTGCAAACACCACGGTTTCCTTCAGGCCGCACTTGCGGAAGCTCACGTTGATGAGCTTGGAGATTTCTTTCTTCTTGAGCGCCTTGTTCATGTTGCTGAACGGCAGGCCCTTGGGAAGAATCTCGGACAGCAGCGCGCGGCCGGCAGTGGTTTCCACCAGCGAGGTCGAGGGCACAAATTCGCCCGTGGCCTTGTCCTTGGTCCACTCGGTCATGCGCACGGTGATCTTGGCAGCCAGTTCGACTTCGCCCGCATCCAGCGCGCGCTGCACTTCACCCGTGTCGGCAAACACCAGGCCTTCGCCCTTGCCGTTGATACGGTCACGGGTAGCGTAATACAGGCCCAGCACCACGTCCTGCGAAGGAACGATGGAGGGCTCACCCGAAGCCGGGAACAGCACGTTGTTGGAGGCCAGCATCAGCGTGCGGGCTTCCATTTGCGCTTCCACCGACAGCGGCACGTGGACAGCCATCTGGTCACCGTCGAAGTCGGCGTTGAAGGCCGCGCAGACGAGGGGGTGCAGCTGGATGGCCTTGCCTTCGATCAGGATGGGCTCAAAGGCCTGGATACCCAGACGGTGCAGCGTAGGCGCACGGTTGAGCATCACGGGGTGTTCCTTGATGACCTCTTCCAGGATGTCCCACACCACCGGCGTGCCAGATTCGACTTCCTTCTTGGCAGCCTTGATCGTCGTCGCGATGCCCATGGCTTCCAGGCGCGAGAAGATGAACGGCTTGAACAGCTCCAGCGCCATCAGTTTGGGCAGACCGCACTGGTGCAGCTTGAGCGTTGGGCCCACGGTAATCACGGAACGACCGGAGTAGTCCACACGCTTGCCCAGCAAGTTCTGGCGGAAGCGGCCCGACTTGCCCTTGATCATGTCGGCCAGCGACTTCAGGGCACGCTTGTTGGCGCCCGTCATGGCCTTGCCACGGCGACCGTTGTCCAGCAACGAGTCGACGGCTTCCTGCAGCATCCGCTTTTCGTTGCGGGCGATGATTTCAGGGGCCTTCAGCTCCAGCAGACGGCGCAGACGCGAGTTGCGGTTGATGACGCGGCGATACAGGTCGTTCAGGTCGGAGGTCGCGAAGCGGCCGCCGTCCAGCGGGACCAGCGGACGCAGGTCCGGAGGCAGCACCGGCAGCACTTCCAGCACCATCCACTCGGGCTTGATACCCGACTTCTTGAACGCTTCGAGCACCTTCAGGCGCTTGGCATTCTTCTTGACCTTGACTTCGGAGCCGGTCAGGTCGCCACGCAGGCGCTCGATCGACATGTCGATGTCGATGGATTCCAGCAGGTCCTTGATACCTTCGGCGCCCATCTTGGCGATGAATTCGTCGCCGTATTCCTTGCGCTTGGCGTCGTAGTCGTCCTCGGACATGATGCTGAACTTCTTCAGCGGGGTCATGCCAGGGTCGGTCACCACATAAGCTTCAAAGTACAGCACGCGTTCGATGTCGCGCAGCGTCATGTCGAGCACCAGGCCCAGACGCGAAGGCAGCGACTTCAGGAACCAGATGTGGGCGCAAGGCGCGGCCAGGTCGATGTGGCCCATGCGCTCGCGGCGCACCTTGGTCTGTGTGACTTCAACGCCGCACTTCTCGCAGATCACACCGCGGTGCTTCAGGCGCTTGTACTTGCCGCACAGGCACTCGTAGTCCTTGATGGGGCCAAAAATCTTGGCACAGAACAGGCCGTCACGCTCGGGCTTGAACGTGCGGTAGTTGATGGTTTCAGGCTTCTTCACTTCGCCGAAAGACCACGAACGGATCTTTTCGGGCGAAGCCATACCGATGCGGATGGCATCGAAATGCTCATCCGGCGTGAATTGCTTGAACAGGTCGAGTAGCGATTTCATAGTGACTCTTTCCTTTTCTGCTTAGGAGCGTTCCAGCTCGATGTCCAGGCCCAGCGAACGGATTTCCTTGACCAGCACATTGAACGATTCCGGCATGCCGGCTTCGATGGCGTGTTCGCCCTTGACGATGGATTCGTACACCTTGGTACGGCCCACCACGTCGTCGGACTTCACGGTCAGCATTTCCTGCAGCACATAGGCAGCGCCGTAGGCTTCCAGCGCCCACACTTCCATTTCGCCGAAACGCTGGCCACCGAACTGGGCCTTGCCGCCCAGCGGCTGCTGCGTGACGAGCGAATAAGGGCCGGTCGAGCGGGCGTGCATCTTGTCGTCCACCAAGTGGTGGAGCTTCAGGTAGTGCATGTAGCCAATGGTCGTCGGGCGCTCAAAGCGCTCACCCGTGCGGCCGTCAAACAGGTATGCCTGGGTACGGGTGGGCGTCAGGCCCTTCCGTGCGGCGATGTCGTCCGGATAGGCGATCTTGAGCATGTCCTTGATCTCTTCTTCCGAAGCCCCATCGAACACCGGCGTAGCGTACGGCACGCCAGTCGTCAGGTGAGCCGCCATGGCCATCAGGTCTTCGTCGCTCAGCTGCGAAAGGTCTTCCTTGCGGCCGCGCGAGTTGTACACCTCTTCCAGGAACGTGCGCATTTCCGACGCCTTGGCCTGCTCCTGCAGCATGTTGCCAATCCGCTGGCCAATGCCCTTGCCAGCCCAGCCCAGATGGACTTCCAGCACCTGGCCGATGTTCATCCGCGAGGGCACGCCCAGCGGGTTCAGAACGATGTCGGCAGGGGTGCCGTCAGCCATGTAAGGCATGTCTTCGACAGGGACGATCTTGGAGACCACGCCCTTGTTGCCGTGACGGCCGGCCATCTTGTCGCCGGGCTGCAAGCGGCGCTTGACGGCCAGGTACACCTTGACCATCTTGAGCACGCCAGCCGGCAGCTCGTCGCCTTGCGTAAGCTTCTTGCGCTTTTCTTCAAAGGCGAGGTCAAAGCTGTGGCGGGTCTGCTCCAGCGCGTTCTTGATGGACTCAAGCTGCGTGGCGACTTCGTCTTCTGCCGGGCGGATGTCGAACCAGTGGAACTTCTCGACCGAAGCCAGATAGGCCTTGTCGATCTTCGTGCCCTTGGCCAGTTTCTGCGGCCCACCGTTGGCAACACGGCCGTTCAGCAGTTTCTCGATACGGTCGAATGCGTCAGCCTCGACGATGCGCAGCTGGTCGTTGAGGTCCAGGCGGAAGCGCTTGAGTTCATCGTCGATGATCTGCTGGGCGCGCTTGTCGCGCTGGATGCCTTCGCGGGTGAACACCTGCACGTCGATCACAGTGCCTTGCGAGCCCTGGTCCACACGCAGCGAGGTGTCCTTCACGTCGGAAGCCTTCTCGCCAAAGATGGCGCGCAGCAGCTTCTCCTCAGGCGTGAGCGTCGTCTCGCCCTTGGGCGTGACCTTGCCGACCAGCGTGTCGCCCGGCTGCACTTCGGCGCCCACATAGATGATGCCGGATTCGTCCAGGCGATTCAGCTGCTGCTCCGACAGGTTCGGAATGTCTCGCGTGATTTCCTCGGCACCCAGCTTGGTGTCACGGGCCATCACAACCAACTCCTCGATGTGGATCGAGGTGTAGCGGTCTTCGGCGACCACGCGTTCGGAGATCAGGATCGAGTCTTCGAAGTTGTAGCCGTTCCAGGGCATGAACGCGATCAGCATGTTCTGGCCGATGGCGATTTCACCGAAGTCGGTCGATGCGCCGTCAGCGATCACATCGCCCTTCACGAGCATGTCGCCCTTCTTGACGATGGGGCGCTGGTGGATGTTGGTGTTCTGGTTGGAACGCTGATACTTGATCAGGTTGTAGATGTCCACGCCCACTTCACCGGCGACGGCTTCGGCGTCATTCACGCGTACCACGATGCGCGTTGCGTCGACATAATCCACGACACCGCCGCGGTTGGCAGTGACTACCGTACCCGAGTCCACGGCGGCCACGCGCTCGATGCCCGTACCCACCAGTGGCTTCTCAGGACGCAGCACTGGCACGGCCTGGCGCGACATGTTGGCGCCCATCAGCGCGCGGTTTGCATCGTCGTGCTCCAGGAATGGAACCAGCGACGCAGCCACCGACACGATCTGTGCGGGCGACACGTCCATGTACTGCACGCGGTCAGCACCGCACAGGATGGATTCACCCTTTTCACGGGCGGACACCAATTCGCCCGTCAGGCGTCCGTCCTTGTCGAGCACGGCGTTCGCCTGCGCGATGACGTACTTGCCTTCTTCAATCGCCGAGAGGTAGTCGATCTCGTTCGTGACCTTGCCATCGGCGACACGGCGGTACGGGGTCTCGATGAAACCGTATTCGTTCAGGCGTGCGTACAGCGCCAGCGAATTGATCAGACCAATGTTGGGACCTTCAGGCGTTTCGATAGGGCAGACGCGGCCGTAATGGGTCACGTGCACGTCACGCACTTCGAAGCCAGCGCGTTCACGCGTCAGACCGCCTGGGCCCAGAGCGGAGACACGGCGCTTGTGCGTGATCTCGGCCAGCGGGTTCGTCTGATCCATGAACTGGGACAGCTGCGAAGCACCGAAGAATTCCTTCAGTGCGGCCGAGATCGGCTTGCTGTTGATCAGGTCGTGAGGCATCAGCGGCTCTTGCTCAGCCTGACCCAGACGCTCCTTCACAGCCTTTTCGATACGTGCCAGTCCGGTGCGGTACTGGTTTTCGGCCAGTTCGCCCACGCAACGCACGCGGCGATTGCCCAGATGGTCGATGTCGTCGACTTCGCCGTTGCCGTTGCGCAGATCAACCAGGATCTTGACCACAGCCAGGATGTCCTCGTTGGACAGAACCATCGGGCCAGTCGATTCGTCGCGGCCAATCTTGGCGTTGAACTTCATACGGCCCACGCGCGACAGGTCGTACGTGTCGGGGTTGTAGAACAGACGCTGGAACAGGGCCTGCACTGCGTCTTCAGTCGGTGGCTCGCCAGGACGCATCATGCGGTAGATCGCGACACGCGCTGCAAATTCATCCACGGTCTCGTCGATGCGCAGGGTCTGCGACATGTACGCACCCTGGTCCAGTTCGTTCGTGTAGATGCACTGGACGTCCTGCACGCCGGCGCTGCGCAGCTTCTTGAGCAGCGCTTCGGTCAGCTCGTCGTTGGCCTTGGCGATGATTTCACCCGTGTCGGCATCAACGATGTTGCGGGCAACCACGCGGCCGATCAGGAAGTCTTCAGGGACGCTGATGTGCGTGGTGCCAGACTGCTCCAGATCGCGCGTGTGGCGTGCCGTGACGCGCTTGTCCTTGGCGACGATGACCTTACCCGACTTGTCGGTGATGTCAAAGCGCGCGACTTCACCGCGCAGGCGCTCGGACACAAATTCCATTTGTGCGCCGCTGTCCATCAGGCGGAAGTTGTCGTTGACGAAGAAGTTCGCCAGGATCGATTCGGGGTTCAGACCGATGGCCTTGAGCAGGATCGTGACCGGCATCTTGCGGCGGCGGTCGACGCGGAAATACAGGATGTCCTTGGGGTCAAACTCAAAGTCGAGCCACGAGCCGCGGTAAGGAATGATGCGCGCCGAGAACAGAAGCTTGCCCGAACTGTGCGTCTTGCCCTTGTCATGTTCAAAGAACACGCCGGGCGAACGGTGGAGCTGCGAGACGATCACGCGCTCGGTGCCATTGATGATGAACGAGCCCTTGTCGGTCATGAGCGGCACTTCGCCCATGTAGACCTCCTGCTCTTTCACTTCCTTGACCACCTTGGACTGCGAGGTCGACGATTCGCGGTCATAAATGATCAGCTGAACCTTGGCGCGCACGGCCGAGGCGAAGGTCAGACCACGTGTCTGGCATTCGCGCACGTCGAACGCTGGCTTGGCCAGGTTGTACTCGATGAACTTCATCTCCACAAATCCGTTGTGGGAGACGATGGGGAAGGCGGCGTCAAATGCAGCCTGAAGACCTTCTATGGTTCTTTTCTGGGGTGCTTTGTCGGCCTGCAGGAAGGCGGTGTATGCGTCCTTCTGCATCTGGAGCAGGTAAGGAACTTCGAGCACGCTATCGCGAGTGCCGAAACTTTTGCGGATTCGCTTGCGTTCGGTGTAGGAATAGGCCATGAGATCTCCGGGCAAAGACATGAGTCCTGGGTCTTCGACGACTGACCCGCAAAGTGAGCTGTCACTGCGGGCTTGGCGGTTGGCCACTACCAACCATGGCGGACGGTGATGCGTTGCACATCACCCGAACCAAGGCATCTTCTGCTGTCGGGGTTGTCAGAAGACACTCGAAAGCCTCGTTGGTGGCGAGGCTTTCGGGTACGCTCTGAAAGCACCAAAGGCTGGAGGCCCTTTGAAGGAACACTCCAGCCCTTGAGCGAGACCGAATTACTTGAGTTCGGCCTTGGCGCCGGCTTCCACCAGCTTCTTGACGGCTGCTTCGGCGTCGGCCTTGGCGATGCCTTCCTTGACGTTCTTGGGAGCGCCGTCCACCAGGTCCTTGGCTTCCTTGAGGCCCAGGCCGGTGATTTCGCGCACTGCCTTGATGACGGAAACCTTGTTGGCGCCGGCTTCCGTCAGCACCACGTTGAATTCCGTCTTTTCTTCAGCAGCTGCAGCAGCGCCGCCGCCGCCGCCGGCAGCAGGTGCTGCCATGGCGGCAGCGCTCACGCCGAACTTCTCTTCAATGGCCTTGACCAGGTCATTGAGTTCCATAACCGTCATGCTGTCCAGCGCGGTCAAAAATGCGTCTTTATCGAATGCCATTTTGATTTCCTAACAATTTTGTTGGTTGACTGCCGAGCGATCAAGCCGCGACAGGTTCGGCGGCCGTTTCGGCAGCGCCTTCGCCTTTTTTCGCCGCCAGCGCGCCCAGCACAACGGCCGTACGCGACATGGGGGACATAAGCAATCCGCAAATCTGGGCCAGCAACACTTCCTTGGAAGGAATGTTGGCCAGTTGCTTAACGCCGTTGACATCCAAGGCCTTGCCACCGAAAGCGCCACCGCGAATCACCAGCTTGTCGTTGGTTTTCGCAAAGTCAGCCACCACTTTCGCGGCGGCCACAGCGTCTTCGGAGAAGCCATAGATCAAAGGACCGGTCATCTGGTCTGCCACCACGTCAAACGCGCTGCCAGCCACAGCACGGCGAGCCAGGGTGTTCTTCAGAACACTCAGGGTCACGCCCTTGCTGCGAGCATCAACACGCAGTTTGGTCATGTCGGCGACCGTGATGCCGCGGTACTCCGCGATCACAAGCGTTTGAGCTTTAGCGGCGAGGCTGGTCACTTCACTGATGACCGCTTCTTTCTCACTGCGATTAAGACTCAAGGTCTACTCCTTAAATTGCGCATTTGGGCTTTCACCTTCCTGCGCGCTCTTGTTGCAGCGACCAACTGTTTCGGAAAAACATTTCCATCTGCAGCGGGATCGCCATCTGCGTTGGCCCCAAGGGATTAAGTGCGGTAGCACACCAACGGTCTTGGATGGCCTGGCAACACTCGAAGATGCCGCCAGCCCACCACATCGGGCTTTCGAAAAAGCCCGAAGATTTCTACGCAATTACGCTGCGATGGTCTGGGTATCAACGCGCACGCCGAGTCCCATCGTCGACGACACAGCCACCTTGCGCAGGTACACACCCTTGCTGGTCGCAGGCTTGGCCTTGGTCAGCGCGTCGATGAGCGCGGCCAGGTTGCCCTGCAGCTTGTCGTTATCGAACGAACGACGGCCGATCGTGCTGTGCACGATGCCGGCCTTGTCCACGCGGAACTGGACTTGACCAGCCTTGGCGTTCTTGACGGCCGTGGCCACGTCAGGCGTGACGGTGCCAACCTTGGGGTTGGGCATCAGGCCACGTGGGCCCAGGATCTGGCCCAGCGTACCCACGACGCGCATGGCATCAGGTGCAGCAATCACGATGTCAAAGGGCATGTCACCAGCCTTGACCATGGCGGCCAGGTCGTCCATGCCGACGATATCAGCGCCAGCGGCCTTGGCTTCTTCAGCCTTGGCACCCTGCGCGAACACGGCCACACGGGTCGTCTTGCCGGTACCGTTGGGCAGCACCACGGCTCCACGAACCACCTGGTCAGACTTCTTGGCGTCGATGCCAAGCTGAACGGCCACGTCGATGGATTCGTCGAACTTGGCCGTAGCGGCTTCCTTCACGATCGCGACCGCTTCGGAGAATGCGTACAGCTTTGTGCTGTCAACCTTGCCTTGCAGGGCCTTTTGTTTCTTGGTCAGCTTTGCCATCTTACAAACCCTCCACCGTCACGCCCATCGAGCGTGCAGAGCCAGCCAGCGTGCGCACAGCGGCGTCTACGTTGGCAGCGTTCATGTCCTTCATCTTGGTCTTGGCGATTTCTTCGAGCTGTTCGCGCGTGATCTTGCCGACCTTGGTCTTCAGAGGGTTCGACGAACCCTTGTCGAGCTTGATTGCCTTCTTGATCAGGGTCGTCGCGGGCGGCGTCTTGATGATGAAGGTGAAGCTCTTGTCTGCAAAAGCCGTGATGACCACGGGCAACGGCAGGCCTGGCTCTACACCTTGAGTCTGCGCATTGAATGCCTTGCAGAACTCCATGATGTTGAGGCCACGCTGACCCAGCGCTGGGCCGATCGGTGGGGATGGGTTGGCCTTACCGGCTGGCACTTGCAGCTTGATAAAACCGACGATTTTTTTCGCCATGTTTACTCCTTGCGGGTGATAACGCCTGCGCTGCACACTGCAGCGACGGGCTCCCCGGGGTTAACGACTCACTACCTCATGCACTGCGCCGAGTCGAAAAGCGCAGCACCCAAAAAATTGGCCACCCGTGGGTGCCGGAAAAATCAGGTCTTCTCTACCTGACCGAATTCGAGCTCGACTGGCGTCGAACGGCCGAAGATCATCACGGAAACACGCACGCGACTCTTTTCGTAGTTGACCTCTTCCACCGAACCGTTGAAGTCCGTGAACGGGCCTTCCTTCACACGCACCAGCTCGCCCACCATGAATTCAATCTTGTGACGAGGCTTCTCGGTGCCTTCCTGCATCTGACTGACGATCTTCTGGACTTCTTCCTCGGAAATCGGAGCGGGACGATTCTTGGCACCGCCGACAAAACCGGTGACCTTGTTGGTGTGCTTCACCAGGTGCCACGTATCGTCGTCCATGACCATTTCGACGAAAACGTAACCGGGGAAAAGACGGCGCTCGGTGGTCTTGCGCTGTCCGTTCTTCATCTCCACCACTTCTTCGGTAGGCACAAGAATGCGACCGAATTTGGTATCCATGCCCGAACGGGCGATCCGCTCCTGAATGTTGCGCTCCACCGCTTTTTCCATGCCCGAGTAGGCATGGACGATGTACCAGCGCAGATCAGGATTTACAGCCGCCGAAGTGGCTACAGGAGCCTCGGCTCCATTCATTTCTGCTTCGGTAGTCATTATTTTCTCCAGCCCAAGATCAGGTCGTAGAGGACCCATTCAAGCGTCTTGTCGGTGAACCAAAGAAAAAGAGCCATGACGACGACGAATGCAAAGACATACGCAGTCATCTGCAGCGTTTCCTTGCGGGTCGGCCAGACGACCTTCTTGACCTCGCGCCAAGCGTCTCGGGCAAAAGCAATGAATTGCCGCCCAGGCTCTGAAATGAGAAATACCCCGGCTGCAGCGACCAATCCGACGAGCAACGCGCCCCACTGGACCAACGCGCCTTGCTTGCCAAGCAAGTAAAAGCCAGCAACAGACGCAATGACCAGAGCCACTACCGCTGCGAGCTTGGCCTTGTCTGCGCCCGTATTGACAGTTTCGACCTGTGAAGTGGCCATGTTTGAGTATTTCCTGCTTCCGAATCACGGCGTCATTTAAGACACCGAAGCCCGCCAGGGTGTGGCGGGCTTGGTTTAGGCCACATTCAAGTGGCAGGGGCAGTAGGAATCGAACCTACAACCTTCGGTTTTGGAGACCGACGCTCTGCCAATTGAGCTATACCCCTATCTATGCCTTGATTAAGCGATGATCTTGGCAACCACGCCGGCGCCCACGGTACGACCACCTTCGCGGATGGCGAAGCGCAGGCCTTCTTCCATGGCGATGGGGT
>LNFM01002639.1_pt1 | contig 37236 bp, 41 predicted proteins | sample 596031 | NCBI WGS metagenome assembly LNFM01 (sample SAMN04254537, study PRJNA301005) | activated carbon metagenome | isolation source: dual media filters at the Ann Arbor, Michigan drinking water treatment plant | place: USA: Ann Arbor | reverse complement strand
CCTTTTCGTTGTTGTTGAAGGCCTTCTCGAGCTTGCCCCAGCTTTCCTCGCGGCGCGCCTTGTCGCGCGACAGCACGGCTTCGCCGAGCGCATTTTCGATCCTGTCGAGAAACACCTCGACCTCGTCGCCAACCTTGAGATCGCTTTCACGGCCGGGGCCGGCGAATTCGCGCAGCGCCACGCGGCCTTCGGTCTTCAGGCCGACGTCGATGACGGCCATGTCCTTTTCAATTGCAACCACCTTGCCCTTGATGACGGAGCTTTCCTGCAGATTGCCGCCGGCGAAGGACTCGTCCAGCATTGCAGCGAAATCGTCGCGGGTAGGATTATAAGAAGCAGCAGTCGAAGCCATATGTTCTCCAGATGCGGTATTGCCGGCCATTCGGGTTAAAGGGCGTATCGCGCGTGAAGTGTCAGGGGTCCGCAAAACCTGACGACCGCCTTTTGCGGAGGGCGCAAAAGCGGGCCGGCAGCATGCCTGCACGTTCGGTACGTATGATTTATCCGGAGCCTGAAACGAGCGTATCGACTTCAAGAACCTGGAGCGGGCTTTCCTCCAATGACGGCGGGGGTTCAAACCTCCCGCCGGCCCGCTCGGACAGCCCTGATCTTATCGATGGCGGCCACGGATGGCGGTGGATATAGCCCCAAGGGCCATTTTCGGCAAGCCGGAAATGCCCGATTTATGGGCCGTTGGGGCCGAAACAGGCTCCACCATGCCGTTCGACAATCGGCCCGTCAGCGCCCGGCGCGGACGGCCTCGATGATGGCGATGGCGGCGCGAACGCCGCCTTCGATGTCGAGATGAGAATTATCCAGGATGTGGGCGTCGGCGGCCGCCTTCAGCGGCGCGGCAGCGCGATTCCGGTCGCGTTCGTCGCGCTTGAGGATATCTGCAAGCACCAGCGCCTCGTCGGCCTCCTCGCCACGGGCGCGGGCTTCCAGCGTCCGGCGGTGCGCCCGCACCTGCGGATCGGCGACGACGAAAATCTTCACTTCGGCATTCGGACAGATCACGGTTCCGATGTCGCGCCCATCGAGCACGGCGCCGGGCGGATCGGCGGCGAACTGCCGCTGAAAATTCACCAGCGCCTCGCGCACGCTGGCGATCGCCGACACGACGGAGGCGGCATCGCCGATGCGCTGCGATTTCAGTTCGGGATGGCTGAACTTTTCCGGATCGAGCTCTATCGCGGCTGCCACCGCGCGCGCCTCGTCGGTGAGGTCGTAGCCGCCATCCAGCAGCGCCTTCGCCACCGCGCGATAAATCACGCCGGTGTCGAGGTGCCGGTAGCCGTAATGGTGCGCGAGCCGCTTGCCGAGCGTACCCTTGCCGGATGCCGCCGGCCCGTCGATGGCGATGATCATGGCAGCCATGTGCGACAGAGCGGCATGCCGGTCAAGGGCCGCCGTCCTGGGGCCGGCGGCTTCATGACGGGAAACGCTAATTCCGCGAAGCGGACAGCGGCGCCCGGCTGCGTAAAAATGTTCCTCGCCCAAGCCGCTGACCGCTTCTATGGTTGGAAGTGTCCGAGAATCCCATTCAGGGATCTGCATAGAAATGCACGGGCCGGAGGGACACGATGAACACCATTTCAAGACGTTATTTCATTGGCTCCGCTGCGGCCGCTTCGGCGATTCCGCTGATCGGGTCTTCGGCCCATGCGCAGGCCGACTGGCCCACCAAGCCGATCAAGATCATCGCCGGCTATCCGGCCGGCGGGCAGACCGATTTGTTCGCGCGCACCTATGGCGAATACATCCGGTCCGAGACCGGCCAGAACGTGACGGTGGAAAACAAGGCCGGCGCTTCGGGATCGGTGGCGGCGGCCGAAGCCAAGCGCGCCGCGCCCGACGGCTACACGCTGATGTTCACGATCTCAACGACGATGATCATGAACCGCGTCCTGATCAAGGATATCCCTTACGACACCGACAAGGATTTCGTCATCGTCTCGATCATGCCCTCGGGCAGCCTGCCGTTCGTGGCCGCCGAGAAGACCGGCGCGAAGACGCTCGATGAATTCGTCGCCTACGCCAAGAAAGCCGAGAAGGTCAACATCGGCACCTATGGCGCGGGCTCATACGCGCACATGGCGGTCGCCGAAATGAACAAGCAGTACGGCCTCAAGATGGAAGCGGTCCACTATCGCGGCGAGGCGCCGATGTGGACCGATCTTGCCGGCGGATTCATCGATGGCGCCCACGGCAGCTATTCCGCGGCCTTGTCCGTGCTGCAGAGCGGCCGCGGCCGCGCCGTCGCCGTCTCGCGCAAGCGCATGTCGACGCTGCCCGACGTGCCTTCTTTCGCGGAGCAAGGCACGACGTCGCCGATCTTCAAGCTGACCGGCTTCCAGTGCTGTGCCGTCCCCATGGGCACGCCGGTGGACGTGATCCAAAAGCTGTCGAAACTGCTGGTCGCGGGCGGCAAGACCGAAAAGGTGCGGACGCTGATGAAATCATTCGGCGTCGACGACACCGCGATGACGTTCGAGGAGACGCAGAAACTCTACAAGGAAGAATCGCCGATCTGGCTCGAGGCGGTGACCAGCCTCGGGCTTGCGCCATCCTGAACAACGCGGCGCGTGCTCTATTGCCCTGAGGGATGTGGGCCGCGCGCCCGCCGCAACGGTCGTTCTTCCGTGAAAATGTTGCGCGACGCGAACTCGGCGGGACTGCTGAAGGTCAGGTATTCGCGCGCCCCATCGTCGGCAAACGGAGACGCGTGCCACGCATGTTCGAGATATCGCCTCGGCGAAAATGCCCATCCGGGAACGTTGGGCAGTTCGTGCTGATGAGCAAGATATTCCGCTACCGCCCCGAGCAATCCTTCGAGCCGTGCGTCGTCCGTCGGAGCGGGCTCGTCGCGGAGCATGGCAGCTTTCTGCTCAGGCGTGCCGGCAAGGTAGAACTGATCGAGAAACTCCGACAATGCCTTGTCGCGCGCCTCCCCTTCCAAGATTCGATCAGTGGCCTGTGCCAGGGTATTGGGGCGCATCGGTCAGAACATCTCCTGCCAGCAGACGTTTTAGCACGAAGCGCTGCTTGTCTGCATCTGCGGCGCTCCTTGGAAAAAACTCGGCCAACACCTCGATCGCCTGCTCGACCTCCGTCAGGCCGAGAACCTTCAGCAGATGCGCGGTGTCCGACATGTCTTGCGCGCCTTTGTCGAAGTCCGAAATGCGAAGGGACTTCAGTTTCAACGCCAGCATATAGCGTGCCGTGGGGATGTATACCGAAAGCCCCACACGCTCGTTCCGCCTGGGAAACGTACCAAAGGCAACATGGTCGCGATCAAGACTTGCCAACGGGCTCAAATGAAACGTAACCGCATCATTGAACCACGTCGCCGACCAGCCATTTTCAGCTGCGATGGCCAAGACAGCCTGGGACAACCAGTCGGGCCAATCGGTTCCAATTTCGCGAATATCCACATCTTCCGTAGCGAACCGGAAATTGCTCGCCAGCATCAGCGCGGACCCGCCATACACGGCGATCTGCAGCTTCGTTCCAGCGTCGACCGCGGCGCGCCCGATCCTGTCAAGGGCGTCGAGCAGCGCGTCGCGATCGAAGGGTGCACTCATCGCAATCCGCTCACGAAAACTCCGCCCCCAGCGAGCGCATCATCGGGATGAAATCCGGGAAGCTGGTGGCGATGAAGGCGGTGTCGTCGACCTTGACCGGCTTGTCGGCGGCCAGCCCCATCACCAGCGCCGACATCGCGATGCGGTGATCCATGTGGGTGGCGACGAGGCCGCCGCCCGGTACATGCCCGCGCCCCTCGACGATCAGGTCGTCGCCCGCGACCTCGACTCTGATGCCGTTGACGCGCAGCATGTCGGCGGTCGCCTCCAGCCGGTCGGATTCCTTGACGCGCAACTCCTGCAGGCCGCGCATGATGGTGGTGCCTTCCGCGAACGACGCCGCGACCGCGAGCACGAGATATTCGTCGATCATCGAGGGCGCGCGCTCCGGCGGCACTTCGACGCCGCGGAGCTTTGACGCCCGCACGCGCAAGGTAGCCATCGGCTCGCCGGCGTCGCCGCGGACTTCGCTTTCCTCGATCCAGGCGCCCATCTCGCGCAGCGTCGTAAACAGCCCGGTGCGCAGCGGGTTGGTCATGACGTCGGAGAAGACGATGTCCGAGCCCTCGACGATCAGCGCCGCCACGATCGGGAATGCCGCGGACGACGGATCGGCCGGCACCACCACATCGGCGCCGTGCAGTTCGGGCTGGCCAGTGAGCGCGATCCTGCGGCCGTGGCTGCCTTCATTCGCCGTGACGATCTCGGCGCCAAAATGTTTCAGCATCAGCTCGGTGTGGTCGCGGCTGGCTTCCTGTTCGATCACGGTGGTGACGCCGGGCGCGGCGAGCCCCGCCAGCAGCACCGCCGACTTGATCTGGGCCGATGCAACCGGCGTCCGGTAGAGGATCGGAACGGGATCGCGGGCGCCGTGCAGCGTCAGCGGCAGACGGCCGCCTTCCCTCGCCTCGCCAGCCTTGGCGCCCATCAACTCCAGCGGATCGAGGATCCGGCGCATCGGCCGGGAACGCAGCGAGGCGTCGCCGTCGAAAACCGCCGTAATCGGACATCCGGCCACTGCTCCCATCACCAGCCGGCAGCCGGTACCGGAATTGCCGAAATCGAGCGGGGAGGCCGGCTGGGCGAAGCCTGCCACCCCCACGCCCCTGACCTGCCAGGCAAACGGCCCGGTCCGCTCCACCCCGGCGCCCAGCGCCCGCATCGATTTGGCGGTATTGAGGACGTCTTCGCCCTCCAGCAGGCCGGAAATGGTGGTTTCGCCGACCGAAAGCGCCCCCAGGATGAGGGCGCGGTGCGAGATCGACTTGTCGCCGGGAACGCGGACTTTCCCTGTTAGGGGGCCGCTGGAACGGGATTCCAGTGGAGTGGGGGTAGTGGAGTGGGCCAAGATTGTGTCCTCTGCGCGGGCCGCAGTATCACATGGGCCACACGGCGTCACGCGGCCGTCAAATGCGCCAAAGCGCTATTGACAGCAGCCCCTCAACTAGCCAAGTGAAGCACCGTTTTTCAGAAATTCCCAGGATCCACACGTGGCCAAATCCGATCTCGGAACCAAGCGCATTTGCCCGACGACGGGTAAGAAGTTCTACGACCTGAACAAGAATCCGGTGATTTCGCCCTACACCGGTGAGGTTGTGCCGATCGCGCCGATTGCGCCGCCGCGGGCCGCTCGCGGTGATGCCGCGCGCGCCGCCGCTGCTGCCTCGGCGACCGCTGCTGCCGATGCGCCGGAGGCCGCGGAGGCCGAAGAGTTGGTTTCGCTCGAGGAGGCCGATGCCGAGGAGAATACCGGCAAGGTCAAGGCCGTGGTTCCCGAGTCGGAAGACGACATCGAGGTCGACGAGACCATCGAGGACGATGATGACGACGATTCGACCTTCATTCCGGATGAGGAAGAGGGCGATGAGGACGTCACCGATATCATTGGTGATGTCGGAAACGACGAAGAGACTTGAGATCGGCCCTGAACTGTGGTTCAGGGTCATTGCCCGCACGCCGATTGAGGCGCGCGATTCTTAAGGGGCCATAGCTCAGCTGGGAGAGCGCTTGCATGGCATGCAAGAGGTCGGCGGTTCGATCCCGCCTGGCTCCACCAGCCTTCGCTTGCTTCGCAAGCTACGGCTCGGCGAGCCAGCCGAGCTCCATCGTAGCGAAGCAAGCGAAGGCTGCCGCGGCGTAGCCCGCAGGGCGAAGCCGGGCTCTATCCGATTATCCCTTCAGCCTGTCTCAAAGCGCGATATCCTGCGAGCAATAGTGGCATGTGCCAGCAGGATGACCGATGAAGTACGTCTACATTCTCGAAAGCCTCGATTCTCTCCACTTTTACGTCGGCATCACCAACGACCTTCGTGCGCGGCTGGCAAAGCAAAATGCAGACGAAGTGCCCCACACGTCGAAGTACGGGCCGTGGAGGATCAAGACATACGTCGCATTCAGCGACGAGACGCAGGCTGCAGCATTCGAGAAATACTTGAAGTCCGCCTCCGGCCGCGCCTTCGCCAAGAAGCGCCTTTAGCTCGCCTACTCCCCCAAGACCTTATTCAGCTTGTCGCGCAGCGCGACGATCTCGTTCTTCATCGTCACCAGTTCTCCAATCGTGCATGCTGACGCCGCGAGGATCGATTGCGGCACGGCGCGTGCTTTCTCGCGCAGCGCGTCACCCTTGGGCGTGAGCGCGATCAATACCTGCCGCTCGTCTTCGGCGTTGCGCGTTCGCTTGATCAATTCGGCTGCCTCCAGGCGCTTGAGCAGCGGCGTCAGCGTGCCTGAATCCAGGAACAGGCGCTCGCCGATATCCTTGACCGGCACGCCGTCGCGCTCCCACAGCACCAGCATGACGAGATACTGCGGATAGGTCAGCCCGAGCTGATCGAGCAGCGGCTTGTAGACGCGGTTGAATGCGTGCGCGGTCGAATAGACCGCGAAGCAGAGTTGATTATCGAGCCTGAGCGGCAGGTCGGCCGCGTGTTTTCTAGCCATCACAACCTCGTCATCGGGCAGCGCGCCAACTACGATCTGGGCCTCTAAGGGCTTGATTTCAATTGCATACAATTGAATTGCGCGACTTGCAATGAATTAGATTGTGTACGATCTAATCGTGTGCAATATAACTGCATCGAAACGGCAAAACCTGAGGGAGACCGATATGTCAGTTAATGTGCTCTACAAGACCAGCGCCAAGGCCACCGGCGGCCGCGACGGCACCGCCGCAACCCTCGACGGCGCGCTCGACGTCAAGCTTTCCACGCCAAAGGAACTCGGCGGCGGCGGTGGCGCCGGCAACAATCCCGAGCAGCTGTTCGCGGCCGGCTATGCCGCCTGTTTCATCGGCGCGATGAAGTTCGTCGCTTCGCAGGGCGGCCCGAAGGTACCTGCTGACGCCACGGTGACTTCCACCGTCGGCATTGGACCGCGTTCCGAAGGCGGCTTTGGGCTCGACATCGACCTCGCCGTCTCGTTGCCTGGCGTTCCCAAGGCGGAAGCTGAAGCGCTGGTCGCGAAGGCGCATCAGGTATGCCCCTACTCCAACGCCACCCGCGGCAACGTGGATGTGCGCCTGACGGTCGTGTAACGACCGGCGGTCATGTAGCGACCGGCGGTCGTGTGACGCCGACAACTGAATGGCCCGCCGCCACATCCGGCGGGCCATTCGCCCACGGAAGATACCGCGCTGACAAACCGTCATGCGCCCGTGCGCGCGACCCCATTGCTGCCGCGCCGGAAGACCGCTAGCTCAGGGAACTACATTTCACCCTGAGCGAAGGTTGTTTCCATGACTTCACAAGCCGCTCCCGGCGCAATGACCGGCCTGCGCGTCGTCGACCTCACGCGCGTGCTCGGCGGCCCCTATTGCACGCAGATCCTTGCCGACCACGGCGCCGACGTCATCAAGGTCGAGCCGCCGGCCGGCGACGAGGTGCGCGACTGGGGCCCTCCCTTCCATGAGGAGGATGCGGCCTATTTCGTCGGCATCAACCGCAACAAGCGCTCGATCGGGCTCGACCTCGCCTCCGAAGGCGGACGTGCCGTACTGTTGAAGATGCTGGAGACGGCCGACGTCCTGATCGAGAATTTCAAGCCGGGCACGCTCGACAAATGGGGCATCGGCAACGACGTGCTGCGCGCAAAATTCCCAAAACTCGTGCATTGCCGGATTTCCGGCTTCGGCGGCGATGGCCCGCGCGGCGGCAATCCCGGCTATGACGCCATCATCCAGGCCATGACCGGCATGATCGCGGCGACCGGCTCGCCGGAGAGCGGTCCGATGCGGATCGGCGTTCCTCTGGTCGACATCACCACCGGGCTTTACGCGGCGATCGGCATCCTCATGGCCCTGTCGGAGCGGCAGCGTTCGGGTCTCGGCCAGTTTCTGGAAACCACGCTGTACGAAACCGGCCTTGCGATCATGCATCCGCACGCTGCGAACTATTTCATGCATGGCAAGCCGCCGGGGCTGACCGGCAACGAGCATCCCAACCTCGTACCTTATGCGGTCTTTCCGACCAAGACCGACAACATCTTCATCGGCGTCGGCAATGACGGCACCTTCCGCAAGCTCGCCAAGGAGATCGGCAAGCCAGAGCTCGGCACCGATCCGCGTTTTGCCCGCAACAAGGACCGTATCGCCAATCGCGACGCGCTACGCGTCGAACTGGCCGCCGTGTTCAGCCAGCACGAGGCCGAGCCGCTGTGCAATCGCCTGCTCGCGGCCGGGCTGCCGGCGGGCCCGGTACAGAAGATCGACCAGGCGCTGACCAATCCGCATACGCTGCATCGCGGCGACATCATCGAGAAGGATTGGTACAAGGGCGTCGCCTCCCCGATCCGGCTCGAGCGGACCAAGCCCAGCCTGCGCCGGACGCCGCCGAAATTCAGCCAGCATACAGCCGAGGTGCTCGGCGAGTTCGGCTATTCCAACGGCGAGATCGATGCCCTGGTTGCCAAGGGCGCGGTTTGCGGCACTGAGCGCAAGCGTTGAGTTTTTCGTATTGCGGACGGGCTGCAGCGATTCTTTTCGGTGCGCCGCTGATGCCGGGACCAAGGCTCACATACTGACGTGCAATGTTCCGTGGCCCGGCCCTGCGGCGCATTGCTTCTTGCCGCGCCTCTGGGCACGCTGCCTTTTGCAAAGCAAGTGCCGATGCGTCTTCGCCTATTTTACGGCTTTCCCAGGCGCACGCTTCCCCGATACGATCCTTTCGCCTATACGGTCATTTGCACGTCATCCGGCGCTGTTATCGCGCGAAATGAAGGTGACGACCCCAACCCGGAGGAACTCCATGGCATTTCGACAATTCGGCCCAGCGGCGGCAGTGACTGTTGCGCTGGCGCTGGCGACGCCTGCCCACGCTGTGACCGAGATCCAGTGGTGGCACGCCATGACCGGCGCCAACAATGACGTCGTCAACAGGCTCGCCGAGGAATTCAACGCCAGCCAGTCCGACTACAAGGTGGTGCCGTCCTACAAGGGAAGCTATCCCGACACCATGAACGCCGGCATCGCGGCCTTCCGTGCCGGCAACGCGCCGCATATCATGCAGGTTTTCGAGGTCGGCACCGCGACCATGATGGGCGCCACCGGCGCGATCAAGCCGGTCCACCAGCTCATGAAGGACGCCGGAGAGCCGTTCGACCCCAAGGCCTATCTGCCGACCATCACCGGCTACTACTCGACATCGAAGGGCGAGATGCTGTCCTTTCCCTTCAACTCGTCCTCGATGGTGATGTGGATCAACAAGGATGAATTGAAGAAGGCCGGCATCAACGAAATCCCGAAGACCTGGCCGGAAGTATTCGACGCGGCCAAGAAGCTGAAGGCCGCCGGCCATGACACATGCGGCTTCTCCAACGCCTGGGCGAGCTGGGCGCATATCGAGCAGTTCTCGGCCTGGCACAATGTGCCGATCGGCACCAAGGCGAACGGCCTCGACGGCTTCGACACCGAGCTGAAGTTCAATTCGCCGCTGCACGTGAAGCACCTGCAGAACCTCGTCGACCTGCAGAAGGACAAGACCTACAGCTATGGCGGACGCGGCAGCGCCAACGAGGCCCGCTTCAGCTCCGGCGAATGCGCGATCTTCCTGACCTCCTCGGGCTATTACGGCACCGCGAAGGCCACCGCCAAGTTCGACTTCACCTCGGCGCCGATGCCCTATTACCCGGATGTCCAGGGAGCACCGCAGAACTCGATCATCGGCGGCGCTTCGCTGTGGGTGATGGGCGGCAAGAAGCCGGAAGAGTACAAGGGTATTGCCAAGTTCTTCACCTTCCTGTCCGACACCAACCGCCAGGCCGACCTGCACCAGAAGTCCGGCTACCTGCCGATCACCAAGGCGGCCTATGAGAAGTCGATCAAGGATGGCTTCTATGAGAAGAACCCGATCCTGCAGACGCCGCTGAAGGAACTCACCAACAAGGAGCCGACCGAGAATTCGCGCGGCCTGCGCTTCGGCAACATGGTGCAGATGCGCGATCTCTGGGCGGAAGAAATCGAAGCCGCGCTGGACGGCAAGAAGACCCCCAAGGAAGCCCTCGACGCCGCCGTGGCACGCGGCAATGCGACGTTGCGGACCTTCGAGAAGACGGCAAAATAGACTGAGCTAGCTGCTACCGGCGCTCCCACTCCACTGGAGGGGGAGCGCCTGCATCACCGGTGAGACCGCGGCGCCTGAATGGAAAAGACCACCGTCTTCAACAACCGTCTGTTGCCGTACCTGTTGCTCCTGCCGCAGCTCGTCATCACCGTCATTTTCTTTTATTGGCCGGCCAGTCAGGCCGTCTGGCAATCCTTTCTGCGCGAGGACGCGTTCGGACTGGTTTCCGAATTCGTCGGCCTCGAAAACTACCAGACGCTGTTCGCCCAGCCAGAATATTACAAGGCGATGATGGTGACCGCGGTCTTCTCCACGCTGGTCGCGACGCTATCGCTGTCGATCGCGCTGTTGTTCGCCACGCAGGCCGACAAGAATCTGAAGGCTGCCGGCGGCTACAAGACGCTGATGATCTGGCCCTATGCGGTGGCGCCTGCGGTCGCCGGCGTGCTCTGGTTCTTCATGTTTCAGCCCTCGCTCGGGATGCTCTCCCGACCGTTGCGCGGCGTGGGCATCGACTGGAATCCCCTGCTCAACGGCAACCACGCCCTTCTGCTGGTGGTGATGGCCTCGGTGTGGAAGCAGATCTCCTACAACTTCCTGTTCTTCCTGGCCGGCCTGCAATCGATCCCGAGAAGCGTGATCGAGGCCAGCGCCATCGACGGCGCCCGTCCGATGCGGCGCTTCTGGACCATTGTCTTTCCGCTGCTGTCCCCGACCACGTTTTTCCTGCTGGTGGTCAACGTCGTCTACGTCTTCTTCGACACTTTCGGCATCATCGATGCCGTTACCGGCGGGGGACCTGCCGGCGCCACCACCACCATGGTCTACAAGGTCTATGCCGACGGCCGTCTCGGCGGCGACCTCGGCGGCTCGGCCGCGCAGTCGGTGATACTGATGGTCATCGTGATCGGATTGACCGCGATCCAGTTCCGCTACGTCGAACGCAAGGTGCAGTACTGATGGTCGAGCGCCGCCCGCTCAGCGACTTCATCGCCTACGCCATCCTGACGCTTGGCGTCTTCATCGTGGCGTTCCCGGTCTATCTCGCGCTGATCGCCTCGACCCATGATGCCGCAACCGTGGTCGGCGGCCACATGCCGGCGACGCCGGGCAACCAGACCCTGGAAAATTATTACCGCGCCGTCTTCGTCGGCGGCTCGCGCACCAGCCGCGAGCCCGTCGCCAACATGCTGATCAACTCCTTCGTGTCGGCGATCGGCATTGCCGTGGGCAAGATTTTCATCTCGATCCTGTCCGCCTATGCGGTGGTCTATTTCCGCTTTCCATTCCGCAAGACGGCGTTCTGGATCATCTTCATCACGCTGATGCTGCCGGTCGAAGTGCGCATCTACCCGACCTACAAGGTGGTCGCCGACCTGCGCATGCTGGACACGTACGCCGGGCTAATATTGCCGCTGATCGCATCCGCCACCGGAACGCTGCTGTTTCGCCAGTTCTTCATGACGGTGCCGGATGAACTGCTGGAAGCCTCACGCATCGATGGCGCCGGGCCCTTTCGCTTCTTCTGGGACACGCTGCTGCCGCTGTCGGTCACGACGATCGCCGCGCTGTTCGTGATCCAGTTCATCTATGGCTGGAATCAGTATCTCTGGCCGCTCTTGATCACCACGAAGGATTCGATGCAGACCATCGTGATCGGCATCAAGAAGATGCTGGTAACGACAGACGAACTCGCCGAGTGGCAGCTCGCGATGGCGACGGCGATTCTCGCCATGCTGCCGCCGGTCGCCGTCGTCATCTTCATGCAGCGACTGTTCGTGCGCGGCCTGGTCCAGACGGAAAAGTGAAATGGCCAACGTCACGCTGCGCAACGTCCGCAAGACCTATCCCGGTGGGTTCGAGGCCATCAAGGGCATCGATTTCGAGGTCGGCGACGGCGCGTTCTGCGTGCTGGTCGGCCCCTCCGGCTGCGGCAAGTCGACATTGTTGCGCATGGTCGCAGGCCTTGAGACCATCACCGGCGGCGAGATCGACATCGGCGGCCGCGTCGTCAACCAGATCGAGCCGGCCGACCGCGACATCGCGATGGTGTTCCAGAACTACGCGCTCTACCCGCATATGAGCGTCTACAACAACATGGCCTACGGCCTGCGCAACCGCCGCATGGCCGAGCCCGAGATCAAGACGCGTGTCGAGGAAGCCGCGCGCATTCTCGAACTCGGCGCGATGCTCGAGCGCAAACCGCGGCAATTGTCCGGCGGCCAGCGCCAGCGCGTCGCGATGGGCCGCGCCATCGTGCGGCAGCCGAAGGTGTTCCTGTTCGACGAGCCTTTGTCGAACCTCGACGCCAAGCTGCGGATCGCCATGCGGGTCGAAATCCGGAAATTGCAGCGCAGGCTTTCCACGACCTCGATCTACGTCACCCATGATCAGCTCGAGGCGATGACGCTGGCCGATATTCTCGTGGTGATGAACGGCGGCCAGGTCGAGCAGATCGGCAATCCGCTCGATATCTACCAGAAGCCGGCCACGACTTTCGTCGCCTCCTTCATCGGCGCGCCGCCGATGAACCTGATGCGGCTGCGTTCCGATGAACTCCAGTCGCAACTGGCCGGCGACATCAGGCTCAACGAGGCCGGCATCCTCGGCATCCGGCCCGAGGATTTCGTCATCACCAGCGAAGCGGTTTCCGGCGGCGTGGCGCTCGGCCTGACCGTCGAAGCGATCGAGCGCGTCGGCGCCGAAACCTTCGTCTACGGCACAAGGCAGCACGAAGCCCAGGGCTTCGCCACTACCCCCGGCGAACTGCCGCCCGGCGAAGTGATCGTGCGGATTCCCGGCGCCGTCGGCCCGGCCATCGGCGAGCGGATCAGGGTCGCGGCGGCCGGCGACAAGCTGCATCTGTTTACCGTCGACGGCCGCAAGCGGGTGGGCGGGTAGGACGTCATTCCGGGATGGTCCGAAGGACCAGACCCGGAATCTCGAGATTCCGGGTTCGCTTCGCGCCCCGGAATGACGGTTTCCTAACCATCCGCAGCCGATTTACACAGCTTTCAGAGGCGCTTGAACCCTCCCCAAAGCCCCCCATATTCCCTTGTGACCGGACGGCAAGTCGGCCGGCCGGTTGAATGGGGCGCCGTAAGGGCCCCTCAAAGTCGCTTCGAGAGGACTTTGTGATGTCGCGTGTTCCTTCGTTATCCAGTCCGTTCCTGCTTGGGTTCGACGAAATCGAGCGTGCGCTCGATCGCGTCGTCAAGGGCGCCGACGGTTATCCTCCCTACAACATCGAGCGGTGTGACCGTGCCAACGGCCAGCCCGAAAGGCTGCGCATCACGCTGGCGGTGGCGGGATTTACCCGCGACCAACTCGATGTGACCATTGAGGAAAACCAGCTCGTGATCCGGGGCCGCCAGCAGGACGACAAGGCCCGGCAATACATCCATCGCGGCATCGCCGCGCGCCACTTCCAGCGCACCTTCGTGCTGGCGGAGGGGATGCAGGTGCTGGGCGCGGATATGAAGAACGGGCTGTTGTCGATCGATCTTGCCAGGCCGGAGCCCGAAAGGGTCGTTAAGACAATAGCTATCAATGAACACGAATAATGGAACCAGTAGCGGACTCGACCGCTTAATCTCCAGGAGGAGTCGAGACCATGAGTGAAGTGAGTGTTACGTTCGAATCCGAAAAGGTATCCGTCGAGGCGCTGGCCCATCTGGGCGAAGGCCACATTGCCTACGTGAAGCAGGTCCGTTCCGAGGATGTACCGGGACTGTTTCCGCAGGCGCCGAAGATTGCGCCGGGACTGAAGCTGTTCGCGCTGCATGCCGCCGATGGCACCCCGATCATGCTGACCGACAGCCGCGAGGCTGCGATCGCCAATGCATGGAGCAACGAGCTCCAGGCTGTCAGCGTGCACTGAAGCAGCGTGCTGCTTCACTGACACGGCTTGCCGTTAACGCTGATGAAAGCGCCTGGCGGGATTTCGGATACGCGGGCATAGCAACCCCGCGTAACGTCCTTTCAAAACATCGGTAGATCCGATCTCAGGCCGCGCGCACGGTCGAGAGGAATTTCTCCACCTCGCCCTTGAGATGGTTGCTCTGTCCCAGCAGGGACTGGGCCAGCCCGTGAACATGCGTCGACGCGGCGCCGGTCTCGGTCGCACCGCGATTGACGTCGGTGATGCTGGAAGCCACCTGCGAGGCACCTTGTGCCGCCTGCTGGACGTTACGCGATATCTCGTGCGTTACCGCGCCCTGCTCCTCGACGGCGGCGGCGATCGTCTGCGAGATTTCCGCGATGCGGCCGATCGTGCCGCCGATTTCCTGGATGGCCGAAACGGACTGATTCGTCGCAGACTGCATCTGGCCGATCTGGTCGCTGATTTCCTCGGTCGCTTTCGCCGTCTGCGCGGCAAGCGCCTTGACCTCGGATGCGACGACAGCAAATCCCCGTCCCGCCTCGCCGGCGCGCGCCGCTTCGATCGTCGCGTTCAGCGCCAGCAGATTGGTCTGCTCGGCCACCGCGCTGATCATTTTCACCACTTCACCGATCCGGCCGGCAGATTGCGCAAGATCGGCGATTCGCGCGTTGGTCTGCTCGACCTGGCTGACGGCCTCGCGCGAAATCTTGTGCGAATCCTGCACCTGGCGGCTGATCTCCGACACCGACGAAGCCATCTGTTCGGCCGCCGCGGCCGCGGACTGGGCGTTCGAGGAGGACTGCTCCGAGGCGGCGGCAACCGTCGCTGAGAGTGTCTGGGTCACTTCGGCGGTCTTGGTCAGCCGTCCCGCCGACGATTCTAGTTCGGACGAGGCGCTCGACACGGTCTGGATGATTTTGCCGATCGCGGAATCGAAACCGCCGGCCATCTGCTGCATCGCTGCCCTGCGATCGGCTTCCGCCTTCTGTTTCAGGCTGGCCTGCTCGGCCTCCATCGACAGAACGCGCTGCGCGTTTTCCTTGAACACCTGGACCGCGCGGGCCATCGCGCCCACTTCGTCGTCGCGGCTGAGCGCCGGGACCGCGACGTTGAGGTCGCCGCCCGCGAGACCTTTCATCACGTTCGTCATCGCCGCAATGGGGCGAATGACGCCGAATGCCACGCCGAACAGGCCGGCGCCGATGATGAGAAACACCACCGCGGAAACGCCCCACAGCAACAGCGTGAACATGCTGTCCCATTCGGTCGCAGCGGCTTCCGTCGCCGCATTCCGATCGGTGGTGAGCTTGACGATGTCGTCGATGATGGCGCGGTGCGCGGCATAGCGCGCGGCGATTTCCGCATAGGACTTCGCCGCTGCGGCATTGTCGCCCTTGGCCAACGCCGGCAGCAGGCCGTCCTGGATCGCGGTCCAGAAGCGCTGCACCTCGCCATGGGATTTTTCCACGAGCTTGGCCTTCAGCGAGGGATCGAGATCGGACTTGATCCAGAACGCGTGCCGCTCGTCATATTCCTTCTTGAGCTGTGCCAGCCGGTCGCGATGGCCCGCAAGCTGCGCGGGATCGCGCAGGACGAGAGTGGCTTCCAGATAGGCCTCGATGACGTATTCCGGCGGCGGCAGGATATCGGCGATCAGGTCGTTGCCGAGCTTGATCTGGTTATACAGAGGGCCGCCCACCTTGAGCTGGGCCAGCCCGTAGACGCTGGTGGCGATGACGGCACCGAGACCCAGTGCGGTAACCAGTCCAAAGATCAATATCGCGCGCGAAATCGTCAGCCGCAGCTTCATGGCAAAGCTCCCCGGTGCGCGGGCAATATCCGCGCCCGACGAATAACTGCCATTTGGCTTAAGATTGCGTTAGCCGGACGCGCCGCTGCCTCTGGAACCGCGCCAGCAAGCTGCTGGGCAGGCGAAAACCGGCAGTTTGCCATCCGGCGCTTATTCCACAGAATTCCGGAGGTCGAGCAGCGCCTCCTTGAGCGGTGGCAGGTCGTCTTTGACCGCCCGCCAGATGATCGATGCATCAACGCGCTGATAGTCGTGCCGCAAAATATTACCGATGCCAGCAATGTCCTTCCAGCGAACATCCTTGTGCTGCGCCTTCAGATCTTGACCTAGGTGACGACTTGCCTCCGAAATGATCTCGATGCCGCGCTCGACGGCCGAGCGCAGAACCCAGGAGCGCTCGTACTCCCGAAAAGTCTTTCCCGCCAAGGCCTTTTCGATTCCTCAAATGCTTTCAAGCATATCGTGAATCCGCAGCAAGGGAGAGCGTGTGGCCATCTAGAAGACCCGGGTAGCTTCGGCCTCAACCTGCTTTCGGATCAGGGGGTGCAGCCCTTTACGGGTTGTGAGATCGACCTCGACGCGGAGGCTCTCCTCAAGCAGACGTTTGGCCGCCACCAAGTCGAGGACGCTAAATCGTCCGCGCGGATCAACATCGATAAAGAGATCCAAATCGCTGCTCGCGTTGGCCTTTTTGCGGGCTGTTGAGCCGAACAGATAGAGCGACGTGGCGCCGAGTGCCTTGATGGCCTCCGCCTGACTGCGAAGTTTCTTGAGTGCCTGGGCTCTGGTCATGAGGCAAGAATAGCACGGGCTAAGCAGGCGCGATGCGACAAAATAGGCCGCAACCCCTACGCCGCGCTCGCCGGCGGCAGTGCCAGCACCGAATAGATCGCCTGCGCATCGCGCGAGGCGCGGAGTTTCTTGGCGACATCCGTGTCGCGCAACAGCCGGGCGATCCGCGCCAGCGCCTTCAGGTGATCGGCGCCAGCGCCTTCCGGAGCCAGCAGCAGAAAGATCAGGTCGACCGGCTGGCCGTCCATGGCCTCGAAATCGATTGGCCGTTCGAGCCGGGCAAAGAACCCGAACAGCTTTTCAAGCTTCGGCAGCTTGCCGTGCGGAATGGCGACGCCATAGCCGACGGCGGTGGTGCCTAGCTTCTCGCGTTGCAACAACACCTCGAACACCGAGCGTTCGTTCTGTCCGGTCAGCACAGCGGCCCGCGCCGCCAACTCCTGCAGCGCCTGCTTCTTGCTGATGACCTTCAAAGCCGGGAGAATCGCCTCGGGTGCGACCAGATCGGTAATCGTCATTGGGCGTTCCGAGGGTGAAATGAAACCGTGAGGTTACGAATTAGGTTCTAGAACCGGGGCGACAACAAGGAGACGTCGGCAGGCGGGCTTGGGCCCGGTCCCTGATTTGGGGGCTTCTACTCCAACGCGTGGCCGGTGCCAACTCCCGAAGGGCCAGTTCCTGCACCCTGCCCGTCGAGGCGGCGGATGATCGGGAAGGCGGCCGTGGGCGTCAATGCTCTCGGACATGGATGTCAGGCGGTAACCGCCGGGGGATCGACCCAGCCGACATTGCCGTCCGGCCGGCGGTAGATGATGTTAACCCGGCCGCTGGATCCGTGCTGGAACACAATGCAGGCAGCCCCGGTCAGATCCAGTTCCATGACCGCCTCACTCACCGAAAACCGCTTCAGCGACGTGGTTGCCTCGGCAATGATCACTGGGCTGTAGGCGGTAACTTCCTCCTCGCCCTCCGCCGGCGCCTCGATCACATAGCTCGGCGCATCCAGCATCGGCCCGTCCAGCTCGGCCAAGGCCTCGGAGGCGGCATAGGCCTTGCGGGCCGAGCGGTCCTTCAGCCGGCTCTTGTAGCGGCGCAGGCGCTTCTCGATCATCAGCAGCGCCTGGTCGGCGCTGGCATACGCGTCAGTGGCGTTGGAATCGGCTTCCAGCGTGATCCCGGAATCCAGGTGCAGGGCGCAGTCGGTGCGGAAACCGAAACCATCCTTGCTCAGCGTGATGTGGCCGGAATAGTTGCCGTCGAAATATTTCCTCAGGACTTCATCGGTTCGCTCGCTGACGCGGGAACGAAGGGCGTCGCCGACACTGATGCTTTTCCCGGAGATTCGAAGGGTCATTGGATGCCTCGCTTTGCCTCGATCACTCTGGTTTTGCTGGAGATGTTTTCGAAGACGTGACCACTCTCCTTCTGCTTTGGCGGGGAACCAAGACTATCGCGATCTGGCGCGAACGCAATCAGGCCGGGGCCGTATCGCGGGACCGGTCGGAGGAGGCGGCTGGGGCTGAAAGGGCGTTACCGAGCATGCTCTGTTTGTCGCGGCGGCGCTGCACTGAGGAAGGAATACGCATCGCTTCGCGGTATTTCGCGACCGTGCGGCGGGCAATATCAATGCCGGATTCGCGCAATCGTTCCACGATCGTATCATCGGAAAGGATCGCGGACGGAGCCTCCGCATCGATCAGTTGCTTGATGTGGTGGCGGACTGCCTCGGCCGAGTGAGCCTCGCCGCCGTCAGCCGATGCGATCGAGGCAGTAAAGAAGTATTTCAGTTCGAAACTGCCGCGATTGGTCGCCATATATTTGTTCGCGGTAACCCGCGACACCGTCGATTCGTGCATCTGGATCGCGTCCGCCACCGCCTTGAGATTCAGCGGCCGCAGGTGCGCCACACCATGCGTGAAGAAACCATCCTGCTGCCGCACGATTTCGGTCGCGACCTTCAGGATGGTGCGCGCGCGCTGGTCGAGCGCGCGAACCAGCCACGTCGCATTCTGCAGGCAATCGGTGAAATAGGACTTGTCGCCGTCCTTGCGGATCGTCTTCGACAGCTCGGTGTAATAGACCTGATTGACCAGGACGCGCGGCAACGTGTCGCTGTTGAGTTCGACGTGCCAGCCGCCGTCCGGGCCGGGCCGCACATACACGTCGGGCACCATGGTCTGGGTCCGCGCGGAGCCGAACTTCAGTCCTGGCTTGGGATCGAGGCGGCGGATTTCGCCGATCATGTCGGTGATGTCTTCATCGTCGACACCGCACAGCTTGCGCAGGCTTGCAATGTCGCGCTTGGCCAGCAAATCGAGATTCTCCACCAGCGCCTGCATCGCGGGATCGTAGCGGTTGAGCTCACGGAGCTGAATTGCGAGGCACTCGCTCAAATTCCGGGCGCAGACGCCGGGCGGGTCGAACTTCTGCAGCACCGTCAGCACGGCCTCGACGTCCTGCTGGGACGCCCCCAGCCGCTCGGCGGCCTGGCCGAGATCCGGCGGCAGGTAACCGGCATCATCGACCAGATCGATCAGATATTGCCCGATCATGCGCTGGGCCGGCCCGCTGAACGCCACGGCGAGCTGCTCGGCCAGGTGGCTGCCCAGCGTGACCTCCGCGGCGACAAAGGCTTCCAGATTGTAGTCGTCATCATTGGAGGCGCCGCCGCCCCATTCGGTGTAGGCGGTGGGAGCGGCGTCCTGCGCCACGCGCGCGGCGGCTTCGGCAGGTTCCTCGGAGAACACGTTGTCGAGGGGGGTATCCAGGGTCTGCTCGATCTCGGTACGGGTGCCGAGATCGCGGTTCAGCCATTCCTCCTGGCCTGGCTCGAAAGACTCGCCGGACGAACCGGCCATGTCGGAGAGTTCCCCGCCGCCGTCCTCACCATAGCTGCCGGAATCGGCATGTTCGGCGTGATCGGCCACCCGCTCACCCGCGACCGGGGCCTCGGGACCGTCGCTGGCGCGGTCCAGCAGCGGATTTCGCTCCAGTTCCTCCTCGACGAAGGCCGAAAGGTCGAGATTCGACAGCTGCAACAGCTTGATCGCCTGCATCAACTGCGGCGTCATGACCAGCGACTGCGACTGGCGGAACTCTAGTCTTTGTGTCAGTGCCATGGAGGCTAAGAAACCGATCCAGTAAGAGTTGGTCCGATTCTTGCTTATATTACTCCAATGGCCTTGTACACGGCTTGACGAACGCCAAAATTTGGCTATGGCGCGACAAGCACAAAGTGGAAGCCGGCATTTTAGGTCCGGGCGCGTCGAAGATTATCAAACGAACTTAAGGTCTTAGCGCCAAATCGTCCACATTCTAGCGGGTCGTGCGCTAGACTAAAGTCGGAATTCCTCGCCAAGGTAAAGGCGGCGTACATCCGGATCGTTGACGATCTCTTCCGGACTGCCCTCGGTCAGGATTTGCCCGGCATAGACGATGTAGGCGCGATCGGTCAGCCCCAGCGTTTCCCGCACATTGTGGTCGGTGATCAGCACGCCGATGCCGCGATTGGTAAGGTGGCGGACCAGATCCTGAATGTCGCCGACCGCAATCGGATCGATACCTGCAAAGGGCTCGTCGAGCAGCATGTAATTCGGGCGCGTTGCCAGCGCGCGCGCAATTTCGACCCGGCGGCGTTCGCCGCCGGAGAGTGCGATCGACGGCGATTTGCGTAAGCGCGTGATGTTGAATTCATCGAGCAGTGAATCGAGTTCGGCCTCGCGCTTCTTGCGGCTGGGTTCGACGACCTCGAGCACGGCGCGAATGTTCTGTTCGACGGTGAGGCCGCGGAAGATCGAGGCTTCCTGCGGCAGGTAGCCGATGCCAAGCCGCGCGCGCTGGTACATCGGCAGCTTGGTCACGTCGTGGCCGTCGAGTTCGATGGCGCCGCGATCGGCCTTGATCAGCCCGGTGATCATGTAGAACACCGTGGTCTTGCCGGCGCCGTTCGGGCCGAGCAGGCCCACGGCCTCGCCGCGGCGCACATAGATGCTCACACCGCGCACGACCTGGCGGGTGCCGAAACTCTTTTCCACGCTATGCACCGCGAGATAGCCGGTCGGCTTTGCGGAACGCGGGGCCGTGCCGCCGTTGGTCTTGGGATGCGGATTTTTCGGATTTCGGGGCTGGGGATCGGGTGCGTGCGCGCGTGCGCGCGGCCTTTCCTCGCGCGGCGGTGCGACATCGGACTCCGGCGGCAATTCCAGCGCAGCCAGCGGGGCTGCACGCGCCATCGGCGGCGGATCGCGCACCGGGCTGGTCAGCATTTCGCCAAAGGAATCGCCGAGTGCGGTGATGTCATCGCGCGAACGCGCAAATCCTGACGTACCGCGTTTTGCGGGGCGTCGACGGAACATGCCGAGGAAATCCACCATCCCGCTTCGCTTAACCTTTCGCGATCCCGCGACGCGCCCGCGGCTGAACGATTCGCCGGCGAACCATGAATGAGTGGATGTCCCCTGCCCAGCGAAACACCCCGCCGCGCGCCCCGCCTGTAGATACAGGCTCGCACCCCAAGCTTCAACAGCCGGTGCCTCAACTATTCTTTAAGGCATTGATATAGTTATTTCTTCCCGGGGATCAGCGAGGGGATCGCCGGCGCCGGCTTGGCGCCGCCCGCCCCTGAGCCGCAATCCTGCCCCTGGATGAACATGCCCTGCACCTTGCCGGTGTCGGATTCGACCCGCGACACGCCGGTCGTCATGTCCACCTTGAGGCGATCGCCACGCAGCACGTTCTTGCACTGGGTCAGCACGACCCCGCCCACCATCGTGATGAGGTTGGCGCGCGTGTCGAAGATCGCCGTCTCCCCCGTCACGACCTGGTCCTTCTGCGTGACCACGACGGAGCCCTTGGCTTCGAGCCGGCGGATCGACGAACTGCCGCCGGGTCCAGGAGAGGCGGCCGGCATCGACCCGGATTTCGACCCCTTGGCGACGGCGGGCGCCGGCGAGGGAGCATCCGCGCCCGAATCATAATACACCACGAGCGATTTCGAGGTCATGGTGGTGTCGCCCTGCACGACTTTCACATTGCCGGCGAAGGTCGCTTCCTTTTTCTTGTCGCGCATTTCGAGCGACGCCGCTTCGATCTGAATCGGCTGATCGCGGTTTTGCGAAAAGCCCTGCATCGCATTCGGCACGCCGGACATGGCGCCTTGCGCGAAGGCGTCACCGGAGGCGATCGGCGCGAACGCAAGCGCTGCTGCCGCAAGACTGCGCGAGAAGAACTGCATCATGAAGATCATTTCGTGTTGGCGGACTTGCCGGTGACGGACCGCGTCTTCGGCGGTGGCGGCGGCTCGGGCTCAGGCTCGGGCGCCGGCGGGCTTTCCATGGTCAGGTTCATCACGACATTGCCTTCGAAACGCACCACCTCGCCGCTGTTGATGATCCTGAGCTTGTCGGCCGTGAGCGTTCCATTGAGCAATTTGACGTCGACATGTTCGTCCGACGTCACCGATCCCTTGTTGATGTCGACATAGGCCTGCGTGAGCTTGGCCTCGTAGCCGGTGGAGGATTGCAGGAAGATATCCTTGCGCAGATCCAGCAGCTGCTGCTTGCTGTCGAAAAATCCGCGGTGAGCGTCCATCGTCACCGTGCTCTTGTCCTCCATCACGACCTTGGCCCGCAACGTCTGGAGTTCGACATGGTCGGGGGCGGTCAGGTCCTGGACCGCGGCCTTGGCCCACAATTCGTAGGGCCGCTGGTCGGTTGAGAAGCCGGCGAGGTGCGGCGATTCCATCGTGATCTTGGTGCCGGAAACCACGAGATTGCCGATGTCGACCGGCAGCTTCGGCAGCAGCATCCGGAACGGATTGAAGACTGACACCGCAACGACACCTGCCATGGCCAACAGCACGGCCGCCGGGACTGCAACCCTCAGCACCCGCACCATCCGGCTGTGGCGGGCGGCCGCGGCAAAGCGGGCCTCCAGGCCGGCGCCCATGGTTGGGTTCTGCCCCAAGGTCTGCCCCAAGGCTGGATTCTGTATCGCGTTCAACACGGCTCCGGGCGATGGAGAAAACGCCATTCTACCCGAGATCACGGGATTATGCAGCCCGGACACGCGCCATGAGTGTGACCGAAACGGGGCGGAAGCGGCTCGCTGGCCGCTTCAAAAGGGCTCGTTCACGAATGCGCGAAGATATCCTCGGCCTCCCAGCCACCGAGATCGAGCTTGGCCCGGGTCGGCAGGAAGTCGAAACAGGCCTGCGCCAGCGCGGTTCGGCCTTCGCGCGCCAGCATCGCGTCCAGACGCTCGCGCAAGCCGTGGAGATGCAGCACGTCGGAGGCGGCATAGGCGAGCTGTGCCTCGCTGAGGCTGGCAGAGCCCCAGTCGCTCGACTGCTGCTGCTTCGACAAATCGATGTTGAGCACCTCGCGCACCAGGTCTTTCAAGCCGTGACGGTCGGTATAGGTGCGGGTCAGGCGTGAAGCGATCTTGGTGCAATAGACCGGCTGCGGCATCACGCCGAAGGCGTTGTAGAGCGCAGCGAGATCGAACCTCGCGAAGTGAAAGATCTTGGTGACAGCAGGATTGGCCAGCAGCGCCTTCAGGTTCGGCGCATCCGTACGGCCCTGGGGTATCTGGATGACATCGGCGCTGCCGTCGCCATTCGACATTTGCACCACGCAGAGCCGGTCGCGGTGCGGATTGAGCCCCATGGTCTCGGTGTCGATCGCCACCGAATCCTTGTAACGGGACAGATCTGGCAGGTCGCCGCGATGCAGGCGTATGGTCATGCAGGTTAGCCTCGTGTCTCAGGTCGGTTCGACGGAGAACACTAGCGCCCAAAACTACGGGAGGCGAGCGGCTGGGCACGGCTTATAGGCCGGGAATTAACGATCGCATCGCGTTTTGCAATGCGCGCGGTGCATACATTTCACGCTCGCGTTGCAACGGCTCGGCTTGCCGCTTCCAGCGGCAGCGTCATTCAGGCCGTTTTTTCATCGGACGATTTCGGCGGCTGCAGCCCCCGGCTGTTGGCCCAGCGGTCAAGATTTTCGATGACGTCGGCGTGGCTCGGCCGCAGCGGACGTGGCTGCTTCTGCTCTTCCGACAGCTTGCGTGGCAGCTTGATGCTCTCGGTCATGAGTAATTCTCCAAACCCAAGAGATGTCCCTGCCATAACAGCAATTCAACCATCAAGTATTTGTTTTTATTGCTGTATTTGACTAACTTGGCGCAAGACCCTCGTTTGGTGGAACCGGCGTCAGGGACAGGCGTTGAGTAAACTACTCAATCAACCCAGTTTGGGTGTTTTCGATGTCCGAGATGCGCGGTGAACGATTGCAGGTGATGCTTTCGCCGGAAGAGCTGACGGCGATCGACGATTTCCGCTTCCGGCACCGGATGCCGACGCGGGCAGCCGCGGTGCGCGAACTGTTGAAGCTCGGCCTGACGGCCCTGGCGTCCGATGGCGGCAGGATGAAATCCAGCGATTATGGCGTATTCCGCCGCGGTCCGGACGGGCACACGGGCGGCCCCGATCAGGACCGTGGGGCGTAGCGCAAGCGGCAATTGCTGCGCCGCCAAGCCATAGTTCACAGCCATAGTTCAATTGGCGTGAGCAGCGGGACCTGGACGGTGACGCGACCGGGGACCGTGCGTCCGCACGAGTCCGATAAGCACGCAATACACGATGCCGGCGGCCAGACTGGTATGGCCGCTGAGCATCACGAGCCCAAGGCTCCAGCCGTACTTCGCGACGAGGATGCCGAGCGCAGACAAGAGAGCGCAAGCGCCGGCAACGCGAAGGCCGTATGTCGCGGCCGACCGCAGCGATCCGCCGAGGATATCGCGCTGCAGGCGACGCGTGGCGAACGCCAGCACGGCGAAACCTGCCAGGCAGAGCACGAAGGCTGCGAGATGAGTCATCGCGCTCCCTCGCTGGAGGCGACGGTCATCGGCGTCTGACGGTTTGCCCTGCGCCTGGACGGGGCATTCGCCGCCTGCCGGGCCGTGCGCATGGCCAGCACGGCGTGAAGCAACGCGAGCGCCCAGCACATGATATCCATGCCGGCGAAGACCCAGTCGCCTTCGGCAAGGCTGCGCCACAGCGGACGTTGCGTCGTCAGGGCATTGAGAATCGGCAACAGCAACAGCAGCGCTGACGCCGTCCATAACTGCTCGACCCAGGCCGCTTTCACTGGACGCATCAGGGCATGCAGCAGTGCGAGGCCCCAGACGATGAAGAATGCGTTGATCTCCCAATCGGCGCGGCCCTCCATCGGGTGCGGCAACAGGCGATTGGCCCACAGGAATGAAGTCATTGCGATCGACAGGCCGGCGATGCTCGCAATGTTCAATCGCTCCACGAGGCGGAATCCGAAATATGGGCGATCCGGATCCGGCAGCTTCTGCCGCCGTTTCACGGTCCACATGACGAGGCCTGTGCCCACCATGGCCGTGCCCATGAAGCTGACGAGAAAATACAGCCAGCGGGTTTCGGTGTCGCTGAAGCGCCCGAGGTGTAGCGCGTAAAGCACGCCCCGGGTTTCGGCCGCCGCACCTACGGCCTCACGCACCGTCAGCAATTTGCCGGTGGCGCCTTCGAACTCCATGTATTGCGGGCTCATGGAAACACGGCCCGATTCCGCTCGCGCCACCGACACGCGCGCTGCCGCGTCGCCGGGGTGCACGGCGGTGATCCGCCCGACATTGTCGCGGCCCCAGCGCTCCTGGGCCTGCCGCACCATGTCCTCGACCGAAGCCAGCGGTGCCTTCTGCCCGGTGGGTTTGCCCGGCTGGATGAAGGCAGTGAGCTCGGCGTTGAGTTGCTGGCGCTCTGCCGGCGACTTGAATGCCGCCATCTCGCCCCACGGCATGTACATCGCCATCAGCGTCACCAGGCCGGTGTAGGTGATCATGAAATGGAATGGCAGACCGAACACCGACAGCGCGTTGTGTGCGTCCAGCCACGAGCGCTGGCCCTTGCCCGAGCGAAAGGTGAAGAAATCGACGAAGATCTTCTTGTGGGTGATGACGCCGCTGACGATCGCCACGAGCATGAACATCGCGGCCATGCCCGCAAGCCACCTGCCCCAGACCACCGGCATGTAGTGGAACTGGAAATGGAAACGATAGAAGAATTCACCGCCCAGCGTCCCGCGCGAGGTGACCCTCTGCCCGGTCACGGGATCGAAGCTGGCTTCACCGAAGCCGCGCTGGCCCGGGTTGCGGGGGGCTGTTCGCCAGAAGACGTTCGCACTGTTGTTGCGCTCGTCCGGCAGGCGAATGCTCCACTGCGAGGTGCCGGGCGCGATGTTGCCAAGCTCGTCTGCGATCCGCTGCGCCACCACGGCGCGATCGGGGACCTGGGACAGGCGCGCCAATTCCGGCCGCATCCATTGCGAGAGTTCGTCCTTGAAGTAAGACACGGTGCCGGTGAGAAACATGGCGTAGAGAACCCATCCGAGCAGAAGGCCAGCCCATGTATGCAGGCTGGACATGCTTTGCCGGATGCCGGGGCCTTCAACTCGCACATCGTCGTCCGTGTTCACGCGTCGGTCCCTCAGGAAACAGACCAGGCCAGCGGCACCAGCGGCGCGGCCACGATGAGAAGGCCCGCCCATGCCTTCAGCGCACTGCGCACCGCGAAGACCCAGATCACGGCGCCGGCGTAGATGGCGAAACTCGCCAGCATCCCGGTCAGCACGGCCTGCGGCCTGCTCAGCGGCAATGCGAGCACGGCGACGCTAAAGAGCGCGGCCAGGGCATAGCCGCCCACGAGCGCCGCCACGATGCGCGAGACGAGCGGGCCCGTGGCGCGGACCCGATGCACCAGGGAGATCATTTGCCCGGAGTGGCCGGCGGGCCCGCAGGAACCGTCGGCAGGCCCTTGGCATTCACGAACGTCACCGTGGTGGCATAGCTCGCGGCGTCATACTTCTCCGCGCCGTTCGCGCCTGCGCGCTCGCCTGCGTTGCGGTCGTTGAAGCTGACTTCCGCCACGTAGGTGCCCTGCCAGGGCATGTCGAACTTCACGAGGCCCTGCTCGTCGGTGTGGGCTTCTTTCGACCAGCCGGATTGGGTCACCAATGTCACCTTGGTCTTGGCCTTGGGCTGGTCCTTGAAAGTGAGCTTGAACTGGCCTTCCTGACCGGTCGGCACGAGGTCCAGCGCAAGCTTGGGCTGCTGCGCGGCGAAGCTGGTGATATAGCGCGCCGCGGGATGGTACCAGTTGGTGACGTCCTTGCCCTGCTGCTTCCAGACATACAGCGGATAGCTCGCATCCTCCGCGATGATGCCGTCGCCGGCAGCCGCAGAGAACGGCAGCGTGAAGCCGGTTGCGGTCTTGGTGGCGTCGGACTTCTGCTCGCCTTTCGTGGAGATGAGCGTGCCGGTCACCTTTGCGAACTTGTCGAGCAATCCGGGTGAAGCTTCTCGAAGGTTCTCGCCGTATTCGCCGAACCGGACGACGGCATTCTGCCCTTCGGCCTGCTCGATCCATATCTGGTGCGCCTGCACGGGCGTGACTGCACCAAGCAGGGCAATGAGGGCGATCAAGCGTTTTGTCATGACAAGCACCTTGCAACAGCATCCTGAGTAACCGGCTCGCACGTCAGCACGATCCGAATGCGACAAAGATCGCCGGAACGCACGCCCCGGCGATCTCACGAAGTTTCAAACGTTCGAGGCTCGGGGAGGACAATCCGTTTTCGGGATGACCTTCCCTGCCCTATCGGAGGCATTCGGTTAGAAATCGAATGCTGCCGACAAGATGTAGGTTCGTGGCGAACCGACCGTCACGAATGAACCGGTCGTGAGCCAATAGTTGTTGTCGAACAGGTTTTCGATGTTGGCACGTATCGTGACGGGGCGCCCGTTGAAGACCGTCGCGTAACGTGCGCCGATGTCGAACCGGGTCCAGTCGGAGAATTTCTGCCACGGATTGTTGAGGTTCGTGAGATATGAGCCCGATGTGTAGATCACGCGACCATTGAGAGAGATGCCCGATACCCACGGCGTGTCCCAGTCGAGACTGGCGGAGAACGTCTTGTCAGGCACACCGGCCGCGTCCTTGCCGATTTCGGCGAGAGTGGATGATTTGGTGATCTCCGGACGCAGGAAGGTCGCGCTGACCATACCGCGCAGGCCCGGCATCAACAGGCCATAAGCGTTCAGTTCCAGGCCGCTGTTCTGCTGTTCGCCGTCGTAGACCCGGAAGTTGGCCGGCGTTGTGATCAGGAGCGGACGCGCAATCTGGAACACGGCGGCGGTCGTTGTGATCGTGCCCCAATCGACCTTGATGCCGGCTTCCTGCTGCTTCGACTTGAACGGGGCGAGAATCTCACCCCGGTTTGCAAAGTTGGCGGGAACGATGATGCCCTGGCTCAGACCTTCGGCATAGTTCGCGTACAGCGAGACATTCTGCAATGGCTTGACGACAATGCCGGCGAGTGGCGTGACCGCTTCCGCGCCATAGCTGCTTGTCTGCAGACCGGTGACGGTGCTGAAGGCATCCTGTTCCACCCTCTGGTGACGAGCACCGACAGTGAAGAGGACCGACTCGTTCAGGAACGACATCGTGTCGGCGATCGCAAAGCTCCGGAGCGCGACCTCGTTGGCCTTTCGTGGCGGCAGGCGCGCGCCGGTAACGGCCGGAAGCGGCGACGGGTTATAGATATTCGACGGCACCGACTGGGCCGGCGTATTGGCAACATACGCGTTGCCGTTCTCCTGGTAGTAGCCGGTGAAAGCGAAATTGACCGAATGATTGACCGGCCCGATATGAAAACGCGACCGTATGCCCGCGTTGCCGCTCGTCGTCTTGCTATAGGAGTCGTAGAAGGCGTTGATCAGCCTGAAATTGCCGAACTGGTCCATGCCCCCGGGGTATCCGGTGACACGGGAATCAGGGAACGTCTGATAGTTCTCGCCCTCGCGATAGCCGATCCCGGCATAGGCCGTCAGCGCTTCGGAAATGTCGTATTCAGCGGCTGTCGCTATGGTGTTGTCCCGCTGCTTCAGCACTGTGCCGGGGTACCAGTTGCTGCGCGCGTCGGGCACAGCGGGAATGAAGGGCACGGTGGTCTGGATGCCCATCTGCGGACGGAAGTTCTTGGTGTCGTCATTCTGTGAAATGGCATCGAGCGTCCAGCGGAAGCGCTCGCCGCGATAGTCGACCCCCAGCGCACCAAGACCGGTCCGCAAGTTGCCGTTGTCGATCGAAGCCTCGCCATTGCGTCCAACGCCGTTGAACCGAACCCCCCACTCCTTGTTTTCGCCGTAGCGACCGCTGTTTTCCAGATGGACGCCGTAGCTGCCGGCGCTCATGAAGAACGGAGTGACACGCGTGAACGGTATCTCGCCGGCACGCTTGGTGACGATGTTGACACCGCCGCCGACGCTGCCGCCGGGGGCGATACCGTTGATGAGCGCACCCGGGCCCAGCAGCAGCTCGATCCGCTCGACGAAATAGGAGGGAACGCGATTGGACGAAACAAGCCCGTAAATGCCGTTCAAACCGATGTCGCTTGCGGGCACGGGGAAGCCGCGAATCTGCAGCGTGTCGTCGAACCCGTTCTGCCCCGTGGTGGCCCGGACCGAAGCATTGTTGATCAGCGTATCGGCCGCGGTCCGCGCCTGCTGGTTTTCAATCAGTTGCGACGTGTAGTTCGTCGTGCTGAACGGGACGTTCATCACGCTCCGGTTTCCAAGCAGGCCGAGCGTTCCGCCCTGAGCCAGTTGACCGCCGGCGTAGGCTGGCGCGGGAGTTCCGATCGTATGGGTTGTGCCCATCGTCGTGGCGGTCACGCTTGCCGACACGGGACGCTCGCTCGGCGGCCGCGGCGCGACGCGCGCAGAGCGCTGCGCCGTACTCCGGGCTCTCGTTGTCGTGCGCGCCGGTCGCGCTCTCTGCTGAGGCGCATCGATGGACACCGGAGGCAACACGCGCGACTCCGTGCTCTGCGCGCTGCTCTCTGAAGCTCCCGTACCGATCAGGCACAACGAAACAACGCTTGTGGCCGCACCAACATACAGGCGGCTCTTGTAGTTCTTGAAGTTATTCACCACTCGCCCCAATTCACCCAATCAATGCTGACTAGGGAAATGGAGACGCGGCGACAACCGCGCCGAATTTAGAATCGCTGTTAGAGTCGTTCCAAACTGACTTCAGGTGCTGCTGCGACGAAGAAGCGAAGTATGAAATGCGGCTGTATATGCCGGCATACTTCGATGCGTTAGAAGTTCGAAGTCGTGCAACGTGTCGTCATCCTCTCGCGTCAACATGCCGCACAGTACGTCAGGAATGCCGCGAGCTTCGCCATCGTGTTGCGGTCGAGCTTGTCGGCGCCTTGCTGACGACACGCGATCTTTAGAATCGTTTGAAGCTGCAGCCTTTGGTTTATCGACGCGTTCAGCACGCGTCATAGAACTGCCGCCCTTGATGAGCCCTTGGTTGCCATGCATGTGGTCTGCGTGTTCTCGGTCGAGAAGGCGCGCGTGCCGAGGTCGCTGGACTGGCCATCGATATCAGCGCAGCCCGCCAGGCTCGCCGGCCAACGCAGTGGCTTGCCCAATGGACAGCGCGGCGGACCCTTCGTTGCGCATCCCGTTCGGCGGAACATCGCGCGAGGCCATGCTGCGCCCGCCCGGCATCGCCGGCGCATCACTCGCGCCCGCAATAACCGCCTGGAAGATCTCAATTTTTGGAAATGATGGTGCCCAGGAAAGGACTCGAACCTTCACGGCCGTTAAGCCACTGGCACCTGAAGCCAGCGCGTCTACCAATTCCACCACCTGGGCCTTGGGGCGGGTTAGTAAGGTTCGGTCGCACGGTTGTCAAATAGCTTCGTCACCGTCCAAATACGCTGTACAGCGGAGCCGCGTTGGCGTATCGCGAATCCGCTAACTAGCACCGATATCTCTCGAATTTTGACCGGCAGGAATCAGGCCATGAGATCTAATTTGGGATCCAACCAGGAAACGCTCGTCACGGTATTTGGCGGATCGGGCTTTCTGGGGCGGAACGTGGTCCGGGCGCTGGCGAAGCGCGATTACCGGGTTCGGGTGGCGGTCCGCCGGCCGGAACTGGCCGGGCACCTGCAGCCGCTCGGCCGGGTCGGCCAGATCCACGCCGTGCAGGCCAATGTGCGGTATCCGGCCTCGGTGGAGGCCGCGATGCGCGATGCCAGCGTCGCCGTCAACCTGATCGGCATCCTGACCGAAGGCGGTGCGCAGTCCTTTGACGCGGTGCAGGCCAAGGGAGCTGAAACGATCGCCACCGCAGCCCAAGCCGTCGGCGCGCGCATGGTGCATGTCTCCGCGATCGGCGCCGATGCGAATTCACCCTCGGCCTACGGCCGCACCAAGGCGGCCGGCGAGCAGGCCGTGCTGGCGGCCGTGCCGACGGCCACCATCATGCGGCCGTCGCTGCTGTTCGGGCCCGAGGACCAGTTCACCAATCGCTTCGCCGCGCTGGCGCGGATCTCGCCGTTCCTCCCGCTGATCGGCGGCGGCACGACGCGAATGCAGCCGGCCTATGTCGGCGACGTTGCCACCGCGGTCGCCAATGCCGTCGACGGCAAGACCAAGCCCGGCGGAGTCTACGAACTCGGCGGGCCGGAAGTGCTGACGATGCGCGAGATCATGGAAATGATCCTCAGCATTACCGAGCGCAAGCGGATGCTGGTTTCGCTGCCGTGGGGCCTGGCGAAATTCCAGGCGACGTTCCTGCAGTTCGCGCCGGGTGCACTGAAGCTGACGCCGGACCAGGTGATGATGCTGCAGTCGGACAACGTGGTGTCCGACGCCGCCAGGGCCGCAGGCCTGACGTTCGAGGGGCTCGGCATCGCGCCGGATTCGATGGAAGCGATCGCCCCGCAATATCTCTGGCGCTTCCGCGCCGCCGGGCAATTCCAGCGCAAGAACGCGTAAGCAGGATTTTCCGTGCCCCGGACGCAGCGCAGCGCGCAAGCGATGTGCTGCAGAGCCGGGGCCCACCTTCCGGCGAACGTCGTGGGTCCCGGCTCTGCGGAGCAGCGTGTAGGACGCTGCACCGCGTCCGGGACAAGAAGGAAACTACTTCCCCAGCGCCAGCGCAATCAGGCCGACGGCGCCGAGGATGACGCGCCACCACGCAAAGAGCGTGAAGCCGTGGCGCGTGACGTAGGTCAGGAACGTCTTCACCACGATCACCGCCGTGATGAACGAGACCACGAACCCGATCGCGACGATGCCGAGATTGTCGATCGTCATCTCGCCGCGGTTCTTGTAGAAATCATAGGCGAACGCGCCGATCATGGTGGGGATCGCGAGAAAGAACGAAAACTCCGCCGACGACCGCTTGTCGGCGCCGAGCAGCATCGCTGCCACGATGCTGGCGCCGGAACGCGACACGCCCGGGATCATCGCAACGCATTGCGCGATGCCGATCCAGAGGTACATCAGCAGCGGGAACCGGGTCGCATCGAACTCGCGCGGCTTGAGATCGAGCTGGTCGACCCACAACAGGATCGCGCCGCCGGCAATCAGCGTGAAGCACACGACCCATGGATTGAAGAGATACTCCTTGATGTATTTGCCGCCGAGCAGGCCGATGATCACGGCAGGCAGGAACGCCAGCAGGACGCCGATGACAAAGCGCCGGTCATCGGCATTGCTGAACATGCCGAGCGCGACGCGCCACAGTCTGGCGAAATAGAGCATGACGATCGCAAGGATCGCGCCGAGCTGAATCAGCACGACGAAGCTCTGCCAGAAGGCCCCCTCGCCGAGGCCGAAGAATTGTTGCGCGAGCAGCATATGGCCGGTCGACGAGACCGGCAGAAATTCCGTGATCCCCTCGATAATGCCGAGAATCACCGCCTTCACTACATCAGACATTATCGGGTGGTCCATTTTGGGCGGAAAAGCGAGGTTCTTCTCGCCTATTCGCCCTCACGCCGCAATCGCAAAAAAAGCCAAACTCCGGTTGCCTCCTGCGCATTCCCGGCTATAGCGTTTTCGAGCGAAGCAATTGCGGCTTCGCGTGAAGAAACGCGTCAAAACAACGGCATGGAGCTTCGGTTCTCATTCAATCAGCACCGATAATGCTTTAGTGTCCCGATTCGCTTGACGCGGCCCGACCAATTGCCGGTTCCGAAGGCGCCGCGCGTCACCCAAGGATTTCATGTACACGCTCTATCATCATCCGTTCTGTCCGCATTCGCGCTTCATTCGCCTGGTGCTCGGCGAACACGGCCTCGACCTGCGCCTGGTGGAAGAGCGGGCCTGGGAGCGGCGCGAGGCTTTTCTTGCGCTCAATCCGGCAGCCGCAACGCCGGTGCTGATCACCGAGGGATTTCCGCCGATCCCCGGCGCCGGGATCATCGCCGAGTATCTCGACGAGACCCACGGCCTGGAGGCGGGCGAACGGCGGCTGCTGCCGGCTTCGATGGCCGAGCGCATCGAGGTTCGCCGGCTGATGGCGTGGTTCAACGAAAAATTCTTCGAGGAAGCCTCGAACCCGCTGGTGACCGAGCGCATCTACAAGCGCTTCATGAGCGAGGAGCATGGCGGGGGTTCGCCGGCGACCGACGTGATCCGCGCAGCCAAGGTCAATGTGCGCTATCATCTGGCCTATATCGGCTGGCTGGCGCAGACGCGGAATTTTCTCGCCGGCGACCGGATCTCCTACGCGGACCTCGCCGCCGCGGCACATCTTTCGGCGATCGACTATCTGGGCGATGTGCCATGGAGCGAGGACGAGGCGGCAAAGGCGTGGTACGCGCGGGTGAAATCCCGTCCGTCGTTCCGCCCGCTGCTGAGCGAATGGCTGGCCGGGGTGCCGGCGTCGCGGACTTACGTGGACCTCGACTTCTGAATTCAAAACTCTCGCCAGCCGACCTCAAGCGCGCACTCGCGGACGAGGCGAAGAACCTCGGCTTTGACTGCATCGGCGTCGCCGCGCCGGACGCGACCGGCGAGGCCGGCAAATATTTCCGCGAGTTCCTCGACGCCGGCGGCCATGGCGACATGGACTGGCTCGCGGCCAATCCCGAACGGCGGATGGATCCGCGCGTGCTGTGGCCCGGCGTGCGTTCGGTCATCATGCTCGGCGTCAATTACGGCCCCGATGAAAATCCGCTTGCGCTGCTTGCGAAGCGGTCGCGCGGCGCGATCTCGGCCTACGCCCAGGGCGACGACTATCACGACGTCATCAAGAAGCGTTTGAAGTCGCTGGCGCGATGGCTGGTGGCGGCGTCCGGCGAGGAAGTGAAAGTGTTCGTGGATACCGCGGCGGTGATGGAAAAGCCGTTGGCGCAGGCGGCGGGGCTTGGCTGGCAAGGCAAGCACACCAACCTCGTCTCGCGCGAGTTCGGCTCCTGGCTGTTTCTCGGCGCGATCTACTCTGCGTCCGAGCTGCCGTTCGACGAAGCCGACCGCGACCATTGCGGTTCCTGCAATGCCTGCCAGGAGATCTGCCCGACCGCGGCATTTCCCGCGCCGTACAAGCTCGATGCGCGCCGCTGCATTTCGTACCTCACCATCGAAAACAAGGGCCCGATCCCGCACGAGTTTCGCAAGAGCATCGGCAACCGCATCTATGGTTGCGACGACTGCCTCGCGGTGTGCCCGTGGAACAAGTTCGCGCAGGAGGGCCGAGAGGCCAAATTGTCCGCGCGCGCGGAACTGCGCGCACCGGCGCTCTCGGATCTGGCGCGGCTCGACGATGCCGCCTTCCGCACGCTGTTCACCAAATCGCCGGTCAAGCGCATCGGCCGTGACCGCTTCATCCGCAACGTGTTGATCGCGATCGGCAATGCGGACGATCCATCGCTGGCACGCGAGGCCGAGCGGTTGCTCGACGACCAAAGCCCGCTGGTCCGCGGCGCGGCGGTATGGGCGCTGTCGCAACTGATGGCGCCTGAGGCCTTCGCTGCGCTGACGATGGGAGCCGCCGCCGGCGAGACCGACGCGGACGTTCGCGCGGAATGGATGGCCTGCGCCGCACGCGCTTGATTTCGCGCAAAAGAATCCGTCATGTTCCCAAGCCATGACAAAACAGCCCTTCTTCGCCAAACGCGGTGACGCCTTCATTCCCAATCCAGTCTCGAACGGTCCGTGGGACCCGAACTCGATGCACGGTCGCGTCGTGATCGGCCTGCTGGCCCACATGATCGAGGAGCGTCACGGCTCCGACGAATTCGTCCCCGCCAGGCTGACGGTCGACATGTTCCGGCTGCCGAATATCCGGACGCCGGTGGAAGTCACCACGAAACTCATCCGTGACGGCATGCGCATCAAGGTGGTGGAAGCCGAGTTCTTCTCCGGCGTCACCAGCATGGCACGGGCCTCATGCCAGTTGTTGCGCCGTACGGAGAATGCGCCCGGCAATGTCTGGTCGCCATCGAACTGGGACGCGCCGCTGCCCGACACGATCCCCGCCCCGACCGATCCAAAGCTCGGCATGAACGGCAAATGGACGACGCGGCCTATTGTCGGCGCGATGGGATCGCTTGGCCCCCGGCGATTGTGGATGAGCGAAGTCCGCGAGCTGGTCGAGGGCACGCCGATGTCGCCATTCGTCCATGTCGCAACGGGTGCGGATTTCGCCAGCCCCTTCGCCAATGCCGGCGACCAGGGCCTCGGCTACATCAACAGCGACGTCACGCTGTATCTGCACCGCCTGCCGGTGACGCGATGGATCGGCTTCGACGTGGTGAACCACCACGCCAGCGACGGCATCGCGATCGGCGAATGCTGGCTCTATGACGAGAAAGGCCCGATCGGGACGTCGACGGTGGCAGCACTTGCGCAGCGCAAGCCGATGACGAACGTGCCGCCGCCGTGAGGTTGGGGAAAGCTCTCTCATAGGTCATTCCGGGGCACGCGCAGCGTGAACCCGGAATCTCGAGATTCCGGGTTCGATGCTTCGCATCGCCCCGGAATGACAGCCTGCTACACCAGATGCCGCTTCATCTCCGGCCGCGCCTTTAGCGCCGCGCCCTGCTTGGCGACGATCTTGGCAATGCGCTCCGGCGCGAACTTGATGTCGACGAACGCCGGCGCTGTGTTGGCGACCTCGTGATACTCCAGAATCTTGCCGTCGCGCAGTTGCATGATCGCGACGCCCTCGAACATCGCCCGCGCGCCCTCGGCCTCCGGCAGCGTCGAGCGGTAGCTGAAAGTATAGCGCGCATAGAGCGTGTGGCCGTCGCTGACGGGCATGTGCATGTCCCAGCGGAAGTCTGTGGCAGTGCGGTAGAACCAGTCGTCGATCATCTCGGCGATTTTCGCGCGGCCCTTGAAGGCGCCGTAGAATACGTCGTGGTAGACGCCGTCTTCGGTGAACAATTCCGCAAACGCCTTGCCGTTGCGCTGCTCGACGGCATCGCAGAAGGCGCGGAGCATGGTGGAAGTGTTCATCGTGTTTCTCCCGGGTCGTCATGCCCGCGAAGGCGGGCATCCAGTATTCCAAAGAAAGCGCGTTTGATCGATAGGGCGGCGTACTGGATCGCCCGCCTGCGCGGACGATGACACCGTGGTTGGGGAAAGACCTCACCCCATCTCCGCCACCGCCGCCATGATCCGCGCGATATCCTGCGGCCGCGACAGGCGGTGATCGCCGTCCTGGATCATGGTCAGCACCACGTCCTCGGCCGGCAGCCGGTGCGCCAGCGCAAAGGCGTGCTGCCAGGGCACGTCGGGGTCCTGCGCGCCCTGCAGGATGCGCACCGGGCATCCGACCTCGATGGCGCTGCCGAGCAGCAGATGGTTGCGGCCCTCTTCGATCAGCGCGCGCGTGATCGGATAGGGCGTGCCGTCGCCATACTCCGACGGCCGCAGCCACACCCCCTTGGTCGTGATCTCCTCGCGGATCGCTTCCGAAAAACTGTTCCACATCAATTGCTCGGTGAAGTCGGCCGCCGGCGCGATCAGCACCAGCCCGGCCAACGTCGCCTGCTTCGCTTCGCGCTGCGCGATCGCCCGCGCCAAAAGCAGCGCCATCCAGCCGCCCATCGACGAGCCGATCACCACCTGCGGCCCCCGGCAGAACTGCTCGAACACGGCGAGGCTTTCTTCCAGCCAGCGCCCGATGGTGCCATCGGCGAAGGCGCCACCCGATTCGCCGTGGCCGGAATAGTCGAACCGGACACAGGCGCGACGGTGTGCCGCGGCCCATTCGTCCAGCGCCAGGGCCTTGGTGCCCCTCATGTCGGAATTGAAACCGCCGAGCCAGAACAGCCCGGGCGCACCGTTTGTGCTGCCGGGCGAGCCGCCTGTGCGGGCGCGCACCGCGATGCGGCGGCGGCCGTCGCCCTCCCCCACCTCGATAAACGCCGGTTCCTGGTCGATTGCCGCTGAATTGATCATGGTTTTGTCACTCCCGCCCGCCACTTGTCCGCGAGCCCGCCCGTTCGGTCAAGCAAGGCTCACCCGTCCTTGCGGATCAAGCTGCCGCGCTATATTTGCCAGGCGTGATCAAAATGCCTCGCATTTGACGGTTTTCAGGCGCAGATAGCGAGTTCGCTTGCTCCGCGACGCGTATTGCTTCAAAATATAGCCCTTCCTTCACAACTTCGGAGAGTTACCCATTCGCCGTCCCAACAGAGCCCCGCCCGCCGCAACCAAAGACGGGCCGCGCACCAATGATGAAATCCGCAACGCGCAGATCCAGCTGAT
>LNFM01002637.1_pt1 | contig 37248 bp, 46 predicted proteins | sample 596031 | NCBI WGS metagenome assembly LNFM01 (sample SAMN04254537, study PRJNA301005) | activated carbon metagenome | isolation source: dual media filters at the Ann Arbor, Michigan drinking water treatment plant | place: USA: Ann Arbor | reverse complement strand
ACATCAACGAGATCAAGCGCCCCGAGCTCGACGCGAAGCTGGTCGCCCAGTCGATCGCCGAGCAGCTCGAGAACCGGGTGAGCTTCCGCCGCGCCATGAAGCGCGCGCTGACCTCCGCCATGCGCTCCGGCGCACAGGGCGTGAAGGTGCAGTGCGGCGGGCGCCTGGGCGGCACCGAGATGTCCCGCTCCGAGCACTACTCGGACGGACGCGTCCCCCTCCACACGCTGCGCGCCGACATCGACTACGGCTTCCACGAGGCCAAGACGACGTTCGGCCGCATCGGCGTGAAGGTGTGGATCAACAAGGGCGAGGTCCTGCCCGAGGGCGTCACCGACAGCCGCGGCCGCACGGACATGGAGGCGGCACCGCCTCCGCGCCGTCCGCGTCGCGACCGCCGCCCCGGTGGCGGCGGTGGCGGTGGCGGCGGCGATCGCCGTGGCGGCGGCGGCGACCGCTCGTCGCAGGGCTCGGGTTCCGGGGAGGGCAGCTGACGTGTTGATGCCGAAGCGCACCAAGCACCGCAAGGAGCACCGCGGCCGCCGCCGCGGGCTCTCGAAGGGCAACCACGTCATCCACTTCGGTGAGTACGGCCTCAAGGCCCTCGAGCCGGCCGCGATCACGAACCGCCAGATCGAGGCGGCCCGTATCGCCATGACCCGCCGCATCAAGCGAGGCGGCAAGGTCTGGATCAACATCTTCCCCCAGAAGCCCTTCACCAAGAAGCCCGCCGAGACCCGCATGGGTTCCGGCAAGGGCTCCCCGGAGGGCTGGGTCGCCGTCGTGAAGCCGGGCCGCATCATGTTCGAGCTCGCCGGCGTGCCGGAGCCGCTCGCGCGTGAGGCCATGCAGCTCGCCGCGACCAAGCTCCCGATCCGTTGCAAGTTCGTCACCCGTGAGGACGGCTAGACCATGAAGGCCAAGGACATCAGGGACCTGTCGGACGCGGAGCTCGCCCGCACCCTCGGCGAGGCTCGCGAGGCGCACTTCAACCTGCGCTTCCAGCACGCGTCCGGGGCGCTCGAGCGCACGTCCGAGCTGTCGTCCCGCCGGCGGGAGATCGCCCGCATCCTCACCATCGCGCACGAGAGGGAGCAGCAGTCATGAGCCCGGCGACGAAGACGCCGCAGGAGTCGGTCGCCGCACGCAAGACGCGTACGGGTTACGTCGTCTCCTCCGCGCGCGACAAGACCATCACCGTCCGGCTCGAGACCTCGCGCGCCCACCCGGTCTACGGCAAGACCGTGCGCCGGTCGTCGAAGCTGCACGCCCACGACGAGCGCAACGAGGCGAACACCGGCGACCTGGTCCGCGTGATCGAGTGCCGCCCGCTGTCCCGCCAGAAGCGCTGGCGCCTGGTCGAGATCATCGAGAAGGCACGTTAGGTGATCCAGGTCGAGACACGACTCCGCGTCGCCGACAACACCGGCGCCCGCGAGATCCTCTGCATCCGCATCATGGGCGGCTCCCGTCGGCGCTCGGCGTCGGTGGGCGACATCATCGTGGGCACGGTCAAGCAGGCCGTCCCGAACGGCGCGATCAAGAAGGGCGACGTCGTGCGCGCGGTCATCGTGCGCACCAAGAAGGAGCACGGCCGCAACGACGGCACCTTCATCGCCTTCGACGAGAACGCCGCCGTCATCATCGACAACGCCCAGAACCCCCGTGGCACCCGCATCTTCGGCCCGGTGGCGCGCGAGCTGCGCGAGAAGAACTTCATGAAGATCATCAGTCTCGCCCCGGAGGTCCTGTAGGCATGCCGGCCCGTATCCGCAAGGGCGACCGCGTCGTGCTGCTCTCCGGCAAGGACAAGGGCAAGTCGGGGATCGTGCTCGAGGTCCGTCCCAAGGAGGAGCGCGTCCTCATCGAGGGCGTCAACATCATGAAGCGGCACACCAAGCCGCGTCCGCCGAACGAGGCGGGCGGCGTCATCGAGCGGCCCGCACCCGTGCACCTCTCGAACGTCGCGCTCATCGACCCGAAGGACAACCGCCCCACCCGGGTGCGGATCCAGGAGATCGACGGCGCGCGCGTCCGCGTGTCCGCGCGTTCCGGGGAGAAGCTCGACTGATGGCCGACGAGACGCAGACCGAGGAGGCCACCGTGGCCACCGACTCCGCCCTCAGCCGGGCGCGACTGAAGACCACCTACGAGGACGAGATCCGTCCCAAGCTCCAGGAGGAGTTCGGGTACCGGTCGTCCATGCAGCACCCCCGCCTCGAGAAGATCACGCTCAGCATGGGCGTGGGCGAGGCGAAGACCAACAGCAAGGCGCTCGACGAGGCCCTGGAGCAGATGGCGATCATCGCCGGCCAGCGCCCCTCCGTCACCCGCGCCCGCAAGTCCATCGCCCAGTTCAAGCTGCGCGAGGGCATGGCGATCGGCTGCAAGGTCACCCTCCGCGGCAACCGCATGTGGGAGTTCCTCGACCGGCTCACGTCGGTCGCGCTCCCGCGGATCCGCGACTTCCGCGGCATCAACCCCGACGGGTTCGACGGCCGCGGCAACTACAACCTGGGCCTGCGCGAGCAGACGATCTTCCCGGAGATCGACTACGACAACGTCGACGCCGTCCGCGGCCTCAACGTGACGATCACGACCACGGCGGTCACCGACGAGGAGGGGCGGGCACTCCTGCGCCACCTCGGGATGCCGTTCCGCGCCGAGGGTTACTCTGCCGAGGAGCGGGCCGCCCGCCGCCGGCGCAAGCAGAAGAAGTTCGGCCGCGGCCGGCGTTAGAGGAGACACGTGGCAAAGACCAGTCTGCGGGTGAAGGCCTCCCGCCCCACGAAGTACCCGACCCAGCAGTACACGCGCTGCCACAGCTGCGGTCGTCCGCGCGCGGTCTTCCGCAAGTTCGGGCTGTGCCGCATCTGCCTGCGCGAGTCGGCCCACGCCGGCGTGATCCCCGGCATGACGAAGAGCAGTTGGTGAACCGCCGATGATGACCGACCCCATCGCGGACATGCTCACGCGCATCCGCAACGCGAACACCGCCCTCCACGACGCCGTGGAGATGCCCGGCAGCACCCTCAAGGCCGAGGTGGCCAAGGTGCTGAAGGAGCAGGGCTACATCACCGACTACGAGCTGCGCGAGGCCCGCGTGGGCACCGAGCTCGTCGTCAAGCTCAAGTACAGCCGCGACCGCCGCCGCGTCATCAGCGGCATCACGCGGGTGTCCAAGCCCGGACGGCGTGTCTACGTCGACCGCACCTCCATCCCCCGCATCCTGGGTGGCATGGGCGTCGCGGTCCTGTCGACCTCGCAGGGCGTCATCACCGGGCACGAGGCCCGTCGCCGAGGCATCGGCGGCGAGGTCATCTGCTCGGTCTGGTGAGGGAGGAGGGACCATGAGCAGAATCGGACGTGCTCCGATCCCGATCCCCGACGGGGTATCGGTCGACATCAACGGTCAGAAGGTCGTCGTGACCGGGCCGAAGGGCGAGCTGCGCCACACCGTGGTGGAGCCGATCCGCATCGCGCAGGAGGACGGCCGGCTGGTCGTCACCCGGCCGACCGACCGTGGGCCCCACCGGGCGCTCCACGGCCTGTCGCGGAGCCTCGTCGCCAACATGGTCGAGGGCGTCAGCGCGGGCTTCGCGCGCAACCTCGAGATCGTCGGCGTCGGTTACCGGGCGCAGCTCAAGGGCCAGACCCTGGAGATGGCGGTCGGCTACTCGCACCCTGTTACCATCGAGCCCCCCGAGGGCATCGCCTTCGAGGTCCCGGCGCCCACCCAGGTGGTCGTGCGCGGGATCGACAAGCAGGCGGTCGGCGAGATCGCCGCCCAGATCCGCGCGGTGCGTCCCCCCGAGCCCTACAAGGGCAAGGGGATCCGCTACGCGGGCGAAGCCGTTCGGCGCAAGGTCGGTAAGCGAGCATGAGCCTCACCACACTGGAAGCGCGCCGTCGGCGCCAGCGCCGCATCCGCGGCGCCGTCACGGGTTCGGCCGAGCGGCCGCGCCTCGCGGTGGCGCGCTCCAACAAGCGCATCTACGCCCAGCTCATCGACGACGACCGGGGCCACACGCTGGCCGCGGCCGGGTCGCACGAGGCCGCCCTCCGCGGCCTCTCCAAGGGCGACGCCGCGGCCGAGGTGGGCAAGCTGCTCGCCGAGCGGGCGAAGGAGGCGGGCGTCGAGCGCGTCGTCTTCGACCGCGGCGGCTACAAGTACCACGGGCGCGTCAAGTCGCTCGCCGACGGGGCCCGCGAGGGCGGGCTCGAGTTCTAGTTCTCCTCGAGAGGGTGACGGTTCGTGGCTGAGGTACGCAGAGGGGCCAAGATCAATCCGGACGGGCTCGAGCTGAACGAGCGCGTCGTGCAGGTGAACCGCGTCGCGAAGGTCGTCAAGGGCGGCCGGCGCTTCTCGTTCTCCGCCCTGGTCGTCGTGGGCAACGAGGTCGACACCGTCGGCGTCGGTCACGGCAAGGCCAAGGAGGTCCCCGTGGCCATCCAGAAGGCCGTCGAGGACGCGAAGAAGAACCTGTTCCGCGTGCCCAAGTACCGGACGACGATCACCCACCAGGTGCTCGGCCGCTCCGGCGCCGGCAAGGTCTTCATGAAGCCCGCCTCCGAGGGTACCGGCGTGATCGCCGGCGGCGGCGTGCGCGCCGTGCTCGAGCTGGCCGGCATCCGCGACATCCTCACCAAGTCGCTCGGCACCTCGAACCCGGTCAACCTCGTGGCGGCCACCGTGGCCGGCCTCAAGGACCTGCGCCGGCCCGAGGAGGTCGCGGCCCTCCGCGACAAGACCGTCGCCGAGGTGCTCGGCCTGTCGTCCGGCTCCGGCGCCCCGGCCACCGAGGCCGTCGGCGCGACCGCGGTGGCCTCCGAGTGAGCCGCCTCGCGATCACCCAGATCAAGTCCGAGATCGGCACGCAGCAGCGCCACCGCGGCACGCTGCGGGCCCTCGGCCTGCGCCGCATCGGCCAGACCGTCCAGCACGACGACTCCCCGGTGATCCAGGGGATGCTGCGGATGGTCGCGTGGCTCGTCCGAGTGGAGAAGATCGATGGCTGAGAACGACATCCCTGAGACGCCCGCCGAGGACGTCCGGCTCGACCGCCTCGCCCCGCGCCCGGGCTCCAAGCGCCCGCGCAAGCGCGTCGGCCGCGGCATCGGGTCGGGCACCGGCAAGACGTCCGGTCGCGGTCAGAAGGGCCTCGGCTCCCGTGCCGGCGGCGGCGTCCGCCCCGGCTACCAGGGCGGCCAGATGCCGATCTACATGCAGCAGGGCAAGCTCCGCGGCTCGAACCGCAAGATGTCGATGCCCATGGGCCCGTTCCGCACCCACTCGGTGCCGGTCAACGTCGGCCGCCTGTCCGTGTTCGACGCGGGCACGGTCGTCGATCCCGCGGCGATGGCCGCCAAGGGGCTCGTGAAGAACAACGCGAACCGCGACTGGCCGGTCAAGATCCTCGCCGAGGGCGAGATCGACCGGGCGCTCACGGTGCGGGCGCACGCGGTCTCCGCGGCGGCCCGGGCGAAGATCGAAGCGGCGGGCGGGACCGTCGAGCTCATCGGCGAGGCCGGCACGACCACCGAGTAGCGGGGCGATGCTCAAGACCATCCTGACGTCGCTCCGGTCGGCGGACCTCCGCAAGAAGCTCGCCTTCACGGCGTTCATCCTGCTGGTCTACCGCTTCGGCTCGTTCGTGCCCACGCCGGGCATCGACCTCGAGACCCTGCAGCAGGCGATCGACGAGCGCGGCAGCCGCCTGCTCGACTTCCTCAACCTGTTCGCCGGCGGCGCGCTCACGCGTTTCGCGGTGTTCGCGCTCGGCATCATGCCGTACATCACCGCGAGCATCATCCTGCAGCTCATGACGGTCGTGATCCCGAAGCTCGAGGCGCTGCAGAAGGAGGGCGAGAGCGGCCAGCAGAAGATCACCCAGTACACGCGGTACTTCACCGTGGTGCTGGCGCTGCTGCAGTCCATGGCCTACGTCCTGTACTTCCGCTCCCAGGACGCCCTGCCCGACTTCACGCCGGGCAAGTTCTACCTGATCGTCATCTCGGTGACGGCCGGCACGGTGCTGCTGATGTGGCTCGGCGAGCTCATCACCCAGCGGGGCGTCGGCAACGGCATCTCCCTGCTGATCTTCGCCAGCATCGTCGCCTCCGTCCCGGACGCGATCGACGGCTGGCTGACGCTCGCGCCCGTCTCGCAGGTGCTGATCGCGGCGATCGCCCTCGCCGTCGTCGTCGGCGTGGTCTTCATCAACGAGGGCCAGCGCCGCATCCCGATCCAGTACGCGAAACGCGTCGTCGGGCGCCGCATGACGTCGGGTGGCACGACCTACATGCCGCTGCGCGTGAACATGGCCGGGGTGATCCCCGTCATCTTCGCGTCGTCGGTGGTGATCCTGCCGCCGACCCTCGCGGAGCTCGGCGGGCGCGGATCGTTCTTCCAGGACGTCTCCGACCTGCTCGCCCCGGGCTCCTGGTACTACATCATCTTCGAGGCGCTGCTCATCGTCCTGTTCACCTACTTCTACACCGCGGTGCAGTTCAACCCGGTGGAGCAGGCGGACAACCTGAAGAAGTACGGCGGGTTCATCCCCGGCGTGCGCCCGGGACGGCCGACGGCGGTGTACCTCGACCGCGTGCTCACCCGGTTGACGCTGCCCGGCGCGATCTACCTCGCGATCATCGCGGAGCTGCCGAACATCGTCTTCCGCTACCTGCCGGACTCCAACGTGTTCTTCGGGGTCCTCGGTGGCACGTCGATCCTGATCGTCGTGGGCGTCGCCCTCGACACCATGCGCCAGATGGAGGCCCAGCTGATGATGCGCTCGTACGAAGGGTTCCTGAAATAGCGCGCCTGATCCTCCTCGGCCCCCCCGGGGCCGGGAAGGGCACGCAGGCCGAGCGCCTGCGCGCCGAGTTCGACCTCGTGCACCTCGCCACCGGTGACCTGCTGCGCGCCGCCGTCGCCGAGGGGACCGACCTCGGCCGCGAGGCGAAGCGCTACATGGACTCCGGCGAGCTGGTGCCCGACGCCGTCGTCGTCGGCATGATCCGCGAGCGGCTCTCCTCCGGCGGGTCGGGGCGCTTCCTGCTCGACGGCTTCCCGCGCTCCGTGCCGCAGGCCGACGCCCTCGACCGCACCCTCTCCGACCTCGACATGCCCCTCGACGCGGTGATCTCGATCGCCGTGTCGCGCGAGGAGCTCGTCCGCCGCCTGGCCGGCCGCTGGATCTGCCGCCGCTGCGGGCGCTCGTTCCACGAGGTCTTCAACCCGTACCCGGGCACGCCGTGCCCGTCGGGTGACGGCGGCGAGTCGTGCGACCTGTACCAGCGCGACGACGACCGTCCCGAGACGGTCTCGAACCGCCTGTCGGTGTACGAGGAGCAGACCGCGCCGCTCATCGACTACTACCGTTCCCGCGGCCTCCTGCGCGAGGTCGACGGTGAGCGCACCACGGACGAGGTCCATGACCAGATCGTCGCGCACATCCCGGCGCCGCCGGGCTCCTAGGGGCGGCGCGGGCGTGGCCACCTCCCGCGCGCGCCGCGGCCCGGTCCCGAAGACCCCGGGCGAGCTCGAGGCGATGGCCGCGTCGGGCGCGGTGCTCGCCGAGTGCCACGACGCCCTCGCGGCGGAGATCGGCCCCGGCGTCACGACGGCCCACCTCGACGCCCTCGCCGAGGAGCTGATCCGCTCCCGCGGCGGTGTGCCCGCGTTCAAGGGGTACCCGGGTCCGACGCCGTTCCCGGCCTCCATCTGCGCGTCGGTGAACGACGAGGTCGTCCACGGCATCCCGAACGGAAACCCGCTGCGCGAGGGCGACGTGCTCGCCGTCGACTGCGGCGTCGTCCTCGACGGCTGGGTCTCGGACTCGGCGCGCACCTACGGCATCGGCACCGTGTCCCCGATCGCCGCCCGGTTGATCGAGGCGACGCGCGTCTCACTCGAGCTGGCGATCGACGCCTGCCGGGTCGGCAACCACGTCGGCGACATCGGCCACGCCGTCCAGACCGAGATCGAGGCCGCCGGCTTCTCGGTGGTGCAGAGCCTCGTCGGCCACGGTGTGGGGCGCTCGATGCACGAGGAGCCCCAGGTGCCGAACGTCGGCCGCCCCGGCACCGGCCCGGAGCTGGTCGAGGGCCTCGTCATCGCGATCGAGCCGATGGTGAACATCGGCCGGCACGAGGTCATCCTCGGCGACGACGGCTGGACGATCGCCACCCGCGACGGGAGCCTCTCGGCGCACTGGGAGCACACCGTCGCCGTGACCGCCGACGGCCCGAGGATCCTCACCCTGGCCTGAGGCCGGTTCGCCGGAACCGACCATCCGTATGGGTGGGTGCGCCGGAGGGCGCCGCCGTATTACGGTCGCGCGCATGCGACCCCACCGGCTCCTCATCACCGCCGCCCTCGGGGCGGCGATCGTCGCCCCCGCCGCCTCGGGCGCGACCATCCCCGTCACCACGACCGCCGACGTCGTCGCGAACGACGGGGCCTGCTCGTTGCGTGAGGCGGTGTTCGCCGCCCGCTTCGACCAGACGTACGCGGGCTGTGCGGCGGGGACCCCCGGCGAGGACGTGATCCAGCTCGAGGCGGCCACGTACCGACTGGCGGCGGGTGGCGGCGGGGAGGACGGGAACGAGTCGGGTGACCTCGACACCGGCCCGGCGAACGTGCTGCGCATCGTCGGGCGGGGTGCGGGGGTGACGGTGATCGGCGGCGGGGGCGGGGATCGCGTGCTCGACGTCTTCACCGGCGCCAGCCTCGGTCTGGCCGACCTGACGGTCCGTGACGGCACCGCGCCCCGCGGGGGGAGCGGCGGTGCGGTGCGGAGCCGCGGGGCGCTCACCGTGGTCCGCGTCACGTTCGCCGCGTCGTCCGCCGGTGACGGCGTGCCCGCCGCCGGCTTCGACACGGGCCCCGAGCCCGCGGGTTCCGGCGGGGCGATCTGGAGCAGCGGCCGGCTCGAGGTCGCGGACACGCTCTTCTCGGGTACCCGCGCCGGTGACGGCACCGACGCGGCGGAGTTCACCTCGGGGAACCGGGGGGTCATCTACGGCGCCACCCGCGGCGGCGACGGCGGCGCCGTGAGCGTCGCAGGCGGCACGGCGTCCCTCACCAACGTCACCGTGACGGGCGCACGCGCGGGCGTCGGCGGCGACGTGGGGGACTCCGGCAGCTCGGACCCCGGTGGCGGCGGCGGTGACGGCGGCGCCATCGCCGTCTCCGAGGGCGCCGCGACGATCGTCAACGCCACCTTCCAGGGCAACCGGGCGGGGAACACCGGCAGCCCGCAGGTGAACCTCGAGGGCACCGCCACCCCGGGGAACGGTGGGGCCGTGGCCGTCGCCGCGCCCGGAACCGCCGACGTCCGCTTCTCCACGTTCGCGGGCAACGCGGTGGGGAGCGGCGACGCCGGCGCGGGCGTCGGCGCGTCCATCGCGGGCGCGACGGTCGGCGGGTCGGTCCTCGCCGATCCCGGCGGCGCGTGCGCGACCGCGACCCCGGCGCCGGTCGTGAACGTCACGTTGCCGGGCGACGTCACCTGCCCCGGCAGCGGGCTCGCAGGTGATCCCCGGCTCGGGCCCCTCGCCCTCAACGGCGGCCCGGTGCCGACGATCCTCCCCGGTGCGGGCAGCGTCGCGATCAACGCCGTCGCCAACGTGCCGTGCCCGGCGGCGGACGCGCGTGGCTTGGTCCGCCCCCAGCTCGGCGCCTGCGACGCGGGGGCGGTCGAGGTCCAGCCGGGCACGCCGGAGGCGGTGGGCGCGCCCGCGCCGGGGGGCGGCGGCCCCACCGCGACACGGACGCTCACGGCGGTGAAGGTCGGTCCCGCGGCGTTCCGGGTGCGGGGCCGGAAGCCCCTGGGGACGACGGTGACGTTCCGCGTGAGCGCCGCCGGCCCGGTCGTCCTGACGGTACGGAAGGCGGCGGCGGGCAAGCGGTCGGGGCGGCGCTGCGTGACGCCGACGCGGCGCCTGCGCACCGCGAAGCGCTGCGTGCGGCAGGTGACCGTGGCGGGGCGGGTCGCCCGCCAGGCACGGGCGGGCGTGAACACGTTCCGCTTCACCGGGAAGCTCCGCGGCCGGGCCCTGCCGCCGGGGCGTTACACCATGGTGCTCACGCTCCCGGCGGCGGGCGGCGCCCCCGCGGTGGCGGTGACGCGGCCCTTCCGGATCCGGGCCTGACCCGGCGGGGCCCGGGCGCTACGCCCGGGCCTCCAGGACGAGGTTGAACGGGGTCGCCGCGACCCGCCGGACCGTGGTGAGCCCGGCGCGGCGGCAGACCTCCGCCGTCCGCGCCTCGCCCGCCTGGGCGCCGAGGGCCTCGTGCCCCTCCGACATGCCGTGGGCGAGGCAGATCGCCGTCGACGCCGAGTAGTAGAGGCGCCCGACGGGCGTGAGGTTGTCCTCCACCCGGTCACCGGCGTACGGCTCCACCAGCATCACCGAGCCACCCGGGGCGAGCGCCTCCGCCGCGTGCGCCAGGACGCCCACGGGGTCGCCCATGTCGTGCAGGGCGTCGAAGAAGCAGATCAGGTCGTAGCCCCGCCCCGGGTAGTCCCGGGCGTCGGCGAGCCGGAACGACACGCGGTCGGAGACACCCGCCTCCCGCGCGTGGGCACCGGCCACCTCCACCGACCTGGCGTGGTTGTCGATGCCGTCGAAGTGGGAGGCCGGGAAGGCCTCCGCCATCGCGATCGTCGAGTGGCCGTGGCCACAGCCGACGTCGGCCGCCGTGCCACCCCGCGCGAGCCGCTCCGCCACGCCCTCCAGCGCCGGGATCCAGTCCGTCGCGATGCTCGCCCGGTACCCGTTGCGGTAGAAGCCCGCGATCCCCTCGTGGAGGCCCTCGTGGCGGTGGCCCCACGGCACGCCCTCGCCCGTCCGGAACGCGTCGACCGTGTCCTGCGTGTCGAGGAACATCGCGGCCGGCACGTCCCACGCGGGGGGCACGAAGAGGGGGCTGTCGGGGTCGGCGAGCACCATCGCGCCCTCCGCCGTCAGCTCGTAGGTCGCGCTGACCGGGTGGTACTCCACGTAGCCGCCCGCCGCCTGGGCGTTCAGCCACTCGGCGACGTAGCGCTCCGCGCAGCCGGCCCGGGCCGCGACCTCCCCGGGCGTCAGCGGCCCCGCGCCCGCCATGGCGGCGTAGAGGCCGAGCCGGTCACCGATCCGGACCATCACCCCCCCGTAGCCCGCCGACAGGTCGCCGACCGCCCGGTCGATCAGTGCCGTGAGCCGTTCCATGTCCACCTGCATGACGTCCTCCTCGGTCCTTCGGAAACGATGGGGGCAGCCTGGCCCCCGCCACCCCGGCCGACGAGGGTCGGGCTCGCCACGGGGGGTCCGTTCGTGCCACGCTGCCCCGGTGACCACGCGCCCGCCGACCCGGGTCAGCCTCGTCGCCCTGCCCGAGGCGATGCCGTCCACGCTCGTCGGGCTCCACGACGTGCTGTCGTCGGTCGGATCCATCCCGACGCTGCGGGCCGCGATCGACCCGCCGCCGTTCCAGGTCGAGATCGTCGCCGAGCGGCCCGGCCCGATGTCCCTCGTGACCGGGCTCCCGGTCACGCCGGCGCGCACGCTCGACGAGGTCACGTCGACGGACATCGTCCTCGTGCCGTCCATCGTCGCCGAGGGCGGGCGCTGGGGACGTGGCCGCCACCCGGCCCTCGTCGACTGGATCGCCCGCATGCACGCCGGGGGCGCCCTGCTGTGCTCCGCATGCTCCGGTCTCTTCCCGCTCGCGGAGACCGGCCTCGTCGACGGGCGGGAGGCGACCATCCACTGGGACTACGCCACCGCCTTCCGCGAGGACTTCCCCGCCATCGCCCTCGACCCGGAGAGGGTGCTCGTCGTGAGCGGGGACCGCGCGGAGATCGTCACCTCCGGCGCGTCGTCGTCGTGGGGCGACCTCGCGCTGTACCTCATCGCCCGCCGCGTGGGGACCACCGTGGCGCAGGACGCCGCGCGGTTCTTCGCCTTCCAGTGGCACGTGGACGGACTCGCCGCGTACACGCTCTTCCGACCCCGCACCGACCACGGGGACGCGGCGATCGCGGACGTCCAGGCGTGGATCGACGTCAACCGCGCCGTCGCGCGGCCCGTCGAGGAGATGCGGGGCCGCTCCGGGATGCCGGAGCGCACCTTCGCGCGCCGTTTCACGGCGGCGACCGGGCTGACGCCGATCGCGTACGTCCAGCGCCTGCGGGTCGAGGAGGCGAAGCTCCGTCTCGAGCGCACCGACACGCCCGTCGAGCGGATCGCCTGGGAGGTGGGATACGAGGACCCTGCGGCGTTCCGGCGCCTCTTCCGCCGCATCACCGGCATCGCGCCCGGGGCGTACCGGCGCCGGTTCCAGCTCCCCGTCTACGCCCGGCCGGGCGGGGACTGACGGGTCGCGGCGCGACTGCTAACATGCACGGTCGCTCGCGGGGCCGCCCCGTGAACGCGCCCGCGCCCAGCGTCGGACCGGAGAATTCCCGGCCGACCGGTTCCAGGGGAATCACCGATGAAGGTCCGCGCCTCAGTGAAGCCGATGTGTGAGAAGTGCCGTGTGATCAAGCGTCACGGCAAGCTCCTCGTCATCTGCCCGAACGCCCGCCACAAGCAGACGCAGGGCTGATGGCACGCATCGCCGGAGTCAACATCCCCCGCGAGAAGCGGATCGAGATCGGCCTCACCTACGTGTACGGCATCGGCCGTCCCACGGCGAACAAGGTGCTGGAGCAGACCGGCATCAACCGCGACACGTACGTGCGGGACCTGACCGAGGACGAGGTCGCGCAGCTGCGCGACGTCATCGAGAAGACGCTCATCGTCGAGGGTGACCTGCGGCGCGAGCGCTCGAACGACATGAAGCGCCTCATGGAGATCGGCTGCTACCGCGGCCTGCGCCACCGGCGCGGCCTCCCCGTGCGCGGTCAGCGCACCAAGACGAACGCCCGGACCCGCAAGGGCCCGAAGCGGACCGTGGGCAAGCAGCGCAAGAGCTGAGGCCGGAGACACCCCAACAGGACCGAGGAGCGCGTTGGCACGCCAGAAGGTGACCCGTGGCCGTACCCGTCGGCGCACGCGGAAGAACATCCCCGTGGGCAACGCCCACATCAAGACGTCGTTCAACAACACGATCGTCACCCTGACCGACAAGCAGGGGAACGTCATCGCGTGGGAGACGGCCGGCTCCGCGGGCTTCAAGGGCTCTCGCAAGAGCACGCCCTTCGCCGCCCAGGTCACGGCCGACTCGGCCGCGCGCAAGGGGATGGAGCACGGGCTCCAGAAGGTCGACGTGTACGTCAAGGGCCCGGGTTCCGGGCGTGAGACGGCCATCCGGTCGCTGCAGGCCGCCGGCATCGAGGTCGCCTCGGTGACCGACGTGTCCCCGGTGCCGCACAACGGCTGCCGCCCCCGCAAGCGGCGGAGGGTCTAGCCATGGCGCGCTACACCGGCCCCGCCATCAAGCAGTCGCGCCGCGAGGGCCTCGCCCTCACGGACAAGGCGCAGAAGTACCTGGACCGCCGTCCCTACCCGCCGGGCGAGCACGGCCGCGGCCGCATCCGCCAGAGCGAGTACCTGCTCCAGCTCCGCGAGAAGCAGAAGACGCGCCGGTTCTACGGCATGCTCGAGAAGCAGTTCCGCCGCACGTACGAGAAGGCGAACCGCCAGCCCGGCATCACGGGCGAGAACCTGCTGCGGATGCTCGAGATGCGCCTCGACAACGTCGTCTACCGGCTCGGCTTCGCGGCCACCCGCCGCCAGTCGCGCCAGCTCGTGAACCACGGCCACTTCCGCGTGAACGGGAAGAAGGTCGACATCCCGAGCTACCAGGTGAAGCCGAACGACGTCATCACCGTGAAGCAGGGCTCGAACGCCGAGCCCATCATCCGCGCGGCCACCGAGCTCGTGGCGTCCGTCGCCCCGTGGCTCCAGGCCGACTACGACGCGCTGAACGGGAAGATCCTGAAGGCGCCCGAGCGCTCGGAGATCGACACGCCCGTGAGCGAGCAGCTCATCGTGGAGTACTACTCGAAGTAGCAGAGGGACCGGGCTGGCTGCGATGGCGTCCTCCCGTGACGGGGAGGGCGCCGATGCGCGGCCCGGCGTCATCGCGAACGTCCGGCCCGCGCGCCGGAGTGGAGGAACACATGCTCGACATCCAGTCCCCCCGTATGACCTACGAGCCCATCAGCGACACGCTGGGCCGGTTCGAGGTCGAGCCGCTCGACCGCGGCTTCGGTCACACCTTCGGCAACAGCCTGCGCCGGGTGCTCCTGTCCTCCCTCGAGGGCGCCGCCGTCACCTCGGTCCGCATCGAGGGCGTGCAGCACGAGTTCACGACGATCCCGGGCCTGCGCGAGGACATCACCGACGTCATCCTCAACCTCCGTGAGCTGGTCTGCCGGCTCCACGGCGAGGTCGGGGAGATCGAGGTCGAGCTCTCCAAGGTGGGCCCCGGCGCCGTCACGGCCGCCGACATCTCGGCCCCCGCGGACCTCGAGATCCTCAACCCGGAGCTCGAGATCGGCAACCTCGAGGCCGGCTCGCGCCTCGACATGATCCTCATGATCTCGCGCGGCCGCGGCTACGTCCCCGCCGAGCTCAACAAGGGCCCGAGCACGACGATCGGGGTCATCCCGGTCGACTCGAACTTCTCGCCCGTCCTGCGCGTCCGGTACGAGGTGAGCCCGGCCCGCGTCGGCCAGCGCACCGACTACGACAAGCTCTCGGTCGAGATCCAGACCGACGGCAGCGTCGACCCGCGCGGCGCGATGTCCGAGGCCGCCGAGACGCTCATCGGGCGCCTCGCGATCTTCGCCGACCCGGACAGCACGAAGCTGCTCGGCGAGCCGGCCATCGAGGAGCCGCCCCCGGGTGGCGGCATGCACGACATCATGATCGAGGAGCTCGAGCTGGGCGTGCGCTCCTACAACTGCCTGAAGCGGGTCGGCGTCGAGACCATCGGCGACCTGATCTCGAAGACCGAGGGCGAGCTCTCGGCCATCCCGAACTTCGGCAAGAAGAGCATCGAAGAGGTCAAGGAGAACCTCGCCGCGCACGGCCTGGGCCTGCGCAGCGACGAGGACTAGAGTCCTCACACCGACCGGGAGACAACCGTGCGTCACCGCAACAAGGGACCCAAGCTCAACCGCACCTCCGCGCACCGTTCGTCCATGGCGGCGAACCTCGCGACGGCGCTTCTGACGCACGGGCGCATCCAGACGACCGCCCCCAAGGCCAAGCTGGCCCGGGGCGTCGCGGAGAGGGCGATCACCCTCGCGAAGGAGAACACCCTCCACTCGCGGCGTCAGGCGATCGCGCTGCTGCGCAACAAGGACATCACCTACCACCTGTTCGACGTGGTGGGGCCGGCGTTCGCCGACACCCAGGGCGGCTACACCCGCACCATGAAGCTCGGCCCCCGTCAGGGTGACGCCGCGCCGATGGTGCTGCTGGAGTTGTCCAAGGACGTGGCGGTCCCCGCCGCGCGGTGACCGACCCGGGCCGGGTGATCCGGCTCGACCTGGAGTACGACGGGGCGGGGTTCTCGGGCTGGGCGCACCAGCCCGGGCTCCGCACCGTCGAGGGCGTCCTCCGCGACGCCCTCGCCACGCTGCTGCGCGAACCCGTGGAGCTCACGGTCGCCGGCCGCACCGACGCCGGGGTCCACGCCTCCGGCCAGGTGGTGAGCGTGCCCACGACCGCCGACCTGCCGGCGGCGCGCATCCTCCGCGGCCTCGCGGGCCTGCTGCCGCCCGACGTCTCCGTGCGCCGCGTCGCCGACGCGCCGCCCGGCTTCGACGCCCGCCGCGACGCCCGCGCCCGCCGCTACGAGTACCGGGTGCTGCCGGGACCGCCGTCGGCCCTGCGCCGCTCCCGGGTGCTGCACCACCCCGCCCCGCTCGACGCGGACGCCCTCGCCGCGGCCGCCGCGGTGCTGGAGGGGACCCACGACTTCCGGGCGTTCACCCCGACCCGGACGGAGCACGTCTTCTTCGACCGCACCCTCCACCGGTGCGCCTGGGAGCGCCGCGGCGACGAGCTGGTGCTGGTGGTCGAGGCCGACGCCTTCCTGCGCCACATGGTCCGCGTCATCGCCGGCACCACGCTGCTCGTCGGCCGGGGGGCGTGGCCGCTCGCACGGGTCGCGCCGCTGCTCGACGGGGCGCCCCGCGGGGCCGCGGGACCCACGGCGCCCGCCCACCCCCTCACCCTCGTCGGGGTGCGCTACGACGACGCGTGACGCTCCCGCGGCCGACCCAGCCGCTACCCTTGGAGGCCGGTGACCAACATCCTCGTCACGAACGACGACGGCGTCACCTCGCCCGGTCTCCTCGCGCTCGTGCAGGCGCTGCGGCCCCACGGGCGGGTGAGCGTCATCGCCCCCGACTCGAACCGCAGCGCCATCGGGCGGGGCATCACGATCCACAACCCCCTCCACGTCGAGGAGGTCGAGCTGGACGACGGGTCGCCGGCGCTCGCGACCGACGGCACCCCCGTCGACTGCGTGCGCTTCGCGCTGCTCGGGCTGCTCGACGAACGGCCCGACGTGATCGTCAGCGGCATCAACCTGGGCCTCAACCTGGGCGACGACGTCACCTACTCCGGCACCGTCGCGGCGGCCCTCGAGGGCGTGCTGCTCGGCCTGCCGGCGATCGCCGTGTCGGTGCAGGCCACCGACCTCGAGGCGGGCCAGTGGGACGGGTCGGCCTACGACTTCCGCGCCGCCGCCGGGTTCGCCGCCCGCATGGTGCCGCGGGTGCTCGCCCCCGACTTCCCGCCCCGCGTGATCCTGAACGTCAACGCCCCCGGCCTCGCCCCCGAGGCGATCACCGGCGCGCGCGTCAGCCGCCTCGGGCGGCGGGTCTACAACGACGAGCTCACGTTGATCTCCACCGACGGCGCCCGGCGCCGGTACACGATCTACGGCGCCAGCGCGTCCCACCTCCGTGAGGAGGGGACGGACTTCGCGGCCATCGAGGAGGGCATGATCTCCGTCACCCCCATGCACTTCGACCTCACCGACATCGGCGGGATGGACCACCTCGAGCGCGTCTCGCTCGCGGGCCTGCTCGGCGCGGACGCCGTGGGGCGCGAGGCGTGAGCGGCTTCGACCCGGTCCTGCTCGACCTGGACGGCACCGTCATCGACTCGGTGGCGCTCATCCGCGAGTCGCACCGCCACGCCGTGCGCACCGTGCTCGGGGAGGAGTGGGAGGACGAGCGTCTCGTCGCGAACGTCGGCCGGCCGCTCCTCGAGCAGATGGCCGTCTTCTCGCCGGGGGACGCCGACGAGCTGTACCGCGTGTACCGCGAGTGGAACCACGCCAACACCGCCGCCCTGCTGCTGCCGTACGAGGGCGTCGCCGAGGTGCTTCAGGAGCTGCGCGACGCCGGGCGGACACTCGGCATCGTGACCTCCAAGAGCCGCGACGCGGTCGACCTCGCCTGGGGTGTCCTGCCGGGGCTGCGCGAGCTCTTCTCCGTCGAGATCACCGCCGACGACACCCCGGTGCACAAACCCCACGCCGATCCCGTGCTCGCCGCGTTGCGGGCCGTCGACGGCGACCCGGCACGCGCCTGCTACGTCGGTGACGCGCCCTTCGACATCCAGGCCGGCCGGGCCGCCGGGATCGCGACCATCGCCGTGACCTGGGGCTTCTTCCCGCCGCACGACCTCGAGGCCGAGGGGCCCGACCTGATCTGCGCGACACCCGCCGAGCTGCTGCGGACGTGCCTCGGGGGCTCCTGACATGAGCGACCCCGCCGGGCGGGTCGCCGAGCTGCGCGAGCTGATCGACGCGGCGAACCACGCGTACTACGTCCTCGACCAGCCGACGGCCGCCGACTCCGAGTACGACGACTGGATGCGGGAGCTCGAGGCCCTCGAGGGGGAGCACCCCGAGCTCGCCTCCGACGAGTCGCCCACCCGGCGCGTCGGCGCCGCGCCCGCGACCCGCTTCGCCCCCGTCGCCCACCGCCGCCAGATGCTGAGCCTCGCCAACGCCCGCGGCGCCGACGAGCTCGCCGCGTGGTGGAGGCGGGCGCGCTCCGTGATGGAGCAGGAGGGCATGGGGGCGCGCGAGACCACCTTCGTGGTGGAGCCGAAGATCGACGGCCTCGCGATCTCGCTGACCTACGAGGACGGGCGCTTCACCCAGGGCGCCACGCGCGGCGACGGCGTGACCGGCGAGGACGTGACGGCCAACCTCCGCACCATCCGCGCCATCCCCGCGCGGATGCGGCTGCCGGAGGGCACCGCCCCACCTGCCGTCGTCGAGGTGCGCGGGGAGGTGTACCTGCCGCTCGCGGCGTTCGCGGAGCTGAACGCCACGCGTGCGGCGGCCGGGCTGCCGACGTTCGCGAACCCCCGCAACTCGGCGGCGGGCAGCCTCCGGCAGATCGACCCGGCCGCCACGGCCGAGCGGCCGCTGTCGATCTGGTGCTACGGCATCGGGCACTCCGAGGGCCTCGACCTGCCGAGCCAGAGCGCGACGCTCGACTGGCTCCGCGCCGCCGGCTTCCGGGTCAACCCGGACATCCGCGTCGTCGGCGACATCGAGGAGGTCCACGCCGAGTGCGTCGCGTGGGAGGAGCGGCGGGGGGCGGTGGACTTCGACATCGACGGCGCCGTCGTCAAGATCGACGACGTCGACGTGCAGGAGCGGCTCGGCGCCGTCGGCCGCGCGCCTCGCTGGGCGATCGCCTACAAGTTCCCCCCGACGACGGCGGTGACCCGGCTCGACGGGATCATGGTCAGCGTCGGCCGCACCGGCGCCCTCGTGCCGTTCGCCCAGCTCGAGCCCGTGTCGGTGGGCGGCGCGACGGTCCGCCTCGCGACCCTCCACAACCAGGACGACGTGGCGCGCAAGGGACTGATGATCGGCGACCGGGTCATCGTCCAGCGCGCCGGCGACGTGATCCCCCAGGTGGTGGGCCCGCTCGTGCAGGAGCGCACCGGCGATGAGACCCCCTTCGTGATGCCGGACCGCTGCCCCGCCTGCGACACCCCCGTCGTGCAGCCGCCCGGCGAGGTGCAGATGCGGTGCCCGAACCGCTCCTGCCCCGCGCAGATCCAGCAGGGGCTCTTCCACTTCGCCTCCCGGGGGGCGATGGACATCGAGGGCCTCGGCGAGAAGACCATCCGCCGGTTCTACGAGGAGGGCCTCCTCACGAGCTTCGCCGACATCTACGACCTCCCGGCGCACCGCGACCGGCTCGTGGCGATGGAGGGCTTCAAGGACGTCTCCGTCGACAACCTCCTGGCCGCCGTCGAGGGGTCGAAGGCGCGCCCGTGGCCCCGGCTGCTCTACGGCCTCGGCATCCGCCACGTCGGCTCCGTGACGGCGGAGGCGCTCGTCGCGGTCGCCCCGACCCTCGACGCCCTGCTCGCCGCCGATGTCGAGACGCTCGCCCGGGCCGAGGGCGTCGGGCCGGTCGTCGCCGAGTCGGTGCGCGAGTTCCTGTCGTCGGAGGCCAACGTCGAGCTGCTGGAGCGCCTGCGGGCCGCGGGCCTCACCGTCGTCCACGACGTGCCCGCGGTCCCCGCCGACGGGCCGCTCACCGGGCTCACCGTCGTGCTCACCGGCGGGCTCGAGGCGTACTCCCGCGACGACGCCAAGCGCGCCGTCACCGCGGCCGGCGGCAAGGTCACGGGTTCGGTGTCGAAGTCGACGAGCTTCGTCGTCGCCGGCGTCGACCCGGGGTCGAAGCTCGCGAAGGCGGAGTCGCTCGGGGTGCCCGTGCTCGACGAGGCCGGGCTCCTCGCCGTGCTGTCGGGCGACGCCCCGCCGCCGGAGCGCGCCGCCGGCTGACCGTCAGCGCGCCGGCGCGTCCGCGGTGCCGGAGGCGAGCATCACGACGACCCGCTCCTGGATGGCCCGCGCCGCGGTGATGTCGCCCGTGTTCGCCACGACCGCGAACGCGTACCGCTGGCCGCCACGGCTCACCACCCACCCCGCCATCGACGAGACGCCGTCGAGGTAACCGGTCTTCGCCCGCACCCGCTTCGTCGCGACGCCCGTCGTGAAGCGCCGGATGAGGGTGCCCTCGCCGCCGCGGGCGAGGGAGGCGATGAGGGCCGCGCCCCAGGTGTCGTCGCCGTCGGCGGCGGCGACCACGTCGACGAGGGTCCGGGCGGAGAGGCGGTTCGCGCGCGACAACCCCGACCCGTCGACCAGGCGGTCGCCGGGGGCGAGCATGCCGCGCGACTCCAGCAGCTCCCGCGTCCGGGCCGTGCCGGCCGCCGTGGTGCCGGGGCCCCCGCCGTCGGCGCCCACGCCCTTCGTGAGGGTCTCGGCGATGAAGTTGTCGCTCGCCAGGTTCATCGTCCGGACGACCGTGCGCAGGGGCGGGGAGACGGCGGTGCCGAGCACCCGCGACCCCCGCGGCGTCCGCCCCGCGCGGAGGGGGCCGGCGTGGGCGATGCCGAGCCCCTTCAACGTGGCGCGCACCCGCTGGGCCGCGGCGAGCGGGGGGTCGGACACGTACCGGGCGCGGGTGTTGCCCGCGTAGTCCTGGTTCGTGGCGACCGCCGAAAGGGGGGCCGAGTACGCCGAGTAGTAGGAGGGCCAGCCCGGGCCGAGGCGGCGCGTGTCGAACAGGCTCTCGTCGGCCACGATGGCGCCGCGCACCAGTCGGACGCCCCGTCTACGCAGGGGGATCGCGACGTCGGCGAGGGGTGTCGCGCCGGCGGGCAGGTAGCCGGCGGCGTAGCCCCGGGTCGCGAGCAGGGGGTCGCCCGCCCCCTGCAGGTAGACGGGGCCGCGGAGCGTGCGCCCGTCGCGGACGGTGCCGGGGCCGGCGAGCAGGCGGGTGGTGAAGCGGTGGTCGGGGCCGTGGGCGATGAGCGCGCCGGCACCCGTCAGGAGCTTCATCGTGGACGCGGGGATGCGGGGCGTGTCGGCCCGGAACGACGCCACGGGCGTCACGGCGGCGCCGTCGTCGATGCGGGCGACGAGGATGGTGGAGCGGGGGTTCGAGGCGCCGAAGGTGGAGACGGCCACCTGCACGTCCGAGGGGCGCGCGACGGCGGGCGCGGTGCCGAGGAGCAGCGCGAGGGCGGCGACCGCGAGGGTCGCCGCCCCGCGCGAGGGGCGTACGGCTACGCCGTGGCGCTCAGCAGTCGCTCCGCCTCGTCGGCCGGCAGCCGGTGCCCCGCCGCCGTCACCGATCTGACGAAGAGCGTCTTGTCGATCCGCCCGTTGTAGATCGGGACGGAGGTCTCGACGCACAGGCGCACGACCTGCTTGCGCGCGAGACCCAATGCCTCGGACAGCTCGTCCGGGGTCAGGTGATTGGCCATCAGGAAGTCCTCCTCGATGGTGTCTCGACCCGTCTCGCTCAGCCGTCGGGATGTGGGCTGGGGACGGGTCACGGCGAACCTCGACGTCAGGCCCGTGGGCCGTGGATCCGCTCGTGCATGTACTCGTACTTATCGACCTGTGGGACGACATTGTCAACCACGCTACCCGCTCGGTGCGGACGTCCCGCGTGGCGCCGGTCCGTGCGGGGGCCCCGGGCGGGGCGGCGCCTCAGGCCCGGGGGGCGGTGGAGCGCAGCGGCGCGGGGGCGGGGGCGCGCAGGCTGCCGCGCGCGGCCATCCAGGCCCAGACCCCGACGAACCCGAGGGCGACCACGAGGCCGCCGGCGACGGCGTCCAGCACGTAGTGGTTCGCCGTCCCCGTGATCGTGATGAAGACGGCGACGGGGTACGCGACGGCGAGGAGCCGCAGCGGCCAGTGCCGCACCAGCACCACGCCCACCATGCCGATCATCAGGGCGTACCCGAAGTGCATCGACGGGACGGCGGCGTGCGGGTTGAACCACCCGGAGAACACGCCGCCGTGGAGGTCGATGTCGCTGATGTTGTGGAGCGTGTCCACGAAGCCCTCCCGGGCGCCGGCGAGGCGCGGCGGGGCGACGGGGTAGACCATGTAGACGACCAGCGCGATGGCGTTCGTGGCGAGGAAGGCGTTGCGCACGTACGGGTAGACCCGGGCGCGCCGCTTGTACAGCCAGATGAAGAAGAGCGGCGTCACGGTCCAGTGCGCGTACATGTAGAAGTAGTTGAGGGCCTCGGCGAGCTGGACGTGGTTGAGGATCCACTGCTGGATGCTCGTCTCGACGAAGAGGCCCGAGCTCTTCTCCCAGTCGATGATGCCGGCGGCGTTCTCGAACGCCGTCGAGGGGTCGCCGATGACCAGGGCGCGCGACGCCTGGTAGATCAGGAGCGCGAACGCGAAGATCGCCACCTCGAACGTCCACGGGTGGGCGGCGAAGGGGCGGCGGACCGCGGCGGCGAGCCGCCGGTCGGCGCGCGGGCGGACATCCGTCGCGGGGGCGGTCCCGGTGTCCTGCGTCCTGTCGGGAACCGTCCCGCTCATCGTCCTCGGCCCCTCCGTTCCTCTGCCCCCGTGCGTGACGATCAACGTATCGTGCGTGACGAAGGTGCAACAACCCCCGCACGGAGGGGGTTAACCGTCCCTTGGGCGAGCGGGCCCGCCCCACGACGACCGAGGGCGCCGGTCTCCCGGCGCCCTCGACGACCAGCCCTATCGGGGTGCCCGGATTTGAACCGGGGACCTCTCCGACCCGAACGGAGCGCGCTACCAAGCTGCGCCACACCCCGCTGCATCAGCGGTCCGGGGATCGTACCGGACGCGGGCCCGTCCCGGCGCCCGGGCCCCTCCCGGCGATCAGACGGTGATGACGCCCTCGACCTCGGGCACCGCGCGCCGCAGCTCGGCCTCGATGCCGAGCGTCAGGGTCGCGGTGGACATCGGGCAACCACCGCACGAACCCATCATCGTGAGGTGCACGAAGCCCTCCTCGTCGAACTCCACGAGCTCGACGTCACCGCCGTCCGCGTGGAGCGCGGGCCGGATCTGATCCAGGACGTCCTCGATCTGCGAGAGAATCTCCGCCGACATGCCGCCTCCCAGCGTTCGTTCGACCGCCGTCCATGGTAGCGCCCTGAGGGCCGCCGTCGTCCAGATGACCAGCTCCGCCGACCGGGACGCCAACCTGGCGACCGCCGGACGGCTGGTGCGCGCGGCCGCCGACGCCGGGGCGCGCCTCGTGGTCCTCCCCGAGAAGTGGCCGTTCATCCACGGTCCGCGGACATCGGAGGGCGCCGAGCCACTCGACGGGCCGTCGCTCGGCGCGGCGCGCGCCTGGGCCCGGGAGCTGGGGGTCGCGATCCTCGCGGGCAGCCTCATCGAGGACGCCGCGGGTCCCCGCGCCCACAACACCAGCCCGCTCGTCGCCCCCGACGGGTCCGTGGTGGCCGTGTACCGCAAGCTCCACCTGTTCGACGTGGAGGCCGGCGGCGTCACCTACCGCGAGTCCGCCGCGACGGCCCCGGGGTCGGAGATCGTGACGGGCGACGTCCTCGGGCGCCGGGTCGGGATGTCCGTCTGCTACGACCTCCGGTTCCCGGAGCTCTACCGCCGCCTCGGCGCGGACGGCGCCGAGGTCGTCGTGGTGCCGGCGGCGTTCACGGTCGCGACGGGACGGGACCACTGGGAGGTCCTGCTCCGTGCCCGCGCGATCGAGAACCAGGTCTTCGTGCTCGCCGCGGGCCAGTGGGGGACCCACGACGACGGCACCGCCTCATACGGGCGGAGCATGGTCATCGACCCGTGGGGGACCGTGCTGGCGCAGGTGCCCGACGGCGAGGGGGTCGCGGTCGCCGACCTCGACTTCGACGCGCTCGCGGCGATCCGCCGGCGCCTCCCCGCCCTGCGGCACCGCCGGGACGACGTGTACTAGACGGGCTTCCCGGTGGGGGGGACGTCGAAGGGGAGGTCGTGGTCGGCGTGGGCGACGACGCCCCCGACGAGGGTGAGGCGGGGGACGAGGTCGGCGTCGAGCACCACGACGTCCCCGGGGCCCCCGGGCGCGAGGCCGGCGGGCAGCCCCAGCAGGCGGCGCGGGGCCTCCGTCGCGGCGGCGAGGGCGCTCGCCACGTCGATGCCGGCCGCCACCAGGGTCGCCGGTCCGCGGTCGATGGCCGATGCGCTGCCCGCGAGCACGTCGCCGGCGAGCACCCGCTCGCCGTCGGAGTCGACCGGGAGGCGGCCGAGGCGGTAGCGGCCGGGGGGCGCCCCCGCGGCGGCCACCGCGTCGCTGACGAGCACGAGCCGCCGTCCCGTGGCGCGGGCGATGACGGCCGCGACCTCGGGGGCGACGTGGACGCCGTCCCCGATCAGCGACACGTGGGCGCGGTTGTCGGCGAGGAAGGCCACGAGCGCGGACGGCGCGCGGCTCTCGATGCCCCGCATCGCGTTCATGGCGTGCGTCAGGAGCCGTGCCCCCGCGGCGATCGCCTCGCGGCCCTGCGCGGCGTCGGCCTCGGTGTGGCCGACCGCCACGACGCAGCGCCGCCGGGCGCGGCGCACGGCGTCGAGGCCGCCGGGCAGCTCGGGGGCGAGGGTGAGGACGGCGGGCCGGAAGACGTCGAGCATGCGGTCGACGTCCTCGGGGACCGCGCGCCGCAGCATCGTCGGGTCGTGGGCGCCGGCGCGGGTGGGCGTCAGGAACGGGCCCTCGAGGTGGGGCGGCAGCATGCGGGCCGCGGCCGGCGACACGGGGGCGTCGCGCAGGGCGCGCGCCGCGCGCCCGTAGCCGGCGTCGGAGCGACTGATGAGGGTCGGGCAGAACGCCGTCACCCCGGCGCGCGGCAACCCCTCGGCGACGCGGGCGATCTCGTCGGGGTCCTCGCCCACCTGGGCGCCGCCGTAGCCGTTCACCTGCAGGTCGACGAACCCGGCGGCGACGATCCAGCCCTCGGGTAGCACCCGCACCGCGCCCGGGGGGCCGTCGTCGGCGACGACGCCGTCGGTGACCGTGACCGCGCCGGGCGTGATCCGCCGTCCGCGGAGGACGTCGCCCTCGAGGGTCAGGCTCACGCGGGGGCCGCCGCGGCCTCGTGGGCGATGAGCAGGGGGTCGAGGCCGGGGGCGCCGAGCTCCCGGGCGAGGCCCTCCGGGTCGAGGCGTCCGCCCTCGAGCCACAGCTCGCGCAGCAGGGCCCCGGCGCCGGGCTCGGTGAACCAGCGCTCGCCGAAGGTCTCGCGCAGGTGGGTGCGCAGCGCGGCGGCCAGGGCCCGGGCGCGGAGGTCGTCGAGGGGCGCGAGGCCGGCGAGCGGGTCGGCGAGCGTCAGCTCGTCGGGCCACGACAGGCCGAGGGCGCGGGAGATCCCGTCGGGGTCGGCGGCGCCGAGGGCGACGACACGGGCCGCCGTGGCACGGGCCCCGGCGAGGCGCACCGCCGCGGCGGTGCGCGCGATCGCCTCCGGCTCGGCGGCGCCGACCACGCGGCGGAGCCACTCCGGGTCGGAGACGAGGCCCTCGAACAGGCGCCCCGCCGCGCCGGCGAGGGCGGGGTCGGCGAGCAGGCGCGCCTCGATGGGCAGGCGCGACGAGGCGCCCGCGCGCGCCAGGGCCGTGCCGCTCGCGCGCAGCAGCGCGGCGAACGCGGCGAGGCGCTCGCCGGCGGGCGCGGGGAGCGGGGGCCCGGCCGTCAGGCCGAGGACGTCGCGGGTGCGGGCGACGGCCGCCGGGGCGGCCACGGTCGGCAGGGCGTCGTGCAGGTGGGGGGCGCTCGTGACGCGTGGCAGGTCGGCGGCCGTCAGGTCGCGCGCCCCGGAGCCGAGGGCCTCGCGTGCGGCGCGGTCGAGGCCGCGGGCCGCGAGGTCGTCGGTCGCGTCGAGCAGGCGGGCGGCGCCCTCGGAGGCCGGTCCCGGCTCGGCTCCGGCGGCCCGGACGAGCAGGGCCGTCGCGTCGGCGGCGCCCTGGGAGCGTGCGGCCTCGTCGCGGCGGACGGCGGCGTCGCCGAGCGGCTCCCGCAGGTGGGCCGACAGGGCCCGCAGCCGGGCGGTCTGCAGCTCGCGCCGCCGGCCCGCGTCGGGCTCCTCGGCCAGCAGGTCGTCGACGCCCGCGAGGGTGACCCCGTCGCCCGGGTCGCCGACGAGCGGCTCGCCCAGCAGGCGGTCGACGGTGCGCAGCTCGTCCGCGGAGGCGCCGCGCAGCAGGCCCTCGGCGGCGAAGCGGGCGAGGGGCCGGACCCCCGGGTCGCGTGACGCGATGTCCTCGAGGCCGCTCAGGACCTCGGCGTCGAAGAGCGTCCCCGGCTCGGACGCGGGCATGGTGAGCTGCCGCTCTGCGCCGGCACGGTACTCGTCGAGGTCCGGTGCGGCGAGGGCCACACGGACATACTAGGCCCATGGAGCGCCCCCGCCGTGACGACGTCCTCGAACTGGACGTCGAGGACCTCGCGTTCGGCGGCGCCGGGGTGGCCCGCCACGACCGTTTCGTGGTGTTCGCACGTGACACCGCGCCCGGCGACCGCGCCCGCGTGCGGGTCACGAAGTCGCGCCGCCGGTTCGCGGAGGCGGACCTCGTCGAGGTGCTCCGGCCCGGCCCCGACCGGGTGCCGGCGCCCTGCCCGTACGTGCCGCGGTGCGGCGGGTGCCGCCTGCAGCACGTCGCCTACGACGCGGCGCTCGCGGCGAAGCGCGACCAGGTCGTCGAGCACCTCGCCCGCATCGGCCACCTCGAGGGGATCGACGTGCGCGCGCCGGATCCGGCGCTCGAGCCGTTCCGCTACCGCAACAAGATGGAGTACTCGGCGTCGCGGGGGCCGGGGGGCGAGCTGCTGCTCGGCTTCCACGAGCGTGGCCGCTGGGACCGTGTGGTCGACATCGGCGCCTGCCTCCTCGCGACGGAGCTCGGCGACGCGGTCCGCGAGACCGTGCGCGCGTGGGCGGTGGCCGAGGCGATCGCGCCGTACGACCAGCGCGCCCAGGACGGCACCCTCCGCCACGTCGTGGTGCGGGAGGGCGTCGCCACCGGCCAGGTGCTCGTGTCGGTCGTGACGGCGCCGGGGGCGGAGGAGGTGGTCGACCGCCTCGCGGCGCCGCTGACGGCCGCGCACCCCGAGGTCGTCGGCCTGCTCCACTCGGTCAACGACGGCGTCGCCGAGGCCACCGGGGGCCTCCCCACCCGCGTCGTGACGGGGCGCGACTGGATCGAGGAGCGCGTCGCCGGGGTGACGCTGCGCCTGTCGGCGGGTGCGTTCTTCCAGACCAACACCCGCATGACCGACCAGCTCTACGCCCGCGCGGCGGAGGCGGCGGGCCTCGACGGCACGCAGGTGCTCTACGACCTCTTCTCCGGCGTCGGCAGCATCGGCATCGCCATGGCCGCCGGCGCGCGCGAGGTCGTCGCGATCGAGATCGTCCCCGAGGCGGTCGAGGACGCGGAGCGCAACGCCCGCGCCAACGGGGTCCGCAACCACACGGCCCTCTGCGGCGACGTCGGCGTGGTGCTGCGCGAACGGCGGGGGGAGCTGCCGCCCCCCGACGTGGCGATCGTCGATCCGCCCCGCGCCGGGCTGTCGGGACGTGCCGTGCGCCGCATCCTGGAGCTGGCGCCGCCCGTCCTGGTCTACGTCTCGTGCCAGCCGGCGACCTTCGCGGACAACGCCGCGAAGTTCGTGGAGGGCGGCTACGTGCTGGAGTGGGTGCGGCCCGTCGACATGTTCCCGCAGACGCCCCACATCGAGGCCGTCGCCCGCTTCACGAGGACGACCCCGCCGGCGTAGCGCCGGCCGCGGCCGGCCCGCGCGTGCTCGATGCGCGCACGATGGCGTCGCGGCCGCGCTCCTTGGCCTGGTAGAGGGCGATGTCGGCACCGCGCACGATGCCGCCCGCCGCCGGCGCCCGGCGGAGATCGCAGACCCCGCCGGAGATGGTCACCGTCCCGATTCCGGTGAACGGGTCGTCGCCGATGCGCCGGCGCCCGCGCTCGGCGGCCTCGTGGGCACCCGTCATCTCGGTGTCACCCATGAGCCAGGCGATCTCCTCGCCGCCGACCCGCGCGAGCAGGTCCTGCGGCCGCGCGATCGCGGAGAGGCGTCGCGCGATCTCCGTCAGCACCCGGTCGCCGGCCTGGTGGCCGTGGGTGTCGTTGACCCGCTTGAAGTGGTCGACGTCGATCAGCGCCAGGGCGAGCGGGCGCCCTGTGCGGCGGGCGCGGGCGGTCTCGGCGTCCAGGCGCTCCTCGAAGGTGCGCCGGTTCGCGAGACCGGTGAGCGGGTCGGTCGTGGCCTGGAGCGCGAGGTCGCGCCGGGCCTCCGCGCTGGAGATGGCCGCGGCCGCCAGCTCCGCGAACCGGGCGAGCCGCTCCTCCGTGTCGTCCGCCCAGGGGCTGCGGCCGTGGCGGGCGACGAGGACGGCCCCCCAGGCGCTCCCGCCGACGCGCACGGGGGCCGCGACGGCGCTGGCCACGTTGCGGGTCCATTCCGGGCCCGCGAGGGCGTCGCCGGCCGGCAGGGCCGCGTAGTCCTCGATCCGGGCGGGCTCGCCGCTGTGCGCGACACGCGCCAGGACACCCTCGCCGTCCAGGCGGACGGCGCGCGGCGCCACCATGCGCTCCTCGCCCCAGACCCCCAAGGTGCGGGCGTGGTCGTCGTCGAACCGGCAGACGAGGCCGAGGTCGGCCCCGGTCAGCAGCGCCGCCTCGCGGGCGATCAACGTCACCACGTCCTCCGGGCTCGCCGCGGCCGCGGTCGCCACCCGCCGCAGCGCGGCCTGCTCGGCGGCGACCCTGCCGCTCTCGTCCTCGCGCCGGTTGCCCTGGACGAACAGGAGCGCCAGGACCCCGACCATGGCCATGCCGCCGACCAGCAGGCCGGCCGGCATCGCGAGGCCGCCCCAGGCGGTGGGCGCGTCGAGTCGCAGGGTCCAGGTGCCGCCGGCGACGGCCACCGACACGGCCGTGCCGCCGGCGTCGCGCCCGCCGTGGATCAGACGTGGGCCCTCGAACAGGGCGAACCGGCTCCCGGGCGGCAGTCCCTCGAGGACCGGTGCGACGAGGGTGTCGAGCATGAAGCTCGCCAGCACGATGCCACGCGGCGTCGCGCCCGGTCCCGGCGTGTCGCCGGGGGCGTACACGGCCGCGACCAGCGGCACCATCATCCCCTGGGGCGTCGGCGTCACCCCGATCATCCTGACGTCCCCCGTCCGGCGGGCGGCGTCGAGCGCCGCGGGGGTGCCCTGCTGCCCGGCGTAGCCGAGCAGGTCCAGGCCCGGCACGCCGACGACGACGTCGGGCACCGGGCCCTGGGCGAGGTGGAGGAAGGGGAAGTACTCGGCCCGCCGCGGCGAGCGCGTCAGCACCGACCCGCGGCGCCCGGCGACGTCGAGGATCGTGATGCCGGTGCGGCGCTCGAAGGATGCGCGGGAGGCGTCCGGCACGCGGGGGAGCCAGGCCGCCCCGACGATCCGGGTCCGGTTGAGCGTGGCCGCGCCGTACCGGGTGAACTCGCCGGTGGTCGGCGACGGGTGGGCGTCGAGGAGTCCCCGCAGGCCGCGCAGGGTGACGCCGCCCTCATCGACCTCGTGGACCAGCGTGGTCGCGGCCCGATCCGCCCAGTCGCGCTCGATCGCCGCCTGGTCGGCGCGCCACACGGACGCCGCGATGGCCGCGATGGCGACGACCGCGAGGGCGAGGACCACCAGCGCGGCGCCCTGGAGGACGCTGAGCCGCGCCCGCACCGTGTGGGTGCGGGGTGCGGGCGCGGGGGGCGGGGGGCGGGCCACACCCTTCCCGTCGGCGGCCGGGGGACCGCGGGCGAGGGTTCAGCCCGGCGGATGCCGCCGGATCAGTAGGGGGGTTGCGCCTGGTGCCAGTCGCCGATCGCCCGGAAGGCGTCCCAGAAGGCGCGCTTGGCGCCCTGCTCGTCGAGTGACGCGTCGATGTCGGGCACGTAGAGCGCCTCGATCGTCGGCGTCCACCGCTGCACCACGCCGGGTGTCGCCGACAACGGCTCGGCGAGGGGGACCTCGAGGGCGGCGAGAGCCTCGACGACCCGCTCGCCCATCGGGACGATCAGCGAGGGCTGGACGATGTGGACCTCACGCGCCAGCCACGGCAGCGACTGCTCCGCGGCCTCGCGGTCGTCCACGTGCCGGCACTTCACGCAGAGGGTCCCGTAGAGCTGCAGGGGGTCGATGCCGAGGCGTTGCACGCTCTTCAGGATCGCCGTGCCCGCCCGGCCGAAGAAGGCGACGCCCTCCTGGCGCTCCGCGAGGCTCGGGCCCCACTTGACCATCATGATCTCGGCCTGCGGGCTGCCGGAGCTCATCACGGGCAGCTCCGCCTCGGCGCGACAGGCGTCGCACGCGGTGATCTCGTCGTTCAGCGCGGCGATCTCGGCGATCGCACGCCGCTGGTACGCGTCCTGGATGTCCTCGGGGGTGCTGCCCGCCAGGCTCGTCGGAGCGGGGCGGCGGGTGCGCGAGGGCCGGCTGGGGCGCGGCGTGGGGGGCTCGGGGGTCATCTGCGGGGACGGTATTTAGCGGTGCCCTCGTTACTCCTGCCCGGGGCCGTTTCAGGACTCGTGCGAGCGATTGCGGCGTCCGCGTGCACGGGGCTCCCGCAGGCGGCGTCCGAGGCGCTCGGGCCGGCCGATCCGCGCGTCCGCCAACGCGTCGAGCAGATCCGACGGCCCCGCGAAGCGGCGCAGCTCGGTGACGGCGGCGCCGACGTCCTCGGGGCGCCGCGCACCGCTCGCCGCGACGACGAGCACACCGAGGCGCCGCAGGGTGCCCTCGTCGTCGTCCTCGCCGAGCTCGTGGCAGTCGATCTCGCCCTGGATCCGGCGCAGCACGTCGGCGGGGGGCACGTCGGCCGACCCGGCCCGCGGCAGCAGCACCAGGCCACCCTGGTCGCGGACGGCGGCGGCCGCCGACTCGGGTGACAGGCCGGGCGGCACGTCGTGCGACAGGTAGAGGCCGACCAGGACCCCGGCGGACGTCACGATCTCCTGGCCCGGCACCACCGTAAGGCCCGCGGGGGCGAGGGCGGCGACCGCGGCGGCGAGCGCGACGCCCTCCGGCGCGGCGACCCCGACGACGTCCACACCGCGCTCGACGCAGGCCGCCACGAGGCGCTCCGGCGTCAGGTCGCGGCCCGGCCGCACCCGCAGGTCGGCGACCACCCGGCCCGCGCCGGCGGGCCGCGCGCGGGCGGTGAGGGCCCCGCGGTAGGCGGCCTCGAGCTCGACGGCGGCGTCGCCCCACGTCCGCGCGCCGGCACGCGCGGCGGCGCGTCCGAGGGCGGCGCGACGCGGGGCGTCGGCCACCAGGGCGGCGACCGCCGCGCCCCAGTCCTTGCGGCGGAACGGCGGGAGCACGAGCCCGTCGCGGCCGTGGACGACCAGCTCGTCCGTCGCGTGGCAGCGCGGGGCGATCACGGCGCGTCCCGCGGCGAGCGCCTCGCGCAGCACGGGTCCGTCGGCCTCGTCGGGCGCGGCGACGACGACGACGCCGGCGGCCGCGAGGATCTCGGCGCGCCCGCCGGGGCCGGGGTCGGGCACCACCGTCACGTGGTCGCGGAGCGCCTTCGGGACGGCGGCGCGGGTGCGCCACGGCGCGTCGGCCGGGCCGATCAGCGTGACCGGGCCGACGAGGGCGGGGTCGAGGCCGCGGAGCACCGACAGCCCGAACCGCGCGGCCACCCGGTCGCGGCCGCGCGCCGCGATCACGAGCCCCGGTGGCCCGGGCGCGACGGGGGCCGGTGGCGCCGTGATCGCGCCCGGGGCGATGACGGCGTAGTCCCCCGGCAGCATCTGCGAGAGGGCCCGCCGCCCGTCCTCCGTCGTGGCGATCCGCAGGTGCGCGCGCGCCAGCGCCCGGTCGACCAGGGGGCGCAGGAACGCGACCCCGACGAGGGGCTCCGCCCGGTGGAACGTGACCGCGACGACCCCGGGGACGTGCCGCAGCGCCGCGAGGGCCGGGCTTGGGGCGAGGGGCTCGTGGAGGTGGACGACGTCGAAGACCGGCTGCGCGAGGGCGGTCTCGAGGGCGCCGGCCAGGTCGAACGGCTCGCCCATGCGCCGGCCCGCGCCCGTCGGCAGGGCCCGGCCGACCGCGACCTCGAGGACCTCGCCGGGCGGCGCCAGCAGGGCCTCGTGGTCGCCCGCCCCCGCCCCCGCCGCCGTCAGCCGTGCGCGGCCCGCCAGGATGACCTCCCGGCGGGTGGCGGGCGCCAGCAGCGTGACCCGGTGCCCCCGCCCGGCGAGCGCGGCCGCCTCGGCCGCCACGTGGTGCGCCACGTCGTCCCGTGCGGGCAGGGCGTGCGGGCAGACCAACGCGATGCGCAGGGTCGTGGTCATCGCCGTGCCGTCAGCCGCCGCGTCCGTCGGACGCGCGCCACACCAGGGCGATGCGGTGCGCGGCCGTCATCAAGCTCAGCCCGGCGAGGACGACCATCAGCACGGGCATCACGTCGCCGACGCTGCCGAGGAAGAGGGCGGCGCCCACGATCACGAGCCGCTCCGGCCGGCCCATCAGCCCACCGCTCGACCCGGCGATGCCGAGGCCCTCGGCCCGTGCCCGCGCGTAGGAGACGAGGAACGACGCCGTCAAAGCCGTGAAGCACGCCGCGAGCGCCCAGTCGAGGCCGTCCTGGGCCACCGTGATGCCGATCGCCCCGAGGATCACGCCCTCGGCGAGGCGGTCGAGCGTGGAGTCGAGGAACGCGCCGAACGCCGTCACCCGCCCCTGGTGGCGCGCCACGAGGCCGTCGAGCGAGTCGACCAGCCCCGACGCGATGAACACGAGCGACGAGAGCACCCAGTACCGCTCCAGGGCGAGCCACGCCGAGGCGCAGATCCCCAGGAAGCCGATGATCGTGACGACGTTCGGCGTGATGCCGCTGCGGTCGACGATGCGCCAGGCGGTGTCGGCGGCGCTCCGCCTCCCCGGCGTCTCGGGATCGAGCTCGATCTGCGTGCTGATGGCGGTGGCTCCCGGGGCGGCGTGAGCGGCCGCGTCCCGCAGGACGGACCTCCTACGAGCCCGTCTAGGATAGCGACGGATGCGCCTCTGCACCTTCCGCGACACGAACGGCACCCGCCTCGGCGAGGTGCTCGGGGACCGCGTGCAGCCCCGCGACGGTACCGACGTCCGCGACGCCATCGGCGTCGCGGTCCCCCCTCCCCTCGGGGAGCCCGTCGCGCTCGCCGACGTCGAGCTCGTCGCCCCGCTGCGCCCGGGGAAGGTGATCGGCATCGGGTGGAACTACCCGGACCACGCCCGCGAGATGGGTGGCCGCACGCTCGACGCCCCCGTCGTGTTCTCGAAGCTCGTGACCGCGATCACCGGCCCCTCCGCGCCCGTCGTGCGGCCCCCGTGGACGGGGGAGCTCGACTACGAGGGCGAGCTGGCGGTGGTGATCGGCCGGCGCGCGCGGGACGTCGCACACGCGGACGCCCTCGACCACGTCTTCGGCTACGCCGTCATGAACGACGTGACGGCGCGCGACATGCAACGCGCCGAGCCCCAGTGGGTGCGCGCGAAGGGCGGCGACGGCTTCGGGCCGTTCGGCCCCTGGGTGACCACCCGCGACGAGGTCCCCGACCCACAGGCCCTCGGCATCCGCACCTGGGTCAACGGGGAGCTGCGCCAGGACGGCTCCACGGCGGGCATGGCCTTCACGGTCGCCGACCTCGTCACGTGGTGCGCCGCCGCCGTCACCCTGGAGCCCGGCGACGTCATCGCGACCGGCACCCCGCCCGGCGTCGGCAAGGGCCGCGTGCCGCCCGTGTTCCTGCAGCCCGGGGACGTGGTGCGGATCACGGTCGAGGGGCTCGGCACGATCGAGAACGCCATCCGATGACGCCCGAGGAGGCACTCGCCCGCGTGCTGGCCGTCACCGGCCTGAGCCTGCCCCGCGGCGTGCTCGGACCCGAGACGTGGGTGCTCGCGCGCGCCCTCTCGGCCGACGCCGACCCGGGCGCCGACCCCGCGCTGCTCGCCGGCGCCGCCTCGGCGGCCCACTGGCCGGAGCTGCGTGGGCCGATGGAGGCCGCCCTGCTGCGCGCCGCCGCCGGCGCGGCGCCCGAGGACGGCGAGGCCTTCGAGATCGTCCTCGACTGGGCGGCCGACGAGGACCCCGACACCCCGCTCGCCCGCGCCCTCGCGGTGCGTGCCGCGACCGAGCTGGCGCTGGCCGACGCCCGCGCCCGCGGTCAGCTCCGCGCCGCCGAGCAGGTGGTGCGCGACGGCGGCGCTCCCGCCGCCGTCGCCGCGGCCACCGCCGCGGGGGCGATCGCCGCCGACCTCCTCGACCTCGACCCGGAGGACTTCGCGGTCGAGATCGCCACGTACGTCGAGGCGGGCAGCCGGGCCGAGGACATCCCCGAGCTCGCCCGGACCACCGGCGACCCCGAGATCCGCGCGTGGGCGCGCTCGGCCGTCGCCCGGACCGACGCCCCCGACGCGCCCGAGGCGTCGGCCGGGGTGCGTCACCTCGCGTCGGGGGACCCCCCGGAGGACCCCGCCGAGGACCTCGTGTGGGTGCCGACGATCCTCGCGTTGACCCAGGAGGCCGTCGAGCGCTCGCTCGCCGAGGAGGCCTCCGCGGCCGAGGCCGCCGGGGAGGGCTGAGGCCCCTCCGGGCTCACGCCCGGCCGCCGGGCGCGGGCGCCAGGAGGTTCGGCCGCAGCGCGGCCTCGCGGAACCCGGCGCGCAGCATGTTGCGGTACGAGGGACCCGCGGGCAGGCCGGTCTCGGTGACGAGGTGGCGCAGCCCCATCGCCGACGCGCGCGCGGCACGGGCGGCGAACAGGGCCCCCTGCGCCCCCCGCCCGCGGTGCTCCGGCAGCGTCGCGCCGAGCGTGAACCACGCGGAGTCGTCGTGCGCGTACATCGCGGCGGCGCCGACGGGCACGCGCCCGTCGCGTGCGAGCAGGCAGGTCCACCCGGGGCGCCCGACGAGGGCGGCGAACCAGGCCGACATCTCGGGCGCCAGACCGAAGCCGGCGGCGACGATGCCACCGAACGCCGCCGCGTCGCGCGCCTCCGCGACGTCGGTCCGGAGGCGGGTCTCCGGGGCGTCCGGGGCGCCGGCCTCGCGGTGGAAGGTCATCCAGGGGCGGTGCGCGACGTATCCCCGCCGGGCGAGGAGGTCGTCGAGGCCCTCCGCACCGCCGGCGACGGCGACGGTCGCGCGCACGCCGAGATGCGCGTAGAACCGCTCCATCTCGTCGAGGTCGCCGTCCGTGGCCGGGGCGGCGACGCCCACGCCGATGGCGTGGTTGAGCCAGTGCGTGCCGGTGACGGCGGCGCACCCGGTGCAGACGCCGTCGCCGACGTCGAGCGCGGTGAGCCCGTGGCGCGCGGCGAGCCCCGGGGGTGCCGCCCGCCAGAGGCTGCGGTAGCCCGCGACCTCGGCGCGCTGCCGGTGCGCCGCGGACGGGACCGCGGCGACCGCGGCCCCGGTCACGCCCACTCCATCGCGACGTGACCGCTGGCGCGGGGGGCCGAGGCGATCAGGACGGTGGCCGTCACGTCGCCGTCGTTGCGGACGGTGCGCGTCGGCCGCGGGTCGAGGCGCACGAAGGTGCCCGCCGGCGCCGGGTGGTCGACGCCGTCGATGACCATGACGGGTGCGCCGCTCAGGACGACGAACACCTCCTCCTGGTCGGACGCGGTCTCGTCGTGCTCGGGGATGGCGGCGCCCGGGGCGATCTCGACGAGGTTCATGCCGAACGCGGTCAGCCCGAGCGAGCGCCGCACGAGCGACCAGGAGCCGGTGCGCTCGAGGTCGTCGCGGTGGACGATGGTGAACAACGGGATCCTCCTGTCGAAGGGGGTGGGGTGGACCGAGGCTGGCCCTCCCGCGTCCCGCATGCGTCTCGGCGGCCGTCGCGTCCGCGTCGCCGGTGCGTCCGGCGGGTTACCCTCGGGGCATGGCGACCCCCCGCCCCGGCACGCGCGCCCACACCCGGGCCGTCGTCGCGGCCCTGGCGGAGGCGTACGGGCCGCTGCCGTGGGCGCGGCGCCACGACCCCGTCAGCGAGCTCGTGACGACGCTGCTCAGCCACAGCACCACCGACGTGAACCAGGAGCGGGCGTTCGCGACGCTGCGGGAGCGCCTGCCGACGTGGGACGCCGTGCGGGAGGCCCCCGTCGGGGAGGTCGCCGACGCGGTGCGCGTGGCGGGTCTCGCGGCGCAGAAGGCGCCGCGGATCCAGGCGGCGCTCGACGCCGCCGCCGCCGACCCGCGCGGTGACGACCTCGAATGGCTCGGCGACGTGCCGCTCGACGCGGCGATGGCCTGGCTGACCGCGCTCGACGGCGTCGGTCCGAAGACCGCCGCCTGCGTCATGTGCTTCTCGTTCGACGCGCACGTGGTGCCGGCCGACACCCACGTCCACCGCATCGCCCTGCGCACCCGGATCGTCCCGCCGCGGGCCTCCGCCACGGCCGCGCAGGAGCGCCTGACGCGGTGGACCCCGCCGGGGGAGGCGTTCGCGACCCACATGCGGCTGATCGCCCACGGCAGAACGGTCTGCACCGCCCGCTCCCCCCGGTGCGGGGGCTGCGTGCTGCTGCCGCTGTGCCCCACCGGGCGCCGCGCGGCGACGGGGGTGGGCGCCGCCGCCTGATCTCAGTCGCATCCGCTCAAGTGTGACTTGACACAGACCGACTTAGATCTACACTGGCTGCAGCGTTCAGTCCCACACATGGCGACCGGGTCCCGCCCGGCGCGAGGAGGCACCAGACACATGGCCAAGACGATCGGCATCGACCTCGGCACCACCAACTCCGCGGTGGCCGTCCTGACGGGCGGAGAGCCCGAGGTCCTCCCCAACGCCGAGGGCGGCCGGACCACCCCGTCGGTCGTCGGCTTCTCGAAGACCGGCGAGCGCCTGGTGGGGACCGTCGCCAAGCGGCAGGCGGTGACCAACCCCGAGAACACGATCTTCAGCGTCAAGCGCTTCATGGGCCGCAAGTACGCCGAGGTGGACGAGGAGATGACCATCGTCCCCTACGAGGTCGTACGCGGCCAGAACGGCGACGCCCGCATCCGTGTCGACGACAAGGAGTTCAGCCCGCAGGAGATCAGCGCGATGATCCTGCAGAAGCTGAAGGCCGACGCCGAGGCGTTCCTCGGCGAGACGGTGACCGACGCGGTCGTGACCGTCCCGGCCTACTTCAACGACGCGCAGCGCCAGGCGACCAAGGACGCCGGCGTCATCGCGGGCCTCGAGATCAAGCGCATCATCAACGAGCCCACCGCGGCCGCGCTCGCCTACGGCCTCGACAAGGAGACCGACCAGACGATCCTCGTCTTCGACCTCGGCGGCGGCACGTTCGACGTGTCGGTGCTCGAGATCGGCGACGGCGTGTTCGAGGTGAAGTCCACCGCCGGTGACAACCACCTCGGCGGCGACAACTTCGACAAGGCGATCGTCGACTGGATGG
>LNFM01002635.1_pt1 | contig 37258 bp, 34 predicted proteins | sample 596031 | NCBI WGS metagenome assembly LNFM01 (sample SAMN04254537, study PRJNA301005) | activated carbon metagenome | isolation source: dual media filters at the Ann Arbor, Michigan drinking water treatment plant | place: USA: Ann Arbor | reverse complement strand
AATTCGACAGTCGCAAGATGACAGGCCGGGACCGCGTGAGCGGTCCCGGCCATGCCGCTTACTCGGCAGCGACAGAGTACGCGTCAGGGCTCGTCTCCGGGACGGCATCTGCTGGCTGTGGTTCAGCAGGCTCTTGGGTAGCGCGCGACGTCCGCATCAGCACGGGCAGCCAGCCGGTCCCGACCAGCAACTGCTCGGCGGCTTCAGCCATCTCCTTCTTCTTCATATCCGCCATCCGGCCAGCGGCCTCATCGCTGACAGCTTCCCGCACGGCCTCAAGAATATGCGGCTTGGTGATACGACCGAGATAGGTCCGCATGGTCGGCCGCCAGTAGCCGCTCATATCGAGCGAGACGGCTTCCGCCAACCGGTCGGCTGTCGCCAGCGCGCGTGGTTTCCGCTCCCAAGGTAGCTTGACCGCGTTGACCGTCAGCGCGACGCAGTGTGCCAGCAACGCCATGCGGCTGTCGTGATCCAGTTCGGACACGAACGTCCAGAGGCTGGTCACGTCACGGGGCATCTGCCTTGCCCAATTGGCATGACGGTCCGCCCAGGCCGTGCCAGCCGGGGTGTCCTCGATCCCGTCCGCATGAGACGCCAGCACCGCGTTGACCGGACGGATATCGACGACGTGTGCATCGGCTCCGAGATAGAAGATTTGGGCGGCGAGAGCATGGGTGACAGTCACGATGGCGACTTCGGGCTGTTCGCTCAGATTGAGCCGCAGCCCCAAGGTGCGATGGGCGGTGAGGTCACGAACAAGGATATCCGACAAAGGACTGTCGTTGTCTTCCTCGTCGGAGGAGCTTTGATCCGCCTCTCCCTCCCCTTCCTCGTCTGACCGGCCGTCACTACGCTCGGCGTCGGCGCTCTCCGAAGCGTCGCCCGCCTGCCCGGTTTCGGGTTGGGGTTTTTCGTCCTCGGCTCGAATGAACCCGCGTTCGACCCGCACGGTGCCATCATGGTTGAGGATGACGAAAGCACCGCCGCGAGCGATGTAGTCAGGGTCATAAGCCTGTCGCTTGGCCTCCAACCGCTCGATCTCGGCCTCAAGCTCACCAAACCGCGCGTCCACGTCGTCAGGAAGTTCCTCGGCCGTCTCGTGCTGCTCGGTCAAGCTGTTGAATTCGGCCTGCGCAGCATCAAGGGCGGCTTGATCTTCCACTGAGAGCTCTACCGGATGGGGGTATGTCCGGCGCAGACCATGGGTGTGCGGAAAGTCGAGATGGGCCTCCGTCCATTTCCAACCCTCGGCCTCCCGCAGGGCATCTGCCGCGTGTCCGAGCTTTCCGGTCACCAACAGATCGAGCAGCGCCACGTCCTCGAAATAACCGCCGCGATCTTCGGTGAACAGATCACGCAGGATCGTGCCGCCCGCTTCCGTGTAGGCCTCCGCACCGACAAAGATCGCCCGGCGATCGGATGCTGCCACATGCGTTTCCGTCAACAGGCGGCGGATGGTGCTGGCATCGCGGTTATACGACAAGCGCTCGTACACCGCTTCCTGCCGGGCATGATCCTCCGCAATCGCGAAGGCCATCAACTGGTCCAGCGCCAGATCGCCGTCGCGGTAGACTTGCATCAGCTTTGTCGAGACCGCGCCCAACCGCAGGCGCTGCCGTACCACGTGCGGCGTCACGCCGAACCGGGCGGCGATTTCTTCCGCGCCGAACCCGCGTTCGTCGGCAAGCTTCTTGAACGCCTCGAATTGGTCGGCGGGATGCATGTTCTCGCGCGTGACGTTCTCATCGAGGCTGATTTCGAAGGCGTCGTTCACCGTGTCGATGACGCAGCGGATTGGTTCGGTCTTCTTGATCTCCTTGCGCTTGACGCGCAGAAGCTGCGCCAGCCTGCGGCCTTCGCCGACGGTGACGAAATAGAACCCTGTTGCCGCCTTGTCCTCATCCAGTTCCGGCTCGACGACAAGGTTTTGAATGATGCCCTTCGCGGCGATGCTGGCCGCATAGGCCTCAATCGACGCCTCGCTGTGCGGCGTCTTGCGGGCATTCTTCGGGGATTTCTTGAGCTTGTTGAGCGGAATGAAACTCTCGGTCCCGCTCGCCGTGACGATTTCGACGTTCTTGGCAGACATAATCAATCTCCTTTAAGGGCATGGGTGCAGAGCGCACCGCGCGCCTGCAGCCCTGCCCGTCGGCGAGACCGGGGTAGCAAGGGCAAGGGCGGCCGGGGCGGAGGGGGATCACCCGGCCTGCACAAGCGGATTTCGCTGGTGGCAGCTGTCCGGTCTTGACGCTCGCGCGGAAGGTCGGGGAGACCGCCCCGGCCGGTCCCGGATCTTCCGGGACTTCACCCTTGCCCGCGCGAGGGCAGAGCCCTTAGCTCCCAAACAGAAAGAGGGCGTCTGCGCCGCAGCGAAGCGAAGGCCAGTCGGCAGTCGCGAGACCGGTTAAAAAGGCACCCGGACGAAGGGCAGTGATAGCGACGCCGGAATGAAATGACGGCGGGACCGAGGCCGAGTGCCTCCGGCGAGCGACTCATGATCGCGCGAGGGATCGAAGCCGTATGGCCGAGACGCTGCGCGGCTCGGTTCACGAGAGCCCGGCGCGGCCATTGCCGCGCGCGACCAAACCTTGAACTGACGCCCTTTCGAATCGAATCGTAGCCGTGCGTTCAAGCTGGAACGAACGACGGGACATGAACAGACGCCGTATCAAAAAGCTATTGAATGCGATGACGAGTGGACGAGGCCGACGATACAGAAGTTACGCGGATGGGCCATGAACGTGCTCTAGGTCACCGGAAAGTCCGTTGATGATTCCGACCAAGCTTGATCTAGCAGTCATGGAGCTCGCTCCTAAGGACCGCGCTGCGGTGAACAGCGTACATTATTGCGCGATGCGTAGATGATGTAATCGCGCCTGCGACGGCCAGTAAGGTCTTTTCCATCTCGAATCGTCGGAGTAACCTCTAGTTGCAGGAAGGGGAGATTTCACATGCTACGGATTTTTGTCAGTGTGACCATTCTGTTTGCAACTACAGAGCTTCAGGCGCAAGGAATAGGGGGATTTGTACAGCAGGTTACGCCCGGCCCCGCGAGGCAAATCATTCCCCGCCAGGTAATTCCTCAACAATTGACGCCGCAACAACTGCCCTCTCAGGCATTATCGCCTAAGCAGATGGTACCGAAGGAGCTGGCACCTGACCGGCTTCTGAAGGAAGGAGAGAAGTTGCTTGAAAATGGAGCTGAAGCAGTCCAGGCAGGTACTTCCGTTCTGCCTGGAGCGGGGGGCGCTCCGCTGAAGATCGATTGCCCACTCGATAAGCTCGTCGATGCTGCAAAGTCACTTGAAAGCTTGGCTAAGAGCCATGCGGGCGAGGTAAAGAAGTTCAACGACGAGATGGCAAACACAGCGAAGAACGTCGGAGAAGCTCAGCTATCAATTATTAAGAAGACGGCAGAGGAGATGGGGAATCTTCTCTTGAAGCCGTTTGAGCCGTTGATAAACGTCGCGAAAAAGTTCTTAGAGTACTACAACACCATCCTGAGCAATCTAGAGTATTACGGCATCAGGATCATCGCTGTGGCGGGCCTTGTGATCGGGTTACTGATTGGTCTGCCGTTCGTTATTCTTATCCGCGCGATCACGCCGAGACGGAAGACGGCTTAAGGGAGATATCGTAGCGATAGTTTCGTATGGGCGGCCGACCGTGTCGTACTGTGGAAGCGATGTGAGCGGGATAGTTGGAAGCCGGTACGGCGGCGGAAAAACCGGAGGGGGAAGCAATGGCGATACGCAGGCTCGTTTTTATTCTAACCGTCCTCTTTACAAGTATGGCGTCGGCTCCAGCCGTTGCCATTACAGACCAGCAAATCAACAGCCTTCGCCTGTTAGTGGGTGACATTTGCAAGGAGATACCCTCTTCAGGAAGTCGTCAGCAGCTGGAGCTCTCTGGCGAACTTCAGCTCAAACTCTTGGCCTTTCTCAAGCGATTAGGTGCAGCCGGTATCGATGGATCTGGAAAGCTGCGAATAGAAGAGTGGCAAGGCGTACTTCAGACGGAAGTCGCGACTTTATTGAAGGGAGAACAGGAATGCCGATTACGTGTTTTTGACCGTTTCATGCAAACGCTTGAGAAAACGTCAGAAGATACATCGCAAGATGTCCCTTCAATCGTTGTCTGGAGCACGGGCTACATCAATGACGATGTTATTAAAATTCTGAATAAGCGGGATGGGCAACTTATTTACTTAGATAGTATAGATCAAAGCCTTGTCACTAAATACAATCACGATGTCGAAGAGAAATGTTCTTGGGACATCGATCCCGCGGCAGCTCGGTTTCATCGCGCTAACCCTCATTCACGCGAAACTTCCTTGGCTGGCGCCAAGGTCCCGCTACCTAACACGAAAGATGAACGCAATGGCGGGTCCTGCTTAACATTTCTGAGATTCAGTCCTAGTCATCGCACATTATACCCAACCAGCGCTGGCGGCACTGGTTTGCACACGATCTTGGTAAGGGAATATTTTCTGGTCAATCGTACGGGATCTGGGGCTGAAACGACATTTTACCTCCGTCCGTATTGAGTCCGGCTGCGTCTCCAGAGGGGCCGTGTGGTACAAACTGAAACTTTTTCAATATTTTCTATGAAAGGCGGAGCAAGACCAGGGGCAGGACGTAAGCCAAGGAATACACGCGCGGCGCGATCATGCGTGCCGTCCGCGAGGACAAGGCCACAGCGCGCGTGGCGTAGCACGTGAGTTAGGCATTCCTCCGGCGCCCCTGCGAGATCTAGCCCCGCGCACGCCGTAGCGTGCCTTTCAATCGCTCCTTTTCCATGTCCCATTTGGCAGCTTCGGCTTGGGATCTCTTCGCAAGAGCCTCCACCTCGGCCTGGATTGCTGCGGCCCTACTGGTGTGCTCGCGCTCGGCCTTGTCCAACGCCGCCTGCGCGTTGTCGACCGCCTGCTGTCGCCGTTGCCGTTCCTTCTGCCTGGCGGCTTCTTCCCTCGCTTGTTCGCGGGCGCGGCGCTTGTGCTCCCGTTCGTAGGCGAGCTCGGCTTGCCGCTCCCCCGCCTTGTCGACGGGACGGGAGGGAGGCTTCTTCGATTTGCGGTCTTCCGACCTGCGGGCAGCCTTTGTTGGTCTTCCGCCACTGCTCAGATCGGTGGGTAGTTCAGCATGCTCGCCGAAGCGTCCGACGGATCCGACGGGGCGCTTGAGGACAACGCCCGGCTTCGCCATGGTCGCAGCGATGATATCTGGATCGTCGCTTTCCTTCGCCGCACCCTGGTGGAAGAGATTGCTGTCGGCGCCCCACGCTTCCAGAGCTGCTTTCATCGACGGAGCGGCGATCGCCAGATCGAAGAAGCCCAGCGAAGTCTGGTAGGTCTTCAGTTTTCTCACCGGACGCTTCACAATCCGCTAGGCCGACTTCCGCTGCGGTTTTGCGGCCGGCTTCTTCGCTGCAGCTTCCTTCGCCGGTTTCTTGCCGGCGATGGGCATCAGCATTTCCTTCTGACCGCTTGCGACGTTGCGTGGCTTCTTCGCCGGCTTGGAGTCCTGTGCCGCCGCCGCGCCTCCTCCGATGCTCTTGCGCAGGGCGTCCATCAGGTCCACCACATTCTCGCCGCGGGGACGCGCTTTCGCGGTGATGGGTTTGCCGGCGCGCTTCTGGTTGATGAGATCGAGAAGGGCCGTTTCGTACTGGTCTTCGAATTTGTTCGGCTCGAAGCGGCCCGCCTTCTGGTTGACGATGTGCCTGGCGAGATCAAGCATGTCCTTTGTGACTTTGACATCCTGGATGTCGTCGAAATATTCATCCGCTGAACGCACCTCGTACGGATAGCGCAGCAGCGTTCCCATCAGGCCCTTGTCCATGGGCTCGAGGGCGATGATGTGCTCACGGTTGGTCAGCACCACCCGTCCGATGGCAACCTTGTTCATCTCACGGATCGTTTCGCGGACGACGGCGAAGGCGTCGTGACCGACCTTTCCGTCCGGCACCAGGTAGTAGGGACGGATCAGATATCGCGGATCGATCTCGCTGCGGTCGACGAACTCGTCGATCTCGATGGTTCGCGTCGATTCCAGCGCGACGTTTTCGAGCTCCTCCCTCGTCACCTCGATGAAGGTGTCGGTGTCGACCTTGTAGCCCTTGACGATGTCCTCGTTGGCGACCTCTTCGCCGGTGTCGGCATCGACCTTGGCGTACTTGATGCGATGGCCGGTCTTCCGGTTGAGCTGATTGAAGGAGACTTTTTCGGATTCCGACGTGGCCGGATAAAGCGCTACCGGACAGGTGACGAGGGAAAGGCGCAGGAAGCCTTTCCAGTTCGCGCGGGGGGCCATGACGGGGGAACTCCAATACTGATGCTGGATTCAAGACGAATGGCGCGGCTTGGTTCCGACATAGCGAACTTTCCAACAGGAGGATTTTTTCACGGAGGGGCTTGAGCGGACTCGACTTTTGTTCTCTTTATGTTCTAATTCGGAATGACCGACCGACCCGCGAGCTGGCGCATGCCGACCCCGAAGCAGATGGAAAAGCTGGCCGGCGAAGCCGCCCGTAGGCCTAGCCCCTCCGCTGCGCCTCCAGATGCTCCACTCCCGGCGGAATATTGGGAATCGGTCCTTAAGGACCCTCGCGCCGATGCGACCGGGGCCCAGATGCGGCAGCGACGTCTTTCCGAGATTCAGCGCCACGTGCTGCGCATCTCCTGCCGTCGCTGCGAGCGTACCCTGGAAATCCAGACCGCCGATGCAGTCCGATTGTATGGCGGCAACGCGGTCTGGAAGGACGTCGCGCAGCGGCTGCTCGACAACACCTGCCAGCAGCGCACTGGCAGGCATGAAGAAGACGGGTGCTGGCCGGCGTTCGAGACGCCCTAGCCCGCTCCGGATCGCCGATCCGATTTCTTTGCGCCTGGATGTCCGGATGGCCCCGAAGTATCACCCTACGCCGCTGTCGGGCGGCGATCGCAAGGCTCTGGCGAAAGAGCTCGGCAAGGCACGCGCGATGGCCAACATCCTGGCAGCCCAATCGGCGGAGATGCGGGCCAAGGGCGAGGCGATGATCCAGCAAGCTGACAGGCTGCTCTGCGAAAGCTGGAACGAGCGGATGTGGAGCGACGGCGAGCCGATTGATCCGTCACCCACTATCGACCAGGCCGTGAATGGAGGCTTCCCCTGGCTGGAAATTAGATGTGCGCGCTGCAAGACGCCAAGCGACGTCGACCTCGCGGCGATGAAGCACCCCCCGACCACCTTCGTGCACGATCTCGCCAGCCGGCTGCGCTGCCGCAAATGCGCCAAGGCGGGCAGGCGTCCATCCGCGACTCTGCTACAATTGGCTTGGCAGCCCCGCCACCCCCGAACCGAAGCCTGACCGATGTGTAATCTCTATTCGATCACGACAAATCAGGCCGCGATCATCGCGCTGTTTCGCGTCGTGAACCGATACGTCGGCAATCTGGCGCCGGTGCCGGGGGTTTTCCCCGACTACAAGGCACCGATCGTGCGCAACGGGGCCGAGGGCCGCGAACTCGCTACGGCACGGTGGGGAATGCCATCGTCGTCAAAAGCGCTGATGGATGCCACCAAGAAACGAGCCGAAAAGCTGCAGGCTAAGGGCAAGCCCGTCGACTTCAAGGAATTGCTCCGGATGGAGCCGGATGGTGGCACGACTAACATCCGCAACGTGAAGAGCATGCACTGGACGCGATGGCTGGGACCCGAAAACCGCTGCGTGGTGCCGTTCAACTCGTTCAGCGAGTTCAACAAGGCCGAGGGCGGCGATATCTGGTTCGCGCTCGATGAGACCCGTCCCCTCTCCTGCTTCGCCGGCATCTGGACCAACTGGACGTCCGTTCGGAAGGTCAAGGAAGGTGTGACGACCAATGACATCTTCGCGTTCCTCACGACCGAGCCGAACGCTGAGGTCGGCGCCATCCACCCCAAGGCGATGCCGGTGATCCTGACGACGCCGGAAGAAGTCGAGACCTGGATGACGGCACCTGCGGACGAGGTCTTGAAGCTGCAGCGGCCGCTTCCGGACGGATCTCTGCGGATCGTCGCCCGCGGCGTCAAGGAAGACCCGGCCGGACCGACAACGTGAACGACGAGGACAACAACCAGGCAGAGCCCTCGCCCCGCCAACGCAAGATCATCCACGTCGACATGGACGCCTTCTATGCGTCCGTCGAGCAGCGGGACAATCCGAATCTCCGCGGCAAGCCGGTCGCCGTCGGCGGATCCCGTGAGCGCGGCGTTGTGGCGGCAGCCAGCTATGAAGCCAGGAAGTTCGGGGTACGCTCGGCCATGCCATCGGTCACGGCAAAACGGCAATGTCCCGATCTGATCTTCGTGAAGCCGCGCTTCGAGGTCTACAAGGCGGTCTCGCAGCAGATCCGCGAGATTTTCGCGGAGCACACACCGATCATTGAGCCGCTGTCGCTGGACGAGGCCTACCTCGACGTCACGGAAAACCTGCAGAGCATTCCGTTGGCTCGGGACGTCGCATTGGCGATCCGTTCGAAGATCAAGGAAGTGACCGGTCTCAACGCATCCGCCGGGATCTCCTACAACAAGTTTCTGGCGAAACTCGCCTCCGACTACCGCAAGCCGAACGGCCAGTACGTCATCACACCGGAGATGGGGCCGGCGTTCGTCGAAAACCTGCCGATCGGCAAGTTTCATGGAATCGGGCCAGCGACCAGCACCAAGATGAACGCCCTCGGCCTCTATACCGGCCTCGACATGCGCAACCAGTCCCTCGAATTCATGCAGACCAATTTCGGCAAGGCCGGAAGCTATTACTATTGGATATCGAGGGGCGTCGACAATCGCGAGGTCCGCGCGGACCGAATCCGGAAGTCGGTCGGTGCGGAGAATACGTTCTCCAGCGACCTAACCGAGTTCGAGGCCATGGCCGCCGAGCTGCAGCCGCTCATCGACAAGGTCTGGCAGCACTGCGAAGGCAAGGCAGCGCGGGGCCGGACGGTGACCCTGAAGGTCAAGTTCAACGACTTCGAGATAATTACGCGGAGCAGGTCGGTGGCCGTCGCGGTTTCGAGTCGCGCGGATCTCGAACATCTATCGATCGCATTACTTCAGAACGAGATGCCCTTTTCGAAGCCAGTCCGGGTGTTGGGGGTCTCGCTCTCCTCGTTACAAAGTTGTGACCGGACAGAATTGCAGCTCGGTCTCTCGATCTAATGTTACCTAATCCAAGGCGAAGGATTAGTGTCGGTGGGCCGCGCGGATTGCGCACTAGCTAGCCGCTTATTCGATCAGCCCACCTTGAAATAGATTGTGGGGTCACATCGCGTCTATCATGATGTAGGCCCGATCGCCGCAAATACCGGCTCTCTCGGATCGAGTTCTTCTTGCGCCAGCATCTTTGTCGCTTAGGTACGAAACCAACGCGCCTACTCGCAATGATGGCCGATGCGCGCATGGCGAAGCAAGCGGCGCGCACGCCTCTTTGACGGGTGATAGGCAGTCACGATGGCGCCGTCCTTCACGACGAGCCGCTTGCCTACAAGATGGCGCAAGCTGTGCAGGAGCTGCTTGATGCGGTGTTCGGTCTCTTGGTAGTCTTTCTCTCGGACGACGTAGCCGTCATCGAGTTGGGTACCTATCAGGACGATGAGCTCGGCGTCCCTTGGCACGATCCCGCGCTGCGCCATGCGCGCTGCCGCGTGCTTGGTGATGGTGAGCGAGCTCATGGCGTTGCTTTCTTCGCTTCTTTGCGGCGCTCGTTCGCTTCTATGTGTGCGCGCATAAATGCGTCGGCCTGCGCCTGGACCCACGCGGCGCGGTCCGGCGTTTTGCCGACAATGCCCTGAAGATCCTTTGGCATCTCGTAGAGATCGACCACGCCGGACAGAATGCGGTCTGCCAGCGTTTCGTCTCCGCCGACCATCTCCAAGGCTTCTTCGCGACAAACCTCGAAGCAGGGATAATCAATCGGAGAAAAACCTTCGAAGGTCGCAACGTCGCTGATTTGCTCGACCAGCTTTGCGAGAAAGACGGCGAACGGGTTGTCCTCGTCATCGCCCAAGGAATGCGATGGGCCTTCGCTGAAATCGTCGTCGCCAAAGCACATCCCGAAAATGTCATGTGCGTCGATGGAACGGGATTCCGCAGCGATCTTCTCCTCGGAATAGATGAAATTGGGCGGCGGGAGGTGCGGCATCTCCTTCTCGAGGATACGCGCCGCCTGGCATGCTTCTTCAAGCTTTGTGAGCCGCCGCCGCCGCTCGCGCAGACTCATCTCAGCCGCCCAGCAGAACAACAGCGGTGCAAGTTCCATCACCTGCCATGGCCGGATGAAGTACCGTTCGGAGAGCAGGTAGAGGAAGTTGTTTGCATTCTTGCTGACGCCGAACCCGGATGGCCGCGTCCTCCTCACAGGCTCGCTGTGGCCGCTTTCCGGTGTGACGGCCTCGAGCGTCAGTTGGGCCGGCTCTGCGCCCAGTGCGTGGGCGAGTCGCTTGATCGTGTTTTCGCGCGGGTTTTCTGGCTCACCCCGCTCGATGCGGGAAATCGTCTGTTTATTAACCTTCGCCATTTCGGCGAGGCGCTCTTGAGACCAGCCCTTACGCCGCCGCAACGTCTTGAGAATAATTGGGTTTACCTGTGCCATAGGCCAAACTCCTTGTCTGACCCCTACTATCTCTATAATACCTACTTGATAAATAGACATTTTCGACGCATTTCGATTGATGGGTCGCTGATGGCGGCATATGATTTAGGCATCCTTCAACGATAATGCGTAGTGAGGTCCGATCAGGTTTACGGGATGGCACCCTTAAAGGGTCGGCTGGCATTGAACGGAGCCACATGCGCGTCTCGCCGATCCATCCAACATCGCGCGCATCATGCGTCGCTTGCCGCAGGCACTTGGATGAAGGTCCCGCCTTCGCTTCGATGCCGCGCCCTTCGCACCGGGCACCCATCTAACTGGTATTGCGAGCACAACTCCGCGGAAATCCAAATCCGGCCTTTGTGCGCATCCTCGAAAACAGGTTTCACATAGCGCCGATGTTTGTTCACCTCTTCACGCGTGTTGAGAAGCACAAAGCCATCACGCTGGCCATGGAGATGGAATATCGACTTTTCACTCACCTGGTCGGGATTGAAAAGATGCGATGCGGCGAAGTCATAAACCGCCGGGAACGAATTTATAAGTGAGCAGGCCCTGGAAACGAGAGGATCAAAATTGGTGGTAAGTACCCGATCGACAAAGTCGTGATCAATAAGTTGAGCGAGCGCGAGGTGGGCCCAATTGATTTTCGCATTGTCTATGTATCCGCCAATAAGGTCGCGCCGGACCCCCCGGTCGAGAGCGGCCATGCAGCCAGGATAGTCTTTCGGGGTCGCACGCGCGTAGGCGGCAGGATATGCGGTCCTAATATGCTCTACCACGGCACTTGCCGACGGAATCCCCGCGCTGATCGAGCAGCCAGCACCGAGTAGCACGGTGCATTTTCGCGTTGTGCCTGGTTTCGGCCGCAGCGCCTCTACAATGTCTTCTAACGTGCGTAGGGGCGTTGGCGTCAAACTATTCTCATGCTGGAATTTAGCAGGACGGCTAATTTCATACGTGCTTAGCGGACAATTTGCAATTCTCTGTTGGGAACTTCCAAACGATTGAAGGGCCGAACTTGGGTTAGCGCCCGAGCGACTAGGACATTGTTGCTTTGGCTTTTCGGCGTGCCTCGTTGTGAAACTCATATCGGCATTTATCGCTACAGAAGCGAGACCCCGCTCGCTTCTTGTTGCGGGGGTCACGTTCGCCACCCTCAAGGAATGGCTTGCCGCATTTGTTGCAAGTGCGCGAAGTCGTTCCTAGCGCCACCATCTGCGCCGCGTGATAAATCAGTGCAGCTCGGGTAGAACTCGGCTGAATATGCAGCCTAACCGGACGATTAGAGAGAAGGAGATTGAGATGATCGCGAGGAGCAATCATTTGAGGAGGAAGATCGAATTCATGGAAGTCGCGCAGAGAAAAAATCAATTGAACCGTATTAGCTGCCGCAATCCAATCGTGTAGAGATTCGCAGGGAGTAACATTGGAATCGAACTCATCCCGGTCCGGGATGCCCTCTCCGACATGCAGCATTCCGATGCACCGGGCAATAGCGAGCACGTTTCTTTTGAGCGCGGATAGTTGATCGGGATCGAAGTTTATCGGCTCAGTCTGAATTTTATCGAGCTCCCATAATTCTCTCCGCCTCGATGTAGCTGATTTAAGCCTCTTCCGAATATCGCTCCACCTATCCCCTTGGGCTCTGTGCAACTCGGAAACTTCCGTTTGCAGTACACATTCGAACAATCACTACGAACGGGAAAAGACCGCTCTCGCAATTGGCTCGTCAAGGAATGCATCTCCGAGCATCCCAATGACGAGGCGGCGGCACACAAAAGCTTCAAGGCAGAGAGCGAGCGAGGACATCGGACCATCTCTGAACGCTTTGTGGTCGGTTATAGTGGCGAGAACGATCCGGTTTTTGATCTTCTGGCCGATGTCAGGACGTTCGAGTATGGGCTCTATTGGGTAGGCTATGGAAAGACGCCGCCGGCCCATGTCTCCAAACGGCTCCTCAGCCCCGGACGCGGCACGCACTTCTTGGGTGATTGGGACGCCGATGATTTCTTCGTCACGCTGGCTCAAAAGCTCGGGTGCTTTCCCCCGCGTTTCGTAACGCAGCCGTTTTCGCATTTGAAATCTATGTTTCAGATGCTGAAGGACTACAAAGCTCCGAGAAACAATCTGGACGACGAACCTGGGCTTCGCGAAAGCCGGTTTGACGTCGCCGCCATCATACGGCCCCAGCTCGACGCTCTTATCGCCGGCCAAGAGCAGGCCCTGTCTGCCGAATGCTATTTCCTCGCAGGCGAGCATGAGCGCGTTGCCGCGCTGTTCAAGGGCCGGCAGCTGAAGAAGCTGACCGAACGGGAACAGGACACTTATGGCTGGTCCCTAATGATTCTGGGCGATCGCGCGCACTCAGCGGCGAAAATCGACGATGATCGTGACCTTTATCGGAAAGCCGCTGAGCATTTCGCCATCGCGGCGAAAATTCGGGTCACAGAAACTGATGCCCTTTACAACTGGGGCAATATCCTGTTCGACCTGTCTATGGCAGTCCGGGACGGTGCACCGGAAGTGATGACTAGGGCGGCGGAAGCGCTGCTCAACCGCGCTGTCGTGAAATATCGGGCTGCACTGGCATTGGATCCTCAATTTTCAGACGCCCACAACAATTTGGCGAATGCGTTGGCGGATCTGGCGCGCGCGGAATATCCCCGCAGCGACAATGGGATACTGAGAGAAGCATTTGGTCATTTCGAAGCGGCGCTCCGACACACCCGGGCGCCCGACGTCGTTCACAATAATTTTGCCAAGGCACTACATGATTTGGCGCGGATCACGGACGATCTCGTGCTGTTTAAGAAGTCGATCGTGCATTTCCAGGCTGCGGGAGCGGCTAATCCAAACTACTACAGCGTCTATCTGAGCTGGGGCCACGCGCTTGCCGATCTCGCCCGTAGAACAGGCGCCACCAAGAGCTATAAGGCGGCATTTGAAAAATACCGCCGAGCTGCAGAGATTGAGCCGACGGATACAGCCGCGCATCACAGCTGGTATTATACGATGCTGGAATTCGCCAAAAAGTTGAAGGGAAAGGAAAAGGCCGCTTATCTGAAGCAGGCCGCGGCCGTGTCCGCGGAACAAAAGCGCCGGCGCCGCAATCTGGAGCGCCGCATTCTGCGGTCCGAGGGAGCAGTGGGGGGTGGCAGATGCCGAAAGGCTTGCGGTTGAGCTTCAGCCCCCGCGGCGTAGACGATGGTCATCCGCGCCGTCCGGCCGAAATTCGACAGGGGCGCGTGGAGCCCCGCCAAGATTTCCGACGTGACCAACGGCGGTCTCCGTCGCACCCCACATGCAACGTCAACCGACCGCGCGGCCAGGAGCAGAGGCAATCATGCCATGAACGGCAGGATAGAGCCGACCGGCATTGGCCAGCCAGGACATCACCGTGAGATGGGCTCGCCAACCTCGATACTCGGGATCCTCATCGATGCCGAGGGCGCGGTCACCAATCGGTGCATAACGGGTCAATTGCTGCGCGATGCCCTGGCGGCCGAATATCCAGCAAGCGACCCGGTGCCGGGAAAGCATCACACACAGCCGGCCCGCGTCGAGATGGAACGCCGAGGCATCGGCACGCCCCGAGAGCGGGTGGTGCACAAACATAAAAGCTCGCTCGATGCCCTGATACCGGTTGGCGGTTTCAACGAACACGTCGGCGAGATCTCGGCCAAGGCGTTCGCGCACGGCGTTCACCTGGCTGACATGCGCGCAAACCACGCCGATCATTTCCGACGACACTCGTGAGACGACACCGTCGTCCCTCACCCACGCCTTGCGCATGAGCAGGCGGCGGATGGACGCGACAAGCTCATCGGCGATTTCCTCATCGCGCTCGCCCGTCAGCTGCGGCGGCAGTTCGACCATGACGATCTTGGCGCCTGCGGTGACCGCATCGAGCGCGGCGTCGAAAGGCATGATGCCGGCAACGTCGAAGCGGAGCTCACGGTCCTCGCTCATCGCCTCGAACGGCATTTCTGGATAGAATGCGGGCTGCACCAGACGGACCGTGTCCGCGTTCAGTCGCCGCGACACCGGCAATGACATCTGCAGCACGCCGGGATGGCGCTTGATCAGGGCAGCAGGCGACGAAACTTGCGGACCAGCCGGGTTGCACCGCCACCGTTCAATCTCACAGTGGACGAAGGGGTCGATTTGACCGGGATCGCCGATCATTACGTGACGGGGCGCGAGGTTGGCAATCAGCTGAAAGCGGTAGTCGGGAAGCTGGAAGGCTTCATCGACGATCTGAAGGTCGAACATCGCCTCGCCGGTGTCGATCCAGCTCCATTTGGCGGCATTACCGACGGTGATGCCAGGCTGCTGAGGGATGTGGCTAAACTCCTCGATGACGCGAATATTGCCGTTAGTCCGAACGTCAGCCGGTAGATCGAGGCCCTTTCTCGCGTAGAGGTGGATCGGGAACCCATCCGCGTTGCGCCCGAGGCGACGGGCTACATCGAAGGCCTGTTCGTTGGTCTGAGTAACGACCATGCAGCGCTGATGAAGCAGGCGCGCGCTCTGCAGCGCGAGCCGCTGCGCGACACCGGTCTTGCCGGCGCCCGGAGGCGAGCGCAGGACGACGGCCGGCACGCCTTGCCACTGACTCTCGAGAATCTCGCGAAGAGCCTCGTCGGCAAGTGTTTGCGGATCGGACATCACACTAGCCTTTCTACGGCAGCAAGCAGATCGTTCGGCCTGGGCCGGGTCGAAGGCGCCGCAGGTGGAACAACCTCGGCATGCGTCCAAGGAGCAGAGGCAAGTCGAGTATTCATCTGCGCAAATTCGCGGACCGTGGCGCCCCAATCCGGGTTCTCCGGCCCCAGATCAAGGATGTCTCCGATGTCGAGCTCCAGGGCAGCGCGCTTACCCTTCTCGACGATCGCGCTTACCCAGCTGATGGGACCGCGCCGCTCGACCTCGGTGACGCGGATGCAGAGCTTGGGATCATCGAGATGCCAGAGCTCGTCGCCGGCACGCAAGTGGAGGCTGTCCTGGGGAGTCGAGAGTACCACGTTTGTTTCGAATATCCGCGGCGCCAGCCGCACCTTCTGCCGGTCGACGAGCGTGGCACGCAGCACAGTGCCGCTTTCGACGCCGCGCTCGCGGGCAGCGCGGTCATGGCGCACGAAAGCGGCGTCGACATTGTCGACGGTACGCTCGCGTGCCACGATCTTGAAAGCGGCGGCCTTGGCGGAGTCATGGTAGGGCAACCGGTGGCCCTCATCCCGCGCCTCCATGAACCGGGCGAAGTTTGACGCTTCTTGTTCCCCCAGAGACACGAGCGCGGCGTTGTGCTGCCACCTCGGGTTAGACAGGATCGCCATTCCCCTTTGGGTCGCCGTATAAATCGGGCGGATAACGCCTTCCATCATTTGCTGGATTCGGCCCGCATGAAAGTCCTGAGCACGGACATCGTTGTCCTTGCGGGCCTTGTTGAACAACGCCACGGCTGGCTGCAGTTCAACGGCATCGAACCGGGGATCGGTTTTGGCGCCCATCGGCTGCTGCTCAGCCATCGCGACCGCCGCGAAGATGTCGCGGCCGGGCGGCGGTTCTATCCAGGTCAGCAGTGCACCCAGATGCTCGTCCTCCGTTTCCTGCTGACCGGTCGCAAAATGTGCCGTGAGGGCTGATGTGGCGCTGATCAGGGCCTGCTGGCCGGCGATTGGCGAGCGCTCGCCCGCATAAGTCCAAAGTTCGCCGAGCCGCTGCACCTGCTGGTCGTCGGTAAAACGCAGGCGGTCTGCGAGCGTATCCAGATGGCCCAGCGCTCCGTCTGAGGAGACCCAGATCTGGGGAAACCTCCCCTCGGCACGACACTTCGCGTAGTAGGTCTCGAAATGTGGGAGCAGCCAACGCAACAGCTCGTACTGGTCGTCGCGGCGCCGGGGATCTGCAACGACCTTGATCTGCGGCGCGACGCCAAGGCGACCAAGCGCAACGGCATGCACAGACGTGTCTTCTCCGGCCATCGAGAGCATCGTCAAAATTTGCGCACCCGGCTGGATGAGCACCTGATGTTGACTGACGATGCGGACGGCTTGGCCTTGTTCCAGCGCGCGCATGCGTGCGACGACGTTGAGGAGATCAGCCATTGGCAATCCGATCGAGAAGAGCTGAGGCGGCTCGCAGCTCGGCTGCCAGCACCCGTTCAGCGCGGTTGTCAGGAGGACGGCCGCTGCCGTTCAACAGGTCCATGGCGCGATTGAGTGAACCGGCTGCCGCCAGCTGCTCGGCCGCCTGATCGCCAAGGATGATCGCGTTGCCCTGTGCCTGCGCCTGGGCACGGCAGTGCTGCCAGAGGGCGCAATGCTCCTTGCAACTCGAGCAATAATGGTTGGGCAACGCTTCGATGACCTCGGGCTTGGCGAGAGACGCTCCAGGAGGAAGCATCTGCTCGATCTGGTCGAGGTCGCTCGGCGCCGCCGCCAGGGCGCGGGTCAGCGAGGCCAGTTCGGACTCGGCGCGCTGGGCGGCGTAAAGCCGCGGGGTGAATGAGCCCGGGGCTTTCAAGACCATATCGATCCGGTCGCCGGCAAGCTCGACCGGTTGCCCCAGCGAGGTCAACAATTGCTGCAACGCCAGCGTGCCCACCGACGCTTCCCGGCAAGCCGTGCGGATATGGGCCTTGTTGGTCTTGCCGACACGGTCGGCATAGGACTTGATGACCCCTACGCGGTAGAACGGCTCTCTATCGCTCGCGACCAGATAGTCGAGCTCGATGGCGTGGGTGACGCCCACGATGCTCAAGGTAAGACGCGGCTTCAGGATCAGGTTCGGAGCTGTTGGGTCATCACGCAGCTTCAGCTCGATCAGCCGGCGGGTTTCGCGCTCGCGGCGAATGCGATCCACCTGTGTGTCGAGTGGGGCCAGATCGGCCACGTTCGCGATCTTGACGTCCTGCGGATCGAGCTGCCCCTTTTCGCGATAGACCGTCAACAGCGAGCCGCCAGCGTTCGAGAGAAGGCGCCGCTCGAAAGCCTGGGTCAGGGTCATGGCGAAGGGTGACATCGCATCGGGCAGCTCGCCCAGAACGTGCTCGATCACCTTACTGGGCGTGAGCCCGGAGATGACGATCGCCCGAAGGCGGGTGCAATCGGCATTGCGCGCCAGGCTTTCGATGCCGCGCGCGCCGACCTCAACCGGCGCAAGCCCACCACGAAGCTGATGCAGTCGCGCGTTTTCGGGGGTCATTTGATGGCCCTCGCAGCTGCAGCGGTATCGATGAGCATGGGCCGGCCCCACAGGCGGACCTGCGAGCTCGATGTTGCGAATCTGGCACAAGCCTCGCCGCGTTCCGCGCGGTCGGCGTCGTCCAGAGCGGAGAGCTCGGCGCGGGCAGCCTCCGTCACCTTGTCGGTATCGACGCGTTGACCGGTCTCGGTCGCACCGGGGATCGCGCGGGCGATCGGGAAAAGGAGACGTTCGATATTTTTCGATTCGGGCGCGCCCGCCTCGCGCAACTGTTTCAACCGGCGTGCCAGACTTTCAGCGATGCGGAGATGATCGGTGCGCATGCTGCGCGATCCAACGATACGTCGATCGAGGCTCCACGCGGAGCTGCAGAGGAGGCGCGGGATAGCCGTGAGTTCGGCGGCATTGATGGCTGGGACGATCCAGGCCGGACGAGCCGCCATATTGCGCCGAGCAGCATTTTCCTCGTCGCGCCTAAGGCTCGCAAAGCGCGACGGCGAGGGGCGAATTCCGGTCAGCGCACCGGTCAGATCGGAAATGAGGGCCGGCGACGCAGGTACCCCAAGATCGTCGAGGGCATCGAGAGCCAATTCCCTCAGCGGCTTGGCCGGTTTGCGACCACGGGGCGCAGCGATTTCGCGCGCTTCGAGTTCGGCAAAACGCAGCTGTTCGGCAAGGCTTTCATACTCGGCATTGAGTTCGGCAATTTTCGCCTGAGCGCGCTCGCGGCCAATGGCATCCCCGGACCCGAGCGCCTTAGCCAAGCCGGCATAGGCCTGCTGGAGCCTTTCCGCATTGCGGGTCAGCTTTTCGGCGATGGACAAGGTATGCGTCATGGACCCAATATAGCATTCCACGCTCTTCCATGCAATACCATGCTTCGATGGGCCCCGCCCCGGAACTTTTTCTAGGTCTCACACATTTAGTATTGCATAATCTGCTTATTTTGCATATTCTGCCTACAGGAAGGGAGCACGCGATGAAGCAGAATCAGGAAAGGATTGAGCTTACACAAGCGATCGAAGCCAAGGTGCACCGCCTCGACATGGATGCGCTCGTCAGGTTGGCATTGGATCTGAGAGTTCCTCTCCCCAAGGCCGGGGGCAGAACCCCGCGCGGCAAGCAGGTTTCTGCAGCTCATACGGGCGGCCCAACCGAACATGTGCTGGTCGGCAAGGGCATCGGACGTGTTCTGCCTGCGGCGGAAGGAACGCGACGACTGGATCAGATTACGGTCGATGACGACTCGATAGACTGGGCCGAGAGCGAGCTAGCCGGTGCAGGTGAAGTCGTTGCGCGACTGAACGTGGCGCGAGGGACGCTCGACAACTGGCGCAAGGCCAACAAGGTCATCGCGCTCAGGAAGGGCCTCCGCAACTACGTCTACCCGCTCCGTCAATTCGAACGGCGCGGGCCAATTGGTGGTCTTGAGAGAGTGACCCCGATGTTTTCCTCACCCGAGGACGCTTGGGAGTGGCTGGTTACGCCGAACCGGATGACGGACGGCAAGGCGCCAATTGATGAGCTGCAGGCCGGCAATGTCGACACGGTGGTGAGCGCCGCCGAAGGTGCATCGGACTACGCGTGAAGCTGATTGAGAGGAAAATACGTGAGCGGATTATTACCGCCCGGATCAGCGACTGGCCACGGATTCTGCTCAGCCGCCACCGAGCCCAACCGGCGGGGACGGGCTATGGTTCGAGTCGGTTCTCGAGCCCTGCGCGCCAGTTCAAGGTTCTTTATGCAGGCGAAGACTTCTCCACGGCCTTTGCCGAGGCGGTCGTCCGCGATCGCTTCGAGGGCAAACAGCGGCGTTTCCTGTACCGTCCGTATATCGACGCTCGTTGCGTGACGTCGATCTCTTCGAGCCGAGAGCTGGCCCTGGTCGATCTAACGGGGGCCGGTGCGTATGAGCTAGGCGTCGATACCGATGCGAATAGGGCTCGCGATCACCGACGCGGCCAGGAGTTCTCCGAGCTGCTCCATAGGCAGATGCCCGATGTCGACGGCATCCTGTTCGACTCGCGACTGACAAGCGCCCGGTGCGTCGCTATCTATGAGAGGGCCTTGCCAAGCCTCACGGGCACCGTGCCGATTTCCCTGCTGCAGGTTGCCGAACTGGATCCTGAGCTGAAGCGGCTCAACATCACCGTTCGCCGTGAGCGGGGTTTTGGGCTATCCTGAGCCGCAACGACACCTGCAGGAGCGCGAGGCAAATTGGGAGTAGGTCTGAAGATCGGTTCGCCGAAGCGTAACAAGCGGCTGCAGACAGGTTGGGAGGGCTTCTTCCCCTACTATGCGGGCTTCCCGGAGCTCTTTGTCCGCGACATCTTAGAGAGCGCCAAGCTCCGAGACGATGCCGTGATCCTCGATCCTTGGAACGGTAGCGGGACCACGACCTACGCTGCCAGCCAGTTGGGTCTCAAATCCATCGGGATCGACCTCAACCCGGTGATGATCATCGTAGCCAGGGCCCGCCTCCTACCACCGAGCGAGGCCGATCACTTGCGCCCGCTGGCAGCGACAATCCTCTCGCACTTGCGAGAGTCGCCCGTGACCCTTACCGACGAGGATCCCCTCCTCGCCTGGTTTATGCCATCCGCCGCGAAGGTCGTTCGCAGCATCGAGCAGAACATTCGCCGCACGCTTTTGGGCAGCATGACCAAGTCGCCCGACGGCATTCACCTTGACCGCATATCGGGTACGGCTGCTACTCTCTACGTGGCATTATTTGCTGCATGCCGGCGGCTTGCCGTATCTTTTCGGTCATCCAATCCAACCTGGATCAAACTGCCCAAGGCCGACGGTGATCGGCTCGATCCGACTGCCTATGCGATTGCCCATCAGTTCGCCAAGAACGTGCGCGGCATGTCCGAAGCCCTTGCGGCCAAACAACTGGAGGAGGAGATCGACGGCGCCGACTTCACGGCCGGCGCGAGCACAATCCAACTCTCCGATACCACGACCATGGCCATTGCTGAAAACAGCATCGATTTCGTGCTGACATCGCCGCCCTATTGCACCCGCATCGACTACACTGCCGCTACTCGAGTCGAGCTGGCGGTGCTCGGCCCGCTCCTAAAGATGAAACCGCGCGATCTAGGTCGGCGGATGATCGGCTCGGTTCAGGTGCCCGACGGAGCCATCGAGATCGACAAAAGCTGGGGGCCGACCTGTTCTTCGTTTCTCGCCGCCCTCAAGAAACATCCTTCGAAAGCGTCGGGCGGCTACTACTACAAGACCCATATCGATTACTTCAACAAGACCGCACGGTCACTCAGCCGGGTTGCGAAAGCGCTCAAGCCCGGTGGCCGAGCTGTATTCGTCGTGCAGGACTCCTATTACAAAGAAATCCACAATGATCTGTCTGCAATTCTTACGGAAATGGGCGCACGGCAAGGCCTTTCCCTCTCGGGTCGCGAGGATTTTCATCTCCGTTCGATGTCCGACATCAATCCTGGCAGAAAAACGTACGAGCGGCCCACAGGGGCAACCGAATCGGTACTGTGCTTCGTTAAAACCAGCAAAGCGGCGAGAACAACGCCCCGGCCGTCAAAAGGCGCTCGTCGGGTTCGAAGCCCTCGGCGGTAACGCTTAGGTCCGCCATCAACAACGCAAGGTCGCTGTCATCGAGCCTAGTGGGTCGTTCGACGCTCGACCGCCTCGATCCGACGATTATACCCAGCGAAAGTTACTGCGCTGGCGCGTGCTAGGTTGCATGAAACGCGCGTCGATGACAGCTGGAGGACAATAGATGGGGAATAGGTATGGCACGAACGATCAACTCTTTTCAGTTGCATGATATTCGAGACGCGCTGACTGAGCCCGTTGCCGACACGCTGGTCGCACCCAGTGAATTCAATGCAGTGCTAAATGCGCGGGGCCTTTACCACACGACCCAGTTTGTCCTGCGACTTAGCCCAAGAATTCATGAGCTGGTTGACGCGATCACGATCGGCGAGACCGATGGGCATGATCCCGACGAATTGCTTTCGGCATACTCGACCTACCTACACGAGACGATACATTGGTGGCAGCATGTCGGTTCGACTGCGGGCTTGATACTTAGCCTCTGCTACCCAGCCCAGTGCGTCGCCAACATGGAACATCTGCGCGACGTCGTTAAGCTGATCGGACCTAAAAAATCCGTGAAGACATGGGCCGAGAATGAGCTCCGTGCAGGCACGCCCGCTTCTGACGAGGCGCTCGTTGAGGCAAACCGCGCAGTCAACAACACCATCGACACCGAGTTCTATAAGGTGTTGACCGTGACGCCCCTACACGCATCTCACCTTTTTGGAGATCCCTATTTTGAATGCGTCGGCCATTCGTATGGCATCGCCTATGCGAACACCCTTCATGCCTTAATTGACTCATGCGGGTTCTCTCAGACCTCGCTTCCGGATCCAGAAGAGTGGACGGAGCCACTCGATACGCTGCGAGAAGCGCGTGAAGAGGGTTTCTATCACGGGTCGCCAATCCGGCGAGCGCGCGTGGGACTGCTAGATATCTTCGAAGGCCAGGCGCGCTTCAACCAGCTCCAGTTTCTTCACACGGTCGGCGGTCCGGCCGACTGCGAGTACTATCGCAATGCGGGCTACTTTGAAGGCGCTTATGTTTCAGGTTTTGATGAATTCCGGCGGTTGACCGGATTCGACTGGCCAGCACGGATCGATGATCCGCTGATCTCGCTGTTCCTGCTAATCTGCGATCTTGCGATGAATCCGACGCGTGGATTCCCGTTTCCACTCAATGGACCCAACGACATCATTATCGATATCGACCCGGGTGCTCGATTCAACCGTCTCAGCGCAGCAGCGAAAGACAACCCGGCACTGGCGCGCGCGATACAGTCCCGCAGTCTCGAAGACTACGTCAATGTAGCGGGAGATCTAACGTCTCGGTGCGGCTATGACCATCCGATGGCGGCACTCGAGACCATCGTCAATCTGATCGATGACGATGTCGGTGCGGCCGCGCTAATGCGCGAATGGGAAACCTTCCGCTTCTCGCGCAGAAACCAGCCGATTAGAGTGATGGTTGCTCATTTTCTCTCGTTCTGCCGTGACAAATATGAGCACCCCGAATTCTTTTGCTGGCCAGGTGCCTATGTTGGAGGGAGTGGTGCCATAGACAAGTACCGCGAACTGTTTCTTCGGAATCTTTCCCTGTTCTCGGATCGCTCGGACGATGATGGCATCTTTCCAAGGAAAGTCCCTGGTCGCGATCAAGCTGCCGTGCATGAGACCCTCAATGTCTTTTTCGGCTCGACGCTACTCTACAATCTGACGCGGCAGTGGATTCTTGAGGACGGAGCGTTTCGTTACGACTTTCCCTGGCTAACCGGCCGTCGAGAAAATGACGACCTAGTTGCCTGGGCAAAGGCGATGTTCGAAGCTACATTCGGAGCTCATCCTGATGACTTCGAATTGCTGGCCAGTACTGCACCTGATTCTCGTCCCACAACGTGAGTGAGCCTCGATGCGACTTAATCCGTCGGCTAAGCGCACGCGATTGACGCCCCTGTGCGACGAGTCAATAGCAGGCCTACGGCGGCCAACTTTAACTGGAGGCCGAGCTAACGGCTGAGATTGCATGACGGACATATTTGAGAACGCAGTTCACTCTATCCAGATGGGAATCGAGGACTTTCAGTCCAACGACGAGCGTCGGCCGGTCAGCGCGCTTAGGAATTTTTACGCGGGTGTGCTGTTGCTCGGGAAACAGTGTCTTCTGAATGCTGCGCCTGATGCGGATCCGATGGACGTTCTCGCCTCGAAATTCGCACCGGTCCTGAACGACGACGGCGATCTCGTCCACCAACCGAAGGGATTTCAGACGATTGACCTCGCAGAATTGCGCGAGCGGTTTAAGGCCTTTCGGCTGAGCTGGCCGGCCGGAGAGATCAAGGATTTACAGAAGCTCCGCAATGAATTCGAGCACTATCACTCCGAAGCTCCCAAAGACGCGATCCGGCAGGCGATCGCCTCTTGCTTTCCATTGGTGGAAGGGTTCTTCGCCATCCTCGATCGGTCGCCGAAAACAGAGCTCGGAGATGCCTGGGATGTAATGCTCGCGGAAAAGAGGTTCTTTGAGAAGTTGAAGAGCGAATGCGATGGGTCGTTTAACGCGATCGCGTGGTGGCATGAGATAACCGAGCGGTTGGAGATCCGTTGCCCGACGTGTGGCTCGTCGCTACTCTATCAAGAAGACGCCAACAATAGTGATCCTGCCGAGATCAAGGGACGATGCAAGGCCTGTGGCGATAGCTTCTCGGCAGAACAAACAGTTGAACTGCTCGTGGAAACACAGTTTGGAGCCGACGACTATTTGGCTGCGAAGGACGGATCGGAGCCGGTCATTCATGACTGTCCGGAATGTTCTAACTCCACTTATGTTGAGACCGGCGATACGGTGAAGTGCTTCTGGTGTGACTACACCATCAGCGGAAGCTGCGCTCGTTGCGGCACGTCGCTCGGCGTTTCAAACATGTCGGTAAACAACTCACGGCTCTGCGATTACTGCGACCATGTGATGTCGAAAGACGATTAGGCCCCACTGACTAGTGCCGTTTGTCATTTCTTAGAGTTTTCGCGACTTAAGCCCCAAAGCTTCGCCCGAATTGCGTACAACAACGGACGTCGACGGCCGCGGGCGTCAGAGCAGCAAACGCCAAGAACGGACCTGATCTCGCAACCGCGAAAATCTGAGTGCGAGATCAATCAACAGCCGGGATACTAGAGATTTCCCGTTCTGAGCGAAAGGCTTAAAAAGGACTACTCTTTGATTTCGCGGGGTGCGCAACGATGGCAACTGAAACAAATACAAAGCTGGCTTCGGCGAGACAGATCCATGCCGCCATGAACCTCCATGCAGCAGGGGAGCAGGAGTGCGCCATAACCCTCGCGGCGGCGGCCGAAGGAATGCTTGTCGAACCAGACGAGCCCGCATTTCGCCAAAAGGTGAAGGACTTCGCGGCCACCCTCCCCGAGGCCGAGGGCTCGCAGAAACCAAACGATTTCATCAACTGGCTCAAGCACGGAACCTATAACGGCAAGAAATGCGACACAGCCACGATAGACGACATAGAAGCGCCGGTGACCCTCTGGCGGGCGATCACGAAATTCTATGCTGTGTACAAAGCCGTCACGCCAGAGATGGAGAAGTGGCAGCAAACGATGAAGCAGAAGCTGTCGGCCGAAAAAGCGGCACAAGCGAACGCGGCGGGTAAGGCACCCGCAGCAAAGCCGTGATTGCCAGCGAAGGGCTTTGAGGCGGGTTGATCTCGGAACGCCGGAAGCTGCAGCGCTAGCCGGCTGAGAGTACCAGTTTGCGCGGCTACCAGCTGGCCTGGAGACGAAGACAAGGTTGGCGGTAGTGGATTGGGCAGCAGCCACCGTAAGCCCGACGCCTCTCTGGTGGGAAGGATCACTTTTTGAGCCGCGACAACCCGGGGGGCCCTTTCATGTCCGCACGACTTTTGAGACAGCGTGGCAACCGGGCTACGTTCACCCTCAAGATGCCGATCAACGCTGCTTCGCGCGCCGCCGTGGATGCCGAGAATGAACGAGTCAGACGATGTGTTATCCCAATCATTCGTGACAGGGACGGCCGCCCCTATCTTGAGGGAAGCGCGGTCGCGTTGACCTATCGCGGCCGAAAGTGCCTAGCGACGGCGTTTCACGTGCTTAGCCACAATAAGGATCGTCCGCTGTTCTTCTTTGGCGCTGATGGTCGTGCGCGCATTTTTGGTGGAAACTTCGAAATCTCCGAGCTCCACGACCTTTCGGCAATAGCCCTCGACGCCGAGGATATCGAAGCGTTGTCCCATATCCCTTTCCTCGATGAAAAGCATATTGGGTCGGCTGCCGGACCAGACGGCAGATTCTACGCCAGCGTGGTTGGCTACCCGCACAGCGCGTCAAAGCGAATTGACAAGTTGACCCTTGATACGCCCATGGAAGTTTATTCGAATAAAGCTCGCGAGGAGGCTGACGGATTCGTCTCGGTCATTTTCGACAAGAAAGAAGGAGCCCGGGGCGAATCTGGCCATGTCTTGGTACGTGATCCGTTTGGGAAGAGCGGAGGGGCTATCTTCGGTATGCCCTTGATGGGTCTTAACGCGGTGCAACTGTGTGCGACTACAAAGCTGGTGGGCGTCCCAACTGATTGGAAACAATCCGAAGGGCGCATCCTGGGCGCGAGCGCCACCCTGTTGCTACCTTTGCTTGAAAAGGTCACCCAATCAGACGGTGAAGATCACGGCGAGCCCGCCGGCTAACGCGTTCGAAATGTAAGATGCTCGATCTCGTGGGTCATGGCGCGGTATTTCCGATGCCCGCCGTGATCGTTGTTCGCGCGGAGTATCCGACACGGGCGGTCGACGGCGCGCGTTCGAGATCGTCAGTGCGTTCTTCGCCGTGCCGCTCGGTGGGCTCATCCCTCGCCAGAAGTGGGATTGGATGGCCAATTATTTCAACATCACTCTCCAGCGGCACGCCATGAACGTCGCACTGATCTAGGGCTAGTAAAGTCGCATTCGCCGAGGAGCCCGCGATAGAAGCCGCTTCGTCGTGTGGCCTTGCCTGGGAGGAAGCACCGGGACGTGAGTGTCCCTTGGAGCCAAACGTCAGGGGCGAGGTAGCTCAGGAAGTACCACGGCATGGAAGCTTTAACTGGCTTAAGGCGGGGCGGCTATCGGGCTGTTTAGTCTAAGCTGCGAACGGCAAGCGGTGTCATACTTAGGCAGTCGCGGCCGCAAGCAGAGCCTGGAGGCGAGCGCGCCGCCGGCCCTCCGCTGAAAGACCGACTGCAGCTTTCAGATCGTCGAGGGCATCCGCGTCGCCGAGCGCTCGGCGGATCTCGTAGCGGAGCTCCCGGAATTCGTCGCGCCGGCTGATCCCTTTGTCATCCCCCAACGCGCGATCTATCCAGGTCAGCGCTGTGCGCGCGTCACCCTGCGCGAGGCGGGCCCGTGCCATGAGGCGATGGATCCAGCAGCTAGAGTTGAACTGCCTGTGCGGCTTCAGCAGGATTTCCGCCTTTTCCGGTCGCCCCATGTCGAGCAACAGCTCCGCATGCCGCTGGATATCGAAATCCCGCGGCTCGACCTCGGCCTCGAAGAAAGACAAAGCGAGTGCCTGGTTTTCCGCCACACGATCATTCGACACCCGCGACGCCTCGAACAGAATGTCTCCGAAGGCGAAACGTGCCTCGTCGTCATCGACGCGTTCGGCGCTCAGGGCGGGGATCGACGCCAGCACCCGCACCAGAACCTCCGGCACCTCTTGGGACCACCAACGAGCCACGGCCGACAAAGTTCGGTAGGCCTGATCGTAGCCGGCGTTCGCGTAACTGACGATCGTCTGTTCGATGAAGGCCTGCTTTGGCCAAAGGAGCTTCGTCCGAACCGAGGGCTCCCGCCACGGCAAGTCCTGGATGACGGCGAGCAACACCGAGGGCGGCACATCGCCGGTATCTTCTGCTGTCGTCAGGACTTCCTCGCCCAGGCGCGCGGCCTCCGAGAACTCCTTGGTCCACTTATAAAGGCGGATCAACTGCAGACGTGTCGCATCAAGCGGGCACGGGCTGGCCATCACCGTCTCGAACTCGCGCCTTGCGTCTGAATCGCGGCGCAGCCATCGATAGACCTTGCCGCGATGATGATGAATCTCGGACGTTTGACGGGCGCTGAGGCCCGGCAGCGCCGCCAAGCTATCGAACATGGGGAGGTTGGCGTTGAGGAACGTCGTAACCGCCTCCTTGCCCTCTGTTTTCAAGCGGCGGAACAGCTGTTCGACGGTTTCGATGAGCAAGCGAAACTCCACCCGGGCAACCGGGCGCTGTGCTGCCTCCAAGGCCGCCGCCTTGGCGGCTGGATCTCCCAACAGAATGGGATCAATTTCCTCTGGCTCCCAAGCCATTAACAGCGCGAGCAGGAAAGCAGGGCGGCGGTCACCTGCTGCAACGAGGAATTCCAGCCGTTTCCGAAAGCTACCAGCTGCGGCCCATAGGCTGAGGTCGTCGGCCACGGATGCGGCGTCCAGATAGGCCTCAAGCTGGTCGGTGAGGTGCGCGTGGCCGGACGGCGTCCACCAATCGAGGCTGGAGAGACTGGAGAACACCACGTCATGCAGGCGGACCACAGAGTCACGGTCGGCTGCGGTCAGGGCGTAGGTGTGCAGGTTGCGAATGCCGGCGGGTTTTACCACAAACCGCAGAAAGCCCTCGTCGCAGTCTGCTTGAGCGGCCCATTCGAACACGGCGAGTGCGTCTTGCGAGAGATCCCGGTGCCGCAGCAGGAGGCGGTCCGCCAGGCGCAGCGTGGGATCGGCGAGCCGGCCCACCGCGGAGCAGTCGGCTTGGATGTCGCGCCACGTGGCACCCCCACGCTTCACGCCATTCATCAGAACCAAGCTCAGCGGGTGCCCGCCGACGGTTGCCCAGACCGTATCGAACACGTTCGGCGGACAAGGGTCCGCGACATCGGAGTCAAGGATAGCCCGCGCTTCCGCAGGGGACATTGCCGGCATCTCATACACGTGGGGCCGACGTTCGCGCGTCGTGACCAGGACGTGGGAGCCCGGCCCGCAAAGCGCAGCCAGCGCGGAGACATCGAGCGGGCTTTTGGGATCGTCGATAACCAGCAGGCAGCTCCGAGTGCGCATCAGGCTGGCAACGTTGCGCCTTTCTTGCCCCCGCATCAGCAAAACCGCCCGCAGGTCTTCCACGCGGCGAACCTCGTCGCCATCGAGCCAGATCAAAAGGTTGTAGTCCTTGCGGTGATCCGCGCCGTAGGCGGCCGCCGTGTCCGATTTTCCGCAACCGCCGATGCCGCCTAGGAAAAGACATGTCTCGCTGGCGAGCCGACGATGGATTTCATCCGACACGGCGGGCCGCGGTCTGTGCCGCGGGTCGGGCGCTGGAAACAGGCGATCGCGCGCAGCTTCCTCCCAGATCTCGGTCAGCACCGGTAGATAGAAAGACAACGCCTCGACGGCCGTGTCGTTGAACGTGAACTTGTCGACAAGCTGTTCGGCAATGCGTTCGGCGCCCCATATCCTCAAGGACCGGCCTTGCATTTCAGGCTTCGCTAGCGCCGATTTGATAAACTCATCCACAATCTGGGGTCGTTCGGGCTGTGCGGCGATGAGGAGCACCAGTTTTGCGTTCGGACGATGCGACAAGGCGTGGGCGAGATCGTGTTCAGCCTTGGGCATCCCCCTCGTGAAATAGTCGTCGTGCGCGGAATATTCCGCGACGATCGCGCCATCGGCGCTGCTGCTATCGAGCACGCGGCTGATCGGAAAACCGAGCGCGTTCAAGCCGCTGTGTTCAAGCGGCGTCGAGAGCAAATGGTCAAGGAAAAGCTCCCCAAAGCGCTCGAAATCAGGGCCGATCACGCCGATAGGCGCGATAAGGCGTTGGATCAGGAGCTTTCGGGTCTGTGGGTTCATAGCCAAATATCATAAGGCCTCCATTTGCCCTAGGAAATGGGTATCCCGTCGGGCAGTTCTCGAACTCGCGTCACACCGCTTGCGGGAGATTCGGCAGGGGCCCTGTCACTTCGTGTAGTCGGCCATCCAGATCACCGAGAAATTTCATAATTACCTTGTCGAACAGGTCGTAACGCTCGGAATCGGTGGCGGTTATCCCGTCGCGCCGGCGCAGGAAGCGCCCGATGGCGTAGGCGACGACATCGGCGATCTGGAGGCCCAGTACGTGCGCGGAGTTAGTAGAAATGGCACCGCCGCCAATCAGCGTGGCGCTGCCTTCGAACTTGACCAAGCTCGGCCCAGGCGTGCTTTTGTCTCGATCGATAAGTAGGACCGCGGGACCCGCAGCGGCTAGATACTCGGCAACGGAGCGCAGGAAGACCTGCTTCACAGCTGCCTTATAATTTTTCTTAGCGACAGCTCCACCAACCTGCTGAAGCAGGTCGGCATATTGAGCCTTGCAGATGCGCGCATAGACAAAGATCGCCCTGCTTTGCGCGATGGCGGCGCACACTTGACGTAGCGCCTTCTCGCGCGCGGTATAACCGAGCGATTTCCACGTCGATTTCGTCGTTGGATTGACGATCTCCGTGCCATGGAATTCTAGTTGGCCGATGTCGGCCAGATAGGTAGTGAGGATATGGGCCAATGGGCCGTAGTTCTCCGACCTCAGAATAATGCCACCATAGAGGTGCAGATTTCCAACCATCGTGGACGTGGGATCGAACGTCACGTCCGTTTCGTCGCAAAACGCGAGGATACGTCCGGGCGTGCAAAGGTCGGCGATAATCGGATGAAGGTTGATTCCCATGCAGAGAATTTAGCAGAAGCCGCCGGCCCGGCCCACACGCAACCAATTGCTGTCACGATCTTGGGCATCGTGAGCAGCCGCGCGAGGGGGGTACCCTGCGCCGCCTTTGAACCCCGGACTCCGCAGGGAAGCGAATTTCTGGCGCAAGAGGCCAACGCATTCCAGCCTTGCAGGATTCGGCCCCGCTGCGGAGGACAAACTTCGTATGTGATCCCAGAGGTCAGCTTAAGGACCTGAGGCGATGGCGCATCGTCCGAAGCGCGAACGGGGCAACCGCACCATTTTCGCACCAGAAACGATCTCATCAAAACGCTACAAACGCGATCGAACGCACACGAAACCGCAGTAAAATCAACGAAGCTGATCGATATTCTGCCCCCGGTCTGTCCGATTTGCACGCTACAGCGCGCAGGAGTTAGCCGCGGCATCAGAGAGCCTTTTGTTTGGCATCGTGGGCGATAAAGATCAACGCATCCCGGGCAATTGGGCTACCCGCAGATGGCGTCGAAACAAGTCAGCAGGAACCTCGTCAGCTACCAAAAAGAGCAGCACCTTCATGGTAAGTCCGCGTCGACACCCAGGTCGCCCCATGGAAATGCCCATCTCGCTCAGCGGGCTTGCTCCGATTGTGGCGGAGATCATGTAGGAACCATGGTTGACAATTATAACAACAAACGGCGCCGGCTCGTCGAGTTCAAGGACGGTTGCCGCTATGGCAAATTTGGAAAGACTAAGGCTTATGAGCTGATCGCCCACGAAAGGATCAGGGCTTACAAGATGGGAGGCAAGACGATGATCGACCTCGACAGCGTGGATGAATATCACGCTTCGCTGCCGAGGCTCGAAGCGAGAGCAAGCTAGGCCGCCGATCTGTAGAGCGAGACGGCAGGCGCATCGTTGCGCAGGCTGCCGAGGCGATTACACTTATGCCGCATTAAACGCACGCGGTCGACCCGATAGGCCGCACGGTTATAATGCCGCGGATATTGTTCTTGTCGCCCTTGCGGAGGTGGCGCCGCACCACGTCGTCGCGCCGCTGGCGTTTTTTGTCCGTGTCGTGGCCGAGTTCGACTTCCACCACATCGCCGTCGAACGCGCCCTCCTCGTTGAGCCGGGTCGACGCGGTTGAGCGGAAGCCGTCCGCGCAGTGGTCGCCGCCAGGGCCAGTATCGCAGCCCATGATCCGCAGCGCCTTGTTCAGCGTACTGTCGGACATTGGCACCCCATCGTCATTGAACGTTCAGCAGATCGCGGATCAGCGTCGCGCGACCAGATTCTGCGTCGGGTCTCGCGCCAAGCGCAACCGGGTCGACCCCGAAGTCGTCCAGCATTAGGTAAGTGTCTCGCTCGGCATCGTAGGCCGGGTTCGATTCCGGTCGGGGGTGATTGTGGAGACCGGAACGGCATGGGGCGTGCCTAATGCCGGGAAGCCTGCTATTTTATTTTTGCCAGCTAATACCGCGCGTCATCTTGTTGGTATTTCTGTTGGTATCGGCAGCAATAGACGATGAAAATTTCTACAAATTCAAATGGTTATCGCACTAGGCGGTTATCGGCCAGGGGCAGGTCACGGCATTGCAAGCCAAGAGCCAGCAGCTGGTTCGCGATAAGTGCGACCGGAATCGAACCGCCGACGCTCGCTGGAACCGAATAGCAATGCGCGACGGCGATCGCCCACCGTCCGAACCGCGAACTTGCAACCGCACCAGTTTCGCACCAGAAACGACGTCACCGAAACGCAACAAACGCAATCGAGGGCAGATGAAAACGGAGCAAAATCAACGAAGCTGATCGATAGTCTGCCGCTCATAACGGTCTGGTTGCAGGTTCGAGTCCTGCCGCTCTCCGGCAATCGCGATTTCAATCAGGCGCGTCTATTTTTGGATCATCAGCGTTTACGGACTGCCTGAACTTCGCGAGGTCGACTGACTTGCGCTTTGCCCAGTCACTTAGGTTAGGCGGGCGATATCGAGGCACGTCGCGCCAACGATCGAATACCGAGCTGTCGATCGTCTCATTGACGTTCCTGTGCGTGCCGTCCTCGCGTTCCTCGGGATCAGCCCCGATAGGTCGGTAATATCGGTGGGACATTTTGCAGTATGCACCGCTCATGAAATCCTTATACGAATCTGAGATCGGAGCACCGAGCCCGTCGCCATCGAGCTCCACGTCGCTGCGAAATGCGAGCCCGTGTAACGAGGCCTTCTTCATGATCCAGCGCAGTGGGATTTGTGCGAGCAGATCGCTTAGACAGCCTCCCCCAACATTTGCGTGAGCGCCAACAAACCATCGCTGCTCCACGCTGGAAATTGATCGAGGCGCCGCGAAGACAGCATCTAGATCTTTCGGCTTTCTTACGCTCCACAGCGTCGGAGCGAAGGCTCTTCGATGCTCATCGATCGCGAGCGCGTGGTATCCATTCTCAATCGAAAGTCGAAGCCCGGTGTGAAGGAATCCCAATGTGGAGCGGCTGATACCTTCAATGCTGAACGCAGGAACGCCCAGCGCACCAACCGTATCCCACACGCCCACCATCTTGATCCGGATAGGCTGAGAATACTTAAGCATCCACTGCTCTTCCAGCGTAACGTCGGAAAGGGTGCCGGCCAACTGAAGCTCTCCAAGCTTCCATAGTGTGCGATCATCCGACCGCTTGTATCGCTCGTAAAGCTGAGCGACTCCCAGCGGCGAACCTGGCTTCAGAAGACCGTGCTTCGCAATCAAGCCAGATAGGCTTCTTGCAGTGTACGCACCGCGGCTAAAGCCAAAAATAAAAACGTCGTCGCCTGGATTGTAGTTGTCGATTAGCCATTCATACGCTTCGCGGACGTTCTGGCTTAGTCCCTTGCCGACCATGCCCCCGAAAAAGCCATTCACGCCGATATCGTAGTAGACGAGTTGGGGCGCACCTTCACTGCTGGCGGTCGCACATAGCGACTTCATCCTCCAAACGTTTGTATTATCGGCCACGGCGTTCCACGTGCCGTCCAAGAATACGGCCAGCTTCTTGCTTTTTGGGGCAACCGCTACTGCTGGGCGTTCTGGCATTCCACGACCTCAATGTTCAGCCCGTTCGCGACTCGGGTGCTGGGATCATAGCACAATGTTCCTTCTTTGTTCTGGGAATTGGGAGCTCGCCGGCCGTGCTGCTGGTGATGGTACGGCATCCATAGCGATGCTTGAGCGCGATCGGAGATGCGGCGTGTACTTCACAGTTTCCAACTGCGTATGACGCAGGAATCGAAATCCGCTGCCAATATGAAATCTGCCTGCGCTTCGCAGTCACGAATGCGAAGCGCTCGACACGTCACCGAAGCTCACAGTCATTCAAAACGAAGGTGCCGACGCGGAATTCCGCCACTACAAGAGAGGCTTCGAGTGACCCCGTTCTGCCTCCAGATTCGTGGTTTAACGGTGAGGCAGCGTCGCCAGCGCAGCGAAGATCGTGAACGATCTCGTCAACCGTAATGACGTGAGTTGCGGCGCTCGCCATCGACCTGCGATCACAATTGAGTCATCGCGCGCCGTCCGCCCTCGCCAATTTTACGCTGCGACTTTCCTCCCGCCGCTTCCACGACGCCTCCACGAACGAAATTTCGAACCGAAACCCGCGCAGCAAAAAGCCCTCGAAAACTACGCGTTTTCAAGGGCTTGTTGTTTGGTTGGGGGATAGGATTTGAACCTATGACCTTCAGGTTATGAGCCAGGCTGACGAATTAGCGTGAGTTTGGTCACCGGGCAGACGGGGGCTAGAGGGCCTATACGAGGGTTGTTGCGTTTTGTCCAATTTTGGACTATATCCATATCCGGACATCGGAGTTGACCTCGTGAACAAGCGTAAACCTAGACCAGCTGAGACTGAAAAGGGACCGCAGCGGCTTGAAAATTCTCGATTTGCGCCGGCCAACCGAAAGCGGCTCAGCCCCCCTGCTCTGCGGACGTTCCTGGCGATCGCGGATCTTTGGGGATTGACGGAAGAACAGCGTCTCTTGGTCCTCGGATATCCCTCACGATCTACATATCACAACTGGTGCAAGCAGGCGCGCGAGCACGGGGCTTTCACCCTCGATGTGGACGTTCTTGCGCGTATCTCCGCGGTGCTTGGTATGCATCAAGCTCTTGGAATTCTCTTTCCGACCGAGCGGCTCGGCGCTGAGTGGCTCCGGACCGCTCACAACGCCGTGGTCTTCGGCGGGCGACCGCCGCTCGACCTCGTCACCAGCGGATCACAAGATGGATTGCTCTCGGTCCGCCGCTTCCTCGACGGCGCGCGTGGCGGTCTCTACATGCAGCCGAACACGATCGATGAGGCGTTCGCACCTTACAGCGACACGGAAATCGTCTTCCGGTGACGGACACTTTCGCATCCGCGCCGCGGCCTACCAACCGCCTGATCCCCTCGCAATTTCCGCCCATCGGACTGTTCGATACGGTTGCGACGACAGCAGATCTTTCGGCGGTGATGGAACTCGTCGGTTGGACGAACGATCGGCTCGTAGTGGAGCGGATCAATCGGCTGCCGCAAAGCGAATGGGTGCATGGTGTCCCCAACGCTAGCATTGTCATGGCGGCCTTTCTCCATGTCGCTCCTGGAGGAATGAGATTCAATGGACCAGAGCTCGGGGCTTGGTACGCGGCTGACGATATTCGAACCGCGGCGGCCGAGGTCGGTCACCACCTGCGACGCGAAACGGTTGCTCGCGGCGTAGCCACGATGAGCCGTACGTACAGGGCGTATTCTGCAACGCTGCTTGGGGAATATCTCGACATTAGAGGACAACAAGTGACGCGTTCCGATGTGTATGCCAGCGAACACTATGATGCGTCGCAGAAACTTGGTGAGGAGGTTCGGTCTTCGGGTGGATCGGGACTGATCTATAGCAGCCTCCGACGTCAAACTGGTGTCAACGTTGTCGCGCACCGGCCACGCAACATTACAGATATCGTACAGACAGATCACTATGAAATTACTGTCCGAGCAGTATCCCGCACGATCGACGTCCGCAAACTGTCGAAGTAAGGACCTTCGTCTACTGCATTTGACGCAAGCATGTGTTGCCAATACTTCGACGGGGCCCTCTGGAGTTGCGGCGGATCGCCGTTCCGAATATGAGGCCGGATAGAACGGAAATAACGATGACCAAGCTATTGTTAGCTTCTCAACTAACCGAAGCGCGCAAGTTTTCGCGCGACGATAGGCTGCGCTCCAGTACGCCAGGACAAGAAGCCGTACCGCTGAAGGTGCCGACGCTATCCCGTTCTTGGTCTCTAATTTCTGTTGTTGTTGTCCATCGTAGTGCTGATGGTGATCGGGACCATCACCGCGCAATCGGCATTGAACGGCGTTACGATGCAACAGACCGTCGCTCAGAAGCGCAAGGGTATCACCCGGCTCAAGGAGCCGGAATTAACGCCTGCACGCAAATTGCGCAGTGCCTCACCTCAGCGCACCTCACTTTCCGCCCGCTATCCTGTGAACGGCGCGTGGCCGGCCGAGATGCGAATAGACATGCTGGCGGCATATCTCGATTTCAGAAGCGTGCGCGAATTAGTGCTCGCTGTTTCTCGTGGCGAAGCCCCGCCGCCGACCCGGTATCGCGGCGCGGGTCGGGCCAGGGAGGCCATCTGGGTCAAGGTTATTGTTGACGAGCACGTTGCTCCCGGAATCAAGGTCAGGCAGAATCTAGCAAAAGTCGACTTGGCAGCGCTCGCATGAAGCCGTTGAGAACCGCTTTGAAATTACCTCGATATTGCCGCCGCAAGCCGCTTAAGAACGGCCGCTGGGCATACTTCTTTGAACCGCCGACTTGGGCGCGCAAGCAAGAGTGTCCTATGGAAGCCGAAGCGCTCGGCCAGAACTATGATGCAGCAGTCAACCGCGCCGAAAACGTCTTGCTGCCGGCATTTGATTCCTGGCGGACGCGTGGCCTGTCTGACCTCGCTCCTATCGGGGTCACGCGAGGTAGTTTTGATTGGCTGCTCCAAGGGTTCAAGCAGCAACAGAAATACAAAGATGTCGACGCCCACACAAAACGGACGTACGACAACGGCACCCAGCTGTTTGCCGATCACATCTTAAAGGACGGCAGCCGCGCGGGATCAAAGCAGGTCGGAGATTTCACGAAAGCTTTTGTGGACGCGGTCTACGCGAAGTTGCTCGTGGTCGAGAGCCTCGATGCTGAGGGTAACGTGGTGCGTCGCGAGCGTCGGCGCATGGCAATCGCAGCCATGGGTGCGTGTAGACGCGCTTGGTTTGTGATGCAGCGGGCTGAGGAAGCGATCGTTCCTGCCGACAATCCGTTTGCGAAAATGGGCTTAAAAAAGCTCGCGCCAGGTCAGAAAAAGACCGAAACGCCGACGGCGACATGGGATGAGCTGCTGGCCTTCCGCGATGCAGCAGTTCGACTTGGCTTTCCCTCAATCGCCACCTCGGCCCTGACGGCATGGGAGTGGCTCCAACGTGAGGAGCACTTGTTCGGTGCTTTTGAGATTTCCCATTATCGTCCCAAAACGCGACCGAATAGCGTTTGCGTTGTTCATCCCAAAACTGGCGAGGAGGCGTGGTGGCCTCTTTTCGATGAAGCAGGTAACGAGCTTTTCCCGGAGCTGATGCCGGAGTTGGACGCCATCAAAGAGCGGACGGTTAGCGGGCTCGTGTTTAGACGCGACCATAGCCACCGCCGCGGTCGGGTACCCCTCCCCTGGATAACACCACGTGGCGGACTCGACTATCTCCGCGCCACCGTCAAACGCATCATTCGAGCGGCCGGGCTTCGTGACGAGCTTAGCTTTACGTCATTTCGCCACGGCGGGTTTACGGAAGGAGCGGACTCCGATCTCTCCGATGCCGAGCTGCGTGCAGCAGGACGCCACCGGTCGGCGCGGCAGTTGCCGACGTATGCGAAGCGTACCCGGAAGCAGCTTGTTTCCGGCGCCCAAAAGCGCCGCGCCGAGCGAACAAAACCAGCCGTTTTGTCGGAATAGCCGCCGATAGTTTGTCGGAATAGGCGCTTGGCTAGGCTGCTAAGCTCTTGAAAGGCTTGGTGGGCGCACCAGGGCTCGAACCTGGGACCCGATGATTAAGAGTCATCTGCTCTACCAACTGAGCTATGCGCCCGGAACTGGCCCGGAA
>LNFM01002634.1_pt1 | contig 37265 bp, 28 predicted proteins | sample 596031 | NCBI WGS metagenome assembly LNFM01 (sample SAMN04254537, study PRJNA301005) | activated carbon metagenome | isolation source: dual media filters at the Ann Arbor, Michigan drinking water treatment plant | place: USA: Ann Arbor | reverse complement strand
GAGCCCTCGCACGAGATGGCGCAGCGCGTTTTGAAAGCGGTACCGGATCTAAGAAACGGTCCTCAGATATTGAGCCAGATCGTCCCGGTGTTGCGGCAGAAAACCATTCTGGGCAAAACGACCAAATCAACGACGTTCTTCGCCAAGTTTCCTTCCCATTTCAAGCTCTCCCCCAAAGCACAGCCTACGCATGTCTCTTACGTGGGGCCAATGTCTGCAAACGGTGGCCAGTGACAGCTGGCGAAGGCTTCTTTCAATGAAAAGAGTTGATTGGGAGGCTCCGTGGCTGACCTCGCTCCAGCACATGGGGCGCATGGTTGAGAGTGAAGTGCTTAAAGGGATGAGCGTGGCACAAGCGCTTGACCGACTCGCGACGGCTCCCTTCCGTTTTGGCCCCCAGTCCGACCTCCCCGCCGGCACCGCCTACGAGCAGTTCATCTTTGACCAGCGCCGGGTGCCCACGCGCGACAACCTGCACGATTTCTTCAACGGCCTGGTGTGGCTGCAGTTCCCAGAGGCCAAACGGCGGCTGAACCAGCTGCAGGCTCAGGCCATTGCAGCCGACGGCGTGCAGGCGGTGCGCGGCCCGCTGCGCGATGCGCTGACGGTGTTCGATGAAAACGGTGCCGTGCTGTGCGCGCCGCCGCCCTTGTGGGACGCGCTGCGTGCGCGGGACTGGCACCGGCTTTTTGTTGAACTGCGGCCGCTGTGGGGCGAGGCTCGCCTTGTGCTGTTTGGCCACGCGCTGATGGAGAAGCTGGTTTCACCCCGAAAACCGATGGTAGCCCACGTATTTTCTGCGCCTTGTGCTATGCATTCGATAGCGAATCTGGACGGGTGGCTTGCCACGGCGATACAGGCCGGCACCTGGGCGTCCAAGCCGTTTGTGCCGCTGCCGGTGCTGGGCGTGCCGGGCTGGTGGCCTGCCAATGCGGAACCCGGTTTCTATGACGATGCACAGGTGTTTCGCCCGCCGCCGCTGCTACGCTCTGGCACGGGCCGGTGAGCCATGGCGCCGCTGGCCCGGTCAAGGTGTATCGCAGACTGTCGCAATAATCCCCGTCAAGCCCTGTGTGATAGGGCCGCCACACAGGTTTGCACCTACCATAACGCGCTGGAAACGGGTCTGGCCGGATGCCCCGGCGGCCGCAGTCGGGCGGAGCGCTTTCGGGCCTCCACCGCGGCGCTTGAAGCGCCGCTTGCGGCCCCCATCTGGACCAGACCGACAGTTGTCGATGCTTACCCCACGGAGAACTTATGAAGCGGATCCTTTTGTTTGTGATAACCAACCTGGCCGTCGTGCTGGTGCTGGGTGTGGTGGCCAGCCTGCTCGGGGTCAACCGTTTTCTCACGGCCAACGGACTGAACCTTGGCGCCTTGCTGGGCTTTGCACTCATCATGGGTTTTGGCGGCGCCATCATCTCGCTGCTGATCAGCAAGCCCGTGGCCAAGTGGAGCTCGGGCGTGCGCGTCATCGACGGCTCGGGCTCGCCGGATGAGCGCTGGATTGTTGAAACCGTGCGCAAGTTTGCGGACAAGGCCGGTATCGGCATGCCCGAAGTCGGCATCTTCGAAGGCGACCCCAATGCATTTGCCACGGGCGCCTTCAAGAACAACGCGCTGGTGGCCGTTTCTACCGGCTTGCTGCAGGGCATGACGCGCGACGAGGTCGAGGCCGTGATCGGCCACGAGGTGGCCCACATCGCCAATGGCGACATGGTGACCATGACGCTGATCCAGGGCGTGATGAACACGTTTGTGGTGTTCCTGTCGCGCGTCATCGGCTATGCCGTGGACAGCTTTCTGCGCAAGAACGACGAAAACAGCTCCGGCCCCGGCATTGGCTATTACGTGACCACCATCGTGCTCGACATCCTGCTGGGCTTTGTGGCCGCGATGATCGTGGCCTGGTTCAGCCGCCAGCGCGAGTTCCGCGCCGACGCAGGTGCCGCACAGCTCATGGGCCGCCGCCAGCCCATGATCAACGCGCTGGCCCGCCTGGGTGGCATGCACCCCGCGGAGTTGCCCAAGAGCATGGCTGCGATGGGCATTGCCGGTGGCATCGGCAAGTTCTTCAGCACCCACCCGCCCATCGAAGAGCGGATTGCCAAGCTGCAGAACGCGCAGCAGCAGTAAGTGCGGGCCGGCTGGGCAGGTTGCGGCTCGGCTCCCCTGCTGCCCCTCTCCTCTCAACACCGCCACAGGGTTTGCGCCCTGTGGCGGTTTTCTTTGGTGGCGACAACGCCCCCTGGCCGTGCGTGCGTCAGCGGTCTTTGCAGGGGGCGGGGTCCGTGCAGACGCTCAGGCCCGGGCTCAGGCTTGTGTCTCGGCTTGCCGGCCCTCAATCTGCGCCAGGATGGTGGGGTCTTTGATTTTGTCGTCGGCGCTGAGCAGCAACAGCTTGGACAACACCTCGCTGGTGCGCTGGTCGTCATCCACAAAAGGCAAAGCCACGGATTTTGGAGAGGCCTTGCCCGCCGGCACGATGCACAGGTATCCGGCCGGGATGACGTGAATCACCGCCGTGCCCAGGTGCAGGCGGTAGCTCGCGCGCTTGCCCTGGATGATGGCGTGGTGCCCCTCCACGCTCACGTTCTTCAGACCCAGGCTGGGGAGCAGGGCGCTCACCAGCGCCACCCGGGCTTGCTGCACCTCGGCAGAATGTTCATCGCTGTCGGCGGCACCTGCGGTGATCACCAGGTCCAGGTCGCGCATGGCCTCGGAAAAACCGAGGGCCGGGGCCTCTTCCAGGGCCACGCGTTTGCCCTGGCGGGTGAACGCAATCTCGCCCAGCACGGTGGCCTCCTCCTCGGTCAGGAAGTGGTGGACATCGGGCAGCGACAGCTCCACAGCCAGGTCGGGTGCCAGGCGCTTGCGGGCCGTGCAATCGCCTTCGCTGCCATCCACCCGCCACCCCCGTGCCGACAGGATCGCGCCCAGCACCGAGGTTTTGACGCGGCGCCCCTCGAAGCGGCGTGACAGGTCATGCGCCTCGCGCTCGGCGGGCGTCAGCACATAGCACTCACGAAACGCCTGCTTGAACGGTTGCACCAGCGACGACTGCACGGCGTGCCGCTGGCACGCAATCAAGCGACCCGTCGCCAGCATCGAATGGACGTGGGCGATGGTCAGGGGCTGCTCCACCGGCAGGGGTGCATCGGCCAAACGACCCTCCGCGTCCAGCAGCCGCAGTTGGGTCAGGCTGTCGTCCAGCAGGCCCAGTTCGCCGCCCGGTGTTTGCAGGTACAGCGCGGTCAGCAGATGCCGGGCCATGGGCAGGTTGGCGAGTTCTTTCAGTTGCTCCGGTGCCAGCGCACGGCCACTGACCATGAGGCTTTCCAGGGCGGTGCGGTAGCGCTTGCTTTGGTCCTTGAGCAGGTCGAGCTGCGCCAGCAGCGGTGCCAGGCCGGGGTCTTTCTTCAGCGCAGGGGGCAGGCTCTTCAAGGCCTTGCCAGCCTTGCTAACCTGCAGCTGCGGCTGGAACTTGACCAGGCTCAGCTCCACGGCGTACTCATCTTGCTGCCAGGTCCAATCCTGGGCGGTGTAGGCGCTGGCATCAAGTGACCATTCCAGTTCGGTCACGTCCGCAAAACCCGCGTTGTGCGCTAACTGCACCAGCCCTGCGGCGGCGGCATCACGCACATTGGCCGTGCGCTCGGAGCCATACATCTTCGATGCCTGCTTGCCCGCGCCTTTGAAAAAGGCAAACCGCTCGCGCAAGTCTGCATCATCCCGAATCGGCACCATGCCCCAGACGCGAATGTGCTCTTGGGAGAGCTTGCCCAGCATGCCGGCCAGCTTCTTGTCTTCCACGCCCTGCACCGCGTTGATGCGGTTCACGGTGACTTTCAGGTGCTTGTACTTCTTGTGCCATGCCAGAAGCAGTTCACCGGATTTGCCCGCGCGCTGGAGGTGTTCCTTCAACAGCGCCACATCGAAATACGCGTTCGCATCGGCCCGCTCGCACTCGCGCATGAAGCGGTACAGCGGCGCGGCGCTGCCCCAGCCCAGAGCCTCCAGCACTTCGTCGGCCTGGGCGCGGCAGTGGCGCAGCAACTGCAGCAGAACCTCGGGGGTGAACTGGCGCAGCTCAGCCACCAGCTCCGCAGATTCCGCTGCACTCAGGGGGCGCACGTTGCAGATCAGTTTCAAGGCCCGCGCAGCAGGGCGCTCGGCATCGGTCTGAACCAGGCCGAGGATGGGCGGTGGAGACGGCATCTGCGCCAGCAGCCGTGCGCCTGCCACCACGAACCGGACACCACTCAGGCTGCGTTCGGTGTGGTGGTCGTATTCCACGCCCCAATGGTCTGCGAGTCGGCCTAGCGCGCTGATGGCCTCGGCCAGTGGTTTGGCGCAGTGGGCGTACACCCAATCCAGCGCCTCGGGTTTGAAGTCTTTCAAGATTTCTTCCTTCTGCCGCAAGCAATCGCTCACAACCCGCGCACCGCGCGGCCACTCCACATTGAACAGGCGTTGGACCCATGCAGAGCTCAGAGGACCGAAGCGTGCGTACGGGTGTGGCAGATCATCTGCCAAGTCGGTCAGGCCGAAAAACTCGGCGGTGCGCATGCGGCCCTCACACTCGCCGTGTTCCACCTGCGGTGGTGGCTGGAACTGCTCGTCCACCCAGGTGTCGCACGAGTGCTCCATCAAATCCAGCAAGGCATCCAACTGGGCGCGCGAGGACTGCATTTCGCAAATCAGTCGGCCCAGCGTGTCGGGGGCGGGCTCCAGGAAGGGATGGAAGCTGCGGGTCAAGGCTTTATTGAGTTCCGCAAGCCGGTAGTCCCTGTACGGCTCTTGAGTCTGCACGCGAATCCGCTCGCGCTCCGCGTTCATCCAGCGCGGTGCGGCGCATTCGGTGCGGGCGGCGGGATGGCTCAATTGATGGCGCAAGCGCTCCAAGGCGAGATGGCCGGTGTAATCCCGCCCCCACTTCTTGACGGCCGCGGTCAGCAGATCGCTCATGTCGCGTGCGAAGCTCCACACACTGTCTGCCCGCGCCCGCATGTTGGGGATGCTTTCATGCAGCACCGGGAACATGAAGAAATCTGCCAGGTGCTGTTCGGCCTCGTCGCCGAACTCCTTGTGCAGTGCCGTGCAAAACGGTGAATCCTCACCGTCTTTGCGAATGGCGCGCTCGTCGTCATCTAGGCTTCGGCCTGCGTCCTTGGCCGCTTGCACATAGCCCAGCAACCAGGCCTCGAAACGTTGAACCCTAGCGTGCTGCGTTGCGCTCGCCTTCCACTGCTCACTCTCACTCATGGGTTCCTTTCATCCGCCGACCAGCGGGCGCAATCTCAAAAAAACGGCGTGCGAGCTGTCCGTCAAATCCAACTGCGCATGCGACCGGTACAACATGCCATCGACCACCATCTGGAACTCACCCGCCTCGAACGCGGCAAGGGCCCGTTGAATCTCGGTCTGCTCGTGCACCGCCAGCTCAGGTTCGCTGGCAGGCTCTGGTGGCCGGGGCAAGGCCACGCGCCCCTGCGCCAGGCCCTCATCAATCAAGGCCGGTGTCAGGGTAGGTGTGGGGTGTGCTGCCCGTGTCGCAGAAGCTGCACTGGCACGCACAATGCGCTGCAAGGCCAGGTGGGCCCGCACGCTGATGGCAATCAGCTCACGGGTCGAGATCGACGGGCTATCCATCTGAAACGCCACCTGGCCCTGGTGCAGGCCAGGGTTCTGGCGTTCAGCGATTTCACAGTTCAACAACAAGTGGGGCATGGTGGTGGGTTCCGTCTGCGGCCAACAGGCTCTCAGGCTCTCAGGCGCCAGTGCGCACGAAGACGGCAATGTCGCCATGGCTGTCCTTGATCAGCAGTTTGCCGCCCAGCAGCCGTACTGCGGTCTCCTTTTCGCTGGTGTCATCGCTGTCCTTCGCTGCAAAGGCCTGCTTCAACACGGAAGCCTCGAGCGTGTAGCGGAGCGACCATTCCCTCACGTGGCTTGCATGTTTGATGAAGCTGCCGGTGCCGTCGGGCTGGAGGGACAAGTAGAGTTCCATGAACCCCGGCGTGTTCTGCTCGTTCGCCCAGCTCCCATGAATGTCCGACGCGGAACCGACTTCGCTGGTTGAAGGCCAAAGTGCCGTGAGCTCTTCCTGGCTCAGGCCCTTGGTCAAGTTGTGCGTGATCTCGATAGCCTTGTCGAGGATCTTCTCCAGTCTCTGCGTCATGGTGTTCGTCTCCGCCGGTTGATCAATCCACCCACTCGCCCTGGGCGATCCGCGCGTCCATGACCGCCAACAGGCGGGTCGCATCGGCAGAGGCGCCGCGAACCTCAATGCTCGACTCCAGCAGCATCTTGGCGTGCTCCAGGCGGGCCTTGTTCGGTCTCCAGTGCTTCAGCAGCACATCGGCTGCAGCCCAACGGTGCCTGTCCAGCGCCATGAGCATGGGGTCGTCGGCGATCTGGCGATAGAACATGGTGTTGTTGCGCCTGATGGCGTTCGCATCGGCGCCACGCTGGAGCAGCAGCTCGATCACCTCCACGCTCCCATCGCGCGCGGCAGCGTGCAGCAAACCGACGTCGTCGGCGTCGAGCAGGTTCAGATCGCCACCGGCGTCCAGCATCATGGCGACGACATCGGCGTGGCTGTGCCCGGCCGCCTCCAACAACAGGGGTACAGGGGTGTGTCCCTCAAAGTACGCGAACGGCGTGTGAGGGTGGACTCCCTGTGCCAGCAACGCCCGCACCTGCTCCACGTCGTGGCGCCACGAGGCCATGAAGAGGTCACGTGCCGACTCGCCCGTGTAGGCATCGTGTGGGGCCGAGGGGCCGATGCCGCGTGCCTCGAAGAAGCGCACGACATCCGGCAGAGTGCCCAGCGACCAGCGCAGGTTTTCGCCGTTGTCCAGCGTCTGGGCCAGGTCCACCCCCAGCGACTCGGCGAATTCGAGAAACTGGGGAATGGGGTCACCGGTGTGCGTGCTCAGGTTGAACAAGGCAGGCCGACCACTGTCGTCGAGCGTGTGCGGGTCGGCACCGGCTTCGGCGAGCAACCGGCAGCACGCCACGCTGCGCGTGCGCAGTGCCACATACAGCGGCGTCTGCCCGGCACCGTTGCGCAGGGTGGTGTCGGCACCAGCCTTCAGCAGCAGGCCCAACACCTCGGCCGAATCGTTGTTCACCGCCAGATGCAGCGGCGTGCGCCGCCCGTTAGACAGAATTCGCTTGGTGCCCGACTGCACGTTCAGGTCGGCCCCGGCGGCGATCAGCAGCTTGACGATAGGCTTCTTGTTGCGCAGCACGGCGTAGTGGATGGGCCAGGCGCTAGGGCGTACCGGCAGGTTGGGATCCACCCCCTTGGCCAGAAGCCGCTTGATCTCGGCGGATTTGCCCTTGTCCAGCGCGGTCATGAAGGCGAAGTCGTCATCGAAGGCCGCCAGCGCTGCATCAAACTCGGCTTCCTTGGCCTTGGCCGTGCCGATGCGCACGAGCTTGGTCACGTGGCCGGTGCGGCTGTCGTCGGTGCTGGCGCGCAGGTGGGTGGCACCCAGGGCCAGCCATTCCTGAAGCAGCTCGGCGCTGTCGATGCCCAACTCCATGAAATACAGCTCAAGTCGCCGCCCAAAACGCTGCAGCTTGGACAGCTGGATCGCACCGTCGCCCGCGCTGACGCAGCGCAAGCCGAGCGCGGCCAGAGCCTGGCGGGCTTCGTCCCATTTTTCCTGCCGGGCGGGCTCCAGCGCGGTAGCCCAGCGCTCCGCAATGGTCTCATTCTCAAAACAGATAGTGGCTTGGGTCCAGACTTCAGACATGGGGTCTCGCTTGTTTTCCTATCGCTTGGGGCATGGCGGTGGGCTCCGTCTGCAGACGCGCAGGTCGTGCCCAAATTCTAGAAGTGGGGAATGGCGCATGGCTGGACAATTTGTCAACCGCTTCATGCCACCGGGGTGCCCGACAACGGTGCTTGTGTCGCTGCTCGCTATGGTGTTAGCTGCGCTTGCGGGGTTTGTGCGACAAAGCCTTTCGCATGGGGGCGTTTGCGACTGTTTTCCCTCTCATCCCTTGTGGATCTGCTCATGTCCCCACGTCGTTCTTCCGCGGCACTGGCTGGCAGTCTTGTCGCCAGTGGTGTAGTGGTCTTTGTTGCTTTCGTCCAAGCCCAGGCCCGGGATGCCGCCGCAACGGCCGTGGCGCGCAAGATGGTCCACTGGCGCCGCGACATCCATGTCCACCTTGAACTCTCGGGCCACGATGCCCACACTGCCATGCTGACGGGCGCAGCCGAAGTGCTGGCTGCGCGTGAGAAATGGGGGGAGGCCCGAAGGGACTCAGGGGGGTGGACAAAACGCCCCGCGCCACCGCCTCACCCACCTTGACTACATCCACCACTGCCGAGAGGATGCCGCCTGCTTTGCACCACCTTGCATCACCGGACTTCCACCCGCCAGCGCCGCCGAGGCGCGCGCAGCGCATGGCGCTTTCGGTACTCGGCCGGGGACATGCCGGTGTAGCGCACAAAGATGCGACGGAACGCCGCCGGGTCGGCGTAGCCGCAGGCTACCGCGATGCTGGGCACGCTCTCCAGCGTCACCTCCAGCAGCACCTTGGCGCGTGCGCAGCGCAGGCTGTGCAGGTGGTCCAGCGGTGACTGTGACAGCTCCAGCTGAAAATGCCGCAGCAAGGTCCGTGGGCTGACCGCCGCAGCCTCTGCCAATCGCACCAGCGAGTAGGGCTGGTCGAGATGGCTCTCCATAAAGGCGATGGCGCGGGCCAGTGTGCTGTCGCGGGTGGCCGGGATGTGCTGTTGGGCATGGGCCTGCAGCGCAGCCCGGGCCCGTTCGGGGTCGGGGCGGAACACGCTGGCGCACACCTGGGCCAGTTCATCTCCCATGGCGTGGCGCACCAGCGCGGTCGCCATGTCGCTCAGGCCGTGGGGCAGTTCGCAGCTCAGCCAGGGGCCGTCGTCGGTAACGTCCTGGTCTGTCACCAGGTGGATGCCTGGGAAATCCCGTTCGAATCCCGCCATGTAGAACCAGGGCAGACTGGCTTGGCGATCTTGCAGTCGTCCGCTGGAGGCTGCCAGCCAGGCACCATTGCCCACGGTGAGAACTCTCTGGCCCTGGTCCAGCGCCATGCCCACTTGACGCGACAAGCGCTGGTGGCCGCTGGCCACATTGCGGATGCCTGGGATGTCTGCCGCATGGAACGAGGGGAGGAACAGTGCGTACGCCAAGCCCCCGGAAGGCGCATCCTGTGTTCCTTCGTCTGCCTGTGAATACACCGCCAAGGGTCCGGGCAGGGCCATGAGCGGTCGGCCTGCGGCGTCCAGCACTCGCCAGGTAAAGCGTGGGCTGGCCGCTCCTGCGCGCAGGCTCGCCAACACATTCGCGCTGCGCAGCAGGTCGATGAACTGCAGCGCGTTGCCTGCTGCGGACTCGGGCAGCAGCGGTATGTCGATGCGGAATGTGGGTGCCGTCGCAGAAGGGACAGAAGGGGCGGCCATGGCGGTATTGGCTTGTTGTATGGCCATTTTCGCCTGTCATGTGGGCCGTAGCGGCTCTTAGCATGAGACCGCTTGTCACTGATTTTTGTCCCTCTTTTCACGGATCTGCCCATGTACCCACGTCTTTCATCCATGGCACTTGCCTGTGGTCTTGCCGCCAGCGGTATGACTTTTGGTGCTTCCGCCCAGGCCCAGGCGCTGGACGCCGCCGGCCTGCAGGCCATTGAGGCTGCTGTGAACAAGGTCGCGCCCAAGATGGTCAGCTGGCGCCGCGACATCCATGCCCACCCCGAGCTCTCGGGTCAGGAGGTGCGCACTGCCAAGCTCGTGGCGGAACACCTCAAGAAGCTGGGCATGGAAGTGCAGACCGGCGTTGGCGGCACCGGCGTGGTGGGCACCCTGCGCGGAGGTCTGCCGGGCAAGGTAGTGGCTCTGCGCGCCGACATGGATGCGCTGCCGGTGCAGGAGAACACCGGCCTGCCGTTTGCGAGCAATGCCAAGGCCAACTACCTGGGCAAGGAGGTGCCGGTGATGCACGCCTGCGGCCACGATGCCCACGTCGCCATGCTCATGGGCGCTGCGGAGGCGCTGGCGGGCATGAAGGCGCAGCTGCCCGGCACTGTCAAGTTCATCTTCCAGCCCGCCGAAGAGGGCGCGCCGGTGGAGGCGGATGCCAATGGCAAGGTGCCCAGCTTTGGCGCCAAGGCCATGATCGAGGCCGGTGCGCTCAAAGACGTGCAGGCGATCTACGGCCTGCACATCACGGCCAACCTGCCGGCAGGCGTGGTGGGCTACCGCAGCGGCCCGCTGATGGCGGGGTCGGACAACATCACCATCCAGATCGAGGGGCGCGGCGGCCATGGCTCGTCGCCGTGGTCGGCCATCGACCCCATCGTGGCGGCCAGCCAGGTCGTGCTGGGCCTGCAGACGGTGGTGAGCCGCCAGCTCAACATCAGCCAGGAGCCCGCGGTCATCACCATCGGCCAGATCCAGGGCGGCACCCGCTACAACATCATCCCGGACAACGTGGAGATGCTGGGCACCCTGCGCACGTTTGATGAAGGCATGCGCCAGGAGGCGCTCCAGCGCATCACCACCACGGCGGAATCCATTGCAGCGTCCAGCGGCGCCAAGGCCAGGGTGCGCTTTGGCCCGGTGGCCTACCCCGTCACCACCAACCCTGCTGCGCTCACGCAGGCCTCATTGCCCGCGCTGAACCTGGCCATGGGCGGCAAGACCATGGTGATCCCCAAGGTCAGCGGTTCGGAGGACTTTTCGGAGTTCCAGAAGGTGACGCCTGGGTTCTTCTACTTTCTGGGTGCGCCGCCCAAGGGCAAGGAATTCACCAAGGCCCCGCCCAACCACTCGGCGCTGTTTGATGTGGACGAAGACCAGTTCCCGGTGGGGGCGCGCAGCCTGGCGGCGCTGGCGGTGGATTTCCTGAAGCGGCCTTGAGGGCAGTGCGCGGGTTGTCCCGCGCAGCCCCCGTCAGGGCAGCTTGAACACGTCGCGCAGAAAGCCCGCCACCGGGTGGCGCGCTGCCGGCAGGTTGATGACCGTGTGCGGCCCGCCCGGTATCAGCACGATGCTGGCCAGCTTGTGGTTGCGCAGTGCTGTGCCACAGTGGCCAGCAGCGGCGGGGTTGCCCACCCAGCTGTTGGCGGGCGAGAAGAACGGGTCGGTCGAGCTGATGACGTTCAGCACCGGCTTGTCTTCCGGCAGGGCCGTGTTGTGGCTTGCCACGAAGTAGTTGTTCTCGCAGCTCCACGAGAACACGATGCGGCCCGCAAACTCGTTGCCGCGGTAGCGCGCTACGGCCGTGGCGCCTTCGCTGGTGCCGGCCAGCACCCAGCGTGCGGGGTCTGCCCAGGGTGCCTGGGCCAAAGCCTGCACCGCCAGCGCCACTTCCGACTGCCGCAGCGCATGAATACGCTCGTACACCTCGGTCGACACGGGCGACTTGTAGGTCAGGCGATCGGGCAGCGCGAACGAATCGGGCGCCACGCTGGCAATGCCCTGCGTGGCCAGCCACTGCTGCCATTCGCCAATGGCCTTGAGCGCCAGGCCCGATGAGCCGTGCATGAACACCACGACCGGGGCGCGCTCGCGTACGCTGGTGGGGGCGTCCTTCCACAGCCCGGTGAACACCTCGCCGCCCGTCACCCGGGCCGGCAGCACCACGGCGGCGCGGTCCATGACGGCGCGGGCCGATTCCGCCGTGTGCACTACAGCTGTGCCCTGCGTGCTGCCCGCGGGCGCCTGCGCCCATGCGGCAGAGAAAAGGGCCGCCGCCAGTGGCAGGCAGAGCCAGCGGGTGTTGATCGTCATCTTCATGGCGGGTTCCTCCTGCAGCCGAATGTAGGCAGGTGCCTTTGATGCGTCCAATGAATACTGCAGCCACATTCATAATCCATATGCATGAATCTCAGTGAGCGCCAATTGCGCCTTTTTGTGACGACCGCGGCCCTGGGCAACATCTCGCGGGCGAGCGAGGCCCTGCACATCAGCCAGCCAGCGCTCACCCGCGCCATTGCGGTGTTCGAGGGGCAGATGGGCGCGCCGCTGTTTGTGCGCACCACCCGGCGCGTGGTGCTGACGCCCGAGGGCGAGGCGTTCCTGCCCACGGCCAAGCGTCTGCTGGAAGACCTGGCCGAGGCGGGCCGCATGTTCTCGCCGCAGGGCCTGGGCATCAAAGGGCAGGTCACGGTGGCGGTGGGCAGCTCGTTTGGCTCCATCGTGCTGCCGGGGGCCATCGCAGCGTTTCAGGCGGCGTACGCTGGCGTGCGCCTGCGCGTGGTGGACGACAACAGCGAAGGCATCGCGCGCAAGGTGCGGCTGGCCGATGTGGACCTGGGCATCGGCTCCGCCGTGGGCGATGTGGATGCGCTGGCCTGCCGCCGCCTGCTGACGGCGCCGCTGGGCCTGCTGGCGCCACCCGGGCACTTTGACATCACCGACGCCGATGCGCAGGGCGTGCCGCGCCTGCCGCTCCTGCGCGAGAGCGCCGACACCAGCATCATGCAGCTGCTGCGCATGCACGGGTCGGCGCTGCTGGCGCCCATGTCGCAGGGGGTGGAGGTCTCGAGCCTGGCCATCCAGCTTGCGCTGGCCGAGGCCGGTGTGGGCGTGGCCGTACTGTCGGCGCTGGGCGCATCGCACCCGCTGGCGCGCGGCATGCGCTTTGTGCCGCTGCAGCCGCAGGTGGAGCGCGAGCTGTTCGTCATGCGCCGCCGCGACCGGCCGCAGAGCCTGGCGGCACGCGCGTTTGAAGACGCCGTGGTGCGCCACCTGCCGCAGGCGGCGTTGCGGCCCGAGGTGACGATCAGCGTCTGAACACTGTGCTCAGGCCCGTGTGCCCAGCAGGCTCCGCGCCACCGCTTCGCCTACCTTGATGCCGTCCACGCCCGCCGACAGAATGCCGCCCGCGTAGCTGGCGCCTTCACCCGCCGGGTACAGGCCGGCAGTGTTCAGGCTCTGCAGGTTCTCCCCGCGGGGGATCTTGAGCGGCGACGAGGTGCGTGTCTCCACGCCCGTCAGCAACGCGTCGTGCATGTCAAAGCCCTTGATCTTGCGGCCGAACACCGGCAGCGCCTCGCGCAGCGCCTCGATGGCGTAGCCGGGCAGGGCGGCGTGCAGGTCGCCCAGGGCCACGCCGGGCTTGTACGACGGCTCCACACTGCCCAGCTGGGTCGATGGCTTGCCCGCAATGAACTCGCCCACCAGCTGGCCCGGTGCGCTGTAGTCGCGCCCGCCCAGTACAAAGGCGTTGGATTCGAGCTGGCGCTGCAGCACGCTGCCCGCCAGCGGGTGGAACTGCCCGGCGGGCAGGCTTTCTGCGCCATAGGTCTGGCCCAGGTGCTCCTCGAATGCGGCGGGGTCCGTGGGGTAGTCGCGCGGGTCGATCCCCACCACCATGCCGGCGTTGGCATTGCGCTCGTTGCGCGAATACTGGCTCATGCCGTTGGTGACCACGCGGTTGGGTTCACTGGTGGCGGCCACCACCGTGCCGCCGGGGCACATGCAAAAGCTGTACACCGCACGGCCGTTTTGGGCGTGGTGCACCAGCTTGTAGTCGGCCGCGCCCAGCAGCGGATGGCCTGCGTGGCGGCCCCAGCGGGCGCGGTCAATCACGCCCTGCGGGTGCTCGATGCGAAAGCCGATGGAGAACGGCTTGGCCTCCATGGCCACGCCGCGCTGGTACAGCATGGCGAACGTGTCGCGCGAGCTGTGGCCCAGCGCCATCACGACGTGGTCGGCGCGCAGGTCCGTCGTCTCGCCCGTGGCCTGGTTCAGCACCTTCAGGCCGCGCAGGTGGCGCTTGGCCCCGGTGCCTTCAACGATCACGTCCGTCACGCGCTGCTCGAAGCGGATCTCGCCGCCCAGCGCAATGATCTGTTCGCGCAGGTTCTCCACCACCTTCACCAGCTTGAAGGTGCCGATGTGCGGGTGCGCCGCATAAAGGATTTCGTCGGGCGCGCCGGCCTTCACGAACTCGTTCATCACCTTGCGGCCCAGGTGGCGCGGGTCCTTGATCTGGCTGTAGAGCTTGCCGTCGCTGAACGTGCCCGCGCCGCCCTCGCCAAACTGCACATTGCTTTCGGCATGCAGCTCGCGCTTGCGCCACAGGCCCCAGGTGTCCTTGGTGCGCTCGCGCACGGTCTTGCCACGCTCCAGCACGATGGGCCTGAAGCCCATTTGCGCCAGCACCAGCGCCGCAAAGATGCCGCAGGGGCCAAAGCCCACCACCACCGGGCGCAAGGGCAGGTCGGCAGGCGCCTGGCCCACGGGGCGCCAGGCCATGTCGGGCGTGGGCTGGATGTGCGGGCTGCCCGCAAACCGGGCCAGCAGCGCGGCTTCGCGCCCGGGCTGGGCCAGCGTCACGTCGACGATGTACACGGCCAGCAGGTCGGCCTTGCGGGCGTCAAAGCTGCGCTTGAAGACGTGCAGGTGGGCAATGTCTGCGGGCGCAATGCCCAGCAGTTGCGTGACGGCGGCGCGCAGGGGCGCTTCAGGCGCTTCGGCCACGGTGAAGGGCAGCCGGATTTCGGAGATTCTGATCATTTCGACTTGGCCCGTGTCGATCGGGCGAAAGCGTTTGCTGTGGGGGCAGCATCATACGTGTCTGGCGGCATCGGGCCTTTCGGTGTGGGATAGAAGGCCGGTGAAACGCACGTTTTGATGTGCAAAAATGTGAGCATCGAATCCTTTTCTGGTGTGGCTCTGGCTACCTGCTGATGCGAATTTTTCTGGCGCTGCAAGCCGGATTGCACGGCGAGCATGGAGGGTTCACGCCGAGGCGCCAACCTCGTGACGCTGGACGTTTTGTCAAGCGCGGGAAGCGCGGCATGGACAACTCTGCGGGGCTCCCGGTCGCCGGGAACCCAGAAAATCCATCCACCGAACCCTACCCTGTTGCCTTGCACTTCAGCCACCCTGAGCCGCCACTGCCACTACTGCTGCCATGTCCCAGAACGCACACACCCTGAACCTCTTTTTCGACACGCCGATCCAGCTTAAAACCGTGCAGCTGGTGTACCAGTACCTGGCGGCGGAAAACATCGAGCAGGCGCAACGCTGGGCTGGCAAGCTGGGCGTTGGCGACCTCGCAGCGCTGTGGGATGAGCGGTGGTTCAACCAGGCCGTTTCGTCAGGCCCCGGGCATCTGACTTTGCGCTTTGATACCGGCACCTACGACGAGCTGCCCCTGCGCGCGCTGGAAACACTGTTCGCGCACGGTCTGCGGGCTGCCGTACTGGAGGTGTTCTACGACCAGGTAGGTGAAACCGAGCGCATGCACTTCGACAGCGGGCAGTGGGTCTCCCGCAAGGCGTTCTTTGCGGCGCACCCGGCGTTGCGCACGGTCGTGGAACCCGCAGAAGCCGCTGCCGCCGAGGACGACGAAGACGGCCATGACCCGTATGCCTGCTCCAAGGATCCGGCCAAGCCCATCGCGCTGGCCGCATTGCGCAAGCAGGAAGAAAAACGCCGGCGCGAGGCCGAGGAGACTGCCGAAGCCTTTGTGGAAATGGCGCGCGCCATGGGCAAAAGCGGGAAGTCGCCGGTACAGGGGCTGATCGCCGTGCTGCTGCTGCGCGCCGGGCTCAAGGGGCTGCTGCACGCAGTGGTTTTCACCGCGGTCACCGTGCTGCTTTTCAAGGGCTTCTGGCTATGGATGGGCCTGGGGCTGGTGCTGGCTGTGGTGCTGCCGCTGTACTACATCGTCACCGAGTACAAGGAGCTGCGCGGGGACGATGGCGATGACAGCAACGAACATTCCGATGGCGGCGAGCGTGCCGCGGCGGCCGCAACCCAATAAATCAATCCCGGGAGGACAACAACATGCTGACGCAAATCGAATGGTGGGGTGGGGTGATTTTTGTGCTGGGCGCACTGACCTACCGCATGGTCATGGGCGCGCTGGACAAGCCCGCGGACGGCATTCCCTGGTACTGGCTCATGATGCATGTGTTTTTCCTGGCACCGGCTGCGCTGCTGGCCGGTTACTTCTATCCGCTCACGCAGCCCGCGCTGCAGTATGGCTACCTGGCATTGCTGGCCGTCTCGCTGGTGGTGGTGGGTGTGATGCTGGTGCAGGAAATGACCGGCGATGCCGGAACCGGCGAGGCTGAGGGCAGCGACCAGGAAAAAGGGAAGGGGGGCGAGGCAGGCCAGCCCGAAGAGGGCGAAGAGCCTGGCTGGCTGATGACGGTGGTCGGCGCCATCGTGCTGTACAGCCCGGTCCTCACCGCCTGTGGCCTGGCCTGCGCCAAAGCCTGGCCCATGCTGCAGGGCTTGGCATAGCGCAGTCACGCCGCGGCGTCCGCGGCTGGGGGCCTGCAATGGTGACAATCGCAGCCAGCATCCCGCCGTGCATTGATGCGCGGCTTGTGCCCTAGTTCTGCGTGACCGGTTCTGCCAACAGCCCAAGCTCCCATGCCCACCGATTCCTTTGCCGATCTGCTGTCGATCTACATGCGCCGCATCCGCGCCAGTGCAGCGGGTGTCGCCACGGAAGTCGGTCTGAGCCGCGAGGCGGTGAACAACTGGCGCAACGGCATCTCTGCACCCAACCCCCGGTCACGCGACAAGCTGGTGGCGTGCACACGCTACCTGCGCCTGACCGAGAGCGAGGCCAACCGCCTGCTCAGTGCCGCAGGCTTTGCACCGGAATTCCCGTTGCAGGCCGAGACGGTGGGTGCGCAGCCGTTTGCCAGGTTTCAGGACAAGGTGTTTGCACAGCTCGCACAGGCCGTGCCATATCCCATCTCGCTGCTGCTGTCGCCGGCCCACTGGGGGCAACCACCGTTCCGGCACGAGTTGCTGCAACGCGCCCGTGCGCAGTACGGCGAAGGCTCGGTGCTGCACATTCAGCCGCCCTACAGCGTGAGCACCGTGCCTGCCGAGTACTTCGCCGCCATCGCCCGCCAATGTGGTCTGGGCGATGTGGCGTCGGACTATGAGTTCGAGTCGGCGCTGGAGCGGCGCCTGCTCACGGGCGAGCGCATCTTCTGCCTGGTCAGCCGCTTCGAGCAGGGCACGCCTGCGCTGCGCGAAACACTGGCCGGCATCCTGCGCAGCCTGAGCGAGATGCACAGTGGTCGTCTGCACCTGCTGCTGTGTGGCGGCGAGGCGCTGGCAGACCTCAAGTACCGCAGCGGTGATCTGTCGTTGCTGAACATCGCCCAGGTCCACCACTGGCCCGACCCCACGCCGGACGACCTGCTTCAGCTAGCCCGCCACCGCTGGCCTGAGCAGGTCTGGGGCGAACCGGAGGTGTCCGCGCTGCAAACCCTGAGCGGCGGCCACCCCGCGCTGTTCGAAGAGGGGTTGCAGTGGCTGGTGGACCACCCTGGCGCAGGTGCCAGGCTCAGCGAAGGAACGGCCGCCTGGAGCGCGCTGCGCACCCACATGGCCAGCAGCGCCCGCTTGTGGCAGACCTTCCTGCCGCTGGCGCAGGCCCCCTCCACGCGCGCCCGCCTTCAGCAACTGTTGCACGCCGACGACTTGGGCCGCGCCCGGCCATACCTTCAGGACGACGAGCTGCGCAACCTGTTCTGGGGCAACCTCATCCATGCGCGGGGCACTGGCGAAACAGCGCGCTTGCACTGGCGCAGCCCCACGGTGCGTGAGGCCGGCCTGATGGTGCTGGACTCGTGCTCGGCCGAATGAGCCGGCCGGTCTCCAGACCGCTGGTGCGTGCCGTGGCCATTGCGCTGGTCACGCTGTTTGTGGCAAGCGCGGTATTCACGCCGCAGTTCAACCCGGCAACGCGCGGCGGGTTCCTGGCCTCCATGAACGCAGATCCCGTGTGGGGTGAGCTGGTGCAGTGGCGAGTGGCGATGGTGGGCGCGTACGGTGAACTGGGCACCTGGCCCGAGGACATCCAGGCGTACGCCCCGCCGGTGGCCCATCCCCAGTTGCGTGTCACGTCGCCGCGCCCCAACGTGCTGCAGGCCGACATTGCCCGCAACCCCGAACTTGGCCGGCTGGCTGGCACGCAGGTGGTGGTTGAGCTCAAGCCCGGCACGCACACCTGGACTTGCCGGCCGGGCAATCCGCCCATGCCTGCCGGCTACCTGCCCATCAACTGTCTGGAAGGCGCTGCCAGCGACCTGGAGCCCGGCGGGCCCACCGCGGATGCGGATCCCTTGGGCGGGCTGCGCTCGCTCATCGTGTGGTGCGCGGTCATATTTGCTGCGGGGGCCGTGCTGTGGGTGGTGAGGCATCCATTGATCGGCGCGGGCCAGCTGCGCCCCGCGCGCCTGCGCCGCACGCCGCTGGCGCGCCTGCCGCGCATGGACCGGCTGCTTCGCTGGCTGCGGCGGCTGGAGCCTACGCTCGTTGCTGCCGACATCCGCATGGTGGACTGGCGCCGCGCGGTGATGTGCGCCCAGGCCAGCGGCAGCAACCGTGCCCACGGCCTGGCGGGTGCGCTGGCCGAGCGCGTGTCGGCCCGCTGCCGGCCAGGCTCCGAATGGACGCTGCCCGGCCAGGTTTTCGAGTGGCAGTTTCCGAGTGATCTGCCCGTGTCGCTGGACCGCTGCCTCGTGTTCGTGCCCGCGCCCGGCATCGACGAAGCCACCGTGCTTCGCCAGCTGCGCGCCACGCAGACCGGCAGCGACGTGCTGCTGATCCTGGGCGAGCACAGTGTGGACACGCCGTGGCCGCTGTTGCAGGCCCACGCTCAGGATCGCGCCAACCTGTCTGTGATGGTCGACAGCGCCAGCCAGACCGAATGGCTGATCGGCGGCCAGGCGCTGCAGGTGCTGCTGCGCCTGCTGGCCGAGCAGCTGCGCATCACCCGCATTTCCCCCTACCAGACGCGTGGCGGCGTGACGCGCGAGGGCGCTTTCTTTGGCCGCGCGCAGTTGCTGGCCCGGGTGGTGTCGCGTGAACCGGCCAACTACCTGGTGGTGGGCGGGCGGCAGCTGGGCAAGAGCAGCCTGCTCAAGGCCGTGCAGCGGCGCATGCAAGGGCACCCGCAGGTGGTTTGCCACTATGTGTCGCTGCGGGACCACCGGCTGGCACCACGGATGGCGCTGCAGTTTGGCCTGCCGGCCGACACTTCGCTCGAGGCCATCGTCGCGCACCTGCAGGCGCAGTTTCGGGGCAAGCGTGTGGTGCTGCTGATCGACGAGGCCGACCTGTTTTTCCGCGATGAAGCCCGCAACGGCTACGTGCAGCTGTCCACCCTGCGTGCGCTCAGCGAGGAGGGGCGCTGCTGGTTCATGCTGGCTGGCTTTTGGGACCTCTACGCCACGGCCGTGCTGGACTACCAGAGCCCGCTGCGCAACTTCGGCGAAGTCCTGACGATTGGCGGCCTGGAGCGCGCGGCCTGCGTGGAGCTCGCGACCGAGCCGCTGCGCCGCCTGCGCCTGGGGTTTGACAACCCGCGACTGGTGGAGCGGCTCGTCGATGCCAGCGGCCAGCGCGCCAACCTGGTGGCCATCCTGTGTCAGGAATGCCTGGAGGCGTTGCTGCCTGGCGAACGCGTGATCGAGGCGCGCCATCTGGAGCAGGCCCTGGCGTCGCAGCCGGTGCAGGATGCGCTGGCTGGATGGGGGCGCCTGAGCCACGATGAGGAAGCCTGCCGCCTCGACCGCATCGTGGTGTACCACACGGCCCTTGTGGGGCAGACCAGCCTGGTGGGCCTGGCAGAACTGCTGCGCAGCCACGGCATTGCGGGCGATGCCCAGGCGTTGCGCCAGTCCCTTGCGCGTTTGCAGCTGGCCTATGTGGTGCGCAAGCAGGATGCGCATTACTGCTTTGCCGTGCCGCTGCTGCAGGGGCAGTTCGAGAGCACCGAGGTGGAGTTGCTGCTGCACCAGGAGTTGGCAGTGCTGGCGCGTGAAAACGCGCGATTTTGAGTCAAAACGCCCGCAAGTCCAGGCAAAACAATCGCCGGGTGCTATGAATTTTGATATCTGCCGACCAGGCGCTAGCCGTGGCCGTCGTGCGCAGACGTCACGTGGCGCAGGCGCAGCTCTGCCAGACCCAACGCCACCGATGCCAGCACCAGGGGCACCAGGTAGTACAGCGCGCGGTAGGCCAGCAGCGCGGCCAGCACCTCGTCCTGGCCCAGCGTCCCGCCAGCCAGCAGGGCTACGCCCACGGCCTCCAGCACGCCCAGCCCGGCGGGCACGCGCAACACCAGCCCGGCCACCGCGCCCAGCTGCACGGTGGCCAGCGCGGCCGGGTAGCTCACCTGGCCCTGCAGCACCGTCCACAGGGCCGCACCCATCAGCATCCAGTTGGCGGCCGACACGGCCACCTGCCACAGGGCCACTGGCCAGCGCGGCAGCGGAAATGCATGGCCCCGCAGCGTGAGCGCGCGCCCGCTGCGCACGGCGCACAGGCCGACGTAGGCCAGCGCCACGGCACCCAGCGCGGCGCCTCCGGCCTGCCAGTGCCACTGCGCGGTGGCCCAGCCTGCCAGTGGCGGCGGCTGCCATACCCACGGCAGCACGGCGGCCAGCAGCAGGTAGCCGACCCAGTTGGTCAGCACGCTGGTGACCACAATCTGGCCGATGGTGCCCGGGTCCACGCTTCGGCGCGCGTAAAGGCGGTAGCGCACGCCCACACCGCCGATCAGTGAGCCCAGGCTGAGCGTGAAGGCGTAGCTCGTCATGGCGATACCCAGCGTGGTGTCGCGGCCCAGCCGGTGCCCGGTGCAGTGGCGGCCGATCAGGTCAAACGTGCCGTACGCCAAGTGGCTCAGCAGCGCCAGTGCGCCTGCCACGGCCAGCGCGCCGGGCGCAAGCGCGCGCAGGGCGCGCAGCACCTCGGGCCATTCCACGGCGCGCGCCTGGCGAAACAGCAGCCAGGCCACGAGCAGAAAGAAGGCGGCGGCAAAGCCGCGTGAAACCCAGGGCCACCAGGGTCGCTGCGCCAGGCCGCGCCAGCCGCGTACAGGCGCAGTGCGTGTGCCTGCAGCCACGACGGAGGGCGAGGTGGCGGCAGAGGGAGCGGCGGCCATGCTTGGGTGCAAAGGTGAAGGGCGGGCGTGGCGCGCAGGCGGGGCAGAAGGCCGCCGTCAGGCGATCGCGCCCGTGTTGTTGCCCTTGGTGGCTGCCCCTGTGCCATGGCTGCCCTGCGGCGCGCCGTCGCCGGGCTGCGCCAGCTGGATCACCGGATCGTGCCGCGGCAGCCACCCCGCCCAGGCTGGAAACCAGCGCATCAGGTGAAACATGGCATAGCTGCGCAGCAGGCGCAGGCCATCCCAGCGGCTGGGCGCGGGTACATCCACCTGCTTGCAGCTGTTGTCCATCAGGTGCGACAGGCGCGACATCAGGTGCGTGTTGAACGCACGGTCGCGGATGACCACGTTGGCCTCCAGGTTCAGCGACAGGCTCAGGGGATCGAGGTTGCTCGACCCCACAGTGGCCCATTCGTCGTCCACCAGCGCCACCTTGCCGTGCAGGGGACGGTCGCAGTATTCATAGATGCGCACACCGGCTCTCAGCAGGTGGTCGTACAGCATGCTCGCCGCTGTGCGCACGATGGCCATGTCGGGCTGGCCTTGCAGGATCAGGCGTACGTCCACTCCGCGGCGTGCGGCGCGCCGGATTTCGCGGATGAAGCGGTAGCCCGGAAAAAAGTACGCATTGGCAATCACCACCCGGTGGCGCGCCGCGCGCAGGGCCACGCGGTAATGGCGCTCGATGTCATTGGTGTGGTGGTGGTTGTCCCGCGTGACGAAGATCGCGTCGGCAGGCCCGGCATGCAACGGTTGTGCGGTGTTATCGGCGAACGCCGCGCCGTGCCGAGTGGCAGCAGCTGCTGCATTTGCGGGATGGGGTCGCCCGCGCGATGCGCGACCCAGCACGGCATCACGGGTGAACTGGCGCAGCTGCGCCACGATGGGGCCGCGCACCTGCACGGCGTAGTCCTGCTTGGCCTCGGGGCCGAAGTCGGCCACGTGGTCGGCCGAATAATTGATACCGCCAATGAAACCGACTTCATTGTCGACCACCACGATCTTGCGGTGCATGCGACGCAGCAGGTTCAGGCGCTGGCCCATGATGCTGCGGCCCGGGTCAAAGATGCGCAGCTGCACGCCGGCCTCCACCAGGCTTCCGACAAAGTCCTGCGAAAGGCCTGCCGAGCCGAAGCCGTCCACCAGCGCGTGCACCTGCACACCCCGCCGCGCAGCCGCCAGCATGGCCGCGTGCAGCGCCTGACCAATCTTGTCTTCCCACAGGATGAAGGTTTCCAGCATCACCTCGTGCCGGGCCGACGCGATCTCGCTGAACACGCGCGGGAAGAACTCCTCGCCGTTTTCGAGCAGCTCGAAATGGTTGCCCGGCACCCAGCGGGACGAGCGCTGCGGCATGAAACGGCGGTTCACAGCAGGATCTCCGCGGCCAGCGGCGCGTGGTCTGATAGCTTGTCCCACGGTTTTCTGGGCAGCGACAGCGGCGTGTGCACGGCCGCGTTGCGCACATAGATGCGATCGAGCGCCAGCAGCGGCATGGACGCCGGGAAGGTACGCACCGCGCGGCCAAAGGCCTCCACGAAGACTTCCTGCATGCCGGCATCACGCTGCAGCACACCATGGGCGCGCTGGCGCCAGTCGTTGAAGTCGCCGGCCAGCACCACGGGCTCGTTCACCGGAAAGCTGCGCACCAGCGCCGCCACGCGCTGCAGCTGTTTCTGGCGGTGCGATTCCTGCAGGCCCAGGTGCACGCAGATGGCATGCACCGGCAGGTGGTGGCCCGGGGGCTGCAGCACGCAGTGCAGCATGCCGCGGCGCTCGGGGCCACTGATGGAGATGTCGTGGTTCTCGTAATGCGTGATCGGAAATTTCGACAGCAGTGCATTGCCGTGGTCGCCGTTGTCGTACACGGCATTGCGTCCGTAGGCATGCTGGTGCCAGATGGTGTCGGCCAGGAATTCGTAGTGCGGAACCTGCGGAAAGTTGGCAAACCGGCTGGCATGGCGGTGGTGCGTGCCCAGCACTTCCTGCAAGAAAACAAGGTCTGGCTCCACCGCGCGCACCGCGTCGCGCAGCTCATGCAGGATGAAGCGGCGATTGAACGTGGTGAAGCCCTTGTGCACGTTCACGGTGAGCACCTTGAACGCAATGGGCTGGGAGGGGTTTTGGGCCATGGGCAAACAATCGTGGTGAAAGCACCAGAGGCCGCCGCTAGGGGCGGGCCGGGTGCGTCATCGATTGTTCGGGCGGTCCCTGTGGCGGGCTGTAGGACGCCGGGCCGTTGGCCTGTGCTGCGCTGGCCGAACCAGGGGCAGGGGATGCAGGACAGGGCCTGCACAGTGGTGCAGTGCGCCGCACACCTGCAAGGTACGCGGCGCGCGGCGGTCAAGCCGGCAGGAAACCTTCGACCGACAGGTAGCGTTCGCCGGTGTCGTAGTTGAAGCCGAGCACCCGCGCGCCCGCGGGCAACTCGGGCAGCTTCTGTGCAATGGCCGCCAAGGTGGCGCCCGAAGAAATCCCCACCAGCATGCCTTCGTCGCGCGCACAGCGCCGGGCGTATTCGCGGGCCGCCTCGGCATCGACCTGGATCACGCCGTCCAGCAGGCTGGTATCCAGGTTCTTGGGTACAAAGCCTGCGCCGATGCCCTGGATGGGATGGGGCGCGGGTGCGCCGCCGGAGATCACTGGCGAAGCGGCAGGCTCTACCGCAAACACCTTGAGCTGCGGAAACCTGGCCTTAAGCACGCGCGCGGCACCCGTCAGGTGCCCCCCCGTGCCCACGCCGGTGATGAGGGCATCCAGTCCATCGGGGAAGTCCGCCAGGATTTCCTGCGCCGTGGTGCGCACGTGAATGTCGATGTTGGCGGGGTTTTCAAACTGCTGGGGAATCCATGCGCCGGGCGTCTGCGCCTGCAGCTCCTGCGCGCGGGCGATCGCGCCCTTCATGCCCTTTTCACGGGGCGTCAGGTCAAATTGCGCACCGTAGGCTAGCATCAGGCGGCGGCGCTCGATGCTCATGCTGTCGGGCATCACCAGGACGAGCTTGTAGCCCTTGACGGCCGCTACCAGCGCCAGGCCAATGCCGGTATTGCCGCTGGTGGGCTCGATGATGGTGCCGCCGGGTTTGAGCGCACCGGACTTTTCTGCGTCTTCCACCATGGCCAGGGCAATGCGGTCCTTGATCGATCCGCCTGGGTTGCTGCGCTCGGACTTCACCCACACGCTGGCGCCCGCACCGAACAGGCGGTTGATACGCACATGGGGCGTGTTGCCGATGGTCTGCAGAATGTTGTCAACTTTCATGGCGTCTCCTGAAGGGGAAAGAAGTAAGCTGCGATGCCTTGCCAAGGATCGTGGCCCGGTGGTGAGCGCATTCTGAACCAGCCGGCCAGCTCGCTGCGGCATATCAATATGCCGGCCCACGCCAGCCCTGGGCGATAATCCACCCCGTGAAGCACGCCAGACCGCCGCTGGTGCAATCTGGGAAACCAGGCACTGGAGGAACGTCCGGACTGCACAGGACAGCGTAGCAGCTAACGGCTGCCCACCGTGAGGTGAGGATCAGAGCAACAGAGACGAGTCGGAACAGGCAGCAAGCCACCGAAGGTGTTCTATCGGTTGCCCGCGCAAGCGGGCACGGCTGGCGCAAGCCAGACGGTTTGTGGCGAAAGCCGCAAAGACCATAGTCACCCGAAGCGGGCGGCGCCCGCTTCGGGTGAAACGGGCAATCTCTACGCGCAGCAATACCAAGTAGGCCAGCGTTGATGTGGTTCCGCAGAGCTGGCGGGTAGGTAGCACCGAGCCGTGGTGGCGACACCCGGCCCAGATTAATGGCGGTCACACTGCGGGCCTTCGCGAGAGGGTCGGCAGCGCACAGAATCCGGCTTATCGGCGCGCTTCACACTTTCTTTTGGCATGGGCAGGTCGTCTGCCATGCTGCTCCCGAGCCCCTTTGCAGGCCTCCCGGTTCGCGCCGCCAGGGGCTCAGCTGCTGCCGCAGTGCGGTGCGTGGCCGCGTTCCAGTTCGGTCGCCCGTTCCACGGTGTCGGGGTGGCTGCTCAGCAGCGACCATACCGGGTGCGCGTCGCCTTTTTTCTCCTTGCCAGCCCCACCACCTGCCGTGTCCGCCTGGCCCGTGGTTTCCTTTTTGTCCCCGTCCCGCGCCACGGCCAGCAGCAGCTGCGCCATGGGCACGGTGGGCAGCGCGGCCTTTTGCATGGCGGCAATGGCGTAGCAGTCGGCTTCGCGCTCGTGGTTGCGACTGTAGGCCAGGCCGGTCAGCAGCGATGCGCCGGTGGATACCACCGAAGACACATCCCCCAGCGCCAGCCCCAGGCCCACGTTGAGCACGCCCTGCTCGACCACCATGCGCGCGCTGTGACGGTGCATCACGTGGCCGATCTCGTGGGCCAGCACGCCCACGAGGGCCTCGTCGGGCAGGCCCTTTTCGGCAGCGGCCTTGACCATGCCGTCGGTCATCACGATGCGGCCACCGGGCAGGGCAAAGGCATTGGCGCCCATGCCGGAGCGGAAGTCCAGCGCGAGAGCCGGCCGGTAGCCGGGGTAGCGGTGCGGCGTGGCGGAAGTCTGCTGCACCAGTGCGTCGAACCGGGCCTGCAGTTCCTGCTGCCGCGCGGCGGGCAGCTTGCTGGGCTTCAGGGTGCCTTCGTCCATCTGCCGCATCACGTTGTCGGCCATGCGGGTTTCCCAGCCCAGGGGAACGAACCGCGTCAGCTGGGTAGCCGCCCACGGCGTGCCGTAGCGGTAGAACAGCGTGAGGCCGATGACGGCAGCCAGCGTGACGCCCAGCAGCACGGGCCAGCGCGTCTGCATGCGCTGGGCGATGCCCGGGCGCTCGCCCGCCGCGGCCAGCGCGGCGCGCCAGGGGCCCATGGCGTCGATCTCCAGGCTGCCGTGGTCGCGCAGGTCCACCACCACGCGCACCTGCGGGCGCTTGTCGTTCCAGGCCTCGGGCCAGCCGACGTCACCGTACGCAAAGACAACGGGGGCTGCGCCGGGCGATGACAGGGGGTGCAGCCGCAGCGCGGGCCCCTGGGGCGTGGGCTGCAGGCCCACCAGCACGGGCCGCGACTGGCTGCTGCGCCCGTCAAACCAGCGGCCCGGCAGCAGGTCGCCGGGGGCTGAAGCGGCGACGTTCATGCTCGCTGCCACGCTATGCCTTGCCCCGTTGCCGGGGCTTGCAACCGGCGTACTCGTAGCGCGGGCCGCCGTGCAAGGGCCGCCCCGCCGCACGGGCGGCGTCCCCCTTCCCGGGCGCAGCGCGAGAGAAGGGGGAAGCGGTGAAGCCGCTCAGGGGGATGCCTCTTCACTTCAGCCGATCAGGTCAAGCCCGGCCGCGTCGGCCAGGGCGTCGCCCAGCGCGCCCTGCTGCTGGCGTGCCATGGCGCCGGCGATCTGGTCTACGCCACCCTTGACGTGCAGCGTCACCGATTCGAGTTTCATGCGGTACTCGCTGACCAGCGCAAACGGCCGGTACAGGCCCAGCGTGAGCAGCGTGAGCAGCATGTTCTTGATGCGCAACAGCACGAAGCGGCCGGTGCGCAGGCGGCACCGGAAGCGGGCCACATGGCTCACCCCCACGTTGCTCCACATGAGCTGGAACATGCGGGCCTCGCGGTACGCGCGGGCCGGTGCCGACGCCAGGAACATCAGGAACACGACGCCGACGAACGCCACGATGATGAACAAGAACAGCCACAGGCCCAGGTTGCCGCCCGGCTTGCCGAAGAACGCCAGCGAGCCTCCGGCCAGCGCAGTGAGCACCAGGCTCAGGCCTGCCACCGTCGCCACAAACACCGCCACGGTGGCCAGCCAGATCTTCACGAAATCCATGTACACCGGCTTCCAGCGGCCCCCTTCGGTGCCGATGCGCGCCTTGCGGACCAGCAGGCTCTTGAAGTTGTATTCGAGCCCGATGAAGCACAGGATGGACAGCACGACGCCCAGGGTTACCAGCGCTCCCATGGCGGTCGTGAATGCGGGCAGTTTGCGTGCGGGTGCATCATCGCCCGCGTCGAGCGCCTGGGCCAGCTCCGGCGACAGTACCTGCAGCCCGGTGAACACGCCAAACCACACGCCGGCCAGCGCAAACACGGGCCAGCTGGCCAGGTACACCTCTTTCCAGCTGGCGGTGAACTGCAGCCGCAGGCCGCGCCAGCGCGTGGCCCCCAGCCGGAAACGCATGGCGCTGGCCCAGATGAAGGGCGCCAGCGCCGCGCCGCCCAGCAGGAACAGCCCCACCGCCAGGTCCTGCCCGGTGTTGGCGGCGATGTTGTAGGCAATGGTGAGCAGCATCAGCAGCACAAAGCCCATCACCATCTTGCGCTGCTGTGCCGTGAACTCGAGCGGGCTGCCGGCCACGAACGAGTGGCTGTAGAAGTACTGGGCCGTGCGGCGCCGGGCCCAGGGCGTGTAGATGCCGAGCGTGACGATGGAAAGCAGCACATTGACGATCCACACCCGGAAGTACTCGCCACCGCTGCCGGTGAATTCCATCGGGTGCGCGTCGATGTTCTGCGAGACAAAGCTCGACATCGGGCCGGCCGGCTGACCGGCCGCGGGCTGCTGTTTCATGAACTCTCCCTCCTGTTTGGGGCGCAGTGTAGCCCCGACGGCGGTTTTTGGCATCAAACTGGCCGGTGGTCCTTTGTTTAATTGCCTGGATAGCTATCTATTTGATAGTGAGGTGGCAGGGCCTCGGCAGGGGTTCTAGAACTTCTCCCAGGGCTGCAGGTAGCGCCACTGCCCCTCGGGCACCTTGGACAGCGGCACGCGGCCGATGCGGATGCGCTTCAAGGCCACCACTTGCAGACCCACCGCCTCGCACATGGCCGGTACCTGGCCGGGCCGGATGCCCTTGAGGGCAAAGCGCAGTTTGGTCTCGCTCTGCCAGCTCACCTTGACGGGGGGCAGCGGCCGGCCGTTGAACGACAGCCCGTGGCACAGCCGCTGCAGGCCGTGGGGCGCAATGGTGCCCGCCACTTCGACGATGCACTCCTGCTCCAGCGATTCGATGTCCTCGGCCAGCTTGCGGGCGATGCGCTTGTCCTGCGTGTAGACCACCAGGCCACTGGCCTCGGTGGGCAGCGGCGTGAAACATTCCAGCTGCCGGAAGTGCCGCTGCAGCAGCCGGATGCCCGAGGCGTCTTCAGCCAGGTGCGACTCTGCGCCCAGCAGCGTGACGGCCTGCGGCGCGCCCTGGCTGCGGCTGCAGTGGGCGGCGGTGCCTGCGGGCCCGGCGGGCTGCGCCAGCCCGGCTTCAAACCCTGGCGGCTTGTGCAGCAGCAGCGTCACGGGCGTGAGCGCCAGCAGGCTCGCATCGGGGTCCACCGCCACGGCTTGGTCGGGGCGCACACGGGCGCCGGGCAGCTCGACCACCTTGGAATCCACGCTGACAAAACCGCCCTCAATGAATTGCTCGGCGGTGCTGCGCGAGCAGTTCAGCTGATCGGCCACGCGTTTGGCCAGGCGGATGTGGGAAGGGTCGGAGTGCTTGTCGGTCATGGAGGGGAAGGGCGGAGTGAAGGGTACGGGCTCGGCCCAGGGTGCTTTTCTAGCCTGCAAAAGAAAGGCAGGAATCGTTGGTGCTGTGCTGGTCGACGCGTCGCGCGGCGCTTCGACAGGCTCAGCGTGAACGGTTGTGGTTCGTTGGTATGAATGCGTGGCCGCGTCAGTTGTTGCCGGGCTGCTGCGCCCGGATTCGCTCCACATGCGCCAGCAGTGATCGCTGTGCCACCGGCCACATGCGCGGCGGCACGTCGTCATACGCGTGGCGCACCCAGTCTTCCATGGTGCCGTCGGGCTGGGCCTGCATGGCGGCCATGACCTTGGCTTCGCGGGCCAGCCGGTGGGCCTTGAGCCGGGCGATGGACTGGCGCGCGCCCAGCACAGGGCCACCCAGCACGTAGCCGTGGGCCGGCAGGATGAACTCCACGCCGTGCTGCGCGCAGGCGGCGTCCAGCCGGTCGAGCGAGTCGAGGTAGTCGGCCATGTTGCCGTCGGGCGGATCGATCACGGTGGTGCTGCCGTTCAGGATGTGGTCGCCGCTGAACAGCAGCGCATCCTCGATCAGCAGCAGGCACAGGTGGTTGGCTGCGTGCCCGGGGGTGTGGATGACCTGTAGGGTATGGGTTACGGGGCCATCTGGGGTTGGTCCTGCAAGCGTGAGCAGTTCATCATTTTGTAGCGCCCGGTCGGGTGTGAACTCGCTCGCCGCACGGGCGGTAGGTGCCGAGGGCAGGCCCAGCACCGGGGGGCGCGGCCTGCCGGACTGCGCGCACATCGCCTGCAGCGGGGCCGCACCGGGTGAGTGGTCGGGGTGCGAATGCGTGCACACGATCATGCGGATGTCGCCACCCGCGGCGCGCCACAGCTTGTCCAGGTGCTCGGGATCGGCCGGGCCGGGGTCAATGGCGATGAACCCGGTGGCCGGATCGCCCACCAGGTAGCTGTTGGTGCCGGGGCCCGTCATCACGCCGGGGTTGGGCGCGGTCAGGCGCTGTACGTTGCGCAGCAGCGGCACCGGGCGTTCGGCCTGCCAGTCCAGCGGGTGCACGATCTGCCCGTCGGGGCAGACCAGCGCCAGCTCGCCAAAGGGCGTTTCGTCCTCCATGTAGCGTGCTTCCTTGCCCGCCAGAACGCCGGCGCGCGGGCAGCTTGCCCACAGGGGCTGTTCATCCGACAGCGCGTCGAACACATCCTGCGTGCGGGCAAAGGCCGCCAGCCTCCGCAGTGTGCGGATGGTCGGAAAGATCATGAAGAACTGGCCTGCCTCGTGGCGCGCCAGTGCGTCGGCAGGGCGCACCCACACCGGCTCGAACTGCTCGGCCTCGTCGGCCACGGGCTCCTGGCCATCGGGCATGCGGGCAACGAGAAACGGCACCTCGAAGCGGCGCGCCAGATCACGGTCGGCTGTCCAGTGCGCCAGCAGGAACACAGCGTCGGCCGCCGGGCGCAGGCCGCGGTCCTGGCACTGCGCCACAAAAGGCTGGTGGCGGTCCAGGGCGGCGATGTCGGCAGCATCGGCCCACTGGCCTTTGCGAGGGCCATCGGCATGCCGGGCCAGCAGCACGCCCAGCTCTTCAAAGCTTTCGCGGATGGCGGCGATGGCCCGGGTGAGGTGCAGGTCGTCCTGCGTGGGGCGGCGGTCGGCCGCGGCGTGCGTCGAGGGTGCTGCATCCAGCGCGTCGATACCGCCGCCGGGGAACACATAGGCATTGGGCGCAAAGCTGGCCGTGGGCGAGCGCCGGGTCATCAGCACCTCCAGCCCGCCGGGCGAGTCAGCGCTGGCGGGCGCGTCGCGCAGCAGCAGCACGGTGGCTGCCGGACGGGTGGCTACGGGTTCGCGGTGGGCGTGCAGTTGCTGGGTGGTGCGGGGCATCGGGCCATTATCGATGCCGCCCGTCCGGCATGCCTTGATAGGCACCAACAGCCATAATCCGGCCATGCAGATTCGTTTCACCAAAATGCAGGGCGCCGGCAACGACTTCGTGGTGCTCGACGAAACCGGCGGGCAGCTGGGCCTCACGGCGGCGCAGTACCGCTTTCTGGCCGACCGGCACTTTGGCGTGGGCGCGGACCAGATCCTCACCGTGCGCCCGTCGCCCGCGCAGGGCATTGATTTTGAATACGTGATCCACAACGCCGACGGCGGCGAGGTGGAGCAATGCGGCAACGGGGCGCGCTGCTTTGCGCGCTTTGTGCGCGACAAGGGCCTGACCGCCAGCGACACCATCCGTGTGCAGACCAAAAGCGGCGTGATCGCCCCGCGACTCACGCCCGATGGCCGCGTCACGGTGGACATGGGCCGCCCGGTGTTCGACCCGGCCCGTGTGCCGTTTGAATCCGCCGGGTTGGAGCCCGTGCAACAGGGTTTGGGGCAAAAGTGGCCGCTGCTGCTTGATTCAAATGGCAGTGGTGCTACTGTATTGGTAGCAGTTGCTTCCATGGGCAACCCCCACGCCATGCAGCTGGTGGACAACGTGGACACCGCACCCGTGGCCAGCACCGGCCCGCTGATCGAAAGCCACCCGCGTTTTCCGCAGCGCGTGAACGCCGCCTACATGCAGATCGTGGACCGTGGCCATGTGCGGCTGCGCGTGTACGAGCGCGGATCGGGCGAAACGCTGGCCTGCGGCTCGGGTGCCTGTGCCGCTGTGGCATCGGGCATCCGCCTGGGGCTGCTCGACACCACCGCGCATGTCGACACGCGCGGCGGCCGCCTGACCATTGCCTGGAGCGGCAACGAGGCCGACTCCGTTTTCATGACCGGCCCGGCCACCACCGTGTTCGAAGGCCAGATCGATTTACCTGACTCCCTCTCATGACCACGTCCACTCCGTCCTCCATCGCTCCGATCACCGAAGACGACATCGCCCACTTCCTGACGAACACGCCGGGCTTTTTCGAGCGCCATGCCGAGGTGCTGGCCAGCGTGCAGATCACCAGCCCGCACGGCGCCCGCGCCGTGAGCCTGCAGGAGCGCCAGGCCGAGATGCTGCGCGAGAAGATCAAGGGGCTGGAACACCGCATCATGGACATGGTGCGCAACAGCACCGAAAACGCGGCCATCGCCGCCAAGGTGCACCAGTGGAGCGGTGCGCTGCTGCAGGTGAAAGACCCGTTCGACCTTCCCCAGGCCGTGGTGGATGGCATCCGTACGCTGTTCGACGTGCCCCAGGCCGCCGTGCGCGTGTGGGAAGTGGCCGCGCCGTACATCGATGCCGACTTCACCCAGGGCGCCAGCGAAGACGCGCGCGCCTTTGCATCGTCGCTCACCATGCCGTTTTGCGGCCCCAACCTGGGGTTCGAGCCCGCGGGCTGGCTGGCGGCCGCGGCGGGCGAGCCCGCCCAGTCCATCGCCCTGCTGCCGCTGCGCGCGGGCGCCATCGACAGCGCCACGCCAGCCTTTGGCCTGCTGGTGCTGGGTTCGCCCGATCCGCAGCGTTTTGATGCCACCATGGGCACCGACTTCCTGGCGCGCATGGCCGAGCTGGCCAGCGCGGCGCTGATCCGCCTGAAATGAGATCCCCCCTGAGCCTCCAATGAGACACCCCCTTGAGGCGCTGCGCGCCTTCCCCCCGCTCTCGCTGCGCTGCGCTGCGCGGGCAGGGGGACGACGCCCTCGCTGCGGGGCGGCCCTTGCTCGGCGCCCCGCGCCTGGCGCGCGCCGGTTTCAGCCGCCTGGCTGTATTGCAATCCGCTGCCTCGCGTAGCGCCCCGTGCGCAACTGATCCCATGCCCGACGCCGCCATCGAGCAGCTTCCAACGGACCCCCACGTCCTGCGCTACCTGGAGCATGTGCGGGTCGAAAAACGGCTGGCCGATCGCACTGTCACGCTGTACACGCTGGATCTGGAGCGGCTCGCGCAGATGGCTGCGGGCGTGAACCTGCCGCTCCTGCAGCTGCAAACCGCGCACATCCGCCGCTTTGTGGCGCAGATGCACGGCGCCGGGCGCAGCGGGCGCGGCATTGCGCTCATCCTCTCGGGCTGGCGCGGGTTCTACGTGTGGGCCGGGCGGCAGGGGCTGGTGGGCCACAACCCGGTGCAGGACGTCCGCGCGCCCAAGGCGCCCAAGCCCCTGCCCAAGGCACTGGGCGTGGACGACGCCGTGCGGCTGGCCGAGTTCGAGCACGCCGCCGGAGACCCGTGGCTGGAAGCGCGCGATGCCGCCATGGTGGAGCTGCTGTACGGCTGCGGCCTGCGTGTGGGCGAGCTGGCCGGGCTCGATGCCATCCCCAATGCCGACACCCAGCGGCTGGGCCGTGGCTGGGTGGACCTGGAAGCCGGCGAGGCGCATGTGTTTGGCAAGGGAAGCAAGCGGCGCAGTGTGCCGGTGGGTGCCGCTGCCACTGCCGCACTGCGCGCGTGGCTGGCGCTGCGTGCAGTGCCCTTCGGTGGCGATGCCTCGCCGCGGCTGGATGTGGCCCTGTTCGTGGGCCAGCGTGGCAAGCGGCTTGCGGCGCAGTCCATCTGGCTGCGCCTGCGCCAGCGCAGCCAGCAAGCCGGCCTCACCACGCCCGTGCATCCCCACATGCTGCGCCATTCTTTTGCCAGCCACCTGCTGCAAAGCAGCGGTGACCTGCGCGCGGTGCAGGAGCTGCTGGGCCACGCCAACATCACCACCACGCAGGTCTACACCCGGCTGGATTTTCAGCATCTGGCCAAGGTGTACGATGCCGCCCACCCCCGGGCCCGCACGAAGCCTCGTTGAGAGAATCGTGCGCCGCCTCCGCGCAGGAGTGCCCGGGGCGCTTGGTCAATGCTGTTGCTCTGCGCCCGCGATGCCCTGGAACCTGCCCCCTGCGCCTGTGATGCGTTTATGAACAATTGTTAACTGCTACCGCCGCGCCGGGGCGGCACGGGGATGTCCATAGAATCGCGGCCGGCGGTACGGCCAGATTGTCTTGCGCGCGCTTGCAGCGCAGGCCGGTGCCTGTATCCAACCGCCACCAATTTCTCTTTTATTGATTGCTTATGCTCCGTTTCAAAGCCTCGTTCTGTGCAGCGAGCATGCCGGCCCTGCTGCTGGGTGCCGCTGCACTGTTTGCAAGCAATTCCGTCAGCGCGCAGTCGCTGGGCCTGTTCCTTTCACCGCCTGGCGAGCAGAACACGACCCGGGCCGGTGCCATCGTGGAAGGTTTCTCTGGCGCTACGGGGGCTATCGGCGCAACCGGCAACTTCGCGGTGGGGGCCTGGTCGGGTGTCACTGGTACGGTCAACCGGGCTGCTGCAAACAGCTTCGGCGGTGCGGGCGGTACCGGAAGCTATCTTGGCCTGTCCAACGGCAGCCAGGTTTCCGTCACCCTGACGGGTGACCGGAAATACGTGGGGTTCTGGTGGTCAGCGGGGAACACGGGCAACACCATCGAGTTCTACGACGACACCAACAACCTGCTGGCGACGTTCACCACCAACTCGCTGACGACGCTGCTCAGCGGTGGTGGCAACATCACTGCCATCAATGGCAACCAGTATGCGAAGGCGGCGTACTTCGGGAATCCCAATCCCCCCTCAGGCCGCAATACGGGCGAGGCCTACGGCTACGTGAATCTGTTGCTGCAGGGCACAACGGTCAGCTTCAGGCGAATCGTCATCCGGCACGCCGGCGGTGGAGGTTTCGAACTGGACAACCTCGCAGTGAGCGACTCTGCGACAGTCCCGGGTGCCTGGGTGAACTACGGCACGGTGACCGTCAGTTTGCCGCCGGGAGCCATTGGCTCGGCGGACGACACGGCCAGTACGGCGCGAGACACAGCGGTCTCTGGCAACGTCGCGACCAATGACACCACGGTGGCAGGCTCAACCTTCGTGGTCTCCACTGCGCCCACCAATGGTTCTGTGGTCCTTGACCCCGCCACGGGCGCCTACACCTACACCCCCAATACCGGATTTGTCGGCGCAGACACCTTCACCTACCGGCAATGCAAGCCGGCACCAGACCAGGCGGTGTGTGTCACCGCCTCGGTCAAGGTGACGGTTGCACCGCGTGCGGTGAACGATACCGGGGCAACGGCGATGGATACGCCGCTCAATGCCTCCGTGGCAACGAACGACTTCGTACTCCCCGGCTCCGTGTTTTCGACCTTCACTCCACCCGCCAACGGGTCTGTGACTCTCAATGTGGCAACAGGCGCCTACACCTATACGCCGAATGCCGGGTATACCGGCACGGACACATTCGTGTACCGCGTGTGTCTGCCGGCCCCCAACGCCGCGCTGTGCGACAACGCCACGGCGACGATCACGGTAGCGCCACAAGCGGTGCCGGTCGCCTCCAGCGTATCGGTCAGCGGAACCGCCACGGTCGGCCAGTTGCTCACGGGCAACTACACGTACAGCGACGTGAACGCGGACCTGGAAGGCATCTCGACTTTTCGGTGGGTGCGTAGTCCTTCCAACAGCGTGGCGGGCGGTGTCGATGTGGGCAATGCGTCCACCTACACCGCGGTGGCTGGCGATGTTGGCAGCTTCCTGTTCTTCTGCGTGACGCCGGTCGCAGTGACGGGCGCGTCGCCCGGCGTTGAAGTCTGTGGTCCTGCGGTGCAGGTTGCCGCCGCCGCCGTGTCCCCGGCGTCCATCCCGACACTGTCCGAATGGGGCCTCATCCTCCTGTCGCTGGTGATGGGCGCATTTGCCATCGGGTATTCCCGCGTCCGTCGCTAGTCGTCAGCGCTCCAAAAGGTAACCAGGCGCCGTCCTCAAAATCCAGCTGCGCTGGAGTCTTCGGAAACGGCGGGCCGGGTGCGCCCTGGCTTCAGAAGGCTCTGCCGCATAAGACGGCCCGCTTGTACATGGCCGCCATTGTTCCTAGCGCCGCGCAGAGCCTGCGCGCCGTACGGCCCCGGCGTACCATCGGAATCCGGAATCCGGGCAGTGCCGCCGTGCGCCTGCACGCGCGGTTGCAGCCTTGGTCGCAGGGCCGACGCAGCCGGTCAACCGGCGTAGGAGAGCGCCCCCGCGATCCGGGGTGCAAAGCGCCCGCCGTCCTCCAGGGTCAGGCGCTCCGGGGGCAGCTTGAACGTATCGACCGTTGCCACCAGCTCGCATGCCTGCTGGTTGAGCGATGCAGCTGCAGACGCCATTTCCTCGACCAGCGCAGCGTTTTGCTGGGTGGCCTCATCCATCTGGGAGACGGCCAGATTGATCTGGTCCACTCCCTGGCTTTGCTCGTTGCTGGCCGATGTGATTTCTTCCACGATCACCGTGACTCGCCGGATGGAGTCGACCACCTCATGCATCTTGGCGCCCGCACGGTCCACCAGCGCTGTGCCGTCCTTGACCCTTTCAACGCTGCCGCTGATGAGCTTTTTGATCTCTCGCGCTGCGTCTGCCGAACGGCCTGCCAAGTTGCGCACTTCCGAGGCCACCACAGCGAACCCGCGGCCCTGTTCGCCAGCCCGTGCCGCCTCCACAGCGGCGTTCAGCGCCAGGATGTTGGTCTGGAACGCTATGCTGTCAATGACGCCGATGATGTCCGAGATCTTGCCGCTGCTTTCGTCCATGGCTTTCATGGTGCGCACCACATCTGCCACGGCGGCGCCGCCCTCGATGGCCACCGCGGTCGCAGCGGCAGCCAGTTCGTTGGCCTTGCGGGAGTTGTCGGCGTTCTGACGAACGGTGGAATTGAGCTCCTCCATCGAGGCCGCCGTCTGCTGCAGCGCGCTGGCCTGCTCTTCAGTGCGGGACGACAGGTCATTGTTGCCCTCTGCGATCTGTTGCGACGCGCTGGCCACGCTGACGGAGCTTTCATGCACCGTGCCCACCATTTGCACCAGGCTGTGCTGCATGCGCTTGAGCTGTGCCATCAGGCTGGTGGTGTCGTCCCGCTTGAGTTCGATGGCCACCGTGAGGTCGCCCTGCGCCACACTGGTGGCCAGTGCGGCCGCAATGGCGGGCTCGGTGCCCAGCTGGCGCACGATGCTGCGTGCCACGTAGTAGCCGAACCCCAGCGCGAATGCGATGCCCGTGGCAATGGCCAGGATGGTGAAGAGCTTGATGGTTTCGTACATCTTGACGGAGCCCTCGTATTCGGCACGCGCCGTATCCAGCTGCACCTGCACCAGGGCGCCCAGCACCTCCTGCAGCGGGTCGATGGCGGGGTACAGCTCCTTGGCGGCATACGCGCTCAGACCCGGGACATCGTTCGCGCGCACCAGCGAGTCGATGGTTTGTACCGCCTTGTCGGCAGACGCCTTGAGCTGCTGGAACTGCTTGACCAGCCGTACCTCGGCTGGCACCAGCTGGGTCGCCAGATAGGCGGACCAGTTGTCGGCGATGTCTTTTCTGGCTTTCTCGAGCGAGGCCAGCGCCTGCTGCTGCGTGAAACCTCCGTCACGCACCTTGTGGGCGGCGTCCACCACGTCCACGGCGTAGGCGTCTGACACCAGCTTGATCTGCTTGAGGGGGATCACACGGTCCTGGTAGACCGTGTTGAGGCCCTGGTTCGCCTCCCGCATTCCCAATAATCCTGCGGTACCGATCGCTGCAGTGAGCAGCACCATCGCCGCCAGCAGCAGGGCCAGGCGGGTGGAAATCTTGAGTTTGCTGAAACTCATGGCTATTCCTTTGTTTTCTCGAAAATCTGGACAGAAAGATGTCTGTGTACAGGGCTCCGCTGCAGGCGCAAGTTGCGCCCACGTTGTGGAAGGGAAGGGTTCAAAGTGGCGAACCGCGCGGCGTATGTGTCCGGATGTGCTGGGCTAGGCGATGCCCGTACGGCTGAGCGCCAGCTTCTTGAGCGCCCCCGCGGGAATGCGTGAGCCTGTCAGATGTTTTGTGTGTGAGGCATAGCATGTCAACAAGGAGCATGAATGCCACGCAAGACGAAGACAACCTCAGCAGCGGACAAGGC